>OKXB01000028.1_pt1 | contig 175477 bp, 171 predicted proteins | sample 1601731 | NCBI WGS metagenome assembly OKXB01 (sample SAMN04414077, study PRJEB24778) | human gut metagenome | material: faecal | host: Homo sapiens
TATGGATAGTGATGATTTGGTTAAGAAATTAACAGCAGTAGCCGTTAAACGATTTCAAAACAATATTGATACTTTTGATTTTAAAAAATATATAAATAAAGATAATCATTCTGAATTGTTTGAATATATACAAACATTTCTACCTGAAAAATATCAAGACACTGGTATTTTAATATTTAACACTTTTGCTCAAAGAATACTTTTAAATACACATGATAATGAAGAAAAATTTAGGGATAATTCTGAATTGTTTTTAAGCATGATAAAAACTGAAATAGATGAATTAATTGCTTTAATAAAACATTTACCAAAACAAAATGATTATTTGTTCTATACAAATGATATTACTACTGATAATGAACTAAAAGGAAGATATTTAACTGATAATATTTTACTACATAGTATGGATAAAAATCTTGTACTTACTATGAAAAATATGGATTTTAACATTAGAGAATACCACAAAATTGAAACCTTATTAGTTGAAGCTTTATCATTAATTTTTACAGAAAAAATCCAATTTTATCAATTTGCAGATACGCATACATTATTATTAAAAGAATATGGCTGTAAGTATATTAATTTATATCCAATTAATGATACCCCTTGGCATATTTCTCAATATAATATTCCTTTTATACCTTTTAAATCTCAAATAAATTTAACCTTGGACAATTTTGAAAAAATACAAAATTTATTATCGCAATACATGATTTTGATACAAAACATTGACAAGGATGATTATAAAAGGGTTTCACTAGATTTTTATCTAGATGCACTAACTAAATTTGGAGCTGCAAAGATTACATATAGTGTTATAGCTATTGAAGCACTTTTTAATGTATCGCATGCAGATATCCAAAAAACTGTTATACAAAGAGGTTTAAAAATATTACAAAATTTTTATACGCCTGAATATTGGGAACAAATAGAATGTGATTTAAAAACAGCCTATGATATCAGGTCGGAATATGCACATGGTGAAAGTAAAAAATCAAAAAAAGCTACAATAAAACTATCTGAACGAATTTTAGAATATGCCCGTATTATATTAATTGTTTTTATACAATTAAGTCTATTAATAACAAATGAAAGAAAAAAGACCAAAGAGAAAAAATATATTAATCAACACTTAATAGAAAAAAGCCTACTTTATCCAGATGTAAATACACGCTTTTGTCAGATGATAAGTAATTTACAAGTGCATATTAAACCTTTTGAAGATATTGGCGATGTTTCTAATTTATTCCCAGTAATCAATCAAAATACTTAACTAAATCACTATAATTCTAAACTCTTATAAACTTTTCCATAATTCTTATTAAACTTGCTTTCGGATACAAAGAATTTATCTATTGCTTTAATGTACTCATTGTGTTCTTTTCTCTGCTTAATTAATTCAAGAGAACAAACCATATCAGCACATTGTAATAATCTATATTCTTCTTGCAATACACCTTCTTTAAAGCGGTAATTTTTCAAATTAGTTAAAAATGCATTATGCAGGATTTTAGTTAAATAGTCTTGCCCTTCATCATAATAAATCACAATTTCATCAAATTTATTAAAATAACTATGATTATCTGTAATCATTTGTTTTATATAAAGTTCTAGTTTTTGTCTTATGACTTGTTTAGAAGAACAAAACTTTTTATCACATACAAAAGTTTTATGTTTTAATTTTAGCCTACGCATCAGAACAAATAGGCGGTAAAACAATTTTCTTCTAAAATCATCATTAAATATTTGATATGGCTTTTGTTGGCGGATTAACGGCATTGAATGTATTGGAAGCTGTTTTTCTAATCCATTTCTTAATAAAAAATCTTCAAAATTTTTAATATCACTTTCTATTGAGATTGATTTGTCATGAAACAAAAATGATACAATATATAAATCTCTTAGATTGTTATTTCCAGAGTTATTTCTTTCAAAATTTCCCGACTCGTCTATAAAAATTCCTAATTCACTCATAACTTTCCTAAATATAAAAAATGGCGAGGAAATTGCCCCGCCGATGACAGACCATGTATTTCAAAGAATACCCTAGTCTATCTTCATTGTATCGTAATTTCTGAAAAAATTCAAGTGATAATAAGAAATTTTAAGAACTTAAAAGAACTAAAAAGAAACTATAAAATAGTTCAACAATAATTCAACTTTTTTATAAAAATTCAACAAAAATTAACTCAAATTACAAAAGACTATTAAAAGCAATTTCCCTAAAACCTTTACAATATCTAAGGTTACAACAAACTGCAAAAAGTTATAAAAAACTGTTTTGCAATCTGTTAACCGGTAGGTTGTTGGTTCGAGTCCAACCTGGGGAGTTTTTTGTGTTAAAAGAGTTTGAAATAAGGAGTGGAAGCCAGTTCCCACACCTTTTCTATGTTTTACCCGCAAACTGTTAAAATTTGCCTAGATGTTAATAATAAACTGTATTTCACAAGTTCGATTAAAAACAAAAGGTTATACTGTCTAATTATGTTTATTTTATCTCAACTGCAGGTACAGTTTTCATATCACCATTTTTAGTATGATATTGGTATATGCCAACTTGTTTTGCACACTTACCACTTGGAATAGTAATTTTTTGTTCATCATAAAAATGAGAATTTTCATCCCCCAATATTAAAATCAAAAGGTCATCTACTTCTAATGATGAAGCTAGTTTCTTTTTTGTATGAGCTAAAGCAATATTATATGCTAACGTTTGAAATATTTCTATTTGTTTTGTTGAACTTACACAAGCTCCATCTTCCTCAAAAATAGTAAGGCCAGGAAATCCATCTTCATCATGCTGAGTAATAGTACCAATTAGTAAAATAATGACGAACATAGTAACCATTCCTGCAACAAAAAACAAAATATTTTTTTTCATAATTTCTCCTTTTACATATATTCATATTCCCATAAAATCAAATTATGTTCATCAAAGGGGATTTTATTCAATAAATAATCATAAATGACATCACAATCATCCTTAGAATTAAATTGTTTTTTATAACAATGCACATAATAATTATGTTCTAGTTTAATTTTAAATAAAGAATAGCTTTCATCCTTTTTATTATTTAAACTTAAACATTGTACTAATATGAATTCCTTTTTTTTATCGAAATCAGCTTTTATTATGTATGATTTGTAATATTGATTTTGAGAAAATAATTTGTTTTTATCTAAATTTATATAATAAATATCCAATGATTTTTCTGTAGTTACATCTGGACAACATTGAAATTCTGTAGGTGTTTTATATGTTTGAACTGCATTCATATTAATAGAAGGAAAATAATATTTAAAAATATCTATATTTCTTTCTTTTGAAGGTTCAAATACCCATTCTCCCATACCAATTTTTTCTTTTTGATTTTCTTCATTCATTTCAGATTTTTTATTTAACCATTGTTCTTGTTTTTTATGAAAATTCTCTGCCTCTTCCTTTGTAGTTGGTCGCATCCAAGATGTATTTTGTTTTTCACTGGTGTATTTATGTAACTCTTCCCAATGATTTCCCTTTAATTCTTCTATTGAACATCCAGTTATATATTGTATTTTATCTCTCGTGTTGGGATTATTCATAATATTTTCTTCTTTAGTAATCCAACGTAAGTTTTCGGGGCGGTTATTTTGTTTATTTGTATCAATATGATCAACAATATATTCTTTTGATAAATTTTCACCATGAAAAGCCGTTGCCACAATTCTATGTATTCCTTTGCTTGCAAGATATAAATATCCGTGATTACCGACTTTACCAAATGTCCATTTGTTATCTAATAATCTAGGTTTCGTATCATCTTTCGGATATCTTAAGACAGCACCATTGTCCCTTACAATATATTTTTCGCCTTGATAGTAACATTCTTTTTCAACTTCAAAATCGTTAACATCGATTGTGACCATTTAAGATACTCCTTTATTTAACTATTATAACTAAAACCTATTAATTACAATCAAATATTTTCAGATAGCGATATGTCATATTTAACTCTTCCATATCTGCCCTATACCCTTGCAATTTATAGAAGAAACTTGTAGGAGTATTGAGAATAATGTTTTCAAAACTTTTCAAAAAAGTTCGATTCTTGCACGGTTCAAGGAGTTTTTTATTGTGAAAAAAAAGACATTTTTAATGTTTTGGGGTATATTTGTACAACCTATAGGCTATATAAATTAGTTGAAAAGTTTGAAGAGAGTTCGGCGCAAATTTTTTTTAATCGGCTTAACATAGTTCAAAACAATGCTGTTCGTTTCAATAAGGAATTTGCGTGCTTTCCCCGTTTTAGGATAAAGTGACGCAAAAGTTTCCTTGAAAGCGTTATCAGCATCTTTTACATGTTTGGATTTATATAGATCTTTAAGGTTTCTCTTAAAGCAATCCGAATAATTATTTGTGCGGTGTTTTTTTCTTGCAAGCAGCCCGATAGTCGGATTTTCTTTGCAGTCAATTAAATGATTTATTGCATCATCTGTGCAGTCTTTTGCAACACGAAAACGGGTATCAAGATGCGCATTGTTCCAGTATGCGTTGCGTCTGACACTTTCAAAACGAATCCCGCCGTCCATTATTTCTGACATATTATACTCCTTTTTTAATATAAAACCATGAAAAAATAAAATTTGCTATTTAATATTCAAACTTACTGTTTAAATAGTGTTGAAAAATTTTTCAAAAAATTTAAGTGGAAATATAATTTGTGTCGTTATAGTAAAACCGACCTGCGAACTATGTGCGAGATTTATTTATCTTTGCTAGGACATAGACCAAGCCCCAAAAGTGTAAATACAGCAGCAGTTGATATAGCTACAAACATTGTTAAATTTTCTGCACGATGAACCTCTTTAAACGGAGTTTCTCCGTCCAAGAAAATACCTCTTTTGTTCTTTTCAAGGGTATGTTCTGAATATTCGTTATTTTCATCTATAACTTTTAGTTGAACTTTGTAATTATCACTATTTTTGTCTTTTATTAATTTTGCATCAAAATGCAAATCTTTATAAGGTGCTTTGTATGTAATTCTGTTAGCTCTGCTTGTAGTTCCACCAAAGCAATTGGGCTCATCATAAAATTCTAGGTATGAATTAACTTCGACAAGTTTTACTCTGCCTATAACATGATTTGGGTCATTTTTATCTTTTTTGATATGGATACTTCCTTGTATATCACCTTTTCCACCTGCATCAAAGTTGTCCGTAGTTCTATATCCAATATCGGCAGTATATTCTGTGTCCGAGATTTTCTGAACGTTACTTAAATACTCTGTAGAAAAAGCTTCAAAGAGCTCTTTTTTGTCAATATGCTCAAACACATCACAATTCTTAAGACCTTCATAATTAGGCCCACAAGCTGTAATTCCTAAACCCGTAAGTCCTGCAGCCACATAAGTAAGAATTTTCTTTGGAACGGATTTTTTTACTTGTGTTTGCCCGAAAGTAGTTGAATTGTTTGTCGAAATAGGCATTATATTCATTATAAATTTACTCCTCACAGTTATTTATATTACACCTAAAACTCGTGAAAAATAAATTTTGCTATTTTATTCAAATATTAAAATTTCCTTAATTTTTTCAAAAAAAATATAAATCTATTATATAAATATAAATGTAAATAAATAGGAGGATTATATTATGGCATTAAAACCGTTACAAGACAGAATCGTTATTAAGGTAATTGAAGATACAGAACAGACTTCCGGCGGAATATTTATTCCGGATAGTGCAAAAGAAAAACCTCAAAAGGGTGAAGTTGTTGCTGTTGGAGAAGGCAAGACTAACGATAAAGGCGAAAAAGAACCTATGGGCGTTAACGTTGGGGATATTATCCTTTATGCTAAATATGCCGGAACTGATGTAAAAATGGATGGGGTAGAGTACAAAATTCTTTCAATTAAAGATGCTCTAGCAGTATTAGTTTAAAAAATTAGGTAATAGGAGATATAAAAATGGCAAAACGTATAGTATTTGAAGAAGAAGCTAGAAAATCGCTTCTCAGAGGTATAGATGCAGTTGCTGACGCAGTAAAAGTTACTCTCGGACCAAAAGGAAGAAATGTAATTTTACAAAAAAAATTTGGTGCACCTCAAATCGTTAACGATGGTGTTACAATTGCAAAAGAAATTGAACTTCAAGATGGTTTAGAAAATGCAGGAGCACAGCTTCTTAAAGAAGTTTCATCTAAAACAAACGATGTAGCCGGGGACGGTACAACTACAGCTTCTGTACTTGCTCAGGCAATTGTTAGAGAAGGTTTGAAAAATTTAACAGCCGGTGCAAATCCAATGTCTATGAAACGTGGTATTGATAAGGCTGTTGATATTGCAATCAATAAGATTAGAGATTTGTCTAAATCAGTAAGCACAAAAGAAGAAATTGCACAGGTTGCAGGTATTTCTGCCGGTAACAACTCTGAAATTGGTGAATTAATTGCTGAAGCAATGGAAAAAGTTGGGCACGATGGCGTGATTACTGTTGAAGAAAGCAAATCTTTCGGTACTAACTTAAAGGTTGTAGAAGGTATGCAGTTTGATAAAGGTTATATTTCACCTTATTTTGTAACTGATCCAGAAAGAATGGAAGCAGTTCTTGATGATGCATATGTTCTTTGTGTAAACAAAAAGATTAATTTAATTGCAGACTTAGTACCTGTTCTTGAACAGGTAGCACGTGATGGACGTTCATTATTGTTAATCGCTGAAGATGTTGAAGGTGAAGCTCTTGCAACATTGGTTGTTAACACAATGAGAAAAGTTTTAAGAGCTGTTGCAGTAAAAGCTCCTGGATTTGGCGACAGAAGAAAAGCTATGCTTGAAGATATCGCTATTTTAACAGGCGGTCAAATGTTTACAGAAGAACTCGGTATCAAACTTGAAAATATTACAACAGATATGATGGGTGTTGCAAAACGTGTAACAGTTACTAAAGATGAAACAACTATCGTTGTTGGTGATGAAACAAAAGAAGCAGTAAGAGAACGTGTAAACTTGATCAAGAAACAAATTGAAGCTTCTGACAGTGAATACGATAAAGAAAAATTACAGGAACGTATGGCTAAATTAGCCGGCGGTGTTGCTGTTATAGAAGTTGGTGCTGCTACAGAAATTGAACTTAAAGAAAGAAAGTTAAGAATTGAAGATGCACTTAACGCAACAAGAGCAGCTAATGAAGAAGGTATTGTACCAGGCGGCGGTGTTGCGCTTATAAGAGTTCAGCAAGAACTTGAATCTAAGATGAACACTATTACATTTGAAACAGATGACGAAAAGAGCGGTTATAAGATTTTGACAGCAGCTCTTGACGTACCTTTGAGAGCAATTGCTTTCAACTCAGGTGCAAAATCTGATGTTGTTGTTGAAAATGTAAGAGCTGAAAAAGATGCATATGGTTACGATGCTCTTCTTGACAGATATACAGATATGTTTGCTGCAGGTATCGTAGACCCTGCAAAAGTTACAAGGAGTGCTCTTGAAAATGCAGCATCTGTAGGTTCAATGCTTCTTACAACTCAAGCAGCAGTTGTTGATATTCCGGAAGAATCAAAAGCTCCTGATATGTCAGCAATGGCCGGCATGGGCGGTATGGGCGGCATGATGTAGAATGCGGCAGCCGGAGTGAAGCCCGAATTCAGCGGCGGTGAGCCGGTGAACTGAGGGCGGAACTTGACGATTGCGACGTAGAAATCTTTGATTTCACAGGAGCAGTGCTACGCACGTAGACCATTGGACGGCTGACAATTGTATCACTACAAGTTGTTATTATGACTACCGGTCAGCCTCAAAGTCGACATAGAAATCTTAAAAAAGGTGTCGGAAAGTTGAAAAACTTTCCGACATTTTCTTATTTTCCAGCAAATTTATTTTTTACGGGGTTTATCAATAATATGTTAATAATATCAAATCAACAAAATTATAACCCTTTATTCGGTACAAAAAATATTCCGCGTGCAGAGCTGGAAATGCTTCTTGCGAAAGATAAATCTTCTGCACAGATTGCACGCAAATTTGGTGTTACTACAGGTACTATTATGCGTAAAATACGGGAATATGGTTTGCAACTTCCTTCTGAAAAACTTCGTGAGCGTTTTTACAATGAAGCACTTCCGCTACTGGAACAGGGGGTATCGTATGCAAATGTTCGTAAACTCACAGGAATCAGCGAAGAATATTCAAGGAAGTGGCTTAAAAAGAACTCTTATCCTTCAAACAAAGTGTTATTTGCCCAACACCTTGAAGAGCTATATAAGCAAAACTATACAGATGAGCAAATCGCAGATATTCTATACGTAGAAGCATCAACGATTGCACGCAGGCGTGGTGATTTAGGTTTGAAGAGGAAACTTGGACGTCCGCAAAGTAATATTGACTGGCAAGAAATTCTCGAAATGCTTAAAAGTGGAAAAACAGCACCACAAATAGTAAAAGAGTTTAAAATAAGTGCTAAATTGCTTGCAGAAAAAATTAAAGAAATAAGTGGAGTTACTCCTAAAAAAATAGAACTTGAATATCGAAAAAATTTTGTTGCCAATTGCCTTGCAAAAGGGGATAATATTTCTTCTATTGCAGAAAAATTAAATCTTAGAAGAGAGCCGTTGTATAAATTTATACAAAAATTTCTTCCAGAATGGGTTACATCAAGAAAATCATAACGCAGAGTATATTCGGTTGAATTTTTCAATTTTGTCAAAGGTCCAGCCTGCATTATAATTTATGGCGTTTTTAATAAGAAGTTTCCAGCTCGCAGGGTTTTGAGTATAAAGTTTTAAAGCTTTTGTGACGGCTGTATTAAAGCTTTCAATGATATCTTCTTCCGTATTTACCGGAGTTTTTGTTTTAAATCCGCACCCGAAAGTCATATCATCAAAAATGTCCGAAATAGTGTCGTTATATATTCCCTGTCTCAGAGCAACCGGAACGCATCCATATTTCATTGCTGTAAAATGGTTTGAAGTTGTTATATTATTTCTTGCACAGAAGAAAGCTAAGTCCGAAGAAGCGTAAAACTGGGCGAGATTTATCTCTCCATCAATGAACAGCCATTTACCCGAATAACCTATATGTTCTTCAAGAAACTCCACCCAGTTTTTTATCTGGTTGTTTTCAAGACCGTTTGGAATGTTAACGATAGCTTGAATATTTTTAAACTCTTCCAATAGTTTTATTATTGAGGTCAGTGCAATATCTGTGCCATCGGTGAATATATCCGCGGAAAGTTTGCAGAAAATAAGCGGAGTGTCAAAAAATGGGGCCAGATAACCTTTTATGGTATATTCTTCGGATTTGAAAAATTTCGGGTCAATAAATCTTGTGCGTATTCTGTCTTTGGAAAACTCTCTTGTAAGATATTTTTTATTTCTAATGCGTGCTTCTCTAAAGTCATCTTGAGTAAATGGCTTATATATAACAGCTTGCGGAATTTCATATCCATAGGAAATGTATGAACTTTTATTTTTTGTTTTGCATATTCTGTCGAACATTTTTCCAGAAAGCTCCGGCTTTGTTAGAATGCTGTTATAGTATGTTTTTGACGGTACTGCCCAGAAATCAGCCCGTTTAAGCGTATGAAAAATAGTGTTGTAGTATAAATCATTTTCATATTCCATTTTAGGGAATAGTTTCAATATTCTTGAATTTAACCGGTTAAACAAAATGTTTTCGTCGATATCATCACATTTTTCAGGGTATTTTCTAAGCTTGTAATAGTTTTGATAAATAAAATCCAGACATTCTCTCATCTGGCAGAAACATTTAGTATTGTGCAGGTTAAATAATGACGCAATACATTTTTTTATAATTTTATCACGGCACAGCTTTTTCATCCCGTTTGAATCAACAAGATTAATTGCAGCCCAGAAAGCTTCTTTTTTGTCCGCTTCAAATCTCGAAAAATCATGAATAATTTGCAGAACTTTTATAGGATAGTGAGATTTTTTCTCAAACTCTGCACCTAGATAGAAAGGAATGTTATCCGCATGGATTACTTCCGGTTTAAGTTTACAGGAGGCAATTCTCGAGGCTTTGATAAAAGGTGCAAGGTATTGAAGTCTTGTGCGGTCAGACCCTGAAAACGCTTCTGAATAAAGTCCGTAAACATCTATGTTTAAACTGTTTTGCTTCATTTTATACAGTGAGGCGCTGTTCATACGGTTTTGAAGGTAGTATTCAAAGCCGTATATTAGTTTTTCTGTTTCGTTTTTGTTGTCAATCGGAATTAGAACTTTTATATCTTTATCAGGATACTGTTTTCTGAACGCAGAAATAAAATCCAGCGGCGGGTAATCGAGCGTTAAATACAATATTGTTTTAAAATCGTTATTCTTTTGAGTTTTTCTGAATAACGACGAAAAATATTTTCTTATAAAACGCCATTCTGTTTTGAAATGATTAAAAGATTTGCAGGTTTTTGAATATTCTTCCTTAAAATCTGCCGGCTGTATCCCGTATATTATATCAAGTTCTCTGGCGTGTGATTCTGTTCCGAAAGAGTCCTTCATATAATTCAAGTTATCATACTGAACAGTTGAAATCAAGCCGGCTATTGACAGAACTTTTAGTTTAGTTGTATACTCCAATTATGGAAAACTTACATTTTGAATTAACAAACAATTCATCCTCCTCTTGCTCCAAGTTTCAATCGGGACTTGAGTGATTTTGGTATGTAAGTTTATGTAACAGAATTGACGATTTTTGAAAAGTCCCGTTTACTAAAACGGGACTTTTTTTGTATTTGGAAAGGATAATTAATGAAAGTAAATAATATAAATAGTACAGCATTCAGAGGACCGCTTGACGGAGTGGTTACAAGCGCCTTAAGGACCTGCGATATGAATGAGATGGTTAATGCTGTCGGGCTTGATGTCGGTGCAATGGTAATCCCGAGGGCTTATTATGATACAAAGGCAAGAAATGAGTATGCAGGTGCGGAAACTTTTATCAGAGAAATAAGCGGAACTTTCATTAACTGTCTTTCTGCAGGTTTATTTGCAATGGGTATTTCTAAAATAGCTGCTAGAAAAATTGAACCAGACGTAAAAATTAATCCTGAAAGCTGGTACTCAAAAGATTCTCTTGAAACTTTAAGGTGCGCGTGGGATAAAAGTAAAAATACAAAAGATTATATTGTCGAAGTTCTTGAGAATATTTCAGGACGTGACGGCAATGGGGTAAATGAATTTAAGAATATAAAATGGGAAAATATTGAATGGATTGATGAAGCTAAGTGGGATAAGATTAAGTGGAATAACCCGAAATATGCTGGAATTCAGGACAATCTGAAAACGAAAAAAGGTTTTGTTCAAACATTCTGTGAGCTTGTCAACGATAAAAATATAACAAAAGATGATAAGAAAAATGTTCTTTTAATTATGGAACGCCGGATGGCAAATGCGCTTGGCTCAGAAAGAGAAACTGAATTAAACATAGACGGACATAAACTTTCTGCAAAACTTGAAAACATATTGCGAGATACTCACGATATGGGCAAGGATATTTTTAATAAAAATAACGGAAAAGAAATTGAACGTGCAATTAACAAGATTAATAAGGTAAATAAAGTAAAAACTTTTGGTGCGATTGCTGCTTCTTGCGCTCTAGGGCTTACTAATCAGTGGCTTAACAGAAAAATCACAGAGAAAAGGACCGGTAAGAAAGGATTTGTAGGTGATGTAGATTATACTTCTTCTGATAGAGGCGAGAAGCGTAAGGATTGCCTGCTGCCATTTAAAAAACTAGGAGCAAGCGTTCTTATGGCAGGTATGGTATTTAGCGTAATGGGTGTAAAGAATTTTAAACAATTTGCCAAAAAATTAGAATTTACAGGGCCTGTAACAAGCGGAAATGCTATAAAAACAGTTTACGCAGCAACGATTATAGGAAGGTTTATGGCTGCAGACAACGGAACTGAACTTAGAGAGTCAATGACAAGAGATTATCTGGGCTTCCTAAACTGGCTTGTCTTTGGCGGTTTTGCTGCTAAGGGTGTTGCAAATCTTCTGGATAAAAACGGTAAAGATTTGTTCAATTACACAAAAGAAGGTAAAGGCTTGAAACATTGGCTCAGAGATATGAACCTTAAAACACATAATGAAATTGCTGCAAAAGGAAGCAAATTCGCTAAGAAAAATATGTGGAAACTTAACCTCGCTCACGCTGCGGGTATTACATATTCTGCCGTGACTCTGGGAATTTTGCTTCCGATGATGAACGCAAAGATAACGGAAAAGAAGGCTAAAAAGAAAATATAAAAATTCCTTTGATGTATAATTAATTTATAGAAATTAGAGGAATTAATTATGCTAAAAGGAAATGAAATTAGACAGTTATATTTAGATTATTTTAAAAACAAGCATCAGCATACAATTGTAGAAAGCTCAAGCCTTGTGCCAGATAACCCTACAGTGCTTTTAACTACAGCAGGAATGCTTCAATTTCTGCCAATATTTTTAGGGATTACAAAATCACCTTATAATCCGGCAAGAGCGACTTCCTGCCAGAAATGCGCAAGAGCAGGCGGAAAAGATTCTGATATCGAAAATGTTGGAAGAACTCCTAGACATCACACCTTTTTTGAAATGCTTGGGAACTTCTCTTTCGGCGACTACTATAAAAAAGAGGTTATTCCATGGGCGTGGGAATTTGTAACAGAAGTACTTAAACTTGATAAAGACAGACTCTGGATAACTATTTTTGAAACTGATGACGAAGCGTATGATATTTGGAGGAGTATCGGTGTTCCTGATGAACGAATAAAAAGAAAAGGCAAAAAGGATAACTTCTGGGGGCCTCCGGGAGCTTCCGGTTCTTGCGGACCTTGTTCTGAAATACATTATGACTTAGGCGAACAGTATAAATGCTCCGATAACTGCGGTATTGATACCTGCGAATGCGACAGATGGGTTGAAATTTGGAACCTTGTATTTACAGAACTTTATCAGGATGAAGAAGGCAACCAATCGCCTCTTGAACATAAAAACGTTGATACCGGCATGGGATTAGAACGTATAACAATGGTTTGTCAGGGAGTTGCCTCAACATTCGAAACAGATTTGCTCAAGCCGATTTTAGATAAAGTTTCTGAGATGAGCGGAGTTCCTTACAAGAAATCTGAAAAAACAGATATTTCTCTTAGGATTATAACAGACCACGCAAGATGTGTATCTTTTCTTATTTCAGACGGCGTAATCCCTGGCAATGAAGGCAGAAGCTATGTGTTGAGAATGATTCTTAGACGTGCTCTGCGCCACGGTAAGATTTTAGGAATGGAGCTTCCGTTCTTGTACAAACTCGTTGATGTAGTTGTAGATAATTACGGAGAAGCTTATCCTGATTTAGTTAAGAATAAGTCTAAAATTATTGATGTTATCAAAAAAGAAGAAGAAAGGTTTGCTAAAACTCTTGATAGAGGATATAAAATGCTTGAAGAATTTATATCCGAAAAGAAAGATATTGACGGCGAAAGTGCTTTCAAACTCTATGATACATACGGCTTCCCGTTTGAGCTTACAAAAGAAATTGCAGAAGAAAACGGTTTAGGCATTGATGAAAATGGCTTTAAAAAAGCAATGCAGGAACAAAAAGACCGTGCAAAAGCTGCTGCTGAGAAGATTTCCGTTACAGGCGATATGAAGTATGCAAAAGTAGAAAATGAAGTCGGCTCAACCGAGTTTGTAGGCTATCTTGTGGATTGTGCACAGGCTAAAATCCTTGCAGCAATTGAAGGTGAAGGATATACCGATATAGTTCTTGACAGAACTCCATTCTATGCAGAATGCGGCGGTCAGGTCGGCGATAGCGGATATATAGTTAATGAAAACTTGAAAGCAGAAGTTTTAACAACATTCAAAGTTAACCATCTTTTTGTACACAGATGTCAGGTTGTTAACGGAGAGGTTAAAGTTGGTGATTATGCTTTTGCGCAAATTGATTCTGCAAGAAGGGCGCAAATTAGAGTTCACCATACATCTGCTCACTTATTGCAGGCTGCTTTGATTAAAGTGCTGGGCGATGAGGTTAAACAAGCTGGTTCGCAGGTTGAAGAAAATAGAATGAGATTTGACTTTACCTTCTCACGTGCAATGACCCCTCAGGAAGTTAAAAAGACAGAAGATATTATGAACAAATGGATTGGTGAAAAACTTCCTGTTAATACTGATGTAATGGGTATTGAAGAGGCAAAACTTACCGGTGCTACAGCATTATTCGGTGAAAAATACGAAGATGTTGTCCGCGTTGTGAGCATTGGTGGTAAAGCTAAATGTAACTGCGGCAGCGATTGCAGCTGTGACCATGAAAGCGGAGAAGAAAAAGAGGTTATCTCAAAAGAATTCTGCGCAGGTACTCATGCTTCAAATACAGCTGATTTAAGGCTTGTAAAAATAGTATCAGAAGGGGCTATTGCAGCTGGTACGAGAAGAATTGAAGCTGTTGTTGCTGATGCAGCGCTTGGTTATCTGAATGCAAAATCTGCGGAAATAGATAAACTTGCTTCAAGATTTAAGGTTCACTTTGATGAAGTTGAACCAAGAATTGAAAAAATACTTGAAGAAAATAAAGAACTTCAGAAGGAACTTGAGGAAACAAAAGCAGAGATGGCAAAAAGCAAATTTGCAATGTTTGTTTCTAAAGCCCAGGATATTGAAGGCGGTAAATTATTTATCACAAAAATTGAAAATCTTGATGCTGATGCAGTTAAAGCCGGTATAGAGATGCTTTCTAATAAATTGGGCGAGAGCATAATAGTTCTTGCAAATGAAAGAATGGTTATAGTAAAAGTAACTGACGGTTTCGTTAAAAAAGGTATAAATGCCGGAAAGATTGTTGGCGAAATTGCAAGAGCAACCGGTGCAAACGGAGGCGGCAGACCGAATTTTGCACAGGGTGGTGTAAAAGATGCTTCTAAACTGAATGAGATTTTGGCTAAGGTTGAGGGAGATTTGAGATGAGAATATTGACTTTGGATCAATCATTTCAGGCAAAAAAGATTAATCTAAAAGATTATGCAATTTTTGAAGAGCCTATTCTTACAAATGAAAAAATTATTTCTCCGAAAGACACCAGGGAGTTTAATTATAAAATGCAAAAAGTTTTGGCGGAATATAAACAAAAGGCGCTCAGGACTCTGGAGAATGCCAAAAATGTATTTATTAAAAAATGAATAACAAAGGGCGGAACCTTTTAGGTTCCGCCCTTTGTTATTCAGGAATAATTATTCCATTTATATAAGCTGATTCATCCTTACTTAAGTATTTTAAAGGTGTTGTAATAAGATAATATTCAGATGTTCTGGAATACTTTCTCATAAATCTATTTTAAACCCAGGATTGCAAACTGACAAAAGTAGGTTATAATTTATAATATATACCCTAAGATGAGAGGACTTAATTATGGCTGACGGTTTATCCCTGAATTTGCAGTTGTTACAAAATATCTCAGATATGACAGGAGGAACTGCTGCCGGTGCAGGCAGTGCAAATAATAAGCCTGCTGTTTACGCAAAAGAGGGCGATCCGAATTATGACGAAAAGATGGATGCTGATGGTGACGGCGTTGTTACTATGGAAGAATATCAGGAGTACTGCAAGGAGAATGGCATAAGTACCGATGAGCAGGCTGCAGAAATGCAGAGCCGCGGTGATGCAATGATTAAAAAACAAGCAGAGGAAGCTCCAATTGCTTATGATGATTATATTAAGTACTGCGAAGAAAATGGTGCGGGAGCTGTTCAGAACTCAGGAAAAGTAGAAAGTTCCGGAGTCAATGATGCGGGGCTGGTTATACGTAATGTTGGAAAAGCACTGAGCAGTTACTCAGGAAACCAGATAAAACTTCCTGAAGCTAAAATTGAGCGCAATGCTTAGTCTAGTTTAATTTCTCCCTGTCTGAAAATTACCGGTTTCCCGTCCTTAAATCCGGCAACGGTTGAAGCTTTGCCTTTAGCTTCATGTCCGTATGACGGGATTACAAGGTCAACTTTGCTGCCTATATATTTAACAGCCTCATCATATGTTAAAGCTGGAGCTTCTCCTGAAAGATTTGCGCTTGTGGTTGCCAGAACTCTTCCGTCAATATTTCTGCAAATTTCTGCAAAAGTTTCATTGTCAGGGATGCGTATGCCGACAGTCTGCATACCTGATGTAATATAGTCAGGAGTTTTTTCAGATTTTTCAAGTACAAGAGTTAAAGCACCCGGGAAATGTTTTTTTATTAATTTTTGTGCTTCCTTTTCAATAGGCTGACGCACGTAATCAAAAAGATTATATACTTCATCGCTCATCAGAATTAAAGGTTTTTTTCCATCTCTGTGTTTAATCTCATAAATCTTCTTCACTGCTTCTTCGTTGTCTGGAAGACAGCCAACCCCCCAGACTGTGTCTGTAACATACGCAATAACGCCGCCTTGCTGCAATACTTCGTTTATCTTGCTCATGTTTTCAATCATATATATTTACCCCTTCTGTTTTTTATATTATAATACAGGGGTAAATATATTTATATAAAAACTTATAAGGAGGCAAGATGGTTCAGCAATTTAATACTCCTCAAAAAACAAGACAAGCAGTAATATTGTTTTTAAAAGGTTCTGCAACACCAATTGTAATGTATTATGAAAATCCTCAGGCAGTTTATGCAGAATTAAAACAATTAATGAAAAGCCCGACACCTGTTCTTGTTGAAAAAGAGCCAATGGGGCCGATTAAAAAACTTTGTTTTGTTTCAACCCAGATAGCAGGTATTGTTTTACAGGAAGAACCGTATGCATAATGACAAGGTTGTTTTAATCGAAGATATAGAACGTGAGCCTGATAAAACCCTTCAATACAAATTTGAGGGGAAAATTAGCGAACTTGAAGACTGCACAGTTGATGCAGAACTTGAAATAAAATCACTCGGAGATTTTATAGAAGTCAAAGGTGAAGTTTCCGGTTCATTAAAACTTGAATGCGACCGATGTCTTAATAAGTACGACTATGATTTTGATATAGATATTGATGAAACATATGCAAAACGCTCTCTTTATGATGAGTATTCGCAGGAGCTGGAGCTCCAATCCGGCCAGTTTATCACAGATTTAAACGGCGCAAAAGAAATCGATATTTATGACTTATTGTATCAATCTGTAATATTAGCTTTACCAAATAAAAAGGTTTGTGGTATAAATTGTAATGAGGGACTATTTGTGTCTGATGAAGATATGGAAGTTCACGATGAAAGAATGGATGTTTTTAAAAACATCAAAATAAATCCTAAAAATAATTAACCCGAAAGTAAATAGTAATAAAATTTTAGATTAGAAAGGACATTATAGAAATGGCAGTACCAAAGAAAAGAACAGGGCACAGTGCTCAAGGAAAAAGAAGATCAAACTGGAAGGCAGCAAAGCCTGAATTAACAACTTGTCCAAACTGCGGTGCAAAAGCATTAACTCACACAGTTTGTACAGCTTGCGGAACATACAAGGGCAAAGTAGTTTCTAAAAAAGCAGAAGGCTATGTTGAGGAAGCTAAGGAAGAAGTAAAAGAAGTTAAAAAAGCTAAAAAATCAGCAAAGAAAGAAGAAGCAGCTCCGGAAGTTGAAGTAAAAGCTGAAGAAAAAGCTGAAGTAGTTGAAGAAGCTTCTGAAGAAACTCCTGAAGCTTAGTATTGGAAAAGAATTAATAAAGGGATGAGTTAGATGACAAGAATAGCTATAGATGCGATGGGGGGAGACCACGCTCCGTTTGAGATTGTTGCAGGTGCAGTATGGGCAGCGGCAGAATACGGCGTAGCGTTGGAGTTAGTCGGAAAACAGGACAGAATTGAACATTGTCTTGAAGTAATTCAGCAGGAAGGTTTTTTGTCTGATTGCGGTAAAGCCGGCAGAAAAAGAAGGGTGAGAGTAGATGTAAAATCTCTCGACATCAAAGTAACCCACGCGTCTGAAATAATTGAAATGGGCGAAGCTCCGGGACAGGCTATTCGTAAAAAGAAAAACTCATCAATAGTATTGACGGTAAATTCAGTTGCGACAGGAAGCTCAGACGCTCTTGTTGCTGCTGGTTCTACCGGTGCTGCTATGGCATCGAGTTTGTTCGGACTTGGAAGAATTCCTGGAATTGACAGACCTGCTATTGCAGTTACTCTGCCAACGATGAAGAAACCTATTGTTATAATTGACGGCGGTGCAAATAGCAATTGTACCCCTCAAATGCTTAAACAATTTGCAATTATGGGGCAGACATTTTCTAAAAATGTTCTGGGAATTGAAAACCCGCGTGTAGGTGTTCTTAATATCGGCGAAGAAGCCGGCAAGGGAAATGAACTTGCTCAGCAGACTTATAATCTTCTTGAAGAAGAAAAAGAAAAGTTTAACTTTATGGGAAATGTTGAGGGCCGGGAATTATTCCTCAATGTTTGTGACGTAGTTGTTTGTGACGGCTTTGCAGGGAATGTTGTTCTCAAAGTTACAGAAGGAACTTCTTCATTATTGTTCAAAATGATTAAGAGTGAATTCAAATCAGACTTTCTCGGAATGCTTATAGGTATCCTTGCAAAACCATTTATGAAACGAATTTACGAAAAAATTAATTATGAAGAATTTGGTGGCTGTTTGCTTCTAGGGGTTAAGGGTATTACTGTAATTTCTCACGGAAGAAGCAGGGCTTATGCTATAAAGAATGCAGTAAGAGTAGCTAAAGAAGCTGTTGAAACAGGCGTAAACAGAAAGATTTCCGAATCTATCGGAGCGTAGGGATATTTCGTCCCAATAGGGTAAGAGGAGTAATTAATCAATGGGAAATAATACAATTCCTTTAAAAATTGCCGGTGTCGGGTACAGCATTCCTGATACGGTTATAACTAATGACGATTTAACAAAATTATATGATACTTCTGATGAATGGATTTACAGCAGAACAGGTATTAAAGAAAGACGCGTAGTATCAGGTGAGCAAAACGCTGTTGACTTAGGCCTTGAAGCTGCACAAAGAGCTCTGGAAAAGGCTAAAATTAATCCGAATGATTTGGACTTAATTATAGCAGCATCCTCTGCTCCGCCGGATTTATATCCTGCTATAGCATGTCATATACAAACAAGGCTTGGTATAACGACACAAATCCCTGCTTTTGATATTACAGCAGCTTGTACCGGTTTAATCTATGCTCTGAATATTGCTAAAGCTTATATTGCATCAGGTATGTACAAAACTATTCTTCTAGTAGCAACGGACAACAATTCACGTCTGGTTAACTGGGAAGATAGAGGAACTTCTATACTTTTCGGAGATGGTGCAGGTGCAATGGTTGTTACAGCATCTGATGACGGGGTGGATGATATTATTGCAATAGATATAAAAGCTGACGGAAGTATAGGCGACTTGATTGAACTTGCTTTTGACGGCAAGAACTGTCCTTTAGTGGAACAGTATGAACCAAAACCGCAGGGTATAAGAATGAACGGCAGAGGTGTTTATACTTTTGTAGCTAAAGTTCTTCCTCATTATGTAGAGCAATTGATTGCTGATGCCGGTATGAAGGCAGAAGATATTGATTATTTGATTCCGCATCAGGCAAATATAAGAATTATTCAGGCTGTACAAGAACGTCTGGGATATTCTGATGATAAAGTAGTTACTAATATCAAATATTACGGTAATACATCTGCGGCATCTATTCCTCTAGCTCTGGCGGAAAGCGTAGAAAAAGGGAATGTTAAACTAGGCTCAACTGCAATTCTATGCGGCTTCGGTGCCGGTATGACCTGGGGCGGTGCTATCGTAAGATTAAGAGAAGGTATTTGCTAGTACTGATTTAAAGATTTAGTATATAGGAGTATAAAAAAATATGAAAAAAGTCGCATTTTTATTTCCTGGACAAGGTTCACAGTCTGTCGGTATGGGAAAAGACTTATATGATAACTTTGAAGCTGCAAAAAATGTTTTTGATATTGCAGACAAGACATTAGGAAAAAGTATTTCAACAATTTGTTTTGAAGGACCGGAAGATGAATTGAAGCTGACTGTTAATACACAGCCTTCAATTGTTACAACATCAATAGCAGCTCTTGAAGCTTTTAAATCAGAATTAAACATTACGCCTGATTATACAGCGGGTCATAGCTTAGGCGAATACTGTGCGATGTATACAGCCGGTGTAATGAGTTTGGAAACAACTTTGAAAGCTATTCAAAAACGTGCAGACTTAATGGGACAGACAAAGGGCGGAAGCATGGCTGCAATTCTTAATGCTCCGGAAGGTGCTGTTGAAGAAGCATTAAAAGAAGCTTCTGAAGTAGGCTATGTTGATGTGGCAAACTACAATTCACCTGTTCAGGTTGTAATAACCGGTGACAGTGCTGCCGTACAAAAAGCCGGTGAACTTCTGCTGGAAAAAGGTGCAAGAAGAGTTGTACCGCTTGCAGTATCCGGTGCTTTCCATTCAAAATTTATGGAAAATGCAGGCAGTGAATTTGCAGGTTTTGTTTCAGATTTAAGTTTGAATGATGCAAAAATGCCGGTTATTACGAATGTTGATGCTGAAATGACAACTTCAAGTGAAGATTTCAGAGCTAAAATGCCTAAACAGATTTCATCTTCTGTACACTGGACACAAACAATTCAGAAAATGGTTTCCGAAGGTGTAGATACATTTATTGAAATCGGCCCTGGAAAAGTTCTTGCAGGTTTGAATAAAAAGATTGCGCCGGAAGCTTCTGTTTACAATATTTACGACAAAGCTTCTCTGGAAGCAGCAGTAAGTGCTTTGAAAGAACAAATGGCTGGTGTTTAATATGAAAAAAATACATTATATTTTATTAATAATACTAGTAATAGTAGGTCTTGTAAGACTGGTTTACGAGTATCGTGCACATAAAGATGAATTGTTTGCTGCTGCTAAATTTGAAAGCCGCCAAAGGGACGTTACTAAAAAAGGTGCGCCTAAAGTTCAGATTGTTAATAGCGTGGCTGAAGTAGAAAGAATATTTAACAATAATCTTGCGTCTTGTACACCTGTCAATATTGCAACAGAAGACAATACGAATTATGTTATATACGGTAAAGACGGCGGAAAATGCTCTTTTGAAAAATATTCACCTTCTTTATGTCTGCAATGTCTAGTTCCATCAGATGTTGCTGAAAAATATTCAAGAGCATGGATTGGTTTTGATTCATTTGTAAATGAGGTAAACAACAACCCGAATTACTGTAAAATAATTACTTCAGAACAAAACAAACAGTCAAATAAGGGAAAAAATAAGGAGAAAGATTAATGACAGAAAGAAAAATTGCTTTAATTACAGGCGGCTCTCGTGGTATTGGTTTAGCTTGTGCGTTGGAACTTGCAAAGGCAGGATGCGACATTATTATTAACGATATCTGCGAAGCTGAAAAAGCACAGTCGGCTCTTGATGAAATCAAAGCTTGCGGTGTAAATGCTTATTTCTATCAATTCGATGTTTCAAATGACGAACAAGTTCAGGCAGCTGTAGATAAAATGATTGCTGAACACGGAAAAATTGATGTTCTGCTTAATAATGCAGGGATTACAAAAGATGGTCTTTTCGTAAGAATGGATATGGAGCAATGGGAAAGAGTTATCAAAATTAACTTAACAAGTGCTTATTGTGTAACTCACGCTGTAATTAAGCATATGATGAAGGCTCGTCAGGGTTCTATTATTAATATGTCAAGTATTGTAGGCCGTCACGGCAATGCAGGTCAGGCAAACTACTCTGCTTCTAAAGCCGGTCTTATCGGTTTGACCCAAACTCTTGCAAAAGAATTCGGCGGAAGAAACATCAGAGTTAACGCTGTATGCCCTGGTTTCATCCAAACTGCTATGACTCAAGATTTAGCAAATATTGATGAATACTTGAAGGCTATTCCGATGAAGAGACTTGGAACTCCTGAAGATATCGCAAAAGTTGTTAAATTCCTTGCGCTTGATACTGATTACGTAACAGGTCAGGCTATCGAAGTTGCAGGCGGGTTGATGATTTAGTTAATAAATAATAAACAAAAAAAGAGGCGAAGAAAATATCCGCCTCTTTTTTTTTGTTTTTACTATGGTTTATATGGTCTGAATAAATCTATTAAATCAACTTCATTATGAGCCATATCTTGTTTTATTTCATCAAAGCGTTTAGCTAGTGCCTTGTCCTGTTCATATGTGTTGTTGAGGGCCCTTTTTATGTATTCAGGCTCGCCTCGTTGAGCTTGAAGTTCCGTCGAATGAGGGTTTTTAGTAACTAGCTGTTTTGGAGTATAGTTGTCTCTACCATGTGATTCTACAAAATTTTGTCCGTGATTATACTGTTGGATATTTTCTCTATAATATGTTCTTTTGTTATATTTAGAAGTATATCTGTATTGAAGCCCTTTTGTCATTTCGATTTCAGGCTCACCTGTGCCTAATTGTTTATATGTTAGTTTGATACCTTTTCTAGGATCATAAATAATTTCTTCGTGATAATTTCCTCTGTCAATAGTTGTTATCATAGGATTTGATTTTCCGTTCGAAGCATACGGGTCAAAATAGCGTCTTATGATGCTTCCATCGGCTCTTGTTTCTTCAACACATTTGAATTCTTCAATGTTTTTATTGAATATTTTACCCGTATTTACTTTTGGACGTGAAGCGGCAAGTTTTTCGGCAGCTTCTTGCTCGGCTTTTATTGCAGCAGCTTTTGCGGCTTCTGCTTCTGCAATCTTTGCCTGTTTTGCTATAATCTTTTTGCAAACGTATATCTTCGCCGTAGCACCAGTACTTTGTTTTATCTTTATCAATATTAATTCTGTTGCTGCCAAAAACACTTCCTCCTTCTTCTCTTGTAACAGTTTTGGTTTCCCAGAGGAATGTACGGTTTTCGTTATCAAATATTGTGATTTTCCTAAATAATCAAGTCTAGCAAGACCTTTTTCTCCTCCTCCTATAAGCACTACAACTGGAATACAGGTGTTTTAAATTCGTGTTTACAAAACTTAATATAACAGGTGGAAATCTAACAAAATGTAACAACTTCTTAAATTAATTGCAAAAATATCTTTAAATGATATAATTCAATAGAATAGTGTATTACACAATAATGAAGAGGATAAAAAACATGAGTACATTTGAAAAAGTAAAAAAAGTTGTAGTTGACCAATTAAGCTGCGATGAAGCTTTAGTTACTCCGGAAGCAAGCTTTACAGCTGATTTGGGTGCTGATTCTCTAGATACAGTTGAATTAGTTATGGCTTTTGAAGAAGAATTCGGATGCGAAATTCCTGATGAAGAAGCTGAAAAAATTCAAACTGTTCAAGATGCAGTTAACTACATCGATTCACACTCATAGTAAGATTTGAATTTATATGAGGAGGGTGAGGATTTTATATATTTTCGCCCTCTTATTTATTATTTAAGGGAAAAAGAATATGACAAAACGTAGAGTTGTAATAACAGGGATGGGAGTCGTAACTCCATGCGGTATAGGTGTCGAAAAATTCTGGGATTCTATGCTAAATGGAAAAAGCGGGGTTTCTCTCATTGAATCTATAGATACAGAAAAACATACAGTAAAAATTGCTGGTGAAATTAAAGATAAAGATTTTAACCCTGAAGACTATATGAGTTCAAAAGATGCAAACAGAATGGACAGATTTACTCAGTTTGCAATGGTTGCATCTGATGAAGCTATAGCTGATGCCGGTTTGGATGAAGCCGGTATTGACCCGTATAGAATTGGCGTTATGGTTAGTTCTGCAGCTGGCGGGTTTAAAACATTTGAGAAAAATCATATGGCAATGATACAGAAAGGACCTACAAAGGGCTCTCCTTTTACCGTCCCTATGCTTATTGTAGATATGGCTTCAGGAAGAGTTTCTATGAAACACGGCTATAAAGGCGTTAATAAAGCGGTTGTTTCTGCCTGCGCAACTGGCTCTCACTCAATTGGTGATGCTTTCAGAACAATTCAGTACGGCGATGCTGATGTAATGGTTGCGGGCGGATGCGAAGCTACGATTACTACACTCGGTATTGGTGCTTTCACTGCTGCAAGAACATTGTCAAAAAGAAATGATGAGCCGGAAAAAGCTTCAAGACCTTATGACAAAGATAGAGATGGTTTTGTTATGGGTGAAGGAGCCGGGGTTCTTGTTCTTGAAGAATATGAACTCGCTAAAAAACGCGGTGCTCACATTTATGCAGAAATTGTTGGTTATGGCCAATCTGCTGATGCTTATGATATGGTTGCACCTGATCCTGAGGGAAATGGTGCTATTAAGTCAATGGAATTAGCTCTTGCTGATGCCGGACTTAAACCTGAAGATATAGATTATATTAATCCGCATGGAACAAGCACAGGACTGGGTGATGTTGCTGAATCTCAGGCAATTGCTAAGATTTTTGGTGATAAAGACCAGAATAAAAATCTAGTTGTAAGCTCAACTAAGAGTATGCACGGTCATATGCTGGGTGCAACAGGAGCTGTTGAAGGTATTGTTTGTGTTAAAGCAATTACTGACGGTAAAGTTCCTCCAACAATCAATCTTGATAATCAGGATGAACATGTTGCTAATCTTGACTATGTTCCGCATAAAGCAAGAGATAAAAAGGTTGGCGCTGCACTTTCAAATTCTTTTGGATTTGGCGGTCACAATGCAACTCTTGTTTTCAAGGCTGTATAATTGAATAAAATAAATAAAAAAGCAGGGAATAATCCCTGCTTTTTTTATTTTAATTGATGAGCTTTGCTAATTAATATATTGATAACATTGCTTGATATCATTTCTGTTTTTGCTCTGTATTGAGCTTTGTTTTCCTGACCGAAAAGTAAACTTTTGGTGTAGAACACTTTATAGTCGCAAATTATTTTAGATATTAGATTGTTCATTTTGGGAGCAATCTGTTTATTATTTTTGAGCAGACCTTGTATTTGCTCTATATTGCTTGCAAGTCCGTGCATACCATATATAGCCGATTCAGGGGATTTTATCCAGTTTCTGTCAAAATCTCTGATAAAGCTTAGAATTTTCAGCTTAATTTTATTCAGCTCTGATTGAGTAGGAGGTTTGCGATAAATGTCGTATAATCTGTTAAGTTCTTCTTTGGTTTTTGCATCATCTTTATGTTTTAAAAGCTGAAGGCTGTATTCGTTTGAGTCAGCTTCTTTGCAGTGCGGATAGAGTGTGCGGTAAACTTTCTCCGGATAATTTGAATAGGAAGCGAATACATCTAGTGCTGCCAAGCTTCCGGCAGCTGTTTCAAGCTCCAATTCAGATTTTATGAAATTAGTTATGCTGTCCAAAGCTGTTTTTTCAAGTATGCGCTCGTCGTCAATTTTGTCTGCAATATTACGCGTTGCAAGGCTGAGTTTTGCATCTTCTGTCATCATAGGGTGTTTGAGTGTAAAATTAATAAGCATATTTATGAATTTTGGAGGGAAGCCAAAATATTCTTTTCTTAAATAATCTCCTAGAAATTCATCCAAATTCCCTGTAACAGCAATCTCATCTCCGTTAACACCATTGAGCCTGTAGACTTGAGCATTATTATCCTGCGCGGCTTTGTTTAGAATATCTGTAGTGCTCTTCTTTACAATAACAGGAGCGCTTTCTTCTATTTCACCGTAACGCCATTTGAAGTGTTCATCCCACTCACTCTGGAGTTTTTCATGTTCGGCGTAATTTTTCAAACGCGTTGGAACAATTGTCTGAGTATAATCAAGAAGTTCTACAAATCTTTGCGGTACAAAGTCAATCGGCTTAGTGTTTTCTATTCCTTCTCTGATAACCTGATATTCACTATTTACAGGAATTGTGCCGCCGCTTTCATAAGTTTCTTCGAAAAGTTCAATGGTATCGGTTATTGCTGTTGAGTATTGTTCTAACAATTCCGGCTTGGCTTTCCAGAAACGGGCAAAAAAGTTGTCGTTAGTTTTATTTGTTCCGGCAAATAATTTCTCTTCTTCAGATAGATGTATTTTATCGGCCGCAATTGTCATAATCGGACTTAGATATTTTACGATAAATGCGGCTTCCGGATCATCTTTTGTAAAACGTCTGCGGATTGCTTTTTCAAGCTGTTCTACATCACCCTTGCTTTTTTTAATATCATCTTTCAAAAGTTGTTTTTGATATTTTTTTAATGCATATTTTCTTGAATATTTCTTTTCCGGCTCTGATTTTTCGGGATGATGCTTTTTGATAAGCTCCTGTTTGAGTTCGGCTTTACTCTGCTTTGGCAAATCAACAAAGAATTTTTTATATTCATCTCTTGTTGCAATAAAAGAGTTCCAGAAATCTGTTTTTGGGTACTGAATACCGTAGGCAGATGTCGTGCCGTAAGTGATTGGCTGGGTTATTGCACCTCTGTATTCAGGGTTAAGGTCTTTTTCGTAGAAATCTTTGTTTATCTCTTTAATTGTTTTGCCTTCCAGATAAATTTTCTTAAGAAGATACATCCCCAGATGGTCGGAGCCGTCCTTAAAAAGAGGCGTGTCAGAAAGCTCGCGGGAGAGTTTGATATCTGCTAAAATTCCTGTTCTGCCTTTTAGATTTGCTTCATGCAGATTGCTGAATTCAGGATAAATACTTTTTACGTCTGAAAAATTATCAGCAGCTTCAAGGTACTTAAAACTTTCGCTCATAATCTGCTGGGGCGGAATATGCTTTCTGGTCTCATAATCCTGATTAAGATATTCTTTCATTCTCTCTGGCATATGACGGACATTGAATTCCTGTGCATAAAAGTTCTCCGGAGTTCGTCCGCGGAAATTAATTCTGAAATCCTGATATGCATTCATCTGCATAGGGATTGTTTGGGTTGTATTTGTCTTGTTGTTCTGTTTCTTTTGATAAAAATATTTATTTTCGGCTAATTGTATTTTTGTAATCTTCATAATTGTCTCCTTTGAATATCAAAACATCAAAAAAATATTTTTGCTAGCATTTGACAGTTATGGTTTAATGAATATTATGTTCGACGATTTGAAAAACAGTATTGATTACTATATCCGCTCGCATACAAAATTTTCACGAAAAAATTATAAAGGTGAAGTAAATAATGACGAGGCTGCGTATGTTTTTGATATTCTTACGCGCTATATGAATCCGAAGCCGGAAGGGAGTTTGAAAGTTCTTGATATAGGTTCAAAAAATTGGGCGTATGTCAAAGGAGAGTATGATTTTTTTAGAAAATATTGTGATAATCTTACTCTTGATGGTGTGGAAATAGATGCTTACAGACTTTATGCAAATTTATATTCGCGTTTTGAAGCTGCAAAATTCTATATAAAAAATCTTGACGGCGTTAAATATTATGCTGATGATTTGATGAATATTTCAGATAAATATGATTATATTATCTGGCTTCTGCCGTTTGTAACACCGCAGCCGCTTGAGAAATGGGGACTGCCCAAAAAATATTTTATGCCTCAAGAATTATTGGAACACGCTGCAGAGCTTCTGAAAAAAGAGATGTTTATTGTAAATCAGGGAGAGCAGGAGGCTGAAATTCAACAAAAATTGTTGGATAGAGCAGGGTTGCAATATAAATTTCTTGGTGAAATAAAAAGCAGCATTGAACTTTTTAAAAATCCGCGTTACGGGTTTTTGATTTCAAAATGATAAAAGGCCGGACTTTAGTCCGGCCTTTCTATTAATTAACTGTAAGTTTTTTTATACCTTCTTTTTCTGCTGCCAGTTTCGGTGCTTCTATACGCAGAATACCGTGTTCAAGTTTTGCAGAAGTTTTTTCAACATCAATTTCCTGAGGGAAATAAACAGTTCTTGAAAATTCGCCGTAGCGGAATTCTGATTTTCTATAACCTTTGGTATCTTCTTTATTTTCTTCCTCTTTTTTAGCATTAATTGTGATATGGTTTTTGTCTATATCAATATCTAAATCTTCTTTCTTAACACCCGGAAGCTCAGCTTTAACGGTGTATTCTTTGTCTTTTTCATGCAGCTCAACAGGCATTGCCAGTTTATCTATTTCTTCGTTATAAATATACTCGGGAAAGAAGCTGTCAAAGTTTCTGTTTAGAATAGAGCTGATTTCGTCATTTACTGATTTAATAAAACCGTCCGGTGATTTTTTAATTAAGAATTTCATAATATTCTCCTTTCATTTTTCAGATCTATTACTTTCAACACTTATATTATTACTCTGTTTATTTATAAGTCCCGATTTCTTAACCAAAATTTAACAGTTGGGATTATTTGCCTGAATTATTTATTTGAATGTCTTGCACTAAGTTCTAATAGACTTTCTTTTAACAGTGTAACCCCAAAAACTAAACTAACAGGTAATTTATGTTAGTGAATAAACCTTTACAATTGCTGTATGGAGATATGTAGTTATGGAAAAATTTCAGAACAAATATTTAGAAATAAAAAACATCAGCAAAGATATCGTTAATTGGGTTGAAGATGTAGCAGAAGAAAACAACTGCAAAATTGAACGCAAGGAATGGAAAAGCAAATATAACAGCTATGTTGTTTATGATTACGAACCTTTTTGTTCGGAAGGGTTTGAGATAAATATTCTTCTGAGCTCTTTTGATATATCCTATCTTAACTTTATAAAATACCTGTATAACGAAAAATTAAGCACTATAGAATACTTGGATAACTGTATAAAAATTCCGGCGATAAAAAACTATTCACATTAAATAAAATTGTTATATAATATTCTTTAGGGGTAAAGGGGTAAAAAGGTAATTAAAACCGGCTGACATTGCTCCTACAAGTTAAATAGTTAAGGAATATTATTATGCAAGAATTTTTTAATGACTACGTACAATCGCTGGAAACATATATTATGTTCCGTATAAAAGAGACTGTAGCAAAGATAACGCCGGAGTTGAAAGCGAAGAATAGAGCACCGATTATGTTGTCTATGGGTGCGCCTACTGCTGCTCCGCCAAAGGCTTTGACAGAAAGCCTTAAGGCTGCTCTTGACGAAAAAGGTATTCATTTGTACTCTTCTCCAAAGGGAGAAAAGTTTTATCGTGATGCGGTTGCTAAACGTATGAAAGAACGTTTTGGCGTTGAATTAAACCCTGATACAGAAATTTTCTCGCTTATTGGTTCAAAAGAAGGACTTGCTAATTTTATAAGAGTTTTAATCAATCCGACTACAAAGGAAGAGGACAAAGAAATTATTCTTATACCTGATCCGGGCTATGCTTCTTACGGGGAGATGGTTAAGGTTTCCGGCGGGAAAGCTTTTGCTGTTCCTTTGACTCCGGAAAATAATTTTATGCCTGATATGGAAGAAGTGTGGGCAGATTTGATTAAGCAGGGATATGACCCTAAAAAAGTTAAGGCTTTATTAATTAATTATCCTAATAACCCGCTGGGTGCGACTGCAACATGCGAGTATTACAAGAGTCTTGTTGATTTCTGCAAAAAACATCATATTTTGTTAATCTCTGATGCGGCATATGTTGATATGTATTTCAAACCAGAACTCAAACCAATGAGTATTCTGGAAATTGAAGGAGCCAAGGATATTGCCGTTGAATTTTTCAGCTTTTCAAAACCTTATGCAATAACAGGCTGGCGTCTCGGCTGGATTTGCGGAAACTCTGAAGCTGTAAAGATTTTTGGTAAATTAAAATCAACGTTAGATTCAGGGCTGTTCAAAGCTTTACAAAAAGCCTGCGCAGAAATTTTGAACTCCAAAGAGGGTGAAGAATACATCAAAGAAGCTAATGAAAGGTTCAAAAAAAATCAGGAAATTTTTGTAAAAGGCTTGAGGGAAGAACTCGGCTGGGGTGATTTTAATATTCCTGATGCAACTTTCTATCTGTGGCTTCCAATCCCTCCGAGATACAAATCATCTGTTGAATTTACGGACGAGCTTATGTATAAATCCGGAGTAGTTGCTGTTCCGGGTGATGCTTTCGGAGAATATGGAAAAGGATTTTTCAGGGCATCAATCGTTTGTTCGGAAGATGAACTTAAAGAAGTTATCAGAAGAATGAAAGAGGACGGCTTTACCTATCAGGTATAATAATTTGTAAATATTTGTTACAAAATGCTTCAGCAATGTTATAAATTTCCAAATATGTGGAATTTGACAAATATAGGTTATATAACATGAGGTGGATAAAGCATGGATGCAGCAAATAAAAATGACAAATTGACGAATAAATTTGATAGGGGGGGGGGGCAAAACCTACTCTACTAGAGGCTTTCAGCGAGTTTCTCTGTTTTCGTGCGTAATTCTTTTGTCATTATCTTCTGCTGTAAATGCTCAGGATAATAACTATGAATCTGCTTACACATTAACAAGAGTGGATTCAAAAGGTGAAAATACTATTACTAAATTTGAATGGGATGAGACGCAAAATCGTTTAGTTCCTGCATATTATCGTGTAGAAATAAAAGAGCTTATATCGGACAGTTATGATAAAGTTTATGAGAATTATACAGAAACACCTGTTATTATTCCGGAAGGGAGTTCTGCAGCAATAGCAGACACTCTATTTAAGAATAATAGTAACGGTGCGGTTTATAATGCTTCTAACAATGGCGGTACAATAACAGAATTAAATGCTGATTTTGTTGGTAATGCAATTATCAAAAACAATTTGACTGCAGACTGGAATTTTGCAGAAGGCGGTGCTGTTAATAGTTATCCGAATATTGACAATATAAACGGAAATTTTATAGGTAATTATATTGAAGCTTCATCTGACTCGCAGCGAATAGATGCAGATGGCGGAGCTTTTTACGGAAATGCTTCTAATATACGCGGGCATTTTGTCAATAATTATATAAAACTAACATCAAATACCGGTAGTTTATATGGAGAAGGCGGAGCTATAAGATTTTCAATGGCCGATAATGCAAACATTGTGGGAGATTTTATCGGTAATTTTGTTGAACTGGAATCTGCTTCTGAGGGCCAAGTTGTTGCATACGGCGGAGCTGTTTGGGGCTCGTCTGTAACGGTGACGGGTGATTTTATTAATAACCATGTTTTAGCAATAAATCATTCAGAGAGTAAAGGTTCGACACTGGCGAACGCTGGAGCACTGAGTGGTGGTGGAAATATAACAGGAAATTTTATAGGCAATTATGCAAAATCGATTACGAATAGTACGTATGCTAGTGCACATGCTGGAGCTCTAGAGGGGGGTGGCATCATAAAAGGAGATTTCATAGGTAATTTTGCAGAAGCAATAAGTGAAAATGATTCAGCAGGTGCATATGGTGGTGCGGTGTATATTACTAGCAATACAAATAATATAACGGGTAATTTTTTCAACAATTATGCTAAAGCTGAGGGAGCTACAACAAATGTATACGCTTATGGCGGAGCAATAAGTACAAACTGGCTTAATAACAGCAACAGCATGAGCGGGCTTTTTATCGGAAACCATGTTGAGAGTTCTTATGCCAGTTATGGCGGAGCTGTTAATACTAAGATCCGTGACGGGGGTACGTTAAATATTGAGGCAGATTTCATAAATAATTATGCCGAAGCTGATATGTATGCAAAAGGCGGTGCAATTAGCATTGAAGGACAAAAATTACAAAAGCCGATACAAAATATGAGTAAATACAGCATAGTCAAACAGGAAGTTGTAAATCAAGACGGCTCGGTTTATAAAACTCTTTATAGCGTATGTGATGCTTCAGGAAAACAAATTAGTACTGCTGAATTTGAACAAGCTGTCGAGGCAAATAAAGTTGCTGGATTAACCGACAACGGAACATCATCGTATTCAATTACAAAAGAAGAGTATGATTATATTCTTCAAATCTATGGTGAAGATTATATAAAATCTGTCGCCTATATGGAAAATCCTAAAGATATTTTTACAATAACTATCACCGCTCCAGAACAGCTAGATATAAATACTGTTCGTGAGCAGCATGCACATCTGGTTATAAAAAATTCTAACTTAACCGGTAATTACACAGAAGCTCCAGACGCAAAAGGCGGTGCCTTGTATTCTGAAGATGCTACAGTAAAAATTCTTACAGATAACGGAAAAACAACTTATATTTCCGGAAACTATGCCAAAATAGGAGATACAATTGATGAAAATGCAATTTATCTTGATAAAGGCGAATTAATCTTCGATGTCCAGAACGGATCTTCTATAGTTCTGAATGACAATGTTAACGGAATCAATTATTCAACATATATTATAGGTGATAAAGACTCAACTTTTGTGCTGAACAACAGTATAAAAAATGCCGAGCAGGTAAACCTGATTGATACAAATCTTGTTATGACAAAAGAAAATTGGCTTAATGGTAATGATTTGTATCTGCATTCCGGTACTGTTAATTTGATTAATAACACCGTAGGAACAATGACGCCGGAAATATTAGGTATAAGCGGAGATACAAATATTTTAGTCGACGTAGATCTTGCAAATGAAACCATGGACAAAATCAGTGCGAATGATTATGCTGCCCACAATGGGAACTTGATAGTATCCGGTATGAACCTGTTATCAGACTCAAAAGGTGACAAAACAGAAATCTTCTTTGCCGAACAGGGTTTGAAAGATAATGTCTTGAACGGGACAGGGGAACTTCCGGACAAATATCAAACGGCTTACACACCAATCTATAAATACAAAGTAAATTATGATAACAGAGATGACGGCGGTTACTTTGTATTCGACCGTTTTGGCGGTGGTAATAGTTCAGAAAGTTATAACCCCTCAGTGCTTTCTACACCTGTCGCTACACAGGCAGGAGGTCAAAGCGTAGTAAATGAAACAGTTCGTTTCGCATTCCAGCATATGGATATGTTCTCCCAGATGCCTCTTTCTGCAAGAATTGCGTATATAAACAAAAACAGATATGCCATAAGTGAAGGAGTGCCACAATACAACAGCGAACTTGAATATCTGGATAAAGGCTACTGGGTAAAACCGTTTACGAGTTTTGAAAAAATCAATCTCAACCATGGGCCTGATGTTGATGCAATTACGTACGGCACTCTTGTAGGTTTTGACGGGAAGTTTAGAGAATTGAAACACGGGTGGTATAATGTACAATCGATTTACGGCGGCTATACGGGTTCTCAAATGTCGTACAGCGGCGTTGATACAAGTTTTAACGGCGGTATAGCAGGCTTAACTGAAACATTCTATAAAGGTAATTTCTTTACTGCCCTAACTGCGACGGCAGGAGGCGGAGCCGGCACGAGCAGTACGATGTACGGTAATGAAGATTATACAATGCTTATGGGCGGAATAGGTTCCAAAAGCGGATATAATTTTGAGTTTAAGGATGGCAAGTATATCTTGCAGCCAATTATGTTTATGAACTATAGTTTTGTGAATACCTTTGATTATACAAATGCAGCCGGCGTTCGTATAAAAAGTGACCCTCTGCATACCTTCCAGCTAAATCCGCAGATGAAATTTATAGCGAATCTCCAAAACGGCTGGCAGCCCTATGCAAGTGTAGGTGTTGTATGGAATGTTCTGAATGTTTCAAAAGTTCGCGCCAATGAAGTCATCTTGCCTAAAATGAGCGTAGACCCGTATGTAGAATACGGTGTTGGTCTTCAAAGAAATTGGAAAGATAGATTTACCGGCTTTGCTCAGGCCATGGTTCGCAACGGGGGCCGAAACGGTGTCGCATTGACCTTTGGTTTCCGCTGGGCAATAGGTAAGGGGGACGACCTCTAAGCTCTCCCTCCCTCCTCGGCAATCGGTAGGGAGGGATGACCTCTAAGTTAGATTACATTTACCCCCCCCCCGTGGCAAAAAAATTTTTTACGGGTTTTAATATGGTATGAACATCCAGCCTGTAAATAATACGAACTTCAAATCGACTTATCCTGTGGTGCACTGGGTTGCTGAGACAAACGGCAGTTATGCACCTGTCGCAAATCTGCAGATTGTAAAGAAACTTCAGGGTAAGATTATAAGAATGCTGAATAAACCTCTTGTATCAAGCACAAAACCTATGGAGCCTCTTGAACAACGGCTTAGAGCATATATCGGAGTTTGTGATGCAGATTATAGAAATAATCCGAACGTGAGGTCTTTCTATAACAGAACAGATGCTGCACCTGTTTCGTATGTTATTTCAGGCGACGATGTCGGAATTTTTGAAAATAATCTTGCTAAAAATATAGGCCGTGCAAAGAGCAATGCAAGGGAATTATTAAGCAAACCATACTCTCCGGAAACCATGGAGGCGATAAAACTTTATAACCGTGAAGGGTTAAAGTTTGTACAAAATAACTCAAAACAGATAAAAGATAAAAACGGAATGATGTACATACTGCATACAAAATTTGAAATAATAAGAAACCGTATGGGAAAAATCAAGGACTACAAATTTGTCGAGGCAAGGTTTTTGCCTGCACGCGGACAGGGCAGTTCACTTGGAAAAATGTAGCTCTTGACTTTAAAAACTTAGCATGTATTATAAGAATATACCCGCGGGGGTAATTCAGTGGTAGAATGCCTCCTTGCCAAGGAGGATGTCGCGAGTTCGAGCCTCGTCTCCCGCTCCATTTAAAATAATAAGAAAGCCGTTAAGGCTTTTTTTTGTATCGGGGGTTTATGTGATGAAACAGATGCAGAAATATTTATATTTTGCTTTATTGGCTCTGTTTTTTCTGTTAGGTTTAACCCTTCGCGCTAAACTTTTTATCGCGAACAATGTATTCTCGGATGATGAATGCAGACTTGTTTTGAGCATGCTGGATAAAAATTTATGGGACTCTTTTTTATTCCTCGGCGACGCGCAGTCTGCGCCTCCGATTTTTGTTTTTTGTTCAAAACTGATTACATATATTCTAGGGTTTCAGGAACATGCGCTCAAATTTATTCCATTTGTTTCTTCTATTGCAGCAATATACGTTTTTTATAAATGCTGTACACAGTATTTCAAGAAAAATTACACAAGATTAGCAGCTGTTTTTATATTTGCTATCTGCCAGCCTCTGATAGCTTTTTCAACTATTTTTAAACAGTATTCGACAGATGTCCTGATTGCCTGTATTTGTCTGTATTATTTCCCGAAAATAAAAGAATTCGACCGAAAAGAGCTTATTATTACAGGCGTTAGTATTTGTATTCTGCCTTTCATTTCTCTGCCGTCACTGTTTTTTATAGGCGCGTTTCTTTTGAAAAATTTAAAAAACACATTCAAGCTGCTTCTACCTTTCGCTGTAATGATGCTTCTGTATTATTTTTTCAATCTGGCACCAGCGAAGCTTGATTTGGATACACATTTTCCGAATTATTGGAACGACGGATTTTTTAGCTTTTCTTTAAGCGATTTTTTAAGGTTTCTGGTCTTGAACATCAAGTTTTATTTTGTTCCAAATACGCTTTCTCTACCGGCAATTATTCTCTTTATCTGGGGAATTTGTCTGTTTATTAGAGAAAAATGCAGTTATATATTGTTAAGTTTGCTCCTTGTTTTTATTGCGGCATTTATGCATATTTATCCTCTAAGCGGACGTGTAGGCCTGTATTTCATTCCAATTATGATTATTTTTATGCTCAAACCCTTGGATGAGAAAAAATGGATTGCTGCGGCGCTTATTCTTGTAGTTTTGAGTTTTTGCAAATACGATTTGAACTACCTGAAAAATATCTCTTCTTTTGAGTATTTTGTTTCCTGTTCGCCCAAAAATCTTATTGAGATAATAAAAGATAAATTCAATCCCGATAAAGACATTGTTCTTTGTAATTCGGCTTCTACGCCGAGCTACTTGTTTTACTCAAACAAGCTCGGGTTTTATACGGATAATATTTTCGAGATGCCGATTACTTCTCCTGACAAAGAAACGGTGTTCAATTATCTAAACGGACTTGAAAACGGGCGGGGGTACTGGTTTTATCTAATCAAAGATTATAACAATTTTAAACTTTACCCGCAGATTTTTGATTGGTTAAAAGGTGAAAATGTAAAATATTCTTTTAATGAACGTGAATCGTATTTATTTTACGTAGAAAGATAAGGTATTGATGTCAAATATTTCAACCGGAAAAAAGGGCGAAGAACTTGCAAGGGCGTATCTGGAAAAGCTCGGATATAAAATAATAGAATGCAATAAAAGATTTTCAAGGTTTTGCGAAATAGACATTATTGCTCTGGATAAAAATACGTTAGTGTTTGTTGAGGTTAAGACAAGGACAACAGAAATTTGCGGAATGCCTTTTGAGGCGATAACAAAGGGAAAATATAATAATATAAAAAAGGGATTATTTTTTTATCTGCAAGAGCATCCTGTATACAAAAAATTCCGGATAGATGCGGTTTCTGTTCTTCTTAAGCCGGAAATAAAGATTGAACATTTGAAAAACGTATCTTTGTGATAAAATAAAAATGCGGTGATGGGTGGACACCTCACCCCGACCCTCTCCTCAAGGAGAGGGAGGAAGTGCAAAAGTGAGGAATTATTATGACAGAATTAAGAGATAAGTATGAAGTAGTTATTGGTCTTGAGGTTCATGCTCAATTAAAGACCAAATCAAAAATATTTGCACCGGATTCAACAGAATTCGGTAATGAACAAAATACGCAAATCAGCCCTATTACTCTGGGTATGCCGGGTGTTTTGCCTGTGTTAAATAAAGAATGCGTTAATATGGGTATTCTTCTAGGGCTTGCTTTGAATTGCGAAATCCCTGCAAGATGTAAATTTGACAGAAAACAATATTTTTATCCTGACCTTCCGAAAGGTTATCAGATTTCTCAGTATGATGAGCCGATTTGTGTTAACGGTTATATTAATGTAAAAGGCAAAAGAATAGGTATAACAAGAGCACACCTTGAAGAGGATGCAGGCAAACTTGTTCACGTCGGGGCTGCTGGTATTAACGGCGCTACTTACTCACTTGTTGACCTGAACAGAGCAGGAACTCCGCTTCTGGAAATAGTTTCAGAACCTGATATGCGCTCAAGCGAAGAAGCAAGAAATTATATGGAAGAACTCCGTGATATAGTCAGATATCTTGGTGTTTGCGACGGCAACCTTGAAGAAGGTTCTATGAGATGTGACGCTAATATTTCTATTATGCCGAAAGGATCAAAAGAATTTGGTACAAGAGCTGAAATCAAAAACGTAAACAGTTTCTCTGCACTCCAAAGAGCTATTGAATACGAAATTGACAGACAAATTGAGATAGTTGAAGAAGGCGGACAGGTTGTTCAAGAAACAAGACTCTGGGATGATAACTTAAAAGAAACCCGCTCAATGAGAGGAAAAGAAGATGCTCACGATTACAGATACTTCCCTGAACCTGATTTGATGCCGCTTGAAATTTCAAGAGAATGGGTTGAAGAAATCAGGGCAAAAATGCCTGAACTTCCTGAAGCAAAACGTCAGAGATATATGGGATTAGGCCTGAGCGAATACGATGCATGCGTTATTGTTGAACAAATGCCTCTGGCTCTGTTTTTTGATAAGGTGCTTGAACTCGGCGCAACTCCAAAGATTGCTGTAAACTTTATTATGGGTGAAATCGCTGCATACTTAAAAGAAAATAAAGTAGAGATCACAGATACAAAATTAACACCTGAAAATCTTGCTGAATTAATCAGTCTTATTGAAAAAGGCACTATTTCAAACAACATTGGTAAACAAATTCTTGTAGAAGACATGATTACAAATGGTGAAAAGGCTTCTGCAATTGTTGAAAGAAAAGGCTTGAGCCAGATTTCAGATGAAGGCGCAATCAAGGCTGTTGTTGAAAAGGTTGTTAATTCTCATCCAAAAGAAATTGAAGCTTATAAAAATGGTAAAACAAATCTATTAGGCTTCTTTGTCGGTCAGGTTATGAAAGAAACCAAAGGCAGGGCAAATCCTAAGACAGTAAACGAACTTGTAAGACAAATTCTTGAAGCGTAAGATATGATAAAGGACGGGGCATAAACCCTGTCCTTTTTAATTATTATTAAAGGAGGCTGTGATGACAGGAGTCAATTTTATCCAGAATGCTTTGTATCTGGCAGTATACTTAATTTTTGTCTGTCTTATAGGTGTTTTGTTTTATGGTGTTAAGAAATATAAACAGGAAAAGCGTTTGGGCAGTATTTTTGTAACTGCTCTTGTAAGTATATTTCTGTTTTTTCTTCTTAATCAGGCTGCTGTCGTGTGTTTATACAGCCAATCTCTGCTTAGTATCGGAAACTACAATAATTCAGCGGGAATTAACTGTTCTTTGTGGGCTGCAAGGCTTGCAATTTTTCCAGAACAAAAAAGCGCTTTGTACGGAGAGCTTGGCAAAAACTATATGATTCTTCAAGAAGGTAAAAAAGCAATTGAATATTTTGATAAAGCTTATAAAATAAATGGCAGCTATGCATATTCAGATAATTTTTCTATTCTTGTTTCATGGCCTTTCTTTGCCGGAATACTTTACTTGCTTAATGGAGATTATGACAAAGTGTATGAAATAGCTAAGGATACAAACTCATACGGTATGGCTGTTACGGCGAGTATAATGCAAAAAGATTATAAGAAAGCTCGGGCCTATTCAAATATGAATATAAGACGTTCACCCATTGCCATCAACTATTCCAGCCGTTCATATATACATAAAAAACTTAACCAGGATAAGCTTGCTGAGGGAGATTTACAAAAAGCTGTTTCTTTATGTAAATGTAATACCAGATGTATTGCTCTGCAAAAAGAGCGGACAAAGGATAGCTATTGGCTTTCATATGCTGCAAATAAGAAAAAGAAATACGGCTTTGCAAAATAATTAAAAATTTTTTTATAAGGCATGTCTGATTGTTTTTATAAAACAAGTGTCAGTTTAACAATCGAAAACTATCCTGGATTTTGTCAAGAAAAAAACAAAAAATTCATGCTAAAAACGTAACAATATTTACAATGTTGCGAAACGTAAAGATGTAGTGTTTACAATAGTTTCCCCCTTTGTGACGTTTTGTGAATTTGTTGATAAGTATTGGTGTTTGAATTATCATTTAAATATAGGATTAGATTTTGGGTAGAGAATGTTATTCTCTAAATATAAGGAAAGCTGAGTAGAAAAATAGCTCGCCTTAACGTAGATTAGGAGGTTTCAGAAGGCAATGCAAAATAGTTTAAATAAGGAAAGAAATATCGTAGAATTTACCTCACCAGCCACAAAAACAACGACTGATGTTATAAAAGGCGGTGCTGTATCGCCTATGTCTAAAATAAATGAACTGCCGAAAACAGCTCAAATAACCCCTATCAAAGCAAAATGTGTTTATGTAATTAAAAAAGACGGAACAAAAGAAGAGTTTGATAACAACAAAATTATTAACGCTGTAAAAAAATCAGCTACAAGAATGTTAGTAGAACTAACAGATGTGGAATTGAAAGAAATATGTGACTTCGTAGATAATAATGTTGTTAAGATGAATAAGACAGAAGTAACCATTGCTGAAATGCACAATCTGGTTGAAGGTGCTCTTGAACATATTAATCCTAACGTTGCTCACAGCTACAGAAACTATAGAAATTATAAACAGGATTTCGTGCATATGCTAGACAAAGTTTATCAGGAATCTCAAAGAATCATGTACATTGGTGATAAAGAAAACGCCAATGCTGATTCCACGCTCGTTTCAACAAAGCGTTCATTGATATTCAATGAATTAAACAAAGAATTGTACAAAAAGTTTTTCCTAACTGTTGATGAATTGCAGGCTATAAGAGACGGATATATTTATATTCACGATATGTCAGCAAGACGTGATACAATGAACTGCTGCTTATTCGACGTAGCGTCTGTTCTCAAAGGCGGTTTTGAAATGGGCAACCTGTGGTACAATGAACCAAAATCACTGGATGTTGCTTTTGACGTAATCGGTGATATTGTAATGGCTGCAGCAAGCCAGCAGTACGGCGGTTTCACGGTTGCGGAAGTTGATAAAATTCTTGCTGTTTATGCGGAAAAAACTTTCCAGAGACAGTATGATAAGTATTTGTGTTTAGGCTTGTCCTTTGAAAAAGCTAGAGAAGCTGCTATGGCTGATGTTGAAAAAGATTACGAACAAGGTTTCCAGGGCTGGGAATACAAATTCAACACAGTAGCTTCTTCAAGAGGTGACTATCCGTTTATTACTGTAACTGCAGGTTTAGGTACAGGCGTTTACGAAAAAATGGCAACTCTTGCTATGCTTAAAATCAGAAGAGGCGGACAGGGTAAGAAAGAATGCAAAAAACCGGTATTGTTCCCTAAAATTGTATTCTTATATGATGAAAATCTCCACGGACCTGGTAAAATCAGTGAAGATTTATTCAAAGCAGGTGTTGAATGCTCTAAGAAAACAATGTATCCTGACTGGTTATCTTTGACCGGTGACGGATATGTTGCTTCAATGTACAAAAAATACGGCAAGGTTGTTTCTCCGATGGGATGCAGAGCTTTCTTATCACCTTGGTATGAAAGAGGCGGAATGAAACCTGCTGATGAAAACGATACTCCTATTTTCGTAGGCCGTTTCAATATAGGTGCAATAAGCTTACACTTGCCAATGATTTATGCTAAGGCTAAAAAAGAAAGCAAAGATTTCTATGAAGTATTGGATTACTATCTTGAATTAATCAGAAAACTTCACAAGAGAACTTATGATTATTTAGGCGAAATGAAGGCATCTGTAAACCCTCTTGCTTTCTGTGAAGGCGGTTTCCTTGGCGGTCATTTAGGCATCCATGATAAGATTAGACCAATCTTAAAATCTTCAACAGCATCTTTCGGTATTACTGCTTTGAACGAATTGCAGGAACTTTACAACGGAAAATCTCTTGTTGAGGATGGCGAGTTTGCAGTTGAAGTTATGGAATACATCAATAAAAAGACCCAGCAGTTTAAGGAAGAAGACGGCATTCTTTATGCAATCTACGGAACTCCTGCTGAAAATCTCTGCGGACTTCAGATTAAACAATTCAGAAAGAAATTTGGAATTGTGGCAAATGTTTCTGACAAGCCTTATGTTTCAAATTCTTTCCACTGCCACGTAAGCGAACAAATCAGCCCGATTCAAAAACAGGATTTGGAACAGCGTTTCTGGGATTTATTTAATGGCGGTAAAATTCAGTATGTAAAATATCCTATTGATTATAATACAGAAGCTGTTGAAACATTGCTTCACAGAGCAATGGATATGGGCTTCTATGAAGGTGTTAACCTTTCACTATCATACTGTGATGACTGCGGACATCAGGAATTGAATATGGATGTATGTCCTAAATGCGGTTCGAAAAACCTTACAAAAATTGAAAGAATGAATGGCTATTTAGCTTACTCCAGAGTAAAAGGCGACTCCAGACTTGCTGACCACAAGATGGAAGAGATTAAAGACAGAGTAAGTATGTAGTTGAGAATTTTTTAGAGAGGCGGCGTCAAAATATTTTTTGACGCCGCCTCTTTGTTGTATAATTTATTTATGACTAGCAGGGATTATTTAAATAACAAATTTGATGTAATAGTAGTTGGTGCGGGACACGCCGGATGCGAAGCTGCTTTGAGTGCTGCACGTTTGGGGTGTAATGTACTTTTATGTACGCTTAATGTTGATAACATTGCGCTGCAGCCTTGTAATCCGGCTATTGGAGGCCCTGCTAAATCTACTCTTGTAAGGGAAATAGATGCACTGGGCGGGGTTATGGGTGAAGTTGCAGATGCGACTTATATCCAGATGAAAACCTTAAATTCTTCTAAAGGACCTGCTGTAAGAGCTTTAAGAGCACAGTCGGATAAGAAAGAATACACGCAGTATATGCGTAATATTCTTGAAAATACTGATAATATCTGGATTAAACAGACCTGTATTACTGATATTAAGGTAAAAGACGGACAAATAGTCGGGGCTGTTGATGAATACGGGCTTGAATATTCCTGCCGTGCGATAATTTTAACTACGGGAACCTCACTCGAGGGTAAAATGTATGTTGGTCTGCAGGCTTATTCAGGCGGAAGACTCGGGGAAAGAGCGGCAATAGGGCTTTCGCAGTCTTTGAGAGACCACGGAATTATTACAAAGAAACTTAAAACAGGAACTCCTGCACGTGTTGATAAACGTACGATTGATTATTCAAAAATGGATATTCAGCCAGGGGATGAGAAGTTGAGTTTTTACTCATTTAAGCCTAATAGACCGGTGCGTCCTCAGGTGCCTTGTTATTTAACCCGTACAAATGAGGACACGCATGCAATCATCAGGGCAAATCTTGATAAGTCGCCTATGTATCAAGGTTTGATTCAAGGTGTGGGACCGCGTTACTGTCCTTCTATAGAAGATAAAATTGTAAGATTTGCATCAAATCCTTCACATCATATTTTTATTGAGCCTGAAGGTTTGAATACGTATGAAGTTTATATACAGGGATTTTCAACGAGCCTTCCAGCCTGCGTTCAGGTAGAAATGCTGCGTTCGCTTCCGGGGCTGGAGAATGCTCATATTATTAAACCGGCTTATGCTGTTGAATATGACTATGTTCCGGCTGTTCAGACAAAGCACTCTTTGATGTCAAAGGATATTGCAGGCTTGTTCTTCGCAGGACAGATTAACGGTACGAGCGGGTATGAGGAAGCTGCTGCTCAGGGGCTTATTGCGGGAATTAATTCGGTTAAATATTTGAATAATTCCGAACCATTGGAACTTTCGAGGGCTTCGTCTTATATTGGCACTTTGATTGATGATTTAGTTACAAAAGATATTCAGGAGCCGTATAGAATGTTAACTTCCCGCTCTGAATACAGACTTCTTTTGAGACAGGATAATGCAGACGCGCGTTTGACGAAAATCGGGTATAAGGTCGGTTTGATTGATGAGGCGCAGTATCAGAAGTTTTTAAATAAACAGGAAAATATTAAGCGTGAGATTAAAAGGCTTGAGGAAACAAAACTTTCTGCAACAGAGGAGGTAAACGGGGTTCTTGCTAAATACGGCGAACACATTGACCGCGGAATGAGAATGGCTGAACTTTTGAAGCGCCCTAATATTACGTATGAAGTTTTCAAGGAATTGGACGACGCTTCAAAGAGTGTAAGTGAAGATGTTGCAGATGAAGCGGAAGTTTTGATTAAGTATGACGGTTATATAAAACGTCAGGAACAGCAGGTAGAAACTGCTGAAAAGCTTGAAAAATACAGAATACCTGCAAATATTGATTACTCGCAGATTAAACATATATCGACAGAAACGAAAGAAAAATTAGAAAAAATAAGACCTCAGAATTTAGCGCAGGCATCCCGTATCGGCGGGGTTAAACCTGCAGATATTTCTGTATTAATGGTTATGCTCAAGTCATAGCAAATAGTGTGTATATAGAAATTTTGCAGGAGTTTTTTGTTTACATTTTTTAATAAGCTAAAAATATTAATCAATTATTTTAACTAAAAATACTTTATAAAATTATAAGGTTAGATTTACGGTTAAAATTTTGACAAATACAAATAGTATACAAAAAGCAATAAAAGTATTTGTGCCCAGAACAGGTGCGAGCAGGTTTGTTCAAAAGCCCGAAATTATTTCTGTATATACGGAAAATACAGGAAAAATAAAATATGTTCACAATGTCTTGGAATATAAGCCGCGTCAAATAACTCCGCAGGAAGTAAAATCCCTGTTTATTGACGGTAAAATAGACGGCGGATATCTAAAAGATGAAATGAAAAGAATTAAAAGGAAACTCTTAAAATCTTCTTTTACTGATATAAGTAATTTTAAAAAATGGAGACATTCCGTTAACCTTTCAAAAGAGCTTTCAGAAAGTGATTTGAAAGAAATTGCAGATTTTATGAATATGCATAACGGTCGATTTATGAATATTTGGAAAGGTTATTGTTCGGAAGATAGTATTCCGAATATTGAAAAGCTTGCGCTCTTTGTGCGCAGTATCAAGCGCATAGATAAACTTAATTTTTATAAAAATCTGGGTGAAAAAGAATGGGAAAATTGTATTGATGGCATTATCCGAAAACCAAGAGAAGTTGTGCGTGCACTGATGGAGTATAAATATGATTCCAGTAAAATAAACGGAGCAATCAGTTTTGGCACAAGTTCGGAAAAAATAAAACGTCAAATCCAAGCTATTGAAAAATATTTGGATAATCAGACTCTTAAACACGATATGGAGGTCTATAGAGGAGAAGGAAGGTTTGATGTGTTTAATTCTGTAGTGTTAGATAAAGAAAAAAATATTACCTTAAAAGATATATTGGAAAAATTTACAGCAAATATTGAGGAGCATAAATTTAATGAAAAAGCAGTGGATGACTTTGTGGATAAATCTTTATTAGGGCAATATATACACTAGGAACGTTTCCTTTCCACGGCAATCGTTCCTGAAGCAACAAAACAGTATGCAAAGAAAGTGTACTGGACAATAAAAGTCCCTAAAAAAACGAAAGCATCAATTATAGAAAGTTATAATGTGGAACGGGAATCAGAAGCAGAACTTTTGATACAAAAAGGTTTGCAGTTATTAATAAAAGATGCAAAATATGATTTTGACAATCATAGGTGGAATATATGGGCAGATTTGAAACAATAGAATATTGCGAAAGGTCTATATCAATGTTATAATACAAAGGAGGTTTTCTAAATGCAAATAGATTCAATCAAACCAACACAATTGCCGTTAATAAGGCGCATAAAACAGTCTTTTACCAGAAATTTTTGCAGTTTAAAGACACTTGTAAAAGATGTCTTTGAACGCACCCCTGATGAGTCCAAATATTTTGTCTTGAATGGCCGAAAGATACGTGATAAGGGTTTTCTTGGCGGTCCACGCGAATTGCCTAATTCAGTCACTGGTCCAAGTGATTTAGCCGGTATCAGTTGGGGAAGAATCGTATTTTATCCTGAAGATATTGAAAAAATGAAAAATATGACATCAAGGGAACGAATAGAATTCAAAAAGAAGTTGATAGAAGAAAATAGATTTACGTGTACTAAACCAAGTAAAATTTTAGATTTATCAGATTGCAAGGATTTTGATGAATATTTGTAAAATAATAAAAACACAACCACCATTAATAAGGCGCATAAAACAGTCTTTTACCAGAAATTTTTGCAGCTTAAAGACGCTTGTAAAAGATGTCTTTGAACGTACCCCTGATGAGTCCAAATATTTTGTCTTGAATGGCCGAAAGATACGTGATAAGGGTTTTCTTGGCGGTCCACGCGAATTGCCTAATTCAGTCACTGGTCCAAGTGATGTTGCTGGCTTTAAATGGGGTAAACTTATTTTCCCGCCAGAAGAGGAAGAAAAGTTAAAGCATATGAAAGGGCGTGAAGGAATTGAATATGTAAAAAAACTGATTTCTGAAGGAAAATACAAATATGGGCCAATAGAGTAGTATACAAGTTAGGCAAATTTTATGCAAATATTTTCAATTAATCCAACGCAATTGCCGTTAATAAGGCGCATAGAACAATCTTTTATCAGAAAGTTTAAATCTCTTCAAAATTATTAGATGCAAGGAAATATAAAGTTGTAGATTCTTGATTTTAAAAAATTAAGGGTTTATAATCAAGTATCGCAAATCATTAGAAGAGAGTAGGAGTAAAATATGAAAATATTATTTGCAGCTGCGGAAGTTTCTCCGTTTTCGAAAGCAGGCGGGCTTTCTGATGTTGTCGGGAGTTTGCCTAAGGCATTGGAAAAAGATGCAGAAATTGCGATTTTTACTCCGCTTCACGGATGTATTGACCGAGATAAATGGGGGATTAAAGAACTTGAAAACTCAGAAATGTGGATTTCTTTCGGCTCATCACCTCAAAAATTTAAACTCCATATGACAAAACTGCCGAACACAAATATTAATGTCTTTTTTGTTCAGAACGACTGGTATTTCTCCTGTTTTCAGGAAGTTTATCCGCGCTGGCTTGACCCGCGTTACGAGCACGAAAGATATATTGCGTTCTCGCTTGCAACGCTTGAGTATGCAAAACAATTGAATTTTAGAGCGGATATAATTCACTCAAACGATTGGCACACGGCAATGATACCGCTTTATATAAAGGCCAATTACAAGTTTGACGAGTTCTGGTCAAAAACTAAGAATGTATTTGAAATTCATAACCTTGCATATCAAGGAGTCTGGTTTGAGGATATTCTTGACTTTGCAAATATGCGCAAGGATATTGTATTTAATGAATGGGGATGCGAACATTACGGACGAGTAAACTGGATGAAAGGCGCAATAAATTATTCTGACAGAGTTATTGCTGTTTCTCCTACCTACGCAAGAGAAATTCTTACCGGCGAATACGGCGAAGGCATGGACTATACGCTTAGAGGACATACGGATAAACTGCGGGGAATAGTTAACGGTATTGATTACGATGTTTTCAATCCAAAAACAGATAAAACTCTTATAAAAAACTATGACGTAAATTCGCTGGCAAAAAAAGAAGAGTGCAAAAAGAAAATTCTTGAGTACTTTGGCTTAAAGTATAATCCTGAAAGACCTTTGATTGCTCTGATTTCAAGACTTGTTGACCAGAAAGGGCTGGATTTAATCAGACAGGTTGAAAATGATTTAAGAAATCTTGAGGCTGATTTTATATTCTTAGGTTCGGGCGATAAATCATATGAGAATCTGTTTATCTGGCTTTCAAACAATACGCCGAATATCAGAACTTACGTCGGTTACAGAGGAGATTTGGCGAATCAAATTTATGCAGGCAGCGACTTCTTCCTAATGCCGTCACGTTTTGAACCTTGCGGGCTGTCGCAATTAATTGCAATGCGCTTCGGCTCACTCCCGATTGTGCGTGCTACTGGAGGGCTTGAGGATACTGTTACCGGCTATCCGCTTGATAACTCAAATGGATTTAAGTTCTGGGGTTATGATGGCTGGGCTATGAAGGATGCTATTTTGACTGCAATGTATGTTTATAAAGATAAATATACATTAAATGCAATGCGAAAATCTGCAATGGAAGCTGATTTCAGCTGGAAAGAAAGTGCTAAAAAGTATTTGGAAATGTACAGGTCGCTGGTTTAGATGAAATATATCCGTTCAATTCTTGCAGTTTTTTGTTTTTTTATTTTTGGAATAGGTGCTGTAATACTTAATTTCCTGCTCTTTCCGTTTATTAAAAACAACAAAGAATTGTGTTCCGATATTATTCATTGCACTTGGAAATTTTTTGTCAATCTAATGATGTTTTTAAAACTTTTTAGGCTGGATATAAAAAAACTCAGCAAGATTAAGAACAAAGTTATTGTATCAACGCATCCAAGTTTTATAGATATTGTAATCCTGATTGCGCTTATTCCGCGCTCAACATGTTTTGTAAAAAAAGAGCTTGCGCATAATCCGATTTTGAAAAATCTGGTAACAAGTATTTTTATTACTAATGAGGTTGAACTTGAAGAGTTGAAATCTGAATCAAAGAAGATGTTGGATAGAGGATTTAATGTTATAATTTTCCCATCAGGCATAAGGCATCGGCGCGATGAGTTTCCGAAGATTAGAAAAGGGGCTTCTTTGGTTGCTTTGAATGCAGGAAAAAATATTGTTCCGTTTAAAATGTTTTCAGACAGAGATTTTCTTTTTATAAATCAGCCGTTTTATGCTGTAAGTGACAGGTGTGTGAATTTTGAAATTGAACAAATGCATGAGATTAATATTGCAGACTTTATCTGTGAAAGTGAAATTATTACAAAACAGAGGTTAACTCACAAGATTGAAGAAGAGTTATACGGTTTGTGATATAATATTAGTATGGAGTCGTTATGGAATTAAGAGAAGAACTGAAACAACTTATAATAGACAGCCTTGCGCTTGAAGAGATAACTCCTTCGGATATAAAGGATGATGAGCCGCTTTTTAACGAGGGACTGGGGCTTGATTCAATTGATGCTCTGGAACTTGGCATGGCTCTTAAGCGCAAATATGATATTACATTGGAATCTAACAAAGAAGAAAATAAGAAGTATTTCTATTCGATTAGTACGCTTGCAGATTTTGTGGAGTCAAAAATAAATGGCTGAAAAATATACAAAAGAACAAATCTTTAATGAATTAAAAAAAATCCTTGTAGAAGAACTTGAGATAAATGACGGGGATGTTGTACCGGAGGCAAATCTTTTTGAGGATTTGGATTTGGATAGTATTGATGCGGTTGATATTGCCGTAAGAATGCAGAAATTTACGGATAAAAAATTATCACCGGCTGAATTTAAGAAAATCCGTACAGTTAATGATGTTGTGGAAGCTGTGTATGGGCTTCTCGGGTAAAATGATAAAGGCGCTTGCGCCATTTATCGGGATGTTTGTTGTAATTGCTCTGTTTCATTTTACTGATTTTACGCTTCTTAAATATTATCCCCCTGTTGTAAACTTTGGATTTTTTACAGTGTTTTTTTCTTCCCTGTTTCAGGAAAAAACTGTTATACAAAAGATTGCTCTTGCTGCTGAACCTGATGCGGACGAAAACGTTATGCGATATACCAGAAACCTCACCTATGTATGGGCAGGATTTACTTTTTTGAATTTTCTTATATCGTTTGCAACAGTATTTGCCTCCGAAAAAATTTGGGCGCTGTATAACGGATTTATTTCATATTTTCTTGTTGGAACCTTTTTTATTATAGAATATATAGTGAGAGGGGTAACAGTAAAAGGCTGGACAGTCAACTCTACAATGTTCAAGAGGAAGAATGGAAAAGAAGTTTAACGAAATAGTTTTTAAAACCGGGGGTACAACTTCTGATGGCAAGGGTGTTGTAAAAACATTTGAAAATCTGAAACGCGAGTGTCTTGATATTAATGAAGAATTAAAGTTTGAAAATGGACTTAAATTTATTACAACAACTACTGATGAACATCTTTTCGGCTTTACTTTTTTCAGAATGCTTCCTGATGTTTGCGGGTTTGATAGGTATGAGGCAAGAATAAATTATCCCGAGGATATAAATGTAGAAAACGCCGTACTTATTACGACTCCGTCTTTTCTGGAGGCAATGCGGAAGTTTGAGGCTAAACCGCCGGTTAACCCTATAGTAATAATAACTGCGGGAGCAAAGCTGGAGGACAAAACTTTTGAGTACGCTCTGACGATTGCAGAAAGAGTCATAGAAGTTTACGGAAGTACGGAAACCGGTGTGATTGCATATAGAACCAACCCATATGAAAAGGGATTGCGAATTTTTAAAGGTATCAAAATAGTTGAAACCGCAGATAGTTATACTAAAATAGAAACGGCATATTCTAAAGTCAGTCCTGTGATTATTCAGGATAGAATTAAGCTTGAAGATGGAAAAATCGAATTTTTAGGAAGATGCGGAAGAGTATTGAAGATTCAGGAAAAAAGAATAATTTTAGATGACATTGAGGCTGCTGTTAAAGATATAAGCGGTATTGAGGATGTTTATTGTTTTGAACATAAAGGTAAGCTCGCAGCACTTGCGGTTCTGGATGAAAATGGCAAAGAGTTTTTTATAAAGCATGATAAACTTACTCTTGTGAAAAAATTGAAACAGGAATTAAAGAATAAGTTTGAGATTGTCCCTCAGAGATGGAGATTTTTTGATGAAATTCCTAAGAAAGAGAACGGAAAGATTAACAAGGAGTTTATTGAAGAGATTTTTAATCTAAATCTTTCGCTTCCGTTCGTTATTTCAAGAGAAACCGGCAGGGATTATGCAGAATTTGAACTATGTTTCATTAAAAACAGCAATTTTTTTAAAGGGCATTTTGAAAAATTACCAATCCTACCGGGAGTTGTGCAATTGTTTTATGCAAACTGGTTTACCGGAATTGCTTTTAATATGGATTGCAGGTGTGGACAAATTAGGAAAATTAAGTATTCAAACATAATTAAACCGGCAAAAATCATCCGGCTGGAATTAGTAAAAAGTTCGAAGGGCGTGAGTTTCAAATATCATGATGGTGAACTTATATATTCTTCCGGTATTTTGCCTCCTATGAGCTTATTATAAGGGGAAATTATGAACACAGAAATAAAAATAAAAGTTCCTTTTTATGATTTAGATCCAATGAACATTGTCTGGCATGGAAATTATGTCAAATATATGGAAGAAGTTAGATGTGATTTTTTTGATAAGCTGAACTACAATTATACTGATATGTATAATGACGGAGTGATGTATCCGATTGCAAAAATGGAGATGAAATTTATTAAGTCTGCAAACTTTGGCGAAGAGCTTATTGTAAAATGTTTTCTAAAAGAAATTGAACCGGCAATTGTTATAAAGTATGAGATTTATTCCGGCAGCGAAAAGATATTTAAAGCAAGCACAATGCAGATTGGTGTAAATGTAAAAACAGGTGAAACTTTGTATGAAGCGCCTGAGAAGTTAAGAAGGGCTGTTTATGGTTAGGATAATTTTTTTAATCTGTTTGCTTCTAATACAGCCTGCGTATGCAAATGTTTTTGAGCATGAAGCTCAGCTCGATAAAATTGTAAAAGAGCTTCCTGAATTAAACAGCATTAAATGTAAATTCAGGCAGGAAAAACAGATTTCCAATATTCTTCTTAAATCTTCCGGAGATTTTACATTTGACAAGGGTAAAGGTGTAATTTTTTATACCACGTTTCCGGTAAAGAGTACAACATCTTATACTTCGCGCGAGTATCGCCAGATAAACAGTGTAATTGCTGCAATTTCTAATAAATCGTATTCGCGTTTGCAAAAGGATTTTAAGTTTTACTTCCACAGAGAGGCACAGAGGTGGGAACTCGGATTAATTCCGAAATCAGGAACTCCGGCTTATGATTATTTGAAGTCTATTGAAATTAACGGCAGAGAAAATATTGATAAAATAGTTATACTAACCTGTGACAAAACAAAAACAACAATCTGGTTTCAATCATGAAGCGAATAATATTTTTAATATTTTCAATAATTCTTTTTATTTTTGCTTTTATTCAGGCAAAGCCTGTTGAAGTTGAGCTGATGAAAGCGTTTATAAGTCCGCATTCCGCAGCAGAAGGTTATCTGGTAAAGCTTGCAAATTTGTCTTCTAAAAAGGTTAATATTATTTTTGAAGCATCTTCTCTTGATGAACTTGAGGATATGAAGGCGGAATTTCCGGATATGAAAACGGATTATTCAGCAGTTACTGATGTATATTCAAAATATCCCGGAAATTTTTTGTCAAATAATATGCGTGAACTGTTGAAAAATAAGAGTTACAAGAAAGTTCAGGAAGATGCGGTAAAATCTTTATACAACCCTCTCGGTATCTATATCTCCCCGCCGGATAAAGACCCTTATCTTCTGGCTACGGATTTTTTACTCTCAAATTCTAAGTTTCTTGAAAATGATACAAAAGAATTCGGGGGAAAATACTATTCGGTTTTACATGCACAGGTAAACAGCAATGATGAGCTGGAGCAAATTATTGAAGTTGCTAAAGGCAAAACGATTTATCTAACAGGAACGCCGGTACATTCGTATTATGCAAGCAAAAAATCAAATATTGAAATTAATATTATCTGTATTATTTCAACGCTTGCATTAGCGGCTCTTTGCAGATTTTATTTCCGCTCCTTTAAAGTTGTTATACCTGTAGCATTCAGTATTTTGTTCGGCTTCCTTTTCGGGTATTCAGCAGCTGCTCTGATATTTAAAAAACTCCATGTTCTTACATTTGTTTTTTCAACTTCGCTTATCGGGATAAGCCTTGATTATTCACTGCACTATTTTTTGACAGGAAATGATAAAGAGTTTAAAAAGAGTTTGACTGCATCAATGCTTACAACTGCGTGTGCATTCTGGGGGTTGTTGTTTTCAAATATAGAAGTTTTAAGACAAATCGGAATTTTTACATCGTTTGGCTTAATCGGAGTTTGGCTTTTTGTTATCTTAGTTCTGTCAGACGGGGAATTTAAACATAATAGTTTCAAAAAAATCAAGCTGCCTCAAAAAGCTTTGCTGGTTGTTGTTTTTGTCGTTATTGCAGCAGGAATTTTCAGGGTAAAGTTTGATGATAATATTAAAAATCTGTACATTCCGCCTAAAAATCTTCTTGCAGCAGAAAATTTGTACCAGAAAGTTTTTAATCCTGTTACTCCGGAGTTTCTTATTATACATGGAAATAACATAAATGAAATCTTACAAAAAACAGAAAGTATAAACGAAAGGGAAAATATCTATTCTGTAAGCCTTAGTAATTTTGTTTCTTCTGAAAAACGCCAGCAGGAGAATATTACACTTGTTCAAGATTTGTATAAAAATGATTTAAAAAAATATGAAAGCAGACTGGGGACAAAGTTTGAGCCTCAAAAGCCTGTTCTCTATAATCCGGAAAACTTTCCTCTGGTATCAGAATTTGAGCTTGATAAAAATAGTTCATTTATGATGGTAAATGAGCCGGTTAAAGGAAGTTTGAATATTGCGGATGAAATTTCTAAAATCCTTAAAAGACTAAGGCTGGAATGTTTCACTATTCTGCCGTGTGTTTTTGCCATGCTTTTTCTTCTTTTGAGTATAATGTACGGTATTAAAAATGCATTTAAGATTACAATGCCGTCTTTGTTTGGTATAATTTTTACTGTCGCTCTGCTGAGTCTTTGCGGAATAAATTTAAACCTATTTCATATACTCGGTTTATTCTTGATACTCGGGTTTAGCCTTGATTATTCAATCTTTAGGCTTAACGGCGGAGAAAAATCTAAAGATGCAGTGCTTATGTCAGCAGCCTCTACTGCATTTTCATTTCTTCTTTTGTCGTTTACAAGCTTCAAGCTTATTAGCTCGCTGGGACTTACACTTTTTATCGGTATTACCGCTTCGTATATCCTGAGCTTGTTTATGATAAAATCAAATCATGGAACGAGATGAACATAAAAAATGTGTTATTTCTGCGCTTACTGATGCTCAAAAAATAGCTTTTGCTCCGCTTACTTTTCAGGCTGTTAATGCTATGCTGGAACTTGGACTTTTAAAGCAGATTGATTCAAGGCCGGAATGTATTTATGTTTTGAAAGAAGAACTCAATCTCTCTGAATATACAGTTTCTACTCTTTTGGAGGTCGCAGAAGCTTCTGGAATTGTTAATTTTAATGACGGAATTTATTCAATAACTCCTCTCGGGCAAGCTTTTCTGTATGATGAAATGACAAGGGTGAATTTTAATTTCGTAAAGGATGTATGCTATAAAGGTGCTGAAAAGCTTTCTGAATCTTTTATTACAGGCGAGCCAAAAGGGCTTAAAGCAATGTTTGGAGATGCAGCGACAATTTATCCGTATCTCTCTAAATTGCCTCAAGATATGAAAAACAGCTGGTTCGAATTTGACCATTATTATTCGGATAACTGCTTTGATATTGTATATAAAATTATAACTCCTGTAAGCCAAATATTTGATATCGGTGCAAATACAGGCAAATTCGAAAAAGTATGCCGTAAGTACAATAAAGATATTAACCTCACATTGATTGATCTTCCGCAAAATATTGAGGTAATAAGAAACGACCCTGAGCTTGCCGGATGTAAATTCCATGCTGCAAATATTCTGGAAGAAGCTGATAATCTTCCGGAGATATCAGGAGCTGTTGTAATGAGCCAGTTTTTAGACTGTTTTTCTCCGCAGCAGATAAAGTTTATTTTAGAAAAAGTTGCAAAAGCAGCTTTAGATGATACAAAGATTTATATCCTTGAACCTTTTATAGACCGCCAGAAGTTTGAAGGTGCTAAATTGTCGCTTGTGCACACTTCTTTGTACTTTACCTGTATGGCAAACGGCTGCAGCAAAATGTATTCATTCAGCGAGATGAAAACTATTATAAAAGATGCAGGGTTAAATGTTAATGCGGTCTACGATGCACTTGGAGCACATGACTATACGCTTCTGGAGTGTGTAAAAAATGTCTAAAAAATGGTTTCAGCTTTCAGAGCAGGGAGCAGGAGCAAAAAGACTTCTGCTTACAAAATATATCTATCAGTTTTTGGGAGAGTTTCCTGTAAGGATAATAGCTTTTTTTGTTGCACTTATTGTATTTATTAAGGCAAAAGAACAAAGAAGGGCTTCTGAAAAATTTTTGAAAATTGTAAACAATAAGTTTGTAATAATTTCCTCTTTTATACAATTCTTAAACTATGCAAATTCTCTTGTGGATAAATTTATTTCGTGTCTTGGAAAGCTTAATCCAGATAGGTTTGAGCTCTCTTCACCGGAAGTATATAAAGGAGCTTTTTTTATAACAACCCATGTCGGAAATGTAGAAATCCTGCGTTCGCTTTTTCAGTCTGATAAATATCCAAATCCACAAAGGGTTAATGTTTTTCTGCAATCAAATGCGTGTGAAATTTTTAATAATTTTCTTAAGACTCTTGAGATAAAACTAAATATTGATGTTTTTCCTGTAGAACAAATAAATCCGCAGGTTTCAATTCTTATATCAGAACGTCTGAAAAATGGCGAAATTGTTTTTATGGCAGGAGATAGGGTATCCGCGCAAAATGAAAACAGGACATACACTGCGGATTTTCTCGGTAAAAAAGCCCAATTTCCTCTTGGAACTTTAAAATTTGCATTAATGATGGATGTACCGGTTTATTTTATTGTTTGTGTCAGTGAGGGTAAAAAATACAAAGTTTATACCGAAAAATTCGTAACAGATAAATCAAGACGAAATGAAAAATTACAGGAGCTTCAGCTTCAATATGTTAAGTTTCTGGAAAAGCATGCTTTGAAATACCCTTATCAATTTTATAATTTCTTTGATTTGTTTGAAGAGGAGTAAACATTTTTCTACTTGACATGGTGTTAGGTTTGCCTTACAATGAGTTTAATAAAATTGTTAGGAATACCATACAATGAACTCATTAAAAGTTTTTGGAAAATATTTAGATCAACCGAGGTTAGTCAGCAGATTTTCACGTGCTGTACCTCCTCTTTTATCTCTGGCAGCTTCCGGTATTGTGCTTGATAGTACATACAGAGCTCCTGAGGACAAGAGGCAAAAAGTTTTTATCCGCAATGGTCTGACAATGTTTGGGGCAGTCGCTTCTTCTCTTTACGCGCCGAAAATTATTTCCAAAATGTTCCGGACTGCGCCCAAACTAGTCAAATCAAAGGAGTTGAGGGAGTATAATACCGCACTGGTAGATGAATTTGTTTCTCAAAATCGAGTAAGCATAGAAACGAATAAAATTCTCCAGAAGATAAAGACGGATGTTTTGAATATGAAAGAAATAAAAACTCTTTCAGAGGAGCTGGAGGATAAGGAGCTATTAAATAAGCTTATTCCTGAGCCTGAAAATATTTCTTCAAAGGATATTTTCTCGGAAATCGGTCGTTTGTCCGTATTTGGTTTAATTCCGGTGCTTGGCGGAATAGCAGGTGGGATTGCAGGTGACAGACTAACCTGTGATGATTACAGGGATAAAATACCTAATAAAATTAAAGAGGGGGCATATCAATATCTGGCAAATATTTTTCTATGCAATATAGGTGCCGGAGCTGCTCTGGGAATTTTGGAAAAAATGAATATAAAATCAAAATCTGCGCGGGCGCTCGGTATGGTTACGGGTATCATATTAACTGGAGTTATCGGCGGCAGTGCGATTGCAAATCTAATTGGCAGAAAAGTTATAAACAGGTGTTTTAAACATCAAAACTGTAATGAAGCTGACAGGAAGCCGGAACCTCTTGATATTTGTCTTCATTCTGACGATATCGCAACAGTGGCTGTTATGTCCGGTTTAAAATGGATAGAGCCGGCTCTTCCTGCTCTATATTCAATTTCCGGCTACAGGGCAGGCATAGGGTATCGCGGTAAATAATTTAAACATCTTTCGGACTGGTTAGAAACCCTTGTTTGAACGGCACTTCTTTATTTGTAAACCCTGTTCTTACAATATTACGGCCGAATTTCTTTTCCAGCTTATCCAAACTCTGGCCGAGTTTTTCGTTTTGTTCTTTCTTTTCATTATTGCTGAACAGCGTAAGTTGTTCTTCTGCTTTTTCTCTAAAATCTTCAAGAACAATTCCTACACTGCGGTAAACCTCTCTGCTGTTAAACATTTCTGTAAGAAGCGGAAAAGCAGCTCTTGAAATTTCAAATTCAAAATCTGTCGGAATATCAAGCTGAACTTTGGAGTACAATGTCCTAAAATCTTTAGTTTTTAGGAGCACTCCTATCGTTGCACATTTGCAGTCAATTTTTCTTAATCTGGCACACGATTCGTGAATATGTATGGAAAGTTCGTTTTTCAAAAACTGCAAATCAGATGAAAATTCAAGGAATGATTTTGTATCGCTTATAGATTTAGGAAGCTCAACTTCGTTGCTTATAGGAGAAACCATAATGCCAGACAGTTCAGCTTTTGAGGTAAGCCCGTTTTTGCCGAATTTTGACTTAACCCATTTATCATCTTTATTAATAAAATCTAGTGCCGTTCGAACGCCCAGACCTCTGAGCCTTACTCCCAGCTTTCTGCCGATACCCCAGACTTCCTGTATTTCAGTGAATTCAAGAAGATGGTGTATTCCGCATTTTCCAATCACAGCAATCCTTGCCGAGGTGTTTTTTGCCTTGTCAGAAGCAAGTTTGGCAAGAGTTTTACTCCGGCTTATACCTATAGTAACCGGAATATCAACCTCATCTGCTATGCGTTTCTGTAATTCGCGCGCAAGCTTGAAATAGTTCTTTTTATATAATTTGGTCAGACCGGTAAAGTCAACAAATGCTTCGTCAATTGAATAAACCTCAACATTAGGGCTGAAATCTTTTAATATGTTCATTACCTGTTTTGAAATTTTGGTATAAGCATAATGGTTTGCACTTATATAAATACATTCCGGAACCCTTTGTACAGCTTGAAAAAGCGGAAGCCCCATCGGGAGTCCGAGCATTTTTGCTTCTTTGGATCGAGAAATCACACATCCTCTTTCTCCTGATACGACAGCAACCGGAATCCCTTTGAGTTCGGGATTAAGCTTTCTTTCGCAGGATACGAAAAAGCTGTCGCAGTCTATTAATGCTATGTATTTTTGATTAGTCATATTTAAAGTTTACCTTTTTTTCTTTCCAGTCGTAAACTTTTTTTTCAGGGAGGATTTCTAGAAGAAGCCCTTCTTTGTATCTTGTAACATACCATTTGTGGAACTTAAGCGCGCGTTTTATATCAGGAGTCTTAAATTTTTCTGTACGCTTTCCGCCCCTGATTTCTACAAACCTGTATAGAGTTTTTATATTTTCTCCTGTATCTAAATCAATCATAACTATAGTTTAGCATATTTTGTAAATAAAAACTCCTGAAAGTAACAGGAGTTTAGTTTGGGAGAAAGAAATTATTTAAAATCTTATGTAAATACTGCTGCCATATTGCGGTGTATAATAGTCGCACCATCCTAATCTATAATCGCAGTAAGCAGGGCCCCAATAGCTGCGCCTGGCTAATACTCCGCCGATTACGGCAGAGCCTCTGTAGTGCTTGTGCGGCGGTGGAGGCGGAGCATACCAGCCTCCGTGAGGACGCATCTGTCTATGCATTCCGGGGCCGGCATGGATAACTTCACCGTGCCCGCGGGCATATACAGGTGATAACATTGATAAAATTGCTATTAACCCCAGAAGAGATAATACTTTTTTCATACTTCAACCTCCGTTTCTTATTTGTATAACGATTTGAAAATCATTTTTGTTCTATAATATTTTAAGAAGGAGCAAAAATATTATGAAAAAAGAACTAATTTTTTTAGGACCTCCTGCATGCGGTAAAGGCACCCAAACAAACAGATTATCTGAATATTTAGGATTCCCGCACGTCGATACAGGGTCGCTTTTGAGAGCAGAAATCGCAAAAGAATCAGAAGAAGGAAAGATTGCTAAATCTTTTATTGACAAAGGTCAGCTTGTTCCGGCTGAACTTGTCGGCAAGATTATTGCAAAGAAACTTGCAGGTGATGACTGCAAAAACGGATATGTCCTTGACGGCTATCCGAGAAGTCTTGAACAGGCAAGAATGCTTGATGAAATCAATGCTGATATTGATAAGGACAATGAAGTTTCTTTTAAGGCTATTTATTTTGATATTGATACGCAAATCCTTATTGAAAGAATTATCTATAGAGAATCCTGCCCTATATGCGGAGAAATTTACAACAAAAAATTTAAGCCTTCTAAAATCGCAGGAAAATGCGATAAATGCGGCGTAGATTTAAAAACTCGCGCAGATGATAACGAGGAAACAGCTAAAGCACGTTTCGAAACTTATTTTAGAGAAACAGCTCCGCTTGTTAAATTCTATGAAGATAAAGGTGTTTTACACAAAATAGATGCAAATGGTTCAATTGACGAAGTCTGGGAAAGACTTTTGAATATCGTTAATCAATAAGTAAAAGAGGTGGATTTTCCACCTCTTACTTTTTATATTTCTCCGATTAAATCGTATTCCGAAGCGTCTGTTATTTTAACCATTTCAATATCACCGGGAACAACCATTTTATCTGTTTGAATATTTACAATTCCGTCAATTTCCGGTGCGTCATATTGAGTTCTGGCGATAATTTCACCATCATCAGCAAAGCATTCAATTATACATGGAATGGTTTTTCCGATAAATTTTTTGTTTCTTTCTGCTGAAATTTCCTGCTGAATTTCCATAAGTTTTTTGTATCTTTGGTTTGCAATTTTAGCAGGAACACGGTTCGGAAGCATATACGAAGGAGTGCCTTTTTCTCTAGAGTATTTAAAAACTCCCATCCTGTCAAATTTCATATCACGTACAAATTGGCAGAGATGTTCAAAATGCTCTTCTGTTTCACCCGGGTATCCGACTATAAAAGCTGTTCTTATCGAAACGTTAGGAATGCGGTTTCTTATATTTTCTATCATCGGACGGTAATCAAACGAAGGACGGTTCATAAGTTTTAATACCTCTGGGTGAGAATGCTGGAGCGGAATATCTACGTATTTAACTACTTTGTCAAGATTTGCGATTGCGTCCAAAAGCTCGTCATCAAGATGTGTAGGATATGCATACATAAATCTAATCCAGCCTAATCCTTCAATTTTATTCAATTCTTCTAAAAGTTTTGGAAGCGACGGTTTTTTATAGATATCTATACCGTAGCTTGTTGTGTCCTGAGCAATGAGTATAATTTCTGTTACACCTTTTTTTACAAGTTTTTTTGCTTCTTCAACAACATTTTCTATTGTTCTTGAGTGATAATCTCCTCTTAAATACGGGATTATACAATAACCGCACCTGTAGCTGCATCCTTCTGCAATCTTAAGATAGGAGCTTGCACCCATGGTAATCTGCTGGCGTTCAATATTTTCAGGATAAATGTAGTCAGGTTTTTCACTGACTTTTGAGACAAATTCTTTGTCAATATTTTTTATGACATCAACAATTGCTCCAAAATCTGCAGTGCCGATAATACCTGCAAGCTCAGGAATTTCTTTTTTTAACTCTTCAGGGTGCTTCTGAGCAAGGCATCCTGTTACAATAACTTTTTTACCTTTATCAACAAGTTCTAAAATTGAACGGATAGATTCTCTTTCAGCATCACAAATAAAAGAACAAGTATTAACAATTACAATGTCGCTTTCGTCCTCATTGAGAGTAATTCCGTAGCCGTTTTGGGCAAGCATTCCTAATATTAATTCCGAATCAACTAAGTTTTTCGGACATCCGTGACTTACAAGTGCTATCTTTTTCATATTAAAACTATAGCATGAAATTATATAAATTTATCAAATTTGCATAAAGAAACTTGGCGAAACTGGCTTTTGAAGAAATCTTCGCTGCTTCCGGTAACTTCTGGTCTTTTGAATCCTGTTTTAATAGATGCTGGTGTGTGGTACACGATTTTATTGTCAAAGACTTCAATCTCTTTTGGCTTTTCGTTACTTCCGGAAGAGCTGCTTAGAGAGTTAGAAATAAAAATGGTATCAGTCTTATTATCGTATAATAATGAATATTCGCCAAAATACTGGACATCACGTCTAGCTCCAATTATTGAATACGGGATTTGATTTTTTTCAAAGATTTTTTTTATTTTGTTCAATTTGTTGATATTGTACTTTGCATCTTCCCTCAATTGAAATCCACCCAGTATAAATGCGTGTAGATTTTCATTTGCAAAATCTATATCTTTTAATAACCTTTGTTCAATTTGTTTAATTTTAAATCCCATAAGGTTGTGTTTTTTTGCGGTAGAATTGCTCATTGTACAAATGTGAAACATTCTTATGGTGTTTTTATCAATAATTCCGCCGGCAATACAGTCTAAAATTGATGTTGTGAAAAGTTTTTTGCCTTTTTTTATACCGTCAGCAGTCCAAGGATAGCCAATGTAATGTTTTTTTGGATTAAATTTTTTAACTTTATTTTGAAATTCGGCTTCGCTAATTAATTTTATATTTGATTTAAAATTTGTGCTGTTAGATTGGATTTTCATTATATTCCCTTTAGCGTTTGAAAATAAAAAATACAGCAAGGATTATGAAAACAAATCCTATTAGATAATTCCATTTGAATTCTTCTCTCAGATACCATACAGAGAAGAATGCAAAAACAGTGAGTGTAATAACTTCCTGAATAGTTTTGAGCTGTACAGCATTATAACAGTTATATCCGATTCTGTTAGCAGGAACCTGAAAACAGTATTCAAAAAACGCAATTCCCCAGCTTGCAAGAATTACAATAAGCAGAGGCAGACTCCTGAACCTGAGATGGCCGTACCACGCAAAAGTCATAAAAATGTTTGATATTAATAGTAAAATTATTGGTGCAATGTGTCTTAGCATAGGATTATTTTAGCACAAATTAGTTATTGTGGTTTTAAAATCTAACTCCTTGTGTTAGAATTTAAGCATTGAGTAGCTATAGGAAGGAGAATTATAAATGGCACAGAGAATTGGTATTGACGTAGGCGGAACCAATGTTAAAATCGCGCTTGTAAGCGATAAAGGAAAAATTATTTATTCAAATTCTATCCCGACAAGAGCGGAGATGGGTTATGAATATACAATTAACAGTATGAAAGATGCAATCAGAGATTTGCTGAAAGAAACAAAAATGAAAGCAGCTGATATTGAAGGTATTGGCTTTGGTTTTCCGGGACAGATTGATTGCAAAAAAGGCGTAGTAAGACTTGCTCCTAATATTCCGGGCTGGGTTAATGTCCCTATCGCAAGTATTATGGAAAAAGAATTTGGTATTCCTACCCGTGTTGATAATGATGTAAGAACAGCAGCTCTTGGCGAATTAAATTACGGTGCCGGCGTAGGATGTGAAAACCTTGTTTGTATTACAGTCGGAACAGGAATTGGTTCAGGACTTGTTATTAACGGCAAACTCGTAAGAGGTGCAGATAATGCAGCAGGTGAAATCGGACATATTAAATTGAATATGCAGGGCGGTCCTCTTTGCGGATGCGGCGACAGAGGCTGTCTTGAAGCTTATGCGTCAGGCCCTAGCATTGTTGCTATGGCAGAAGAATATATAAGAGGCGGAAAGTCAACCAAGTACAGAGAACTTGCAAACCCTGATATAACTCCGTACATTGTGGCTGTAGCAGCAAAAGAAGGCGACCCTGTTGCAAAACAGATTTTTAGAATTATGGGTGAATATATCGGAATGGGTCTGGTAAGCGTTGTTAACCTTCTTAATCCTGAAAAAATTATTATTGGCGGCGGTGTTGCTGATGCCGGTGATATTCTTCTTGATCCGATAAGAGAAACAATTGCTAAACGTGCAATGACTATTCAGCGAGAAGTAGAAGTTGTTCCGGCTCAGTTAGGAAACACTGCCGGTGTAATTGGCGCAAGCTTATTGATTAAATCATAGAAAAAAGGCTTCCAATTGGAAGCCTTTTTTGTGTTTGCTATAAAATTTCCATAACCGGATCTGAGTGTCTTATTTCAGGAATTTCCTTCAAGTTAGGAAGCTCAATCGGTTTAGGTGTATTTTTTGCTTCGGCTGCTTTTTCCGGCATCGGAGCCTTTGCCTGTTTAACTTTTGCGATAGCAGGATCAGGATTTGCCTTTTGTCTGTTGTATTCAAGCATAATCTGGTTTACAAATCTCTTTGTTTCGCCGTACGGAGGTATTTGGCCGCCGAATTTTTTTACATTTCCCGGGCCTGCATTGTAAGCTGCAAGCGCAAGTTCTGTAGAACCGAACATTTTATACATCATCTTATAATAAGTAAGTCCGGCTTTAATGTTTTCACTCAAGTAATAAGGGTTAAAGCCCATTCTGTGGGCAGTAGACGGAAGCAGCTGGAAAACTCCGACTGCACCGTAAGGACTTTTCAGCTCGTGTCTGAAGCCTGATTCTTTCTTAGCAATGCTTAATGCTAATGCGGGGTCAACATTCATCTCAATTGAATGTTTTACTATGGTTTCTTTAATTACACTCTCAGGAGTTGGAGCAGCTTGCACCCTAACGCATAGCAAAGCCAGCAATGCAATAGTTGTTAAGACTGTTTTTCTAATCATTGAAATCCTCTTATATTATTTGTAAATTGGATTCTGTATACTATTCTCAAAAATCCTCCCTACGGTTTCACTTTGTTCTCGCTTAGTTCCCTTCAAAGCGTCTTTCCTAAATTTTTAGCTATCCTGTACAAGCCCCGACGGCTCATGGCTAAAAACTTGTTAGGCGACTATCTCTGCTGTTCCCCGCGCTCCGGCTTGGATAAATAATTATACAGAATTTATGTCAAATCCATATTAATACAAAAAAGAAATTTTTTCAACCCTTTTGTTGTAAAATGTACACTTAATAGCCTTACCGGCTATTTATACAATGCTGAATTTTCGGTTAAGCAGACGGTGTTTGCCGCACAGAAAATCTTCTTCCGTTGTATAGAGATTAATGAACTTATCAAAATTCATTAACGTAAGAAGTGAGAATATATCAGATTGTATATTGAAAAATCCTGCCTTAAACTCCCTTGCTGCATCCAAGAAATCTATTGTGCAGTCCTGAACATAGCTTAAATCAAGCCCTACAGTCTGATGAGCATGAGATTTTAACTCTTCAACGAGCCTGTTAGTTTCTCTTGCATCCAGTTTTGGACTCAGCGGGGTTATAATGCAAAATTTTTGTGAACTCTGGATTTCCATATTATTATTTTAATAAGATTTATGTGGAATATTAATTATCCGAAATTATGAAAAATCTCCAACTAAGGTATTATAAAATTTTGTAAAGTTATTGTATAATAATTTTGCATGTAATAACGTGTAAGGACGTTTCTGACGACCATTCTCGAACAACAGTATTACGGTCATATAGTCGAGAAAGGAGGTCGCACATGACAGAATGGCTAATAAAAATAGCTATCACCTTGTTAGTACTGATAGCTACTTTACAAAAACATTATAACCTATTTGGTTATGATTTTCAAGTCTGGTTATGCGAACCTGATTATTGACATGGAGTTGTTTTCTGTAGTAATCTAAATACAGACATGTCTTTTATGGGAAGGGATTTATGTACATAAAACAGTTGGAGATAGACAACTTTAAGTCGTTTGCGAATAAAGTCGATATTCCTATGCTGCAAGGTTTTACAACCATTTCAGGGCCGAACGGCTCAGGAAAGAGCAATATTATCGATAGTATTCTTTTCGCTCTAGGGCTTTCAACAAGCCGTACGCTCCGTGCTGAAAAGCTCTTCCACCTTATATCAACCTACAATAAAAGAAACGAAGCCTTTGTAAAAGTTACTTTCGGCGAAACCGAGGACGGTGATTTTTCTGTGGCAAGGCGCATCAGAAAATCTTCGCAGGGATTTAATAGTATTTACTATCTTGATGACAAGATTGCAACGCTTTCTGATATTCACGCAAAACTTGAAAAATACAACATCACGCCTAACAGTTACAACGTAATGATGCAGGGCGATGTAATGAGTATTACAAACTGTACGCCGGGCGAGCGCCGTAAAATTATTGATGAAATTGCAGGTATTGCAGACTTTGACAGGCGTATAGAACAGGCAACAAATGAGTTAGATACCGTTGAAAAACGTGTAGTTAATTCAACCCTTATTCTTAACGAGGTTAACACCCGTCTTGAACAGCTTAAGGAAGAAAAAGAAGTTGCACTAAAGTATCAAAAACTTAAGGAAGAAAAAAACGGTTTAGAAAGTCAGATAAATACGGTTAAGTTCTTTGATTTGCGCAGAAATATCGAAAAAGCGCATGAAAATATTCTTGAATTTACAAAGAAAAAGAAGGAAGAAGAACTTAAGTCAAAAGACTTGGAAGAACGGCTCAAGCTCATCAAAGAAAAGTATGATGAGATTTCCAAAACAATTACGGAGAAAGGCGAGGGGCATCAGCTTGAATTAAAGCAAAAGGCAGAAGAAATTAAGGGCTCTATCTCCCGCAAAAATTCTTCTATTGTTTTTGCTGACAAACAAATTCAGGACAACCTTAAAACAATTGAGAATACCAAAAACGGTATTGAAGTTCAGCAGGGAAAAATTAAGGATGCCGAGCTGAAAATCTCTCTCAAGCAAGATGAAATTAAAGGAATTGAAAGGAATATTGAAGAGCAGAAAGCTATTCTGCATAAAATTCTTGAGGATATGTCCGGTCTGAATGAAACAGCCGAGAAACATATAGAAAAACGAAATACATTAAGAAAAGAGTTGGAAGCTTTGCAGGATAAGGAAACAAAACTTATTCAAAAGCAGGCTCCTTTGGAAGCAGATTTGTCGACCAAAAAAAAATCTCTTGAAGATGCAAGGGGTAAATTGGCTGAACTTGAGGCATTCAAAGCGAATTTCTCTGAAACAAAAGCTTCAAAAGAACTTCTGATAGAACAATTAGGTAAAGAACTTGACGATTTCAAAATTATCCTTAAGAACACATTGTATGAATATGATAAGACTAAAAATGAAATCACAGACATGGACTACGACCTTCAAGCTGCACGTAAGAAAATATATCAGCTTGAAGCAGTTAAGCAAGCGAACGAAGATGCTAACCTCGGACGTGCGGTTGATACAGTTATAGCAGCGAACATCAGCGGTGTTCACGCGCCGCTTATGAAGCTCGGGCAGGTTGATGAAGAGTATTCTACCGCGATGGAAATTGCTGTCGGCGGAAGAATGGCTCACATAGTTGTTGATGATGAACATGTGGCTTCAACCTGTATTGAACTCCTGAAATCATCAAACGCAGGCAGGGCTACATTTGTTCCGCTTAACAAAATTGTTAAATGTCCAAGAAGCCTCAATCTTCCAAAAGAGAAAGGAGTAATTGACTTTGCAATTAACCTGATTGACTTTGACGATGAGTATTTGAATGCTTTCTATTATGCAGTTGGCGAAACTCTTGTTGTTGAAGATAGAAGCGTTGCAAACAAATTAATCGGCAAGTACAGAATGGTTACGCTCTCCGGCGACCTGTTTGAAAAATCAGGTTCAATTACGGGCGGTGCTGTTCGTAAAACAGGCTTGAAGTTTGCGCAAAACTCCGACAGTGAGATTGATACGCTCAAATCAAGGCTTAAGGATATGGAGTCAAAATATGCTGCTTTGATTTCTAAGCGTTCTTCTCTTGAAGGAAAAATGGAAGATGTCAGAGGTAAATATTCTTCTTCTACGACTGAATTTAACAAGGCGAAGTTAGAGCTTGCTAACCTTGAAACAAGTTTTGCAAACACACAGCAAAACATTGATGAAAAACAGGAGTTCATTAAAGTTACTGAACCGGAAATTACATCAATAGAAAAAACGCTTGATAAAATTGAAGAAGAACATATAGATATTTCTGAAAAAATGACAGATGTTCAGACTTCAATCACAGAAGTAGAAAAGCTTATGAACGATGCTGACCTTAAGGATTTGAAAGAGAAAACAGCCGGAGTCGAAGCTGAGATTAAGCGCTATGAAAAGAATATGGCGGATGCGAATAACGAAATCGAAGGTCTGCACCAGAGAATTGATTTTATTAATACAACAATCAAAACGCACAATGATACGATAGAGCGTTCTCTTGGCGTAAATAAAGATTTGGAGCTTGATAAAGCTAAATTTGCAGAAGAAATTAAAGGTTTGAATGAGCAGCTTGAAGTTCTGGAAATTCAGATTAAGGAGATTACCGACAAGCTGGGTGAACTCTTAAAACAGAGGGATGATATTAACAAAGACCTTGTTGATATTGAAACTCAGAGAAACCTTAAGGCTTCTGATATTGAGAAAATTGCCGAGCAGATAGAATCTTTCAAGGCCAGAAGACGCGAGTTAGAGCCTCAGCTTGAAGAAACAAGAAATGTTCTTACTGAGGCGGGGGTAAATATCAATGAGCTTACGCCTGTTGAGATGTCTATTGAAGAAATTACGTCGCGTATTCAGCGTTTGCAAAAGAGAATGGACGATTTGGGTGCTGTTAATATGAAAGCGCTGGAAGATTTTGAAAACGTATCTGCACGCCAGCAGGAACTCCATAGCCAGATTGAAACTTTGAGTCATGAAAGAGAACAAATCTTAGAAAGAATGCGCGGGTATGAGGATTTGAAGAAAGAAACTTTTCTCAAAACTTATAATGTGATTAATGAAAACTTTAAAGATATATTCCACAGGCTTTCTGACGGTGAAGGTACTTTAATTCTGGAAAATGAGGAAAAACCTTTTGAAGGCGGGCTTGATATTGAGGCGCAGCCGAGAGATAAAAAGAAGCAGCGTCTTGCGGGTATGTCGGGCGGAGAAAAGGCTTTAACAGCGCTTTCTTTTGTATTTGCTATTCAAAAGTATATGCCGGCTCCTTTCTATGCGTTTGACGAAGTTGATGCAAGTTTGGATGGTATAAATGTAGAAAAATTAGCGCATATCGTTCAGTCGCAGGCTGAAACGACTCAGTTTATTGTTGTAAGCCACAGAAAACCAATGATTGAATCTGCAAACAGGACAATCGGGGTTACGCAGAAGGAAAAAGGAATTTCAAAGGTTACAGGGGTTAAGCTGAGGGATTAAACTCCTGAATTTGAAGGAGTACTCAAGGGAAGAAACAAATTAAAATACAAATATGGCAGTAAATAATATAGACAGCACGAATATTTTACATCAGCAGGAGAAAAGCTTTGTTCAGGAAGCAGAAGTCGATGGTATAGAAATCCTTGTTAATATGGCAAAACAAGGAAAAATCGACCCGTGGAATGTTGATATTGTTGAGGTTACGGATAAATATCTTATGCACCTTTTCCAATCAAAGGCGCAAAATCTGAGATTAACCGGCAGAACTCTTTTATTTGCAGCTATTCTTTTAAAGCTAAAATCAAATGTTCTGGAGGGGATTGATGTTCTTGATTTTGAACCTCAGCATCAGGACGAATTTAATTATGATGACGAAATGCCTCTTGACTATGAGGAAGAGTATATTCCGACAAATAATGTAATTTCTATTGACGAAGTTTTGCAGAGAAGAACAAGCGTAAGGCTTAATCATAACCGCGTTGTTACACTGCGTGACTTAATCCGTCAATTGGAATTTTATGAAATGCTTGATAAAAAGCAGTCTTTGAAAAACGCTCACGAGCGTGCAAAAAGACGTGTTCAAAATTATGCAAGACTTTCACCTGATGATATTATTAATCTTGCACATGATGAATATATCGAAAACGGGGTTCAGCGCCTGAAAGCTAATCTTTCTGAAATTTTGAGCAGGCAGGATAAGATTGAATTAAACGAACTTACGCTTCTTGGTATGGATAAGATTAGCGCATATATTTCATTATTGTTCTTAACTGTAGAAAGTGATTATGATTTAGAGCAGGATGAGTTTTACGGTGATTTGTACGTGATTAGGCGCGAGGAAAATCCTGCAGAAGAATTGGACAGAAGTATAAATAATGTACAAAATATTTTAGCGGAGGAAACGAATGGAACAGTTGAAATCCAGAATTGAAGCCGTTTTATTTGTAACCGCAAAAGTGCTTCAAATTAAGGATATTGCAGAAATTCTGGAAGAAGAGCCGGAAAAAGTTGAAGAGGCGCTTCTGGAATTAATTATGGATTACGCTTCCAGAGAAGGGGCGTTAGAAATTGATGACGAGAACGGGTATATTTTACAGGTTAAGGAAGAACATCTTGATATTGTCGAAAAACTTTGTCCTGTGGAGTTAAAACCTCCTGTATTGAAAACATTAACAGTAATTGCCCTGAAAGAACCTATAAGACAGTCACTGCTTAAAGATTTGCGCGGGTCTAATGCGTATGAACATGTGCAGGAACTTTTGGAAAAGGGGCTTATATCCAGACATAAGGATAAGAACGGCAGGTCTTTTAATATAAAAACAACTCCTAAGTTTGCTGAGTATTTTAAGCTCAAAGGCGATGTCAGAGCACTGGTAAAAACGTTGAATATTGACAAAGGGGTAAAAGATGATGAGGAAGATATGCGTCAAGCTACTCCGCCGGATGCAAAAGGGGTAAAGGATGAGTAGTAGAGTTGTTCTCTATTCTCTGCTTGCGGCAGGGCTAGCTGCTGCATTTTATTTTAATAGTAATGCTGATACTATTTATGCGCAGTTGGGAAATCGTTATTATAAGCAGAACAATATAAAAAAGGCGCAGGAATTTTACGAAAAATCTTTTGCTCTCGGAAACAAAGACACCGGCGTAAGAGAAATTTATGTAAATTCTATAATTAATTCTCCTCTGGATATTGACGCACAGGAAAAACTTGTCAGGCTTGCAGAGGACAATATTCAAGACGCTGCCTCAATAAAGGCTAAATATTTTTTATATGATTTAAAGCGCGAAATTCACAGGCAATATCCTTTAAACTATATTAAACAGGCTCCTTTTAACCAGCAGATTGTCAGATGGAATAAATTCCCTATAACCTATGGATTTAAAAACAGTGCGGGTGTGCCAAGGGAGTTTGTTAACGAAATAAGCAGTGCTTTTTCTGAATGGGAACGGGAAGGCAATGTGATGTTTAGTGAAACAGAGGAAAATCCTAATATTGTCATAAACTTTGTTAAGAACAACAAAAATGAAAGTATGGAATACGGAAAAAAGTATGTTGTTGCTTATACAGAACCTAAAATTTCCGGTGATATTTTAGAAGGTATGAATATTAATTTTTATATTCAGGATCCTGAAGGCAAAAATTTTACACGAAACCAAATTTACAATACAGCATTGCATGAAATCTTTCACGCGCTCGGTTTTATGGGTCATAGCTTTGACCCTGATAATATAATGTATCTTGCAAAAGACAATAATGCTATCGCAAACGATACGCGTGAATCGCTGACAGAAGCTGATACAAGCACGCTGCAGCTTCTTTACAAAATAAAACCGGATGTGACAAATTCTTCTGTGCTCAAAAGCGAATATGTTCCATATCTTGTGCTCGGCGATGACGAAGAGCTAAATTCTTCAAAAGCAAGAGAAGCAAAAAATTATATTTACCACGCTCCGACACTTCCGAGCGGGTATATAGATCTTGCAGAAAGCCTTGTTGCCGAGAAACGTTATCCGGAAGCCATAAGAAATTTGGAAAAAGCTCTTAGTCTTGCTGATACAGACGATATGAGGTACATAATTTATTATAACCTTGCAGTTTCTTATTCTTATATAAGCCATACGGAAATGGCGGTAGATTATTTAAGTAAAGCGATGGAAATACAAAACAATGAAGAACTTCATCTATTAAAAGCGGAGATTTTGAAAAATACTGATAAAGAAACGGCCAAAAAAGAATATGCATATTTGATAAAGATTTCTCCTGATAATCCGGATTATACGACAAAGCTGGCGAATATGTATATTAAAGAATATGATTATTTGAAAGCCCGAAAGATTTTGAAAGATTTTCTGAAACGCAATCCACAGTATAAAAAAGATGCACGATTTTCTCCATACGGGATATTGCTCTTCTAGATATTTTATGATACTTTTCAGATATGAAAGTAAATCCTGTAAACCGAAATTCAATTATCACGCCTAAATCAACAGGTTATGCTGCTACGACCGCGCTTGGACTTGCAGTATGGAGCGGGGTGAGTAAAAATAAGACTTTCAGAAAGCAGCATAAACCGCTTGCTTATATTACAGCAGCATTAACGGCGATACATATTGGATTAATTGAGTATTACCATCACAAATACAAAAAAATGTAACAAATTACACTTATTCAACTGTATGATTGTTACATTTTTTTATTCTTTATTATACAATTGTTTTAGGGTTAAAAACACTAGAGGTAGAAATGTTCAACGAAATTAAAACTCACGAAATCACTGTCGATATTGTAATTCTAACAATAAAAGACGATGCACTTCAAGTTTTGCTGGTAAAACGTAACAATGAACCTTTCAAAGATAAATGGGCAATACCGGGTGGATATGTCAGAATGTCCGAGAACTTAGACGAAGCAGCAATGAGGGTTCTTAAAGAAAAAACCAATGTTGATAACATTTATCTAGAACAGCTTTATACATTTGGCGATCCTTTGAGACACCCTGTTTCAAGAGTCATAACTTGTGCTTATTTCGCGTTAATAAGGGCAGAAGATTTCAATGTCGTTACAACTGCGGAGCTTGCGTGGCATAAGGTTTCAGACTTGCCTCCTCTGGCATTTGACCACAAGGAAATTATACAGTATTCACTAAAACGTACAAGAGAACGTTTGGAAATGTGTCCGGTAGCATATCAGCTATTGAACGAAAAATTCACGCTTACTGAAATGCAAAAAGCTTATGAAATGATTATGGAAAAGAAACTTGATAAGCGGAATTTCAGAAAAAAAGTAATTACAACAGACGGGTTGAGAGAGCTGAACGAGTTCTCTAAATCTTCGTCCAAGCGTCCTGCAAGATTATATACATTTGATAATATTAAATTAAATTCGAAAAGGGCGCACTTTATTAAAAAGGAGACTAAATGTTAACATTTGTTTGGACAATACAGGTTATTTCATCACTATTATTAATAGTATTGATACTAATGCATTCACCAAAAGGTGACGGAATTGCGGGGATAGGGAATGCTGCACAGATGTTTACATCGCAAAAGAGTGCAGAAAAAGGGTTGAATAAATTAACCGGAATTGTAGCCGGAATATTTGTTCTTTGTGTATTTCTTTTAGGATTTGGCATTATTAAGTAAATGGATGAAATTTTCGCCAGAAATGTTTTATATTGGGGCGAGGATGCTCAAAATAAAATAGCTTCTTCACATATTGCAGTGTTCGGGCTCGGCGGAGTCGGCGGGTTTTGTGCAGAAGCTATTGCAAGAAGCGGGGTTGGAGAACTTACACTGGTTGATTTTGATAAGGTGTCTAAATCTAATATTAACCGCCAGATTGTTGCTCTTAATTCTAGTGTAGGAATGTTTAAAACTGAACTTTTTGAAAAAAGGCTTAAGGATATAAATCCTGACATAAAACTTCATTTGATAAATGATTTTTATCAGGAAAGTTTTGATTTTAGCGGGATTAACTATGTTGCTGACGCGATTGATACAATGCGTTCAAAGGTTAACCTTCTTGTGAAATGTCTGGAAAATAATGTAAGAGTGATATCTTCTATGGGGGCCGGAAACAGAATCAATCCTGAAAAACTCTACATATCCGATATTTCTGTAATTCACGATAAGAAAGCTCCTTTTGTATCTAATATTATTTATCAGTTAAAGAAAAAGGGGATAACATCCGGTATAACTGTTGTAACAAGTGACGAAAAACCATTTGTTCAGGAAAAGATTTCTGAAATAGAAAATATTAGAACTCAGAGCGGCGAGGTGGTACAATTTAATAAGATAATTCCTTCGTCTACGCCTTTTGTTGCGTCTTGTGCAGGAATTTTTATGGCCTCAAAAATTATTAATGATTTAATCGGGAGATAGAAAAATGTATACAATTAAAGAAGTAGCTGATAAAATGGAGATTTCAGAGCATACGCTTAGATTTTGGGCAAAAAGCGGATTTTTCCCTTTCATAAAGCGAAACGAGAATAATATAAGGCTTTTTTCTGAGGATGATTTGAACTGGGTTAAAATAGTCAAGTGCCTTCGTTCGATAGGTACAGAAACAAAGCTTGTAAAAAGATATATTGATTTATGTATAATCGGGGATTCTACAATTCCCGAGCGCTATGAAATTATAAAAACAACAAAAGAAAAGGCTTTGCAGCAGATGGAAGAACTGAAAGTCCAGCTTGATTTACTCAATTATAAAGAAGCTCATTATAAAAATTTGATTAAAAATAATCTGGGTGACAGCTGGAATCCTATGAACATGACAAAGTCGGATGAAGTTGCTGTTTAGTTAAAAATCGTGTAATCATATGATTGACATGCTATGCGTAAGATTTTACCATATTTCTATATAACTTGTGGGAATTGGAGAGTTGCATGAATATAAAACTTACGCGTAAACAGTTAGCTGTAATAATTTTGCTTATTATAATTGTTCCGATTATTTATAATAAAACGTCTGGGTTGATTATTGGTATGCTTCAAAAACAGGCAATGAGAATGCCTAAAGAGGTTGTTGTTGACAACCCTCATATGGAGCAGGTTAATGTGTCAGCAGAGTCAACAGGAAGAGTTGAGGCTCAATATTCAATTGATGTAATAGCACGAGTTTCAGGTTTTTTGTTGAAAAAGTATTTTAAAGAAGGTGATTTTGTTAAAAAAGGTCAGCTTCTTTTTCAAATTGACCCTAGAGAGTATCAACTTTCTGTGAATAATTCCAGAGCTGCTGTTAATCAGTATCAGGCACTTTATACTAATGCACAGCAGGAATGGCACAGGGCAAATGCTCTTGTGAAAGAAGATTTGATTAGCCGTTCTGACGTAGATTCAAGTTTAGCTGCAAGAAATCAAAACAAAGCTCTTTTGGATTCTGCTAATCAGCAGCTTGAACTTGCGAAAGTTAATCTAAGCTATACATCTATTCGTTCTCCAATTGACGGAAGAATAGGTAAAGTAAATATTACAGAGGGTAACTATGTAACTGCAACCTCAGGTTCGCTTGTAAATGTTGCAAGTGTTTCTCCGGTTTATGTTTCTTTCAGTCTTAAGGGGGATGATTTTGTAAAACTTCTTAAAGCAAGTGATAAATTTAAAGATGTGGAGGTTAAAGTCCAGTTTGGAGATGGAAGCTGGTATGACAAAGTTGGAACTGTAAATTTTGTAGACAATAAGATTGATAAAGATTCAGGTTCTGTACAGATGAGAGCTACTTTTGATAATGAAAAAGGGTGGCTTGTTCCCGGTGCTTATATGAAAGTTAAGTTAACAGCGCCTAAGACTGTTGAATTTATGACAGTTCCTCAAGCTTGTGCAAAAGGTGATGCAATGAGCGGATACTATGTTTGGGCTGTTCAGGATAATAAAGCAGTCCGGAAAGACATAAAAGTTTCTGATGATATTAATAACAACTGGATAGTCGAGGATGGTTTGAATAAATCTGATGTGATAGTCGTTTCAGGTATCCAGAATGTTGCCGCAGAAGGTCAAAAATTAAAGATTATAACAAATCAGAGTGAAAAATAATGAAAAAAATATTTGATAAAGAAAAACTGTTCTTTTTTATAAGAAAACCAAGGTTTGCACTTGTAATTTCGGTATGTATTGTAATTCTCGGTATAATTTCGATATTGAGTTTAAAACAGGAAAGTTATCCTGACGTAACACCGCCTCAGGTAAGCGTTTCAGCCTCTTATCAGGGAGCGAGTGCAGAAGTAATTGAATCGTCTGTGGCTACCGTTCTGGAAAATAAGCTTAACGGGGTTGAAAATCTTTCTTATATGACTTCAACTTCGTATGACGGAAGCTATTCTCTGACTCTATATTTTAAGGTTGGTTCGGACAAAAATATTAACCTGATGAACGTTCAGAACCGTATACAGCAGGTTCAATCCCAGCTTCCGGAAGATGTTCAGAGAACCGGTGTTACTGCTGTAAGCAAAACTGCCGGTGCAGGTGCAGTAATTCTTACGCTTTATCCGGAGTCAGGAAATTGGAGTCAGCTTGATTTAACAAATTACGGTTCAATCTATATTAAAGATGAACTGAAACGTGTAGACGGAGTTGCTGACGTAAATGTATTCGGTGCGGGAAATTATTCTATGAGAATATGGCTTGACCCTCAGAAAATGGCCGGCCTTAATGTATCTGTAAGTGAAGTGAAAACGGCAATTGCTAACCAGAACACTCAAGTTACAGCAGGTGCACTGGGCCAGCTTCCGACTGAAGAGAAAAATGCTTTACAAATTACACTTAAAACAAAAGGCCGTCTGGACGATGTAAAAGAATTTGAAAATATTATTATACGCTCAAATACTGACGGCTCCAATGTAAGAATTAAAGATATAGCAAGGGTTGAATTAGGGGCTGAATCTTATTCTAACCTCGGGCTTGTTAACGGAAAGCCTTCTGCTGTTGTAGTTATTTCACAGCTTCCTGACGCTAATATTATAAACCTTTCTAAGGCAGTTAAAGCTAAGGTTGAAGAATTAAATGCAAAAATGACTAACGGCATTAAGATTATGTATGTTAAAGATGATGCCGAATATATTCAAGAATCAATGAAGGAAGTAGAGTTCACAATTCTGCTTACAGGTTTAATCGTAGTTATTATTATTTATCTGTTCTTAGGCGATGCAATGGCAACGCTTGTACCTTGTGTAACCATTCCTGTATCGTTGATTGGCACCTTCTTTGTACTGAAAGCGATGGGAATGTCGATTAACCTGCTGACATTATTTGCAATGGTACTGGCTGTCGGTGTTGTAGTTGACGATGCTATTGTTGTTATTGAAAACGTAAAACGCCATATTGAGGAAGGCAAATCTGCTGTAATTGCGACTCAGCTTACGATGGAGGAAGTAGGTTCTTCTCTTGTTGCAATGGCAATGGTTTTGATGGCAGTATTTGTGCCGATTATATTTATGGGCGGTATGACTGGAGTTATGTATAAACAGTTCGCTGTTTGTATTGCCGTGTCTATTGCTTTCTCCGCAATCTGCGCGCTTTCTCTTTCTCCTGCGATGTGCTCCCACTTCTTAGGTCATCATAAGGAAACTGAAAAAGAAAACAAACATCCTTATATTAAGAAAATAATGGATGAAGCAGCTTTAATTGTGGATAAATTTAATGAAATGTTTGCTAAGCTGGAAGATTTCTACATGGAATATGTAACAAAATTTGTTTACAACAAAAAACTTACAGCAATTTTCTATGCAGTAATTGTTATATTAACCCTTTTCTCTTTCAAAATTATTTCAACAGGTTTTATTCCGGATGAAGATCAGGGGATATTACTTGCGCAGATTACACTTCCTGACGGTGCATCTTTATCAAGAACAGAAGAAGTGTCAAGAAAGTTTGTTGACCAGATTAAAGATATTGACGGAATTAATAAAGAAAAGCTTACGGTATTTGGCGGTAACGGATCTGTTAATCAGTCTACTGTAATTATACAGCTTGATGAGTATGCAGAAAGAAAAGTCAGCCCTGTTAGCTGGGTAATAAGAAAAATAAAAGGTCAGGCTACAGACTTATCTCATACTGCTATTTTGAATAAAATAAGGGCGGTAGCAGCAAATACTAAAGAAGCATCAATTGTTTCTTTTTCACCGCCTGCAATCAGTGGTATGAGTATGATGGGCGGTTTTGAATTCCAGATGCTTTCAAAGGGTGAATATACTCCTCAGGAGCTGGAAGTATGGGCAAACAAACTTATTGCCGCTGCAAACCAGAACTCTTCTTTATCCAGTGTTTATACTTCTTTTCAGGCAAATGTTCCGCAGTATATAGTAGAAATCGACTATGAAAAAGCTATGGCCCAGAGTGTTGATTTGCAGGAACTCTATTCAACTTTAGCTTCAATGCTCGGTACATACTATGTTAACGACTTTAATAAGTACGATAGAGTATTCAAAGTACAATTGCAGGCAGACAGCCGTTTTAGAGATAAAGCATCTGATTTGTCAGGAATTTATGTAAAAAATAAAAACGGGGTAATGGTTCCTGTTCTCTCAATAATTAAATTGAAGCAGGCAATCGGTACTGCGTCTATCACCCGTTTTAACCAGTACAAGTCAATTCAAATTCAAGGTCAGCAGGCTGCAGGAAAGAGTTCCGGAGATGCAATGAATGCAATGGAAGATACTGCCTCAAGTATTCTTCCGGCAGACATCAGCTATGACTGGTCAGGTACATCAGCACAGGAACGTGAAGCTTCCGGTCAGACTGCTATGATAGTTGGTATGGCGCTTGTATTCGTATACTTATTCCTCGTAGCTCTTTATGAAAGCTATACAATTCCGATTGCAGTACTTTTGATTTCTCCTATTGCAGCTCTTGGAGCCTTGATATTTCAACTTATGATAAATCAGGCGTTTGATATTTATTCTCAAGTTGGTATGATAACGTTGGTTGGTCTTGCTGCAAAACAATCAATTTTGATTGTTGAATTTGCAAAAGAAGAACACGAAAGACACGGACTCGCTGTTAAAGATGCTGCAATAAAGGCTGCAAAACTAAGATTCAGGGCAATTATGATGACGGAACTTGCATTTATTATCGGTGTAATGCCGATGATTTTTGCAAGCGGTGCCGGTGCGAATTCAAGAATTTCTGTAGGTTCTACAGTTCTTGGCGGTATGATGGCAGCTGCAACTCTGGGGGCTGTTTTAACTCCGGCGTTCTATGTAATTGTTCAGGAATTTGTAGATTTGTTCCCTAAGAAAGAAATTACCGAAAAGGATTTGGAGATTTAAGATGAAAAAGATTTTAAATATACTGCTGATATGTTCACTTCTCGGAGTTTCACAGACTTCTGTTATTGCAAAAAATAAGAAGGAAAAAGTTAAAAATTCCGATAAGATAGAAATTGTAAAACCGGAAAAGCAAAAAGTAAATAGACGTCAGGAGCGCAAGAAAAATGCAAGTGTTCAACGAGCTCAGAAAAGTACTTCCAAAGAAGCTAAAGGAATGTATGAAACCAAGTTTCCTGCGATTACAAGCCAGATAGAATATGCAGATATGAACGGCGAGGTAACTTTAAGCGACTGTATAAAACTTGCTATAACACATCACCCGACAATAATGTCTGCTATCAGTAATTCCGAAATCTACAAAACAAAAATCGGTCAGGCCTGGTCTAATTACTTTCCAACAGTTGGTGCAGGCGTAAGTTATTCCAGAAATGATATGCTTATGTCAACAATGCCCGCAAACATGTCAAGAATGATGCAGCAGAAGTATAATATGTTCTATGCTCCGACACTTTCTGCTAATATGCTTTTATTTGATTTTGGTAAAACAAAAGCAAATGCTGATATGGCAAAAAGAAATTATGAAGCTTCAAGATATGATGCTGAATCAAGTATTGAAACAGTTATTTATAATGTAAAGGTTGCATATTACAATATGGTTTTTGCAGAAATTCAAAAATCTGTATATGAAGAAACCGTAAAAGATTTCGAACTCCAGTTAAAACAGGCAAAAGCTTATTACCAGATTGGTAAAAAGGCAAAGATTGATGTTACAACAGCCGAATATAACCTCGGGAATGCAAAAGTAAATCTTATTAAAGCAAAGAATACTCTTGAACTTGCAGCAGTAGAGCTTGCTAACGCAGTTGGTATTCCGGAGCTTGAGGGTGTAATTTTAAAAGACAAACTTAACAATAAAAAATATGAGGTGAATTTCCCAGAACTGCTCAAAACGGCAAATGAGTCACGTCCGGCCCTTCTTGCGGCTAAAAAATCAATGGATGCAGCAGAGTTGAACGTAAGGAGTGCAAAACGTGCGTTTACTCCTGATGTAAGCGGTTTTGCAGGATATGACCATGGCGGGCGCCAGATTAACAGCGATTACGGTTATCAGGTCGGTGTTCAGTTAAATTATTCAAATCTTAACCTTATGCTTCTAAAAAAACAGGTGGATGAGGCAAAGGCTACTTATAATAAGTATGTTGCAGATTATGAACAGCAGAAACAAAATGTTTATCTGGAAGTCAAGAGCGCATATATAAGCCTTCTAAATTCTCATGATAGTCTGGATGTTTCTAAGCTTGCACTGCAGCAGGCTCAAGAAAGACAATATCTTGCTTTCAGAAGATATCAGGTCGGCTTGGGCGATGCCATAGAGTTTAAGGATTCTGAAAATACATATTTAAATGCACAATTGGATTATTACAACAATCTGCTTAATTATAATATCAATGCAGCAGAGCTTGAACGTGTAATCGGTGCACCTATTAAAGAATCAGATATCGATTTGTAAGGCAGGTCCTCTATGACAGAAGAAATTTTTGCTCTCAGAAATTATGCGCATCTTGGCGATGCTGTGTGGGAAATTTTTGTAAGAGAATACGTTATTTATAAGACATCTAATTCAAAAATTCTTCATAAAATGACAACAGACAGGGTAAATGCCTCCTTTCAAGCAGAAATGCTGCATTTTATTTCAGAAGATTTGACAGAAGAAGAACATGAATTAGCAAGACGCGGAAGAAATCTTCCTATACCAGTTGCAAGACGCGCTATTCAGAATGTTTACAGGCCGTCAACAGCTTTTGAAGTTCTTATCGGATACTGGTATCTGCATGATAAAGAACGCTTAAACTTCTTCTATAACAAAATAAAAAACGAAACAGAATATTTTACTTAAGCCCCAGCTCGCTGTCTATGCGTTCGGAATATTCCTGTAATATTGAGTTATCCGGACACTCGGCAAACAAATGTTTTAATTCCTGTTTTGCAAGTGCAAGATAGCCGGTATCGTACAAAATTATTACTTTAAGCAGGTTTGCCTCAAATAAATTATCCGGAAGTTCCTCCAGCGCTCTTTTGTAATGTTTTTCTGAATAGTACAAATTCGCAAGAGCAAAATGGTAATTAGGATTTTGCGGATTTAAAGAAATCGCAAGATTATAATACCGCTTTGCATACATTGTGTCGCCCTGCTTAAAATACATATTAGCAAGATTATAAAAATATTTATCATTATCAGCATCAAGCTTAATAGCTTTTTGGATATACCGGCATGCTTCTTTGTAATTTCCTTTGTAATCTTCCAGAAGCCCGAGAAAGTTTAACAATTCTGCATTTTCATCGTTTTCAGAAATCTTTGCGGCAAGTTCAAGACACAAGTCTTTTTTCCCCTGAGCATAATAGACTTGTCCGAGCAATAGCAGTATATCTTGATTTCCCAGTTCCTCTGCAATTGCCTTTTCCAGTAGTTCCTGTGCTTTAGCAAACTCCTTCTTGTAAAATAAAGCCTTTGCCTGTTCAAAGTATATGGAAGAGTTTGGGTTTTCTACGTTATATTCAAAAATTTCGTCAAACCTGCCTTGCATGTTTAAAAGTCTGAATATTTGGGCTAAATCATTGCTATTATGTGAAACACAATAGATATTTTTTGCAGTTTGTTCTGCTTCTGCTAGCGCGTTTCTATCAATAAATATTTTTTCCAGAAGTTTAAGAGCGCTGATATGTTCCGGAACTCTGTCCAGAATTTGTTCAATATAGTTGAGAGCTCTTTCTTCATTCTGCATTCTGTAATATAAATCTGCAATTTCAAACAGTAATTCCGTGCTTGTATTATCCTCTTCAAGCGCTTTATAGAAAACTTCAATTGCGTGTTTATAATATCCTCTGTCTTTTAAGGCAAAGCCTTCTTGTAATAAATTTTTAATCATGTTTTTTCAGCTTCATAAATCGTGTAACGATTTCTTTCTCTTCTTTTGTTTCATCAGGTTTTGTATTAATAATAACCAGAACTTCATCTTCTCCGGACATCTTGAGATTATTTCTAGCGATTGCTTCCAGCCCGGTAACATTAGAAAAATTCTTAATATTATCCTGAAGCTGTTCATTCAAAGCTTTTGCAGCGTTTCTTGTCTTTGTAATCTGAACAATTTTAGCTTTGTAAGATACAATTTTTGATATGTTCAACACTGCACTGATGGTTATTTGTACCAGGCATAACAAAAGCACCACCGTCAAAAAAGAGTAATAAAAACCGTTAGAAGAAGATGAAGCCTTGACCGGCTTTCTCTCATCGGCTCTTTTATTATTCCTGTTGATAACTCTTTTAGGCCGTCTTTGCTCTTGTTTGTATCTCATCATAAATCAATTATATAAAATTTTCGGGTTAATTACAACTTAAATCCGGTACTAAAACTAACAGCTGAACTTCTGCTTCCATTAGAATAATATGATTCTGCGACCCCGAGTTCAAATTTTAAAGATTCAGCATATTTTTTTAATGCAGGACTGTAAACCAGTGTTATTTCATTTTTGTTTTTAGGTGCGTTTACATAATTTGTAAACGCATTTTTCAAAGTAAGCTTATCGGTGATATGCCATTCTGGTGTAACTCTTACTGTACCGTACTGAGTGCCGATATCTTGAGATGCACTTTGTTTGAAGGTTGTATCAAGAGAAAAATATTTAGGAGCATCATATCTCAAAAAAATTCCTGTTGTAGATTCCATTTGAGAAAATGATAATTCTTCACCCCACAGAGTTCCGTATGTTATGCCGTGTGCGGTTTCAGACAGAGAACCGCTTAGAGGAAGTATATCCTTCAAATTATTTCTTGTTACTGACGCCCTTGCAAGGGCGCTCCTGGGCGTGTTTGTATTTGATGTAATATTGAGAATTTTTATCGGAATAGTGACCGAACGCTGTGGTATATTAACCTTAGGTTTTTCAATAGTTTCATCAAGATAAATTGTTTCTACCGGATTGTCATCATACTCAACCTGCCCTTGAAGCTTGTATGTTTCTTTCACCTGTTCTTCTGCGAGTACAGGTGTTAGACCAACAAATATTAAGGCTATGATGAAAAATAATCTGGACATACTTATATTCTAGATTAAATAAATATTCTTTTCAATTAATTTTTTAGCCGGCTGGAGAATGTTTTTTTTGTTTATCTAAGAGATAAATAATTTATTATGTTAGAGAGAGGTTAATTATGAAAAAAAGTTGTTTTATTCTTATTTTAGGTCTGTTTTTATCAATAAATTATTCTTACGCAGAAGGCGGTACAATTGCAGTAGTTGATTTGCAGAAGATTGTTAGCAATTCAGCACAGGTTAAACAATTAAAACAGGAACATGCTAAGAAAATGGATGAGTTAAACAAGATTATTGTTAATGCAAGAGGAGAAATTTCTAACGAAACTGACAGCGCAAAGATTTTACAATTAGAAGAAAAATATACAAAAGAATTTAATACAAAAAAATCTGCTCTTGAAAAAGATTATAATGCAAGACTTAATGCAATTGAAAAAAGTATAAAGGATGAAATTGCCAAAAAGGCTCAAGCAGATAAATACGATTATGTATTTGCAAAAAGTGTTCTTTTATACGGCGGAAAAGACATAACCAATGAAATAAAAATAAAGTAATTTTAATTCAAGCTCAAATTCATTCCCCCCCCTTGTACTTTTAAATAGTTTTGTATTATAATGTTGGTATCAAAGCTTATGGAGTACAATGTTATGCAAAAGAAAATTTTGATTTCATTAGGTTTAATTGCAATGATAGGCTTAACTACTGTGCAGGCAATGGCTAATTCGACTATTTATACAGACGAATTGGGCAGAATGCATTTCTTAGGTAAAGATCCTGAAGCAAAAACTCTTCAAAAAGTTGAAGACTACTCTAATCCTGAAGAAAAGGATGTTACAAATGCTTCTTACGGACTTAGAAATATCGATAGATATGATGCTGAAAGATATTACAATGTAAATGAAACCAAAGTTAAATCTTCAACTCCGGACGCTGAGGGTAAGTCTAACAAGTCAAAAGCTACATATACCTCAACAAAAGGGGCTATAGATGCTTCTAACCCTTATGAATATGGCGGAACAAACGTTAAACCGAAAGACCCGTTGGATTTAAATGACGGAAATACCGGCAAACGTTTCTGGCAAATTTGGTAATAAATATTCCCGGATCGTCTAGCGGCAGGACTGAAGATTCTGGCTCTTCCAACAGTGGTTCGAATCCATTTCCGGGAGTTTTTTATTGTAAAAACAAGAGCAGGAATAAATCCTGCTCTTGTTTTGAGTAAAAGTTTTGAGAGTAAGGATGAGAACCACCACAAGGCGTGAGCCTTGTTTTATGGCTCGAGCGCGAACGAGCGGAGGCTGGAGTGTTTTGTTGAGTGATGAAATCACGATATCGAAACACGGAATTGCCGTTCAACGCGAGTGAGCAAGACAATCCATTTCCGGGAGTTTTTTACAAAGTTTAAAAAAGACCTCAACGGAGGTCTTTTTTATTGCTTCGAATATTTATAAGCTTTTGTTTCAGTGCAGAATTAATAACTTCCAGCTTTTTATTAAATGCAAGAAATTTTTCAACCTTATATGCCCTGTCATTAATATCATCAATTGTAGTGCTTTTGCCGTGTGTAGATATGTTGTATGCAAGTTTTTCTTCTTCAATGAGCCGCTTTAAAGTCGACAGGATATGGATTTGTTTATATTCATTTACTTTGTAATTTTTAAATAATTCTAATAATTTGTTTTTATATTTGTTTTGAAAGTAAAATGCAGGAAATATACTAAGATTTGTGCGCTCTTCTAACAAAAACCTCATATCTTCAAGAAATTCTCCGTTTCGAGCCATAAAATCTCTTATATCATTATTTTTAAAAGCATTACCTCTAACACTTTGTGAAATTATATGACAGGTTTCATGTTTTATTGATTCAATATTATCAGGATTTTTCTCTATCTTTAGCGGTCTAAAATAATCAAGAATATTTACGAGCATATTTTTGCTTTTCAATGGTTTCAGACGCATAATATAACAATCTTCTTCGCGTCTTGTTGCTGCATCAGTGCCGGCTTCTTTTGAACTAACTCTGCCAATATTAATTTTCAGCCCCGGAAATAGCTCAGAAAAAAGAGCTATAAGCTCCTTTTTCTTAATAAAATTTTTTTGATTATTTATCTGCAGGTAAGTATCAAAATTTTCGCAAAAAGTTCTGGCAGTTCTATCAATAAATTCTAGTTTTTCTTTTTTTGTTCCAGAATAAGGTATAGTGATATTGGTTTTAGCTTTGCAAACTATAGGTTTGAACATTTTTAAAACCTATTAAATATGTTGTTAAAACGTTTCTTTGCATCAGAACCGAGCTCAATACCTTCTTCTTTTTTCGACTTCATAATTTCGTGAAGCCATTCTCTATAAGGTTTAGAACCGCTAAATGCTTCTGCAACATTACGAAAATGCTTGTCTTCTGCGGATATAATATCTTTTTGTGTTAGTAAGTCTAGCTTCGGCAGTAAATCTTTAGCAAAGAATGATGTTTCTTTTTCCATAACAGGAGCGTTGTCACTGGTTCCGAATACTTTGTTAAATAATCTGAGTGAAAACTTTTTAACGTTTCTGTTATCCTGAGTTCGTACAGAGGTGTAAAAAATATCAACAACACTATTCTTATCTCCCATTGGAGCTAATTTTTGTGTAATTTCATTAAGCTTTTCTGGATTTTTAGCGAGTAATGACTTAATTTGTCCGCCGGGTACAGCTTTAAAAGAAACATTATTATTTAACTGCATTTAAATTCTCCTTACCTTGATATATAAGTATGTGAAAAAATTTTTTGCTAGTTTTGTTACAAAAGTTAACCCTTACTGCTTGTTATATCCGATAGGTTTTCTCGTATTACTTTTCCTGTCTTTCATAAAGTCATCAATGGCTTTGTCAAAATCTTCCTTTTCGATTTTAAAATCTTTTAAATCATTAGAATTAAAAGTTTTGTTTTCCATTTTTGTGAAAATTCCTGCACGAACATATCCATTGTTGTGCGCATCATTGACAATATGCTTAATATCTGCACCTGTTGCTTTCAGAGAGTGAAGCTTACTCAATAATTCTTCTGTATTAATATTTTCATCAAGCGTTTTTTTCTTAGTATGAACTTTGAAAATCTCTCTTAGGGCATCCATATCGGGCTCTTTAACTTCGTAATGTTTCCCAAAACGGCCGGAACGAATTATTGCTTTATCAAGGGCTGCGTAATTATTTGTAGCACCAATTACAAAAACGCTGTCGCCTTCATTATCAATATCAGTCATAAGTGTTAAAATTTGATTTACAACTTTATTCCCGTATTCATCTTTACTATCTCTGCTTCTTGCAACAGCATCAAATTCATCAAGGAAAATAATAGTAGGCTGATTTTCTTTTGCTTCTGTAAAAAGGCTTCTCCAGTTAGCTTCTGATTCGCCAACCCATTTTGACTCTAGGTCAAGACCGTTGAGGCTTATAAAATTTGCACCGGCTTCATTTGCAAGTGCTCTTGCAATATGTGTTTTACCGGTTCCCGGAGGTCCGTATAAGATAAAACCGCGGTTAAGCTCCATGTTCTCATAAGCATCCGGATAATGAAGCGGATAAATGATATCTTTTTTTAGAGTATCTTTAAGTTCCTGATATCCTCCAACTTCGGCAAACGTTACAGCAGATGTTCCTTTGTGGTCGGTTTTCATCAACTTTGATAATGTTTTTTTGTTGAGTGTTTCAAGGTTTTGTTTAACCTCTTTCTCATAGTCAAATGCACGTGCGAAATTTTTTCTATACATGCTTAAATTTGTTTTTGGCTCATCTTTAATTTTTAGCAAATTCCCATCAACAGAAAGTACATCTTCAGGAATAACATAAAAACTTTCCTGAGGTTTTAGCGGATAAGTTTTATTACCGCTTATCAGAGGAATTTCAAAATCATTAAGGTTAATAACTTCAGTATCTCCACTGCTGTTTTTTATAAAACCGAGAGAACCGCCGATTTTGTCATCAGCAATATAGAAGCTTCGTTTAATTGCATTTTGGACAAGGTTGGCATTTTTGTACATTTTTTTAGCGCAATCCTGTAAATTCTTGCCGACAAGGATTAAATCTCCAAGCCTGAAGTTTTGAAAGAGCGAGGCAAGCCTGTCTTCAAGAGGAATTTGTTTGATGAGTTCCAGAGAGGTATTTGGCACACCTCTGAAATTTATTCTAACCTGATTGTAATTTTGGTTCAGAATGCTTAAGTCTGTAATGCGGGCGCTGTTGGCAGACTTATGTGTTAGTTTCTTTGTCTGGAAACTGTTGTAGTTCGGATAATTTGTTTCTCTGATCGGGTTAATTCTCATCTAATCCTCCTTTAAATAACAAAAAGAGCTTGTAAATTTCTTCAGAATTTACAAGCTCTTAAACTATATATAGATTTTTTAACTAACCTGTAAATTCACATTTTTGCAGCATAGCATGACCACCGAATTATTAATTCGGATGTTCTTGATACACATATGTAGTGAATTCAGTACAGGCATTTTTTCTCCAATGAATAATTGTAACTTATACACTATATAGTATGTTTTAAAATCTGTCAATAGCCGTACTTAATATTATTTAAAATAAGCCTAGAAAATAATGCATAATATAGTTACAACAGCTGACAATAAAATAAGCCCGTAGCCAATACACTGGTTGTATTCCATCAGTTCCTGACCGTTGGCATCTTTATATTTGTCTAAACTAATCATAACAAAATCAATAAGACTCCATATTCCGCATCCGCCAAGAGTAAGCAGTTGCAAAATACCTAAGCCTATATACCCCGTATAAAATCTATGAGCACCCAATAACCCCAAAAATAAGCATAATAGTTCAGTTACTAAAAAAGATTTTCTTTCCATAATTTCCTCTCTTTCATACAAAAAAAATATTTTTTTAACACTATAGAATTAAATCATATTTAATATGTATTTATAACCCCCATTTAATGTATATTTATATAGATGTATTTGTATATATAAATACATTAAAATTTTTATATGCGCTATGAAGAATTATGTTTAAATATTGGTTTGAAAATTAAATTTTTCCGGCAGCAGCGTCACATGACGCAGGCCATTTTCGCAGAGAAATTAAATATGGATGTGCGTTATTTAAGCGATATAGAGAGGGGCAAAAAAAATATGACTCTGAAAACTATATATAAGATTTCCTCTATTTTAAACATAAATCCAATAGAGTTATTCGTTTATACAAGAGCAAATCAAGAGATTAATGATTAATTAACTCTTATCTTTTAAGTATTTTTCAAAACTCTTATCTTCAACTTTGTATCCGCAGCCTTCATGAAGTTTTCCCGGATAAGAAATTTTTTTTGCGGGATAATTGCGGCACATACGCAGACATTTATCATAAACAGAGCAAAGACCTTCTTCTGTGACATATTTACAGGCAAAAATTAGATTTCCTGCCTCATCCTTTCCCCTGATATAAAATCTTTTATATGCAGGAAATAAAAACTGCATTATCTTAAAATCTGTTGTAGTGTAAGTGTCAAAACTATACATATATCTGCAGCATTTGCCGCATTTAAGGCATTTACCGGTGATTTTATATTCCATTTTTTCTGGTACAAAATATGATAATAATTCATTCTTTAAAATTGTCAAAAAACTTAACATTATATTGAAAAACACTCCGCCCTGTTATTTCTTTGTTAGAATAATATCATGGTACTAAGATTGAGAGATAAAATCAATAAAGGATAATTTTATGGGAAATTACAATATTCCAAAAAATAGAAAAAAGAAATATTCTTCTAAACGCGTAACAGTTGATAATCCATTTTTAAAACTAATCGCAGGACTCATTGTTTTTGGCCTTGGGGTCATGCTTGCAGGCTTGATAGCTTTGAAGCTCTATTTGACATCACTGCCTCCAATAAAAAATTTGAATACGCTTAAACCAAATATTGTTACAACCTTCTGTGCAGGTGATGGCGAAGTTATTAAGACTTTCGCAGCGTATACATATTCAAATGTTGAGTTGAAAGAAGTCCCTGAAACACTTGTAAAAGCGCTTATTGCAACGGAAGATAAAAATTTCTATAAACATCCTGGATATGATATGGTAGGTCTTGCCCGCTCAATGGTTGCGAACGTACTTGCTGGTCATGTTGTACAGGGTGCAAGTACTATTACACAGCAATTATCTCGAATATTATTCCTTTCTAATGAAAAAACTTTTACCAGAAAAATCAAAGAATTACAGGTTGCTGCACAGATAGAAAAGACAATTTCAAAAGATAAGATTTTGGAAATGTATCTTAATAATGTTTATCTTGGCTCCGGTGCATATGGTGTAAAGGGAGCCGCAAGAATTTACTTTAATAAAAATCTTAACCAGCTTACATTGCCGGAAATGGCTTTAATTGCCGGACTTCCGCAGGCGCCGTCTGTTTATTCGCCGTATAACAACAAAAAACTCGCAGAAAAACGCAGAAATCAGGTTCTTTTAAGAATGTATAAAATGAAATACATTGATAAAGAAACTTATGAAAAAGCTAAAAAAGCTCCGATAATTTTGTCGTCAATGCCGACTATGTATGCAACAAATAAGGCGCCATACTTCTGTGATTATGTAATGAAAGAAATGTATAAACTCGGGTTTACAGAAGATGAAATTGTGAATGGCGGTTATAAGGTTATAACAACACTTGATTACAAAGCCCAGGTAAAAGCAAATGAGGCTATCTTAAAGAATCTTAAAGCGTGGGGCTTAACAAGAGATAAAAATCAGGCAGCAGTATTTTCATTCAGCCCTATTGACGGGAGAATACTGGTTTATGCCGGAGGTAAAGATTATACAAAGAGCCAGTATGACAGGGTAACGCAATCTGCAAGACCTTCCGGTTCTGCATTCAAACCGTTTATTTACACAGCTGCAATTGAAAAGGGATATTCTCCTAATGATATGATAGATGATTTACCATTCAAAGCCGGCGACTGGACGCCTAGAAACTACGGTAATAAATACAGAGGCCCTATTCCTTTGTATACAGCACTGATGGTTTCTTCTAATGTATGTACAGCAAGGCTTATGGATGCAATAGGTGTAAGACCTGTTATACAGCTTGCAAGAGTAATGGGAATTACAACACCAATTCCTTATGATTATACAATTTCTCTCGGTTCAAACAGTGTAAAATTATTTGAAATGACAAGAGCTTATGGTGTTTTTGCAAATGGCGGATTTAAGGTAGAACCTTTTGCTATAGAAAGAATTGAATCATCAAGAGGAACAATTCTCTATGAGGCTAAAAAAGCCCGTTCAAGTAAGGTGCTTAATCTTAATACTGCTGCAACAATGACTGCAATTATGAAAACAGTTATTACAAACGGCACAGGTCGTGCTGCTAATATCGGAAAACCTGCAGCGGGAAAAACCGGTACAACAGATGATAGTAAAGATGCGTATTTTATCGGCTTTACTCCTGATGTTGTTACAGGCGTATGGGTCGGTAATGATGATAACTCTCAGATGGGCGGGATTACAGGCGGAACAGTACCTGCTCTTATCTGGAAAGATGTTATGACAGTTGCAACTGCACCTTATGGAAATGCTGATTTTGAGTATCCGGAAGTAATCTTAAATCCTTTCAGAGCTCCGGGGGTATCAATCATTCCTCAGAGTGAAGCGAAAAAGAAATTAGAAAACAAAGAAAAAGAACAGCAAGAGGCAGAGAAAGAAAAAGCTGAAGAGCAAAAAACTCCTGCACCGGTGGTAAAACCGGCTGAAATTCTGCAACAGACTTTAACACCGATAAAGAAAAAGGAAACTCCTACGGTCGAAGTTAAACCAGAAAGAACAGAAGCACCGCAGCCGCAGTTTGCACCGATACCTGTAACTTCAGCTCCGATAGGACAGCAGCAATAATACTATGTATTAGTTAGTGAGGCGTAAAATGAATTTAGAAGACTTTAAAATAACAAGCGGAATAAACAGTCACCAGAATGCCAGCATTGAAAGAAACGAAAAAACAATAGATTATTCATCAAGCAAACCTCTTTCATATGCAGACATTTTGAGTATAACAAAAGGGTTGAACGTAATAAGTGAATTTTTTGATGTTAATGCTGTTGTTACGGTATCTGGCACGAATATAAGTGCAGTAGCCCTTGGAAAATCCCTAGAGGAAGCTATTGTGCAAGCAATGGACTCAAATCCTCTTGATTTTGTTAATGCAAACGTGGTAGTTTCAGCTGAAATTGACAGCGATGCAGCAAAGATGCTTAAGGGAGTAAATATAATTATTGCTCCAAAGTTTACAAAAAATGCCGTAGAATATCTGGACTCACATGACATATGTTATGTAAGTATAGAAACACCTTTAAAAGATTATAAAAAGTATCTTTCAAATGAAACTATAGTAACTCCGCTGGGAACGCTTGTGCAAACCCCGAATTTAAGCGAACTGGATAAAGAAACTTTTAAAGTAGTATCTAAAAATAAACCGACAGTAGAGCTGATAGAAGATGCTGTTTTTGCATGGAAGGTTGCAAAGCATGCAAAATCTCAGGCAGTTGTAATCGCAAAAGATTTAAAAACATCAGCTGTAGCTCAAGGCTTGAGGAGTGATGCATCTGAATATGCTTTGAATGCAGCGTGCGAAAGGGCTAAAGATGCAGTATTAGCTTCTGATATCCCACTTGATGTTCATGACATAAATGCAGCTATTCAATGCAGAATAGCTCTTGTTATAGTGCCTTCTGCTTCATCAAAAGTCGTTGAAACCGTTGATAAATATGGCTTGGCACTAATTACAACCGGAATAACAAATAAATTATTTTAATACATTTTTTAATATATTTTCAAATATCTCTTGACAAAAGAGAATGCTTTGTTGTATTTTATATGTATGAAAAATATGTTAGATACACTTTCCACAATTGAAGAAAAAGTTACGTTAAGCATTGATTTGCTAGAGATTGCTAAGAATTACTGTGAGTATAATTTTGACAAAGGTCAAGAACTATCAGCAGTGGGTACTATCCTCAAGGTAGTATTGGATGAGCAAAAGTCATTAGCAGACAGCTTGGACGAACTTGTGTAAGAGAAAGGGCGGTTTGAGAAAACTCAAACCGCCCTTTTTTATTATACAAATAATATTAATATCTGTAGTGAGCAAACGCTTTGTTAGCTTCTGCCATTCTATGGGTATCTTCACGTTTTTTGCAAGCTGCACCGTTGCCGTTAGAAGCATCGATTAATTCGTTAGTTAATTTTTCAACGAAAGATTTTCCGCCTCTGTTTTTAGCAGCTGCAATAATCCAGGAAGATGCAAGAGCAAAACCTCTATCTGGTTTTACATCGATAGGTACTTGATAAGTAGAACCACCAATACGTCTTGCTTTAACTTCCAATAATGGAGTTGCGTTAGTAAGAGCTTTTTGGAAAATTTCCAAGCCCTTTTCGTTTGTTCTTTCTTCAACTTTTGCAATTGTAGAGTAGAATATTTTTTCAGCGATAGATTTTTTACCGCGTCTCATAACTCTGTTAATGAATTTAGAAACATCAACGCTGTTATAAATAGGGTCAGCTGAAGGAATTCTTCTTTCCGGTTTAGATCTTCTAGACATTATTTCTTACCTCCTTTAGCTCTCTTAGCACCATATTTAGAACGGCTTTGTGTTCTGTTAGCAACACCTGCTGTATCTAAAGTACCGCGTACGATGTGATATCTAACACCAGGAAGGTCTTTAACTCTTCCGCCTCTGATTAGAACAACACTGTGTTCTTGAAGGTTGTGTCCGATACCAGGGATATAAGAAGTTACTTCAAATCCGTTAGTAAGTCTGACTCTGGCAACCTTTCTCAAAGCAGAGTTAGGTTTTTTAGGGGTTGTAGTATAAACCCTTGTACATACGCCGCGTCTTTGTGGACATTCCATAAGAGCCGGCGATTTGGTTTTGTCTTTTAGCTTTTTACGTTCTGAACGTACAAGCTGGTTCATAGTAGGCATAACTTTTTCTCCTTTTACCTATTTTACTAATTTATTTTTAGGATAAACACTTTCAGCTGGTAGTTGTAATACTGACTGGAGTTGATTTACCCCTCCCTCTAACCGTCAAATCCGGCAGAAATTTCGACTAGAGTACTTTAATCTTAGGACGAACAAATATGTGTGTCAATCATGGCGGGCAAAATACGTAACAAATCGTAGCATGTTTGTATACTTTTCTCTTGTTTATTGTATAATTTACAATTGAAGGGTTTTGAGAAGGAAAAGATTTTGAAACAATCACGATTAACAATAGCGATTTTTGCGGCACTATTATTAGGAGTCCTTGTTGGATGGGCTTTTCCGGCGTTTGCTGTCAGACTTCATGTTTTAGCCGAAATATTTCTGAGAATGGTAAAAATGATTATTGCACCATTGCTTTTTGCAACTCTCGTTGTCGGAATAGCTGGACACGGTGATGTTAAGAGTCTGGGAAGATTAGGTATTAAAACTATTGCATACTTTGAAGTTGTTACCACACTGGCTTTATTTATAGGTTTAGGATTTGCTAATCTTTTTAAACCTGGTGTTGGAATTAAAAATATTGCATCTGAGCAAACAGGATTGACCAGAATTGTTGAGATGGCGTCTACTACTCATCATAATTCTTTTGGTGATTTACTTTTAAGCCTATGTCCTACAAGTATTTTTCAGGCTATGGCTGATGGCAACCTGCTCCAAATAGTGATTTTTTGTATATTTTTTGCACTTGCTATATGTGCTGTTGGTAAAAAAGCAGAACCGGTTGTCGGTATTTTAAATTCAGTTGCGTCTATAATGTTTAAATTTACAGAATACGTAATGTTTTTTGCCCCTGTAGGTATTTTTGGTGCGATTGCGTATACTGTTGGCTCTAACGGAATTGAAATATTATATAATTATGGGAAAATTATTCTTTCCCTATATTCTGCACTTGCAGTATTTGTATTGATTGTAATGTATGTTGCCTGCAAAATTGTTGGTATTTCTCTGCGGGCTTTGATTAAGGCTGTTCAAGAACCTGCTCTTTTAACGTTTACAACTGCAAGTTCAGAAGCTGCACTTCCAAAAGCAATGGCAATTATGGAAAAATTTGGTGTGCCAAAATCTATTGTAGGGTTTGTAATGCCTACAGGATATACATTTAACCTTGACGGTTCTACGTTGTATCTTGCAATGGCAGTGCTTTTTTCCACCCAGCTTGTAGGTATTCATTTAACCTTAGAGCAGCAATTAGTGATTATGTTTGCGTTAATGCTTACATCTAAAGGTGTTGCAGGCGTGCCGCGAGCCTCTTTAATTGTCCTTGCTGGAACTCTGACGAGTTTTAATATTCCTATTCTCGGCGTAGCGGTTCTTCTAGGTATAGACCAGATTCTTGATATGGGAAGAACTACTGTTAACTTAATTGGGAACTGCGTTGCAACTGTTGTTATTGCAAGATGGGAAAATGCATTTGATTACAATAAAATGGCTGATTTTATAAAGATGAAAAACCTTAAAACAAATACGCTTATCAAAATTAAGCATAACGTAAGCTTTAATAAAGATTTCAATACAAATAAAAAGGAAATTGAGGTATAGACATGGTGGAATATAAAGAAACTTTGAATTTGCCGCAGACGACATTGGAGATGAGGGCAAATGCTACAAGAAAAGAACCGGAAACTCAAAAATTCTGGGAGGGAATAAAAGTTTATGAAAAGAATTTGGCTCAGCGTGACAAGTCTAATTCTTTTGTGCTGCACGACGGGCCTCCGTATTTGAGCTCTGAAAAAATTCACGTTGGAACAGCGCTTAATAAGATTTTAAAAGATATTCTTATTAAATATAAATCCATGTCAGGTTTTTACTCACCTTATGTTCCGGGCTATGACGGTCACGGGCTTCCAATTGAAAACGCTGTTGTAAAGAATATCAAAGGCGGCCGTGAAGCTTTGACTCCTGCTGAATTAAGAGCAAAATGCAGAGATTTTGCGCATAAAAATTTGAAAGGACAGGAGTCTGAATTTAAGCGTCTTGGCGTATGGGGAGATTGGGAACATCCTTACCTTACAATAAATCCTGAATTTGAAGCCGAACAGGTTAGAGTTTTCGGTGAAATGTACAAAAAAGGATATATTGAAAAAGGTTTGAAACCAGTTTACTGGTGTGCTTCCTGTGAAACAGCGTTAGCTGAGGCAGAAGTAGAATACGCTGACCATACATCTACATCAATCTATGTAAGATTTAAGTTTGATGACGAAGGGGTAAATAAAATTAAGCAGCTGGTAAATATTCCAAATGACAATGTTTATGCTGTTATTTGGACAACTACTCCTTGGACAATTCCGTCAAACATGGCAATCAGTATGCATCCGCGATTTGAATATACATTCTTTACTTATAACAATGATGTTTATGTAATCGCTGAAGGATTGCTTGCAAGCTTCCTTGAGGGCGTTAGCTGGGAAGAAAAAGATATCAATGTAATAGGAACCGTTAAAGGGGCTGATTTAGAACTCTTAAATACTAAACATCCTTTGTACGAAAGAAAATCTCCAATTATCTTAGGCGAGCACGTAACACTTGATGCAGGTACAGGTTCTGTACACACGGCGCCGGGTCATGGTCTTGAAGACTATGAAGTAGGGAATAGATACAATATCGAAGTATTCTCTCCGCTCGACAGCAAAGGCTGTTGGACTGAAATCGTCGGTGATAAAGATTTAGAAGGCGTTCCGTATTATAAAGGTAATAAAATTGTAATAGAAAAACTTCAAAACTGCGGTGCACTTCTTGCTGCAGCAGATATTAACCACTCATATCCGCACTGCTGGAGATGTAAAAATCCTGTAATCTACAGAGCAACTCCGCAATGGTTTGTTAAAGTAGATAAATTCCGTGCAGAAACATTAGATGCAATCAAAGGGGTAAAATGGATACCTGCAAGCGGTGAGGCTAGAATTTCTAACATGGTAGAAGGTCGTTCTGACTGGTGTATTTCTCGTCAAAGAGCGTGGGGCGTGCCAATCCCTGTATTCTACTGTGAAGACTGTGGCGAAGTTATAGTTAGTGACGAAACAATTGAAAACGTAGCTAAAATATTTGAAAAAGAATCTTCTGATGCGTGGGTAAAACGCACTGCAGAAGAACTTTTGCCCGAAGGTTTTGTATGCCCTAAGTGCGGAAAAAAACACATAAGAAAAGAAAAAGATATTATGGACGTTTGGTTTGATTCAGGCGTAACCTGGAGAGCAGTTGTTGAGAAACGTTCTGATGAATTAGGCCATACTCCTGTTGATATGTATCTTGAAGGTTCTGACCAGCACAGGGGATGGTTCCAGTCATCATTATTAACTTCTATGGCTGTTCAGGGTAAGGCTCCATATAAATCTGTTTTAACACACGGATTTGTATTTGGAGAAGACGGAAGAAAGATGTCTAAATCTCTCGGAAATTACATTAGGCCGGATGATATCATCAAAAATTACGGCGCTGATATCTTAAGATTATGGGCAGCTTCTGTTGATTACAGAAATGATACAAAAATCGGTGATAACATAATTAAGCAGCTTGCTGAAATCTTTAAGAAAACAAGAAATACGGCAAGATTTTTGCTCGGTAATATTTTTGATTTTAATCCTCAAAAAGATTATGTAAAATACGAAGAGTTGAAACCTATTGATAAGTTTGCTCTACATAAACTTAATAAAGTTGTGGAAGAAGTGACTGTTGCTTTTGATAACTATGAGTTTTATAAGTATTTTCAATGCCTGCAAAACTTTGCGGCAGTTGACTTAAGCTCATTCTATCTTGATATTGTAAAAGACAGACTGTATACAGCAGGTAAAAAGTCTTTATCAAGAAGAGCTTGTCAGACTGTTCTTTATGAAACCTTACAGGTTCTTGTAAGAATTTTAACACCTGTAATGCCGCATCAAGCAGAAGATATCTGGCAGAATACTCCTGAAATCCAGCGCGGCGGATTGGAAAGTATTCTTCTTGCAAACTGGCCGGTAGTAAATAAGGAATGGAATAATCCTCAGTTAGAAGAAGATTTTGCAAAAATTCTTAAAACAAGAGAGGTTGTGACAAGAGCAATTGAACCTCTAAGAGCTGATAAGAAAATCGGAAGTTCGCTTGAAGTTGGGGTTTATGTAAAATCCGGCGATGCAGATGTCTTGAAAGCAAATGCAAAAGAACTTGCAGATATATTTATTACTTCTCAAGCATATGTTTCAGATTCAGCACCAGAAGGCGTTTTGAATGAATATACAGAAAATGGGATTACAGTATGGGTAGTAAATGCAGAAGGCGAAAAGTGTGAACGCTGCTGGAAGTATAGAAAACTCGGTGAACACGCAGGCCACGAAACTATTTGTTCTGACTGCTACTGTGCTGTAGTTGAATAATAAGATTTTAAAGAGAGCTTATCGGGCGGAAGCGAAGCTTCCGCCCTTTCTTTTTAGAAAAATTTTAGATATTTTAATATATTAGAAAGCAATTTACACTGATCAGGGTGTCCATACATGTATTTTAAACGAGTAACTCCCCTTTCATCAAAAACTTTTTGAAAAGCAAATTCTTCGTTCAGTTTATGAACCTTTGCCATATAGCAGGCAGACATCACACCTGTTCTATCGTGTCCCATGTGACAATGTAAATATACATTACCTTTTGCCTTGTCGATTGTGTTGAAAAAGCTTTTAAGCTCGTCTGGTTTTGGTGCTATAGCACCATCCATCTGTAGATTGAGGTAAGTCATTCCTGCTTTTTTAGCAGCGTTTGCTTCTTTTGTTATTTCATTACCTTCAATATGTCCTGCTCTTAAATCTATTAGTGTATCAACATTATAATTACTTTTTAAGAACTGCAAATCTTTATCGAGAATATTTGAGTTAATTTTATACTGATGGTTTTCATAACGGCAGGCTCCGGGTGCTCTGCCTATAACTAATTTAGAATCTAGTCTGGTTATATCTGATTGTTTTAGTAACGGATTTTCTGCCTGACTTCTAAACGCCGGGGTAACAACCTTTCTATAACCTGTGACAGGTTGAATAAACATAATATGTACTCCTTAATTAACTAAAAAGCCGGAGCGTTAGCTCCGGCTTTAATATTATCAAACTTAAGAAAGTTTTTCAATCAAACTTGCATGTTTTGATGCAAATTCTTTACCTCTCGCAATGATTGCAGCTTTTAATATTGCCTGCAAATCAATTGGAGTAAGTTCCTCAAAGTTGTTTGGAAGTCTAAGTGACCAGTTCTGGTCACCTGATGTTCCAGGTCTATTGTAAACATCATTAATCTGGAAGAAATCTGTAAAGAAGATTTGAACATTTCTTGCCTTTGATGCAAAGATTTCTGTTAATTTAACAAATCTCAGATATTCTTTATCCTGAGTAAGTTTAACAATAATATCGTCTTTATTCTCAGCTTCTGCAAATAAATCTTCTACAAGATTTTTGGCATGCAGATAACCTTCGTGTGTATTAATCATACTTTCAGCCCACATAGAAATCGGAAGGTTATCGTGAGTTCCAACCATATTCCAAACGTGTTCACCAATGTTTTTGCATCTGTATGGATGTTCAGGTTTTTCAGGAACAACAAACTGTGTTAATCTCATGCCTTGAAGCTCGTATTTTTTCATTACAGCATCAACAGGGTTTGTTAATGTTCCCAAATCTTCGCAAACGATTGCATTTTTATCAAGTCCGCATTCTTTAGCTGCAGCAATAACAATTTTTTCAATTAGTCTGCCGTAAAGTTTTATTTGTTCTTCTGAAAGAGTTTTAACTCTTTTTTCTTTGTCAGCTTCAAGAGTCCAGTCTAAATCTTCATTTCTTGCGATTGCATATCTTGAAAGTTCAGGATGTTCAGGAGATGAGTATAATCTTCCTGCACCCTGCTCACACATTGGTTTTTTGCCAACTTTATAAACCCACGGGTCGATTAAACCTACAATATGGTCAATTCTAACACCGCCAGGATTTTCTTTGAACATCTTTCTGTAAAGGTTTTTCATTAAAATACCGCCTTCACCAAGAGATCCGTCAGCATTAAACATTTTATCCGGATCCATTACTGGGAAACCCCATGCTTGTCCGTCTTTAGAGAAATAGTCAGGCGGGCAGCCAAGATACCAGCCTTCTAAAAATAAGGACTGATAAGCCCAAGCATCTCTGTCAGAGAAAGCTACCTGTCTGTCGGCAATCATTTTTATGCCTGACGAAAGTGCATATTTTTTTGTTTCTTCATTCTGTTTTTCTAATACAAACTGGCAGAACTTGTAAAACTCAATTTCGTCAGAATATTTATCTCTGATTTCTTCTATTCTTGCTGCGTAAGCTTTCTTTTCCTCTTCTGATTTCGGGTTCATAAGCTTTTTATCTGTTTCGTTTTTCCATGTGTACCAGAAATCATTATCATTTTCTATAGAAAGTGCTTCATATAAGGAGTCATTATCTAACCAGAAGCTGTTTTCTTTTTTGAATTTATCAAATTCTTTTTTTAAGGAAGAACCGAATATTCCGCCATGGATTTCTTTAAAATTTGCCCAGGCTTCTTTTAGAGCTTCATTCTGAGCCTTCATAATATATGAGTATGCGGTTTTACCTTTATTTTGATTAGGATTTCCTGCAACAACTTTTTCAAAAGTTTCTTGTGAAAGTATATTGTCCCATTTCTTTTCTGTTAATTGTTTAAGGTCAATAAAAAGCGGGTTTCCTGAGAAAATTGTACCACAGTAAGGTGATGAGTCTGAGCTTTTTGTTTTTCCGGCAGGTCCTAATTGCAAAGCGTTGAAAATGCCGTGAGCGTAGTCAATTACATCGCGTCCTGCTGCAGAATTGAATGTTCCAAATCCAGTATCTTCACCATTTTTAGATGGGAAACTGCTTCCGTGAATAATTAAAGCAAAATTATCTTTTCCTAATGCTTTTAGTGCTTCTGATACGAGTTTAGTATCAATTTTGTTTGATGTTAAACAGACCATAAATTTAATACTCCTTATCTTCTCTTCGTAAATCAGTTTATCATCTAAAAAAAACTATTTCAAGGTTCATTTTGTTGCGAGAACAGTTGCTGTTCAAATAAGCAGAATACAGTGTACGCCTAAACAGCCTAAAAGGAAACCCCTTGAAAAGTATAGCAAATTTTATTATTTATGTATTTAGGCATTTTACTAATTCTTTAAGCCATATGTATAAAAGCAGCGGTGCAACTATAAATATACCCGGGTTGTAATTATAAGCAGATTTAAAATCCAGAATACACAAAGAGTGAAATGCCCTAGTTATACCGCAGCCAGGGCAATTATAACCGCTTAAATTTTTCCACAGGCATATTGGTTGAGGATGATATTTTATAAGCAGACTGCTTATTATAAATAAAAAGCAGGGAAGCAATATTAATAACCAGAATTTTATCTTGTTTGACCTCATAAACACAATATAACATAAGTCCTATATTTGATAAATTTATAATTTTTTTTTATAATTTAGTTATGAGAAGATTTTTAATTACAGCTTTATTATTTGCAGGATGTGCCTGTTTCGCCTCTGAAGATTTATCAAAACAGGCAACAGCATTCTACAGTGATAACAATTATAATAAAACTATGGATTTAATTTTGCAGATTGATGAAAAAGAACGTTCTGCTCAAGATTGGTTAATTCTGGGTAATGTTCTTGAGGATAAAGGTGAAAAAGATAACGCTATTTTTATGTATCAAAAAGCAATAAGCGTAAACCCGAAATATTACAAAGCTTATTACAATCTTGCTAATAATTACGCGCAGAACAGCCAGTTTAATATGGCTGTTCAGAATTATAAAAAGGCTGCCTCTTTAAACAAAGAAAATCCGTATATTTTTTACAATATGGCCTGTACTTATATACAGATGGGTGAAATTAAAAAGGCTAAAACAAATTTAAATAAAGCAATAATGTTTAAATCTGATGTACCGGAATTTCATTACAATCTTGCATACGTATACAAAAAATTGAATAAACCAAAACTTGCGCAGACTTATCTGGATAATTATAATAAGCTCACAAATGGGGGTAATAGTTAAATGCTTGAAACCCTTGTAAATACTGTGTTTCGGGGGGGGGGGCAGACTCCTAAATATCCTGTTTTCTGTATCCTATGAAGAAAAAAGAAACCCTGCTAGAAAGTATAAAGTTTACAAAATTTTGTTCTTAAAGTTCAAATTTAATACTGTTTATCAAACCAATAAAGTTTATAAATTGGATAAGATCGGTAATAAATGTCTTATAACAAATAGAAAAGAATTATTTAAGTATTTAAAAAATGTTACAGGAGAAAATAATACAATTGTTCTGCCTGATACAGAATTGTTGAATTTTTTTATAATAGAAATGCCAGGTAGTAACAATATAGTAGAAATCAAAGGTATAGAGCGTTGTTCTAATATTACAATAGATATTTATGGTGATAATTCATCTATTTTGATTGATAATGTTAAATATTTTGTTAATGCCCATTTGCGAATTGATGGCAACAGTAAAAAAATAATGATTGGAAAAGATTGTATGTTTTCGTATGGAATAAATATTTGGACTGGTGACGGGCATCCAATCTATGATTTAACTACCGAAGAACGAATAAATGAAGATCAGGATGTGATTATTGGAAATCACGTTTGGATGGGTAGAAATGTTTCTGTTCACAAGGGGGGTGTTATACCTGACGGCTGTGTTATTGGTGCAAATTCATTTGTTACAAAGAAGTTTTATGAATCCAATTGCATGATAGCTGGAACTCCGGCTAGAATTATTAAAAAGAATATTCGCTGGGAGATGTAGTAAAATTATCTTTCCATAAGTCTTATTCTGGTGTCTGAATAGTATTCTTTATTGATGGCATTTGCATTTTCTACGCGCTTTATTTTATTATCTAATTCGCTGTTAGGGCTTTTTTGAGCAGCAAGCTTTAAATACTTCAAGGCAGCTTCCGTGTCACCGAATTTTTCGTAAATATCTCCAATTTTATAAAGCGTATCATAGTTCCCGATATATCCGCGTTTATAGGCTTCTTTATACATATTCAAAGCCTTTTTGTAAAGTTCTCTTCTGTAATAAAATTCTCCCAGTCTGAAATACGGCTCCGGCTGGCTGCTGTCAGTTCCTATTGCTTGAAAAAAGTATCCTTTAGCATATCTATCCTTGCCTATAATATCGTAAAGATGACCGAGCCGGATTTTATAAAAAGTATTTTCAGGGTTTTTGCTTGATAAGATTGTATAAAGATTTAATGCTGATGTCATATCGTCATTAACTTTGCCGTTACTTGTTTTTAAAGCAAGTCCGTAATAAAATCCAGCTTTATTTTCCAGCTCTTCTGTAGAAAGCTTAGAGTAATCAATAGGGATTTGATATTCAAGTCCGCCTTTTAGTGCGCAGAATGCAGGAGCGGATAAAGAACATACAAAAATCAGTATAATTGAAATCTTAATCAATTGTCGCATAGAATTTCATCTTAACATTGTATAATAATAACTATTATATCAGATAATTTTTTAGTAGAATATAGAAAAGAGGGTTTTATTAGGTGAAAGAACTTGTATGTCTATCAGTATTTATAATCCTTGCGGCACTGTTTGCTATAGCGATGGTGATTGCCGGTTTTATATGCCAGTACAAACATAAAACCCCTGTCAAAAATTCTATTTATGAATGTGGAATGCAGCCTGTATCAGATGCAAGGATACAGTTTGATATTAAGTATTTTCATTACGCTGTAATATTTCTGATTTTTGATATAGAAACAATTTTTCTTTACCCGTTTGCGGTATTTGTGAACGAACTTGGATTGTTTGCTGTGATTGAAGCTTTTATCTTTGCCGGCTTGCTGCTGTTCGGGCTTTATTATGCAATCGGCAGAAAGGTGCTCAAATGGGGGTAGGGAGAATATGAGCGTAATTGTAACATCAATCGACTATATTCTTAATTGGAGCAGGGCAAATTCGCTCTGGCCTCTCACATTTGCGACTTCCTGCTGCGGAATTGAAATGATGCAGACTGTTGCATCTGATAATGATATAGCACGCTTTGGCTCAGAAGTTTTTAGAGGATCTCCAAGGCAGGCGGATTTGTTAATCTGCGCGGGAACAATTACTTATAAAATGGCGCCTGTTTTGCAAAGATTATATGAACAGATGGCAGAGCCTAAGTATGTTATTGCAATGGGGGCATGTACTTGCGGCGGAGGTATGTTTTGTGAGACATCTTATTCTGTTGTTAACGGGATTGATAAAATTATCCCTGTTGATATTTATCTTCCGATGTGTCCGCCAAGACCGGAAGCACTTCTGGATGCGATTAGAAAACTGCAGAACAGAATTAAAAAAGAATCAATACTTAAGCGAAAAGAATTTTTAAATTCACATGACCTTAAGCTGGTTAAAAAAGGAGGGCATGATGGACTGGGATAAATTTAAAAGAGTTTTCGCTGACTGCGAACTTGATGGTAATAAAATTATTTTACAATCCAGACTTCATGAAATTATTGCGTTTGTGAAAAACAATTATCCTTATGATGTTCTAAAGGAAATTATCGGAGTGCATAAACCTGACGGAATGGTTGAGCTTATTTATCATCTTTATTCGACTGTGGATGAAGAAGACTTGTTAATATCAATTTCTGTAAAAGATGAAGCAGAAACAATTACAGATATTTTTGAGTCTGCAATTGCTGATGAGAACGAAATATACGATTTGTTCGGAATTAATTTTAAGGGGAATAAAAACTTGAAGCGGCTTTATATGCCGGAGGACTGGCAGGGATTTCCTCTAAGAAAAGACTATGTACAGGACGATACGAGGTTGTGCTGGAATGACGACAACAACGCTTAAACTTAATCTGGGGCCTCAGCATCCTTCAACACACGGGGTTTTAAGGCTTTTATTAGAACTCGACGGAGAAAAAATTATTTCCTGCGAGCCTGATGTGGGCTATCTTCACAGGGGGATGGAGAAAATGGCCGAAAAACTTTCCTATATCCAGTATCTTCCGATGGTTGACAGAGTTGACTACCTTGCAGGGTTTTTCTATTCCGAACTGTTGTGCAGAATTGTTGAAAAGGCATTGGAAATTGAAATTCCTGATAAAGTAAGAGCGATAAGAGTTATGCTTCTTGAGCTTAACCGTATTTCTTCACATCTTTTATGGATTGGCGCTTTTCTCATGGATTTGGGAGCTGTATCACCATTTTTCTATGCTTTCAGAGAACGAGAAATGATTTTGAGGTACTTTGAAAAAATATCCGGTCAAAGAATGATGTATAACTATTTTGTCTTTGGCGGGGTGCGCAGAGATATTAGCGACCTTGAAGATGTTGAAGAAATTCTTAGGATTTTGCCTGAAAAGCTTGAAGATTACGAAAAAATTATTACCGAAAATCCTATTTTTATCAGAAGGACTGTCGGAAAAGGATTTTTAGATAAAAAAACGGCCTTGGATTATGCAATAACAGGTGTTAATCTCAGGGCAAGCGGTGTGGATTTTGACTACAGGAACAGCGACAATCTTTATAAGGGGTTTGATGTAGGAACTGTTGTTCTGGAGGAAGGTGATTCTTTTGCAAGGTATAAGGCAAGAATTTTGGAAATTAAAGAGAGCATTAAGATTGTTCATCAGGCGCTCGAGTATTTAAAAACAGTCCCGCTGCTTGAACAGAAACTTATTAATCCTCTTAATTTAAAACTTCCGGAAGGTGAGTTCTATACAGATATTGAAGCGCCGCGCGGAATAGCTTCGTGCTTTGTTATGTCAGATGGTCAACAAAATCCTTACCGTTTGAAATGGAGAACCGGTTCATATTATTCCGTAAACCTTTTGAGAAAACTTTTAAAGGGTGAGTATCTTAACGATGCGATTGCGATTGCGGGGTCGCTTGATATTATTCTGCCGGAGGTGGATAAGTAATGAATTATCTTTACTTTTTATACATAGAATTTTTGAAAAAGCACAATATTCCTCAGCTTTTTGGCGATATAACTTATTATGTAATACCTTTCTGCATAATTGCTGCGGCTCTTCTTCTGGTTGTAATCGCGCTTGTGCTGGTGGAGCGCAAGCTGCTTGGATTTTTTACACAAAGAAAAGGCCCTAACAGAGTAGGATGGTGGGGGCTTTTGCAGACAATTGCTGATGCTTTAAAACTTTTGTGCAAAGAAAATATTACTCCGGATAAGGCAGACAGAATTCTGTTTAATCTTGCGCCGATACTCGTATTTGTGCCGATGTTTGCTGCTCTCGGAATAATTCCTTACAGCTCTGAATTTACTTTTGTAAATACGAGTACAAACGTAATTTTATACTTAATTCTAGCAGCGTTTCCTGTTTTAAGCGTATTTTTAGCAGGCTGGGCAAGTAATAATAAATATGCTCTTTTCGGTGCGGCAAGAAGTATTGCACAGGTATTGAGCTACGAACTTCCGATAACTTTTGTAATTTTATCAGTCGTAGTTCTGGCATCTTCTATGAATATGACAGGAATTACACTCGCACAGACATCATGCTGGTTTATTTTTCCGTGTATTTTAGGTTTCTTGATTATGTTTGTAAGTATTCTTGCAGAACTTAACAGGTGTCCGTTTGACCTTCCGGAAGCAGAAAGTGAATTGATTTGCGGATATAATACAGAGTATTCCGGCATGAGGTTTGCAATTTTTTATTTGAGTGAATATGCAATGATGTTTGCAAATGCAATGTTCATATCAATTTTGTTTTTGGGCGGATACCTCTCGCCGTTTGGTAAGTATATGTTCAGCTCTTCATTCTTAATCTATTTTGAACAGGCTTTCTGGTTATTTGCTAAAGCAGCTGTTCTTGTATTTGTAATGATTTGGATAAGGGCAGCGCTTCCGCGGCTCGCATCATTTGATTTATTAAAATTTTCATGGGCAGTTTTGCTTCCGCTTTCCATTTTGAATTTCTTCATCGCAGTTATTATTAGATGGGCAGGTGGGTTATGCTAAGCGGAATTAAAGGTTTATTAGAGGGACTGTTTACAGTATTCAAGCATCTTTTTAAAAGACCTGTAACTTTAGAATACCCGGAAAAGAAACGTGAACTTAATGATACTTTCAGGGGAAAGCCTGTTGTAGAAGGATGTATCGGATGCGGTGTCTGTTTAAGAGTCTGTCCCACCGGTGCAATAAAATTTAATAAAGATGAGAACGGAAAAGTTTCGGGGTATACAATAGACTTAAAAAAATGCATGTTCTGCGGTAACTGTGAGTATTATTGTCCTAAAGGCGCGATAAAGATGTCAAAAGAATATGAACTTGCAACGGATGATATAGATAAATTAGTATTGAAATATAATGGAGGCTGTAATGATTAATAATCCTGTAATTTTTTATTCAGCATCAGTACTGATTACAATATTTGCACTGCTGGCGCTTTTTGCGCGCAATGTCGTGTATTCGCTTCTTGCTGCAGTAGTTGTGTTTTTTTTCGGAGCACTATTTTTCTATGTTCTAGGTTCGGAATACAATGCAATAATCCAGGCTGCAATATACGGGCTTGCTGTACCTGTGATTATAGGGGTTTCAATAATGTTTACGACAAGAAGCGCAGGAGGAAGAAAGAGTTTTATAACTCCTTATATAACGCTGCTTTGTTCGGGAATTTTCCTGCTTGCATTTATCTATCTTGTTATGATGTCACTTGCTATGAGTCCAAATACTTTTCATAATATGGAGCTTGTTCAGGTGAACGCTTTTGACACAATAAGAGCCTTTGCGAGGAGAATTTTTATTGATTACGTCTGGGCATTTGAACTCGTGTCACTGTTGTTAACTATTGTTATTGCAGGCTTTGGACTTATAAAGTTCAGAAAGGGCGGAGAATGGAAATAACAATGTACCATTATTTATTTATAGGAATGTTGATGTTTTTAATCGGACTTCTCGGGTCTGTTCTTGTTAAGAACATGATTAAAGTTTTGATTTCAATAGAGATTATGCTGCTCGGGGTTAACATAAATTTTGTGACATTTGCTTCATTTTGCGACAATGTTAAATTTGACGGATATATTATGGCGCTCTTCTATGTTGGGCTTGGTGCGGTAGAACTAGCTGTTGCGCTTTATCTTTTTTATCTGATGTTTCAGAAAAAAGGCAGTGATAATATAGAAAGTTATAAGGAGCTTTAATGGCTGATATAATACTTGATAATATATATTTAATACTTTTGCTTCCGCTCTGGATTTTTTTGATAATAATGAGTGCAAGATTTTTTGCTGTGTATGTTAATAACAGAATTATTTATACATTAACACTCCTCTCATCATTTTTTGGAGTGCTGTTGTGCTCAGTAAGCCTGATAAAGCTGACATCAACTATTGAACAAAGTTTCCCGTTTATAAAAATTGGTAATTTTGTACTTGATTTCGGTCTTCATGTTGATAAGTTGTCACTTATAATTGCGCTTGTGTTGTTCCTCGTAAGTTTTCTTGTCCAGATGTTTTCTGTTTCTTATATGAAGGATGAGCCGAAACAGTACAGATATTATGCGTATCTAAATATGTTTAATTTCTCAATGGCAGGACTGATTTTCAGCCCTAACCTGTTTCAGATGTATTTTTTCTGGGAACTTGTAGGGGTTATGTCGTATCTGCTTATAGGATTTGATTATAAAAATTCTGTAAAATCTGAAGCGTCAAGAAGGGTATTTTTAACAAATAGAATTGGAGATACTGCACTTTTAGGCGGAATAATTTTTTCTTCCTATCTTATGTATAATTATTCCGGAAATCTTTCTTTTGCAGCATTATCTTTCGAGGATATGAATGCAATAACTACGTTAATTTCAGCTTATACAGATACTCCTGTATTTTATTTGTTATGTATTTTATTTATAATCGGCGCTGCTGTAAAATCTGCACAATTCCCTTTTTATACGTGGCTTCAGGATGCAATGGAAGCAAAACTTCCTGTAAGCGCACTTCTGCATTCGGCTACAATGGTTGCTGCAGGTGCCTATCTTTTGATAAGAATGCTTCCGCTTTTTACTCTGGAAGCTTCTGTACTGCAAATTATTGCATGGCTTGGAATTTTAACCGCTCTTATCTGCTCAATACTTGCATCAATTGAAACTCACCCTAAAAAAGTTCTTGCGTATTCAACGTCTGCAAATTTCGGGCTGATGTTTTTTGCAATCGGGATCTTGAATGTGAAAGCAGCATTAATATTTTTTGTTGCACATGCTTTTATTAAATCAATGTTATTTTTATCAATTGATGAGAATGAAAACTTTGTTAATTACATAACCTTTTTGCTTGGCGGCTTAAGCCTTTCCGGACTTATTTTCTCCGGAGTGATTGCAAAAGAATTTTTATTTGTTTCAATTAACAATCCGGTATTCTCTGTAATTTACTGTTTGACTGCATTTTTGACAGCCTTTTACATAATGAGAATTTCACTTATCATGGTTCAGAATAAAAAACTTGTAAACAGAATAAATCTTGCAAAATACGCACCGGTTGCAGTTTTGTTCCTTCTGAATATTGTATTCTATTTTGCAGTGAGAGGAAAAGTTGCGTATAAAGTTGCGGAGCCTTTCTGGGCTGCGCTTGCCGGATGGGCTGCTGTTTACTTCCTGTATACAAAAAATCTGCTTACAAAGTTTGATAAGACTCCAAAATTATTGGAAAGATTTTATAATAATGTTCTGGCAAAAATATATGAAAAATTTGCTATTGCAATGAATTTTATTGATGTGAAAGTTTTCGGCAATTATAAACCGCTGCTTATTGCCTCGAAATGCGGTGTTAAAACAGCAGGCTGGATAGAGGAAAATATTATGAACAAATCCGTAACTTTGACTGCAGACTTGACAAAAATGCTTTCAAAATGGGGCTCTAAATTACAGACTAAAAATATACAGAGCTATAATGCGTATGCGTTTATTCTGGTTACAATTGTAGTGAGTCTGGTTATAATTGCGTATAAAATAATGTTGAACCAAATTAGCTAAAGGAGAAATATGGATATATTTTTATCAATACCGTTTTTAATATTTATGCCGCTTGTAGTATCAATGCTTTTGATATCACCGCTTTTTACACGGAATGAAATTGTCGTGAGAAGATTTGCAAAAAGCGTTTTCGGATTTCATTTTTTATATGCGGTCTTGATGCTTATATTTTTTGATTCAGCAAACCCGTATGTAAGCCAGATTCATTTCTACGGGCTGGATTGGATACAATCTATCGGGGTGAAGTTTATTTTCAAGATTGATAATATCTCGATGATTTTAACGCTTCTTACTTCGTTTGTGTTCCTGCTAGCTTCTTTTGCAAGCAAATTTAACATACGCACAAACCATAAATTCTACTATTCAATGCTTATGCTTTTGATGAGTGCAATTTTAGGTATATTTACAGCCGGTGATATGTTTGTATTCTTCTTGTTCTGGGAATTAGAATTAATTCCTGCATACTTTCTTATTGGCGGGGGCTGGAAAAATGAGACAGATGATGAATTAAAAAGAGCACAAAGTTCTGCAATAAAGTTTGTGTTATTTACTTTCCTCGGAAGCATGGTAATGCTTTTAGGTATACTGCTTTTGCATTATTACAATTTTATTTCAAACGGAATATTATCAGCCGTATTTTCGGAGATAAATGCTTCATCAATTCCTGATTATATACAGTATTTGATATCAATTTGTCTTTTGATTGGGTTTGGCGTGAAACTTCCGATAATTCCGCTTCATACATGGCTTCCGGATGCGCACACAAATGCGCCGACACCTGTTAGTATGATTTTAGCAGGGATTTTGCTTAAAACAGGGGCTTACGGTATTTACAGATTTAATTACGAAACATTATCCGATGCGTTTATTACAATTGCGCCTGTTTTAGCTGTATTTGCTCTTATTAATATTATTTATACAGCTTTTGTAGCTTACGCACAGACAGATATTAAGCGAATTGTTGCGTATTCAAGTATTTCAAATATGGGGCTTATTCTTTTAGGACTTTGTGCAATTAACAAAATCGGTTTGAGTGCATCCGTGTTCCATATGGTTGCGCATGCTCTTGTAACCTGCGGTTTATTTATGATTGCCGGAATTGTTTATTTGAGATGTAGAAATCGTGATATTAACAGCTTGTCTGGAATTGCCGTTGTAATGCCGAGGTTATTCGGGTTTGCGATGGTGATTGTTCTTGCTTCAATCGGAATTCCGGCTTTTGCGCCGTTTATTAGTGAAATCCTTACAATGATAGGTGCTTTGAATGCAGATTTTTCAGATGTGTTAAAACTTGTATCTGTATTCTCGCTTCCGCTTTTAATTTTAAGTTCCTGCTATATGTTAAAATTCCTGCATAAAGGATTTTTCGGAGAACTGCCGGAGGCGTATGAAAAGGTTAATGATATAACCGTTCATGAATTTATTGTACTTGCTTCTATTCTAGCAGGACTGGTAATTTTTGGACTCTTCCCGCAAACGATTTTAGGGATGCTTGGAGGTTAATATGTTAAACGATATTTTTAATATCTTATTACCGCAAATGTGCCTTGGAGGTTTTATTATCCTCCAGCTTATTTTCAGCTTGATTTTTTCTCCAAGGCTGTACAGATATGCAAGGCTTGTTTCAATTATCGGTATTTCTTTGAGTATTATACTCCTGACAACTGTGCAGACAGAACCGCAGTATTTTGCGTTCAAAGATTCATTAATGTCTGATAGTTATACATTATTATTTAATTTCATGATACTCGTCTGTGGATTTCTTACGGCTTTGTTAACAAGAGGCCTTGTTAAGACAATTAAAGGTAATGCTTATACTTTCCATGCAATTCTGCTTGCGGGGATTTTCGGCGCTATGAATATCGTTTCTGCAAATGATTTTTTAACGCTTTTTGTATCAATTGAAATTTTAAGTTTTTCAACTTATTTCTTGATTGCAGCCGCAAAAGGATATTATTCGAAAGAAGCTTCGTTTAAGTATTTGCTGACTTCTGCTGTTTCAACAGGTGTATTCCTTTTCGGAGTCTCTTATATGTATGGAATTTGCGGGTCTCTGAATATTTCTGATATTTATGAAACAGTAATGAATCAAGATCCTTCAATAATGTATGCAATTGCTTCTATAATGATAGTACTCGGGCTTATCGCAAAACTTGCAGTATTCCCGTTTGCCAACTGGGTTATTGATGTGTATAAGGGGACTGAAAGCTCGGTTCTGGCTTTTTTGTCAACTATACCTAAACTTGCTGTGTTCGGAATTGTATGCAGACTTTTTGTGTTTCCTTTAAGCAACAGCTTTGAACTTACTTTCACAATTGCTGTGATAAGCTTGATTACAGCACTCTGGGCAAATACATATGCTGTGAGAGAAAATAATGTTAAGGCTATTCTGGCATGCTCGGCTTCGGCAAATTCATCATACGTTTTGCTTGCCGCCTGCCTTGTATCTGTTTATAACCTTTCTACAGTAATTTTTTATCTGATGTGTTACGTTTTGATGAATATTTCTGTATTTGCATTCCTAAATATCTGCGGAGATAAACATGATATGGATGTAAACAGTTTTCAGGGTTTATTTTATAAAAACCACGGACTTGCGGGTGCTTATGCGTTTTCAATACTGGCTCTTGCAGGGATACCTGTTACATCGGGTTTTGTTGCAAAAATTTATCTTTTTACTGCGATTGCCAATTCCGGGTTGTTTTTTGTACCGTTCTTGCTGGCGCTTTTGATTTTGACTGTTGTTGCTCTTTATTATTATTTAAAAATTCTTATTCCGTTATTTTTTAAATGTGATAAAAACGAAAATATTCCGACATTTACTCCTGTATTTTCGCAGAAATTTGTACTAATTGCGACGGCAATTGCAACTCTGATAATCGGTATTTACCCCGAAAAAATTATCGAACTCTGCAGGTTTATTGCGTATAATATTTAGGATTGTCCTATGTCAAAAATATATTTACGAATATAATTGTAATGTTCTCTGCTTATGTTTATATTTAAATTTGACAGCAATGATTCTTTTCTATCCGGAATTTCCTCTAGTACAGCCATTAAATTTATCTCCTGTGTATTAGTATTTTCCAGTTTTGAAGCTATTATTTGCGACATTTCCGGATATCTTTCAATAAGGCAGACCGCGGCTGTTAGTGCTTCAGGTTCAATATTAATATTATTTGAGTTTAAATCACTGTTTAAGATTCTTAAAATATTAACAATTCTTTTGACTTTTCTGGGGCTGAATTGTATTAAATCTCCATAAAGCAGGAAAAAGTCTTTTAAGGCATCTGCAATGTCTTGTGGTAATTCCAGTTTAATTACCGGATAGTCATTGCTTACGTCTGATTTATACTCTGTTTCAACTTTTTCTATTGTAATATTATCTCTTTGAGTAGGGATGTAGTTCTGTTTGATAAATGGTGTTTCAATAGTAGTAGTACTGTCCGGAAGAAGGTGGCAAAGTAATTTGTTGTATTGCGCAGCTGCAATTTTAGGAAGATTATAATTCAATTGAATTATCTTTTCCAAATACCTTGCAGCGGCATTATTATTTTTTTGTCCTAATTTTTTATTTGTTGCTTCTATAATAATATTTATATCAATGTTTAGAATTGTTATAACATCACAATCAGAAGAAAAATATATTGATAAGGCATCTAAAAGCGTAATAATTGCTTCCTGCTTGCATCTGTCAAGATCATCTATAAAGACAATAAGGCGTTCATTCATATAATGACAGTTTCCCAAAAATTTTCTCTAAATACTTGAAACTTTTACATATTAATGCAATTATACCCCCGGAACCAAGAAATAAACTGGTTAATTTAATAAAATTATCCATAAATGAGTTTGAAAAAATCTTGTTTTCGAGAAATGAGTGAACCGGTACAAAATTGTATACTAGAAGAGTTATTAATATTATAAGTACAGACGTAAAAATATATTGTTTATTCTTGAAAAATTCTTGTATTGAAATAATTATTTTATCAAACCAATTTAATTCAGAATAAATCTTATTCAATAAAGCTACACCTATCTGTTGTTCATTATTATATTGCCACGCATTGAAACGAATGATTTTAGGCTTTTTATACTCAGATTTTTTATGCTTGGGTTTAAGCTCTCTAAAAGCACCATCCATAAACTCAACAAAAGAGGACTTTCCTGTTCCCCAGTTTGAAACAATAGCAAAATTTAATGGAGTCTGTGTTTCTTGGTGCATAAGGAATGATGCAAGACGTCTTGCATCATCTTTTCTGTCAAGATAATCTTCACTTGCAGGTTTGTCCGAATCCAGCCGTGTAGTACACTTATATATAAAATCTTGTACTTTCCCTTTTATACTTTCGCCAAATTGAATTAAATCTTCATCGGTTGCTCTAAATTTATCATATATTGGAATTGCGTATGATTCTGTGTCGCGGACAAATCCTTTGGCAAAATTAATAGTTATTATATTGTTATTCTGTGATATACGCTTCCCTTGAGGAATATTAATTAACTCTTCAGTGTTATTTAATAGATTTATTTTATAAGATGAAGAATTATAATCTTCAAGTTTTATTTCATCCAGTCTTTTGCTAGTAAGATTAAATGCAGTATTTTCTAAATTTAGAAGATATATTTCTGAAAATAAAAAATACGCAAATTGTAATATTCTTTTTATTCCATATTCATGGTTATTAATAGAATAAAATTTATCATCAGAAAATCTGCTTGAAAAGTACTGTTCTAATTTTACATTAAATCTATTGTTATAAATGAGAATAATTGCAAGTTTCAGATACTTAAGAAATACGTCGATATTATTAGTTACATTTGTCGGACCGTAAGGTATTGTTGAGAGCATTTTTTTCATTTCATCAGGACTGTAAAACCTTTTGATTTCTTTAGGATTACTGCTTATATCTTTTAAGTCTTGAAAAATAATTTTGCCGTCACAGTAAATATATATGAAAGGTAATGAAGAATTGTTGATTTTTAGGGGGGCTATTCTGGCTTGTTTCAAAGCTTCTAAAATAATCTTTTGATTTCTGCTTACTTTGATTTCAATTATTGCAGCAGGCTTGTCGTCAATGTATAGTATGCAATCAGTCCCTGATAATCTCATTATAGAGTAATATGTATTTGCTTCAATTGAATTTGTCCAGCCGGCAAGCTTTAAGTCTTGTTCAAGTTTTTCTATATATTTATCTTCATCTATTATCATTTAGGTTACCTCATAATAAAATATTTCCAAAAATCACACTCGGCTCTTGCCCGGTTTCTTTATTGCCCCAGCCCTTTGCTTTTGCGGAAGTTGTGATATAGAGTTTCAACTGTGCACGTGTTATCGCTACATACAGCAGGCGTAAACTCTCTTCTGAATTAAACTCTCGAAGTTCAAGTTCAGATTTACTCTTGTAAGAAGGATTAAACGCACGGACTTCTTCCATAAAAATTGTTGATGCCTTAGTTTTTGCCTTATCAACATCAATCGAAAGATTTTTTTCCGCCATCTCAGGCAGGAACACATATTCAAACTCGTCACCTTTAGATTTATGAAGCGTCATAATCTGAACTTTTCCGCGCATTGCATCTTTATCTTCTTCTTCTGAGAAAAATTTAAATCCGCTTAAAGTCGGCTTTTTCGCAAGTTCTTCCAGTCTTTGTAATGTCAAATCAAATTTTCCGGAAGCATTGAGGCGTTTTACGAGAATTGCAATCAAATAGACATTGGATTTTTCAATATCACTTGTGTAATAAAAAAGTCCGATTCTAATAACAAGCTCTTCAAGCGGAAGCGTTGAGGAATTAAGCCAGTATTGCATATCCCACAAAAATTGCGCAAGAGCAGCCGACTCAATATCATCTCCGTCCTTTTCAATAAACGGTTTTTCTGACGCCCTTATTTCAAGCTGTAGTCTTTGTTTATAGAAACCTAAATCAGAAAGAGTTTCGTAAGTCGATACAACAACCTCATTATCAAATGGATTTTGTATGAACTTTAATATTGAAAATATTGTATTAAATACCCCCTTCTGTCCGAGAGATTCACTCCTTGTAATACTTTTTAATCCTGCATCATTAATAAAACTTGCCCATGATGCTACCTGATAATTATTTCTCAAAAGTATTCCAATTGTCGCGTTTTTATTTCTGGTTAAAATATTTTTAATCTCTTTTAAGACAAAGTTTCTTTCAGCAAATGTGTTTTCAAAAATGCGGGAAAATATCGCATTCGGACTTTCCGGATTTTTTCCGTTTACTCCCTGCATGTAACTGGTGAAAAATGCTTTCGGCAAAATCTCGTTTCCGAAATTCACCAGATTGTTCGCTAGTGTCATGACATCCTGTGTGCATCTTTGCGAGTGATTCATCTCAACTGTCGTGTCAGCTTCCGCAATAAATTTTCTGAAACCTTCTACATCCGCGTTAGAGAATGTTGTTGTAATCGCCTGATTTATATCACCGCATCTGATAAGATTTTTATGCTTACCGCTCAATAAGCCGATTAATCTTTGCTGAACACCTGATGAATCCTGTGCCTCATCCTCAATAATGTATTCGCATATGTTTTGATAATATTCCAAAATATCAGGATTATTTTCCAGAAGTTTAACTGACATGATTAAAATATCATCATAATCAATAAGGTTTGCTTCTCTCAATTTCGCTTGATATTCTTTAAAGAATGTCTTAAACTTTTCAATCTTTTTGTCGCCGGAAGGCCTGTCAATATCACCCTCCTGTAGCTTTAAAACAGAAATTGCTCTGTCAAATTCATCAATCTCTGTCTTGGTATTTTTTCCGCCGATAGATTTAATAATTCTCATTCTCTGCGTGTCATCACAAATCTCAAAATCCGCAGAGAGATTTAATCTCTCAAAGTTAGAATTTTCTTTGATAATTTTTAATGCTAGCCCGTGAATAGTACTAATGTTCGGAAGCAAAGTAGTATTAGGGCACATGTTTTTAATTCTTTCGCGGAAATTTCTGGCTGCAGAGTCCATGTAAGTTAATACGAAAATGTTTGTAGGAACAACTCCTCTTTCAATAAGCTTAATAATCAAGGCAAGAAGAATTGTTGTTTTTCCCGCTCCCGGTACCGCGGAAATCGCCATTGAACCTTTTTTGTAATCAAGTACAGGCTTCTGGTCGTCGCGCGGAGTTATTTTGAATACCGGTTTGGTGTTACTATCATCTTCATTAACCTCTCCTGCGAGATAATCCTCAATGCCGCCGAGGTTTTCAACTCCTGACGGGTCAAAAAGGCTTGAACATGCCCAGACATGTTCTTGTGCAAGCAAAAGAAGCTTTCTCAAAATTCTTGCCGTTTTTTGTTTTGCAAGAAAAATATCATCCTCAACCGTATATTCGTCTTTTGTCCAGTCGGCCTGAAATACCCAGGCGTTATAGAGCGGCCCTGTGTCGGTTTTTACCCAGTCAGAATGTGAAACATCAAGCCAGAACTGATATTTTGATGATATCTTGTTATCAATGATTTTTTGCGGTGTTGCAATTACTAAATCATTTTCGCCGATTTCTAAAGTTGTTGATGGATTTTCCGCAATAATCGAGTTTTCAATCTGTGTAATAATCTCATCAGCACGTTCGATTACTGTTTTCGCACCAAGTACGCTCTCAAAATCTCTTAACTGTTTAATAAAAAAATTAAACTTGTTTATTTTGGTTTCATCTGCAAAGTCCACAAGTTTGTAAAACAAATCAAAGACTTTAGTAGAAAGTTTTGTATTTTTTTCTTTTACTTCTTCGAATACCTCTATAAATTTCTGGTATTTTTCGTTATAAAATTCAAGAGAAATAGGCGGGAAGCCGCCGGTTTTCTTATAACCTTCAAATATCGGACAACAGTATTTTAAAGGTATTCCAAGATAATCCGACAAAATAACTCTCAAATCCATTTCAGAAATTTCAATACCAAGCATGAGTTTCAATATACCTAAACTTGCTTTTACAAGCGGATTATCAATTAGTTTTTCGCTGCCGGATAAAAACATAAGATTGCATGAATGTTTTAAGTTTTCTTCCAGTGTGAACCTGAGCATGTCATCCTGAAGCGGAGTAATTATTGTAATATCGCTTGCAGGAATATTTTTTTTGAATAAGTTTTGTATCTTTTCAATCGTGAAATCAAGAATTTCAGCGCGTTTGGAGAGCGAAGTTAATGTAAAATTTTCCAATCTTTCATGCTTATTTTCTAATATGTTAGAAAATATTATTTCTCCCTGTGAAAAAATATTTTTATCAGTCTGAACATCTTCATTGAATAAGTGTACTAGCTTACACTCAATCGACGTGTCTGCACTCAAATAACCGCACCGGCTTGAACCTAACGAGTCAAAACATATAATCCAATCTTTTAACTGGGGTTTCAGATAGCTTATAAAATCAAAACAAACAGGTGTCATTTCATCCGCATCATCAACAAGAAGGTATTTAATGTTTTTGAAATAATCAGTATGTTTATATACATGGTTGAAAATCAGGGTTTGTCTGAGATAGTCTAAACTGCGGGATTTCAGGGTGGATGAAAGAAGCTTTTTTATAATTAGTTCTGCATCTTCTGCAAAAGATTCTTTCAAGATTTTCGAACGTTCCTGTATCTGCTCATTAGAAAGATGATTTTGTACAATCAAAGAATATCTTCTGAAAATTTGATGAAGCAAAGATTTTTTAGAATTATAACCCTTAACTTCAACATGTTTTAAAATATCTTTAAGTAAAAATTGTGAAACCTCAAGCCCGACAAGGTTTGGAAGGATAAAATGTTTATCCGAAGGTATAGCATTTTCAATAAAACACCAGTTTTCAATGAGTGTATTATATACAATTGAAAAAAATGAGTGAACATTAAGTTTTTCAATTGCATCAATTTTGATGTTTTCTAAAATTTTATCAACAAATTGTTTTTTTAAAGTTGAATTTTGGACAAGAACCAGTATTTCCGAAGGTTTTACACCCGCAGAAATAAGCTCTGTATATTTTTCAACTAATACTTTAGTTCGAAAATCGACTTTAATAAAATTTAATAACATACTCCTTATGGACTATTTTACCATAAACACAGTTCAAACCTCTTGCCAAATAAGAAAATTTTTAATACAATAAATGGGTAAGTTTATTACAGTGACACTATTTAAGAAGGAGATTTAAAATGGCAAGAGTTAAAGAAAGCAACAAATTAGGTATTCAAGAACAAATCATTGAATCAGCAGGTCAAATCTACAACTACCTTTCTAACAAAGGTGAAGTTTCTATTAATAAAATGAAAAAAGACCTTAGCTTAAACGAAAACTTTGCTGAAATGGGCTTAGGCTGGTTATCAAGAGAAGACAAACTTGAATACACTCAAAAAGCTAAATCAGTAACTGTTAAATTAAGATAGTTTGATTTAAGCAAAAAGTTTAGAAAGAGGATAGCGTGCGCTTATCCTCTTTTTTATTTTGAAACTTTTGGATTAATTTGACCGTAATATTCTACCGGAATGTACATGTCTGTTGAATCTGTAGTAAAAATTTTTGAATCTTTTATTACAGCCTTGTGATTTATATGTTCGCCTGCATAAACATATTTTGTTTTGGGAACACGCATTGGTGAAGCAGGTTTCCAGGGATATAACGGTTCTAGAGCTGTATATTTATCAACAACAACTTGTTTGTCATTAGATTTTGCTTGTTTATTAATCTCCTTCAAAAACTTTTCAGTTTTATCTGCAAAATTTTTATTAAGTTTCAGCGTATCTCTGCCGTAAAAATGATAAGTTGTATCATTCATAATTTTCTTTGTTTCTTTGCTCAAGGAATCTACTTTATGCTCTATTTGCTCAGGTATTAAATTTTCAGGCAGAGGCTTAAAAGTTTTATTTGTACTGGAAACACACGCTGCTAGTAAAGTTGATACAGCCAGATAGCCGGTAAGTTTATTTATTTTCATTTTTATTCAGCTCTTCCTTTTTTACAGTAGGTGACAAACTTTTTACAGCAAATGGTTTCGCGAAGTAAACAGCGCTTATAATTCCTAAGCCGGCACCTAAAACATTAAGTGAAGTTTTTATTCCTTTCCATTTCTGCGGTAAAAAGTTTGCAATAGAAATTAATCCGCTTCCTGCCATAAGGTAAATATAGGCTTTAAAAATTCCTCTTGGCACCGCAACACAATCATTTACGTCGCGCGGATTTCTAACATTATCAGAGATAATGTCTATAAATTCTCTTTTTTGCGGTTTCTGTGTATTATAAAAATTTGGTGTAGTTTGAATTTTTGAAATGTTCATAACGTATATATTAAATCCCGTAAAAAAATTTTTTGCTATTTTTATAACTCAGCTTCTCTTGCATCAATTATGTTTGATAATATTTTAAAAATTTCCGGTGGATATTTTGCTTGTTTAAAAGCTTGTTTTAATTTATAAAGTTCATCTTTTGTACTGCAAAGATTAATGTTTTCAAAAGTATTATAGCCTTGCAGGTTTAATATTTTAAAAGTAGCCTGTCCAAAATCTTCTGCATCCAGTATCCCATCCAGCATTTGTTCTTTGACCTTTTTGTTCGGAATTTCATAAACAAATCCCTTGTAACCTGTAATTTCTGGATATCTTGTAGTCCCGTGGTAAACATTAATAAGTGCGTGCGGATTGGACTGTTTCATAAGATTAAACATATTTTCCATGTTATGTCTGTGTTTTCTGTAAAAAATTGAATCGCCCGGAATGATAGCTCCCTTGGTAAAACCTTCTGGCATAAGAGTTTTTATCATAAAATTTAATGTTTCTAATTTACAGTCAGGCGCAGCATGGTAAAGAGCGTGCGTCTTTGTTTCTTTATTGAAGAGATACATTACGGAACAGTCATGAATATATGATGTAGAAATTGGTATACAGGATTTTGTTTTTAGAAAACTGTTTGCAAAACCATCTTTGTTAGTGGAAAAACCTTTTAAGAATGTCTTTTTATCGATTTCAAAAAAATCCCAAAATTTTCTCAAAGGAATAGAGTTTCTGCATTTTGTTCCCGCAAGCATTACAGGTCTAATTTCTGAAATTTTTTCGATTGATTTTTGCGGAATAAGGTATTCTGCAGGCATGTTATTAAATAAATCTTGAAGGGTTTTATGCTTACTGCGTAATCCTTGAAAAGCTGAGAAATTTTTATTAATACTGTAACCTGTAATAAGTTTCATATTAAGCTAAACGTATAAACAAAAAAAAATTTGTTATGTATTTGAAATAAAAAATGTTTGTGATAATATTTTAATGTCATACATGGGTGCGTGGCGCAGTTGGTAGCGCAGTTGACTCTTAATCAATTGGTCGTGGGTTCGAGTCCCACCACACCCAGTTTTTTACTGAATATTAAAAGTTTTCTAGGGTTCCGCGGTAGAATTCCGGCTGGTCCAAGAGAGAACACTTTAAAATATAATTTTAAAGTACACGGAAGGATAAAAGCCAGGGAGAAATCATTTGATTTCTTCCTGGCTTTCTAATCGAAAGGAGAGTTTAAGATGCAGTGGTTTTATTTATTGGTAGCCGGGCTCTTTGAAATCAGCTGGGCTGTAGGGTTAAAGTTTTCTCACGGGTTCACTCAAATTTTTCCTGCTGTTTTTACTGTTATTAGTATGATACTGAGCTTTTATTTTCTGTCGCAAGCTCTTAAACAACTGCCGTTAGGAACTGCTTATGCAGTATGGACAGGTATTGGAACAATTGGAACTGTTATTTTTGGCATACTTATTTTTAAAGAACCATTAACTATTTCGAAACTAATTTGCATAGCTTTAATTGTATCTGGAATTACAGGACTAAAATTGCTTGCTAATTAGGAACTCTTTACTTTTGGATTATTTTATAGTTTAATGTGGGTACTGAGGGAAACCTCTAGTCCTTTAGAAAGTGAATTACAATTTTTTTGAGTAATCCAGATATCAAACTAGCCAAATTTGCAGGGTTCTGTTACGGAGTGAAAAGAGCCGTAGAAACTGCTATAAAGTTAAAAAAAGAAAACCCTGATAAAAATATTTATATATTAGGCGAACTCATTCATAATACGGATGTTATTAATGAGTTAGAAAAAATGGGTATAAAAACTATAAATGAAATACCTGAGCAAGGTGACGGAATTTGCATTGTTAGAAGCCATGGTGCTGCACCAGAAATTTTTGAGCAAATTAAAAATGCCGGATTTGAGCTTGTTGATTTAACCTGTCCTGACGTTAAAAAAGTTCAGCAGCGAGCTGTTGAACTTGCTAAAAATGATTATTTTGTTGTAATTGTAGGCAAATCTAATCATCCGGAAGTAATGGCTATTAAAGCAAATGCTGATTTGTACTCTGATAAAGTTGTGGTTGCAGCATCAATTGAAGAACTTGCTCCGTATGAAGCTGAGATTAAATCTCATAGAAGAGTTGGTGTAGTTGTTCAAACTACGCAGATGGTTTCTTCATTAAATCTCATTGTTAATTATCTTAATACAATTGCAAAAGAAGTTTTGATTTATAACACAATCTGCCAATCAACAGCAATGAGGCAGAAAGAAGCAAAAGAGCTAGCAAAAGAAAGCGATTTAATGATTGTAGTAGGCTCCAAAAAAAGTGCTAATACTTCGCATCTGGCAGAAATTCTTAAAGCCTGCACAAAAACAGTTCATATTGAAAACGATACTGAACTTAATACAGAATTATTAGAAGGAGTTAAATCTATCGGTATTACTGCTGGTGCTTCAACTCCGCAAAAAATAATAGATAAAGTTATTGACAAAATACAGAAAGGAAAATAAATATGACACAAGTATTAGATGAATTTGAAATGTTGTTAGAAGAAAGCTTTGCTAAATCTAACAATGTAGCTGATATCGTAGAAGGTACAGTGATTAAAAAAGAATCAGAAGGTTATTTAGTAAGTGTAAAGGGTGCTAAAATGGAAGCATTCTTATCTAATAGAGAACTTTCAAGCGACGTAGAAGAATTAGAAATTGGTGATACCAGAGAATTCTATGTTTTAAAAGAAGAAAACAACGAGGATCCTATGCAGTTATCTTTAAAAAGAATTGCATTTGCTCAAGCATGGGCTCAATTAAATGACGCTAAAATTCAGGGTGATACAATTCTTGCTAAGGTTGTTTCAACTGTTAAAGGCGGTGTATTAGTTGACGTGGCTGATCTTAAAGGCTTCATCCCATCTTCTCAATTGAGAACAGGAACTCCTTTTGAAGGGCTTATTGATCAGAAAATCGAAGTTAAAGTTCTTGAAGCTGACCCTAAGAAAAATAAACTTATCCTTTCTCAAAGACAGGCTGTTGCTGAACAAAGAGATCAGGTTGTTGATAACGTTCTTTCTTCTCTTGAAGAAGATCAAATTGTTAAAGGTAATGTTGTAAGAATTACTGATTTTGGTGCATTTGTTGATATCAATGGTATCGATGGTCTGCTTCCAATTTCAGAAATTTCTTGGCAGAGAATTAAACACCCTTCTGATGTTTTAACATTAGGTGATACAATTGAAGTTAAAATTATCAAGATTGACAATGAATTGAAGAGAATTTCTTTATCATTAAAGAGAATGGGTGAAAATCCTTGGCAGCAAATTGAAGGACAGTTTGAAGAAGGGCAAATAGTAAAGGGAACTGTAAATAAAGTTACTACATTTGGTGCTTTTATTAATATTTTCCCTGGTGTTGAAGCATTGCTTCCTGTATCAGAAATGTCTGATGAAAACGTAAATCCGTTCAATATGTTTAAAGTAGGTTCTGAAGTTGATGTACTAATCAAGAAATTCACACCGAAAGAACACAGAATAGCATTATCTGTAAAAGATATTAAGTAATTAAACGGATATAGACCAAAAAGAGTTAGCTCTAGAGCTAACTCTTTTTGATTGCAAACATTTTATACAAAATGTTATGCTGTCAGTATTTGTAGTAATTACAGAGCAATATATATGTAAACAAATGTAACAATATTCTGCAATGAATTAAAGTTTATTGAAGATTATGCCGTTAATTACAGTATAAGATAACATTTTGTATAAAATGTTATCTTAAATAATAAACTAAGTTATTTAGGAGATTTAGAATGAGCGGCGATTGGATTAATTATGCGCTTTTTATTACCAAAGAAATAGCTGAGGCTGTAAAAAAATCTTCTGATGATACCAAAGAGGCAGAAGCTGTTAAACCAGAAGACAATATTTTGCAAAAGTTTGGCATATGGGATATTTATTCTGCTGTAAATAATAATCCAGATTCGGTTGTCGCAGAAGCTGTTGTGCCAGAGACGCTCGAAAATGTTGTTGAAGATATAAGGCATAATACATATCAAAAAGCTGGAGATTTAGCTCTTGATATCCAACAGTTAAAAAATCAAAAACCCACATTCGGGCTGGGAGGAATTGGTGAAGCCGGAGCAGCAGCAAATACTTCAGAGAAAATGTTAGCACAGGCAGAATTAATTATGAATTCAGCTTCGAATTCGTTTTCTGAATCTGAGGAGAAAAATGAAGAGTCACAAGAATTGCAAACAAGTGCAGAAGGTTTGTTAACGGATTCAGAAACAAGCACACGCTCTGCAGATGAACGCACCAATGAGGCGGAGAATGAGTCTAAAGAAGCTGATCAAAAAGCTTCAGAGGCAGACACTAAGAATCAGGAAGCTGAGACAAAAACTGATGATGCATCATCTAAAAGACAAGAATCTGAACAGCTAAATTCTGAAGCAGAAACAGAAATTACATCTGCCGACACAGAAATATCTGATGCTGATACTGAAATTGCTAATGCAGATACGATTATATCTAACGCAAACTCTGTAACTCCTGAAACAGAAGCAGAAGCTGCTGTTATTTCAAAACAAAAAATAGAAGCAGAACAAGCTAAAGCAGAAGCTGTAGAGAAAAAAGAGAATGCCGAGAGCAAAAAAACTGAGGCGCAAAAGAAACAGACAGAAGCAGAAGAGCTTAGTCAAGAAGCTGAAAGTCTGGAAAATGATGCTGCAGAATTGAAGAATGAAGCCGAAGGATTAAATGAAGAAGCAGAAGCCAAAAAAGAACATTCAGAAGAATTAAATACAGAGGCAGATGATTTTCGAGAAGAAGCGAAAACTCTACAAACTAAAGGAAATGCAGAGAAAACAAAAGCTCAAGAACTTCAGCAAGAAGCTGAAAATTTAAATAATGAAGCTGTAAATACTCAGAGGGCTGCTGAACAGACAGAAGAAAAAGCTGGTGAGATTAAAGAAGAAGCTCAAGCACAAGCGAATGATGCTATAGATAGAGAATTTAATAACAATGTAAACGGTCAAATTGAAGCTACCAAACAAGGTCGCAGCGGTGACTGCTGGTTATTATCAGATATAAATTCAATGAGTCAAACAGAGTGGGGAAAACAAGCAATCAGTGATGCAGTAAAATCTGATGGTGCCGGTGGTGCGAATGTGACATTTAAAGGTGCAGCAAAAGGAGAACAAAATAGTTATAATATATCCGCAGAAGAGCTTGAGGATGCAAAAGCAAGCGGTAAATATTCGTCAGGTGACGACGATATGCTTGCATTGGAGCTTGCAACGGAAAAATACTTAACTAAATACAAAGATAAATATGATAGAAATCATCCCGGAGGAGTCTTAGAATCAATGGACGGGTTCTCTATGGAAAATTTACTAACTCCAAATGTAAGGACACATTCATACAATTATGTCTATGACAGTTTTGATAAGCCTCTTGAGGCCGTTGAAAATAGCCCGTCAAAGTATTCTGTGAACTGTGGCTTTAAATCAAACCAGAAAGCATATGGCATGTATCAAAACCACGCTTATGCTCTAACAGGAATATCCACAGATCCAGCAACCGGAAAAAAATATGCAGAGGTAGTAAATCCTTGGGATTCATCTAAAAAAATTAAAATTCCTTACAATGAATTTAAGCAAAATCTATCAATACTTAACGTAACCGAACCTCCAGGAGAGAATAATCAAAATCTGAGTAGTTTTGGAGACGAGCTTGATAAATTAAATAAAATGGTTAATTCATTGAATATTTAGCTTATTCTAAAATCATTCGTAATCATAAATCATGCACCCGCCGTTTTTCTGTAAATCCTCATTTACATTCAATTTATCAAAATAAATTACGCCTAATGCTCGTCCGTAAATGTCAACGCCTTTGAAATCAATGTAGACCTGATTATTTTTATTTGCTCTGTACAAATTTTCGAGATAAGCCGTTGATTGCTTTCCTCTTGCAATAACTTCATCGATTGATAGGTTATTGTCATAGGCCTGCCTGTATGCGCGATGTATTCTGCCTGTTTCGTAACAATCAATTCCGATTAATCTTACCGGAAAAGTGTTTTTTTCAATCTTAACATCAATAGTATCTCCATCCTTGATTTTGATAAGTTGAACCGGAATTTTTGTCTCAGCAAAAACCACACTGGCTGTGATTGTAAAAAGCATCAATGTTGTTAGTAGTTTGTTCATAATTTTCTCCTTGTAATTACGTCATGAGTATTAATATGTATACTATGTTCTAAAATAGTCGCAGCATGTTTAGTTTATGAATTTTATGATGTGGAGATGGGTAAACAAATAACCTATCATGTTTTTATGGATAGTAAAGATATTCAAAAGATTTTAGGAAATTCGCTCAAAGAACTTAGAGAAGCCAAAGGCTTAACACAAGAGAAGCTTGGTGAATGTATTGGTGTAGAAGCCGGAACCATCTATCGTTTAGAATCAGGTAAGAATTTTATCAAGAGCGAAACTTTGGCAAAATTATGTGATGCACTGGATGTACATCCGAGTCTTTTCTTTACTGCAAGGCCAACAATCACACTAGACAACCATGCTGACGCAATAAAAAATATAGTCCGATTATTACAAACCTTTCCACAAGATAAATTAAATGATGCCTATAATATTCTAAAAGTATTGCATAAGTAAAATCTCCAATGTTTCTTCATAAGAATGTTTTATTCTTATGAAGACATTATACTACATTCAAATAAAAATTAGAATAATATTATGGATATACGTAAAATTATAGGAAATAATGTTTTAAATGCTAGAAAAATTCGCAATCTTTCACAAGAACAATTTGCAGAAATGATTGGAATAGAACCCTCAGCATTAAGTAAAATTGAAAATGGAAAAAGTTATCCGAGCCAACAAACTCTGGAAAATATTATTTGTGCATTGAAAATAAAACCAGATGTATTATTTAAAACCGAAGAAAAAATTGATATAGAAAAAGCATACAAGGAACTCTTGGTGCAATTAGAACAAATCAAGCAAAATGAAGAATTATTCACTAAAGTATATTATAAAATACAAGAACTAACTTCTAATATCTAATTTATCCCTACCCCTACGCCTCGAGGATTTCGGCCCCCTTGGCTTCAATCTTTAAAGTCCTGATATCAGTTTTGATGCTTTGTCCTTCCCATATTTCTCGTACTGTGGACTTAATCTTATCCACATCGTATTTATGTGAAATAATCAGCATCGTCGGGCCTGCACCGGATAAAACACAACCTAGAACTCCGTCTTCATGCTTAAATGCTTCCATAATTTCACGCATACCAGGCACAAGTTTTTCTCTATAAGGCTGATGGAGTTTATCCTGGAGTGCTATTTTCATTAATTTAGTATCTTTTGTATTAACAGCCTCTACAAGCATTGCAAGGTGTTTAGCATTAAATATTGCATCCTGCATAGGAATTTGTTCCGGCAGAACAGAGCGTGCAATATTTGTAGAGAGTTCAAAATCAGGAATACATACCGTAATATCCCAATCTTGAGGCCAATCAAGTTTTCTGTATACAATTGAACCGTCATCTTCCTGTGAAGCCATTACGAAACCTCCCAGAATAGCCGGAGCAACATTATCAGGATGTCCCTCAACCTCTGTTGCTATTGAAAGAAGTGCTGTTTCATCAGCAGGCGAGCCTAAAAGTTTGTTAGCTGCAATAAGCCCTCCTACGATTACAGCCGCAGAACTTCCAAGGCCTCTTGTTATAGGAATTTGCGACTGTATATTAATCTTCAATTCTGATGGTTCCTGACCGATTGAATTATAAAGCATTTCCACTGCTTTATATACTATATTATTTTCATCTTTTGGAATGTTATCGAAAATCATTTCATCAATAACTTCTTCTTCTGACATCAAATTTATTTCAATACCTGTTCCCGGAAGCACGGTTTCTTCGATTGTAATTGTGTTATAAATCGGAAGAGCCAAGCCCAGACAATCAAATCCGGGGCCTAAATTTGCCGATGTGGCAGGTACTTTTACACTTACTTTCATACTTAAAAATTTCTCCTAAAAAGTATAAGGAGATTATACAATAAAGATAATAAAAATGTAAACTTGAACAAATTGTAACGCTTTGTTAAATAATAAAGCAATTTTTCTGCGTAAAATTACTTTAGATATATAGTGTAATAATTATAAGGTGTGTAGTATGGCTAATTCATATGCGATGAATGCAGGTAATATGTATTCGCAAGGCGGCGGATATCAACCCGTTCGCAAAAATTCCGGTCCGTCTGTTTTCGGAATGATGACTCTGGGTGCTCTTGGCGGAGGTACTGCCGGATATTTCAGGAACAGGTATCCTGTTGGTAAGGACGGAGTCGTGTCTGATAGTTTTGCAAGAGAAGTTTTTGATAAAAATTTAAATAAAAATACTTCCTCAGACGTAAAAAAATATTTTAAACAATTGAAAGAAGTCTTAAAAAAAATTGATAAAGTCAAAACTCCAGAAGAGTTTAGAAAATTAATTAATGCAAATAAATATATAATAGATGAGCAGTGTAAAGGTATTTCATCTGAAACACTGCTGGATGCCGTAAATACAACCAACATAAAAACAAGCAAAGAAGCATTGAAAAAATCTCTGGAGGGAATTATGGATTTTGAACTTTTGAAAACCAAAAATGCAGTTAAATTAGGATGGAACAGCGAATCTAAAAAATTCATAAAGTCTTCTGAGTTTAAGGATGCAAAATTATTTGATATTATTAAAAATACAAAAAGCAATATGCAGTGGAAAAAAGCCCTGAAATACGGCGGAATTACAGCCGGTGTTATGGGGGCGCTCACAGTCGGGTATAAAATGCTGGCTAATAAATCTTAGTCTATGATATAATCAGTTTATGAAATATCCGAATTTAGAAAAACTGGTTGATATAATAGCTGTACTAAGGAGTGAAAACGGCTGCGAGTGGGATAGAGAGCAGACTCATAAGTCTTTGCGTCCAAACATGCTTGAAGAAGCTTATGAAGCAGTGGATGCAATTGACGAGGGCGATATTTCAAATCTGCGTGAAGAACTCGGTGATGTTTTACTGCAGGTTGTACTCCATGCCCAGATTGCAAAGGACGACGGTGAATTTGATATAGAAGATGTTGCAAAAGAATTGAGCGATAAACTTATACACAGGCATCCGCATGTCTTTGGTAATACCGAAGTGCATTCAACTCAGGAAATTTTGGATAATTGGGATAAACTTAAAAAAGAGGAAAAAACTTATAGAAAATCTGTATTGGATGGTATTTCCAAGTCCCAGTCTGCATTAATGTCAGCACAAAAAATTAGTAAGAAAGTCGTAAAAGTCGGGTTTGAATGGGATTGTGTTGATAGTTTGAAAAATTGTATTCAATCTGAGTATAAAGAATTTGAAGAAGCTGTTAAAAGCGGTGACAAAGAGAAAATGGAAGATGAGATGGGGGATATTTTCTTTGCGACCGTTAATCTTGCAAGATGGTATAAAATTGATGCTGAACAAGCATTGTTGAGAGCTAATAAAAAATTCACAAAACGTTTCAGAAAAATGGAAGAAATTAAAACAAAACCTTTTGAAGAGTATACATATGACGAATTTAACGATTTGTGGAAACAGGCTAAAGTATTGGTTGATGCTGAATAAATATTTAAGGAGTTTTATTATGAAAAAATTATTTGGAGGATTATTTTTATTAGGTTTATTATGCCTTCCTTCTTTTGCGGAAGATTTTTCAACGGTTTGTGCAAGTCATATTCTTGTACCAACCGAGCTTGAAGCTATAAAACTTAAGAACGAAATAAAAAGTTTTGATGATTTCAAAGAAATGGCAGGGCTGTATTCTAAATGTCCGTCTGGAAAAAATGGCGGAGATTTGGGATGTTTTGGAAAAGGCCAGATGGTAAAACCTTTTGAAGATGCCGCTTTCAACGGTAATGTGGGCGAAGTTTCCGAACCGGTAAAAACACAATTTGGATATCATTTGCTATGGGTAACTAAGAAATATTAGGGAGAATTATAAGTATGAAAAAGATTTGTTCCATATTAGTTTTATTAATTATGTTGTCATCAGCAGTTATGGCAGCTCCAACACACGGTACTCCGGGTGCTATTTCCGGACGTTCTGTAGGTGCTGCAGCAATTTCTTTAATTGTTTGGCCGGGGCTTGGTCAATTAATAAATGATAACCCGGTAGATAAAAACGTTACACATGCAGTGTTGGGTTTAACTGGTATATTCAGATTCTGGTCTTGCTATGACGCTTTTGTCGACAGACGCGGCGGTGTTTGGCATAATAGAATTTAGTTATATATAATGGTGTTATGAAAAATAAACTTCTTGCTAATTTTGCATTATTCTTGACGGCACTCATCTGGGGTGTTTCGTTTGTTGCTCAGCGTGAAGGTATGGACCATATCGGGCCGTTTACTTTCAATATGGTAAGAAGTTTTCTCGGTGCATTGAGCCTTTTGCCGGTAATTCTCTGGGTTAAGCTGTCAAAACCGGATACTAGAACAAAAAAAAGAAAGAGATATCAGCATATAAATCTTGCCAGAGCAGGAGTAGGATGCGGACTTGCGCTATTTACGGCCATGAGTATTCAACAATACTGCATGCAGTATGTTACAGCGGGTAAGGCCGGATTTATTTCTGCTCTGTATATTATTTTCGTACCGATTATTGCGGTTCTGCAAGGACACAAACTTGAAAAGAGAATTGTTTTCAGCGTAATTCTTGCTGTAATTGGTTTATATTTCTTGTGTTATACTCCGGGTGGCGGTTTTAATGTTTATGACTTACTGGTGCTGGTAGCTGCATTCTTCTACGGCGTCCATATTCTGGTTGTTAATTTTTATTCTAACAAAGTTAATGCAGTGAAAGCATGCTGTTTGCAATTTGTGGTTGTTGGGATTTTGTCTGCTGTTTTAACACTCTTATTTGAAAATCCGACAGCTGCATCTATTATTGATTGCAAAACATCTCTTTTGTATGCAGGTATTTTAACCTGTGGCGTGGCTTATACATTACAAATTTTCGGGCAGAAAAATACTCTTCCTGTAATTGCGTCAATCATTTTTAGTCTTGAATCTGTTTTTGCAGTACTAGGCGGTGCGGTGATTTTAGGCGAAACAATGCTGCCAAAAGAAATTTTGGGATGTGTATTTATGATAGTTGCAGTAATTTTGTCTAACTTAAAGCCTGAGCGTTCATAGTTAAATACCGGCATACAGCTTCCGGCACAAATCCGCTTATATCACCTTTATTTAGGAGAATTTCCCGCACGCAGGATGAAGATATAAAGTTAAATTCAGGCTGTGTGATTAAAAAGACTGTTTTAATATCATTGTATAAAGCATGGTTTGTCTGAGAAAGCTGCATTTCATACTCAAAGTCAAAAGAGGTTCTCAGGCCCCTCAAAAGAACAGATGCTCCGCGCTTTTTTGCATATTCAACGGTTAAACCTTGAAAAGCATCAACTTCAACATTTGGAATATCATTTACGCTTTCTTGAATTAATTTTGTGCGGACGTCAATAGGAAGAAAGCCTTCTTTATTAACGTTATAACATACGGCGATTATAACTTTATCGAAAATTTTAGCGCCGCTTTTTAGAATATCTATATGTCCGTTTGTAATCGGGTCAAAACTGCCCGGATATATTGCAATAGTCATTTTGTCACCTATTTTGCCTAATTATAACACAACAAAGCTATTTATGTTAAAATTATAAAAAAGATAATAAAAGGGAGAGTTTATGTCAATTATCATAATGATATTACTTTTAAGTTTACTTATTCTTGTACACGAAGCAGGGCACTTTTTTGCAGCCCGTGCATTTGGTATAAAGGTTGATAAATTCGGGTTTGGCCTTCCTGTAGGGCCGACTTTATATAAAACCAAGGTTGGTGATGTGGAAGTTCTGGTTCATGCATTTTTGCTTGGCGGATACGTTTCTTTTCCTGATGACGAGAAAGATTGTGAACTTCCAAAAGACTCTCCGGAAAGATTTGCAAATAAACCGGCATGGCAGAGAGCGATTGTTGTTTCTGCCGGCGTAATTGCAAACGTAATTTGTGCGATTGCTCTGGTTATGCTTGTGGCAATTGTTTCTCACAAACTTCCTTCTGGAAATTATGAGATTTATGCAGGGGAAATAAGCGCTCCAAAGGAAGCAAGTATACGGAAATCCGGATTAAGAGAAGGTGACAGAATACTTAAAGCTAACGGTTGTGATATTAATAACGTTTACTCACTGGTGACTATTGTTAAAAATAGCGCTAAAAATAACGGTATTGTTTCAGAAAAAACAGTCGATGCAAACTATTCAAAACTTAAAGATTTAAATCCGGGCTTATCTAAAGATGAAATTATACCGGAGGGTATTGCGATAAGACTTCCTCTGGATTTGGAAAAAGATATTGTAACAATGGACAAATATGCGCTAAAGGGTGCTAAGTACTATAAAAATGAGGGTATAACTCTTGATGAGAGATTGAAAGAACTTGAAAAAAGTATTGACGGTAAGAGAGTTTATACTTCAGATGGCAAATTCTCAATGTATGATGTGGCAAAAGTTTTATCAAACGGTGTGCACCCTATTAATCTAACGGTTTTGCGTGATGGAAAAACTATAGAACTCAATCCTATTTATCCTGATGAAAAAGGGATTATTGGTATCGGGCTTGGAGCAAAGCAGACAATGATTAAGACAAATACTCCTGCTGCTGTTGTAAAAGAGAGTTGTTCATATCTATGGAACAATACTTATATGATGATGTACTCTCTCGGCCAGTTGTTTACAGGCAATATTCCGTTAAAAGATATGCATGGTGTTGTTGCGATTACCAAAATAGGCGGCGATATGATAGAGAAAAGCGGAAAAGCTTCAGGTGTACTTCTTGCAGCTCTTATATCTATGAACCTTGCTATATTAAATATTCTTCCTATTCCGGCTCTGGATGGAGGACACTTAATGTTTTTGATTATTGAAAAAATCATGGGTAAACCTTTAAATGAAAAAGTTATTGAGGTTATATCTACAGTATTTTTCTCGTTGCTTATTATTCTTATGATATTTGTTGTATTTAACGATATAACTTTATTAATACGGAAATAGATGAGTGTCTAATTGAATTTACCGTTTAAGCCCGCCATAATCTCATTATGAGAATAATAATTATAGGCGGGGTCGCAGCAGGCGCCAAAGCTGCTGCAAAATCAAAAAGACTGCTTCCGGATGCGGATGTACATATTTATACAAAGGACACTTTTGTATCCTATTCTTCCTGCGGGCTTCCTTACTACGTAGCGGGAGATTTTGAGGACTGGCATAAACTTATTGTCAGAACCAAGGAAGAGTTTGAAAAAAGCGGTATAAATATTCATACGGAGCATCAGGTTACAAAAATTCTTCCTGCAGATAAAAAAATTCTGGTTAAAGATTTAAAATTAGGTGTTTGTAATTTTGTTGAGTATGACAAATTAATTATTGCAACAGGGGCTGCGCCGTTTATACCGGATATAAAAAATACCGGTCTGAAAAATATTTTTACATTAAGAACTCTAGAGGACGGTATTAATATAAGAAACGCAATGGAGAAGTCGCAAAATATAACAATAATAGGCGGCGGGTATATTAGTATAGAACTGATAGAGGCTTTTGTTAAAAATAAAAAGAATGTAACTCTTGTTGAGCGCTCTCCTTTTATTCTTTCTGTTTTTGATGAGGATATCTCTTCATTGATACAATCTTTCATACTGGAAAATTCTGACGGTCTTGTAAAAATTCTAAACGAAGATCAGGTTTGTGAATTTGTAGGTGATGAAACAGTAACAGGAGTTTTAACGACAAACGGTTCAGGTTTTGAAACAGATATGGCAGTGATTGCAACAGGGGTTTATCCTGTAGTCGATATTGCTAAGGAAGCCGGAATTGAAATAGGAACGACCGGTGCTATAAAGGTTAACAGCAGAATGGAAACAAACATTCCGGATATATATGCCTGCGGTGACTGTGCTGAAAAGATTAATATTATTTCGCATTCTCCGGTATGGATTCCGCTTGGTTCTACTGCGAATAAAGAAGGCAGGGTTGCTGCGATTAATGCTTGCGGCGGGGTCGAGGATTTTGAGGGAGTTCTCGGTTCAGCTGTTTTAAGATACCATTCTCTCAGTATGTCAATGACCGGTTTAACAGAAAAAGCAGCTCAAAAAAGAGGTTATGACACTGTTTCTGTGGTTATAACAAAGCGCGATAAGGCCGGTTATATGCCAGAAGTAAAAAATGTTACACTAAAACTCGTTGCAGACAGACGTTCTCATAAAATGCTGGGTGCTCAGGCAATAGGCTGCGGTGATGCTGATAAAAGAGTTAATACTATCTCAGTAGGACTTCTGAGAGGAATGACCGTCGAAGATTTGCTTGATGTTGACCTGACTTATGCACCGCCGTTTTCAACCAGTATTGATATTTTGATTTCTGCTGCAAGAATACTTAAATCAAAACTTAATTAAGGTCTGATTTTTTTAGAAACCTCATCACATTGCTTTGAAAGTTCATCAGTCATAATTCCTTTTTGAGTAAAGAATTTTCTATAAGCCCAATCATCAGCATCATGCTGAAATTGAATACACTTATAAGTATCAAAAAGATAGAAACGGTTTGCTACTATTCTTGATAAATCTTTTGTTGAGATATCTTGTTCTATTAGATTTTGCTCTATAATTTGTATTGCATCCCATGAGGGATCGCTATCTTTATATCCTCTTAGGCTGGCTGCTATTTTGTTGAATTCTGCTACAGAAGCAGAATCTTCTGCAAGTTTTGTACCGTTAAAAATATCTCTGTATGCCATTGAATCAAGTCTTGATTGTACTAAGGCGTGATTTTTTGTATTAGTTAATTCTGCGTATTCAGAATAAGGCCTGTCCTGCATATAATCTTTAGCTCTTTCTTTGACATCACTACATGCACTCAAACCTAGCAGTCCGGCTGCAGCAACCGGCATAAAAGTCTTTAACGATACATTCATTCGGGATACTCCTTAATTCTTTAATATTTCTTTTGTACATTCTAAAGCAACATCAGTTACAAAGTCAATATCCTGCTCTTCAATAATAAGAGGCGGATTGAAGTATATTACATCCCCGAGAGGTCTTAACAGAACTCCTTTTTCCAGAGCTTTTTTGTAAATCTGATATCCTGTACGTTTTGTATAATCAAGAGGTTCTTTTGTATCTCTGTTTTTAACAAGTTCAATTGCGTTAATTAAACCTATTGAGCGTACTTCTCCTACGTTTTCCAGCGGAAGGAATTTTTCCTTAACAACATTGTTAAAGTAAACAGCACGCTTGTTAGCTTTTTCTATGATTTGTTCGTCTTTTAAAATCTTCAAAACTTCTATTGCAGCAGAGCACGCAAGCGGGTTTCCGGAATATGTGTGCGAATGCATGAACGCTTTGCCTTTCAGATAATCGTCATAAAACGCATCATAAATTTCCTGTGTAGTTACAGCAATTGCCATTGGCATATAACCGCCGGTTAAACCCTTAGAAAGACACATTATATCAGGGCTTACGCCGGCATGGTTGAATGCAAACATTTTCCCTGTTCTGCCGTAACCTGTTGCGATTTCGTCGGCTATAAGATGAACATTGTATTTATCACACAGTTCTCTGAGTTTTTTCAAATATAAAGGCGGATAAACCTTCATTCCGGCAGAGCCCTGTAATAATGGTTCTACAATAATTGCAGCTGTTTCATCTGCGTATTTTGCAAAAGCTTCTTCCGCTTTTTCAAAACACTCGCAATTACAACAATCACGGCATTTCCCGTATTTGCATCTGTAACAATCTAATCCTTCTATTCTTATTACATCTAGAAGCAGCGGTTTATAGAGTTCCGAATATAAATCAACTCCGCCAACTGCAAGAGCCCCGAGGGTTTCTCCGTGGTACGCGTCAGATAATGCCATAAACCTTTTTTTCTGCGGGTTTCCTGTCTGGTAATGGTACTGAAAACTCATTTTTAAAGCCATTTCAATGGCAGAAGAACCGTTATCGGCAAAGTTGAATTTGCACAATCCGGCCGGAACAACTTCAGCAAGCTCCTGACAGAGTGTAATCGCAGTTTTATGTGAAAAATTTGCGAAAATAACGTGTTCAAGCGTATCCACCTGCTTTTTTATCGCAGCATTAATTCTTGGATGACAATGCCCGAGAAGGTTGCACCACCACGAACTGATTACGTCCTTGTAGCATTTCCCGTTGATATCGTATAAATTTATCCCTTTGCCGCGCTCGATAACGATAGGCGGAAGCGTCTCATAATCCTTCATTTGTGAGCACGGATGCCATATGTATTTCAAATCTTCTTTCTGCCAGTCCATAATTCCTCCAAAAGTTTAATATCCTTTTGACCTCTTTCTACAGTCGCAACAACTTTAATGCCGGTGAGGTATTCAACCTGTTTTAAATTATCCTGATGCATAAAACTGTCAGGGTTAAAGTTGTTTAAGATAATACCTGCAATCGGTATGTTATTGGCTCTTGCGTATTCAACCGTAAGCAGGGTTGAATTTATCGTACCGAGTCCTCCGTCTGCAACAATAATAATGCTTGTTTCTAGTTCTTTGATTAGATCTTTAAGCAGGTATTTTTCTCCGTTTTCAAGCCTTAGAGGGCAGGTAATTCCGCCTGCGCCTTCAATCAAAAGATAATCATAATCTTTGCTGAGCTCTTCAAATTTTTGTTTAATTTTTTCTATTTCAATATCTTTGCCGGCGCGTTTGGCTGCTAAATGTGGAGAAACTGCCTCCTTCCACCAGTATCCGACACAATTGTCCGCTTCACAAGGGATTTTTGCGGTATCAACAACATAATTTGCGTCACTTACAGTCAATTTGCCATTTTGTTCTTCTATACCGCTAAGTACAGGTTTAAAATATCCGCAATTATATCCGGCTTTTCTCATTTCTTTTACAATAAGGGCTGAAACATACGTTTTTCCTACATCTGTTCCGGTCGCAGTAATAAAAATATTCTTTGACATCTTACTCCTCCGATACAAGAGTAGCGCTGATAAAAATGAAAATCAAGTATTGCAGGCTAGCTCTGTAAGAGAATATATCGGATTGAAAAAACAGGTTAATCTTATGATATGAAAAAAATCTGGTTTTTATTGCTTTTAATAATTATTCCTGTTTTTGCCTATGAGGTTTATACTCCTTCTGATTACAGCTATAAGGATAACGGTGACAAGCTGCTTTTTGTTGTAGATTATTCAAACAGCATGGGGGAATTTCTTGAACACAAGACAAAGGCAAATCAGGTTAAGGAAATGATGAACTATATTTTGCCGCAAATCTCCTCCGGAACTAAAGTCGGACTTAGAGTTTACGGTCATACATGCAATCTTTTCGCGTATAATGCATGCAGAAGTTCTGAGCTTGTAGTACCTCTCGGTTTTTCAAGCAGTTCTTCTATTCTTTCTGAAATGTCGCGTCTTAGACCAAGAGGAATGACTCCAATAACATATTCGCTTAAACAAGCCGTCAACAAAGATTTAGATGGATATGACGGTGTAAAACATATTATTCTGCTAACAGACGGAGGGGAAAATTGTGACGAAAGCCCGTGTGATTATTCAATAGAACTGGTTAAGACAAGAAAAGATATCAAAATTGATGTAATTGCATTTAATGTGCATGACGAAGATGACCTTGCACAGCTCCAGTGTACTGCAAATGTTACCGGAGGAAAATTTGTAGAAGCTGATACAAAAGCACAGCTTGTTAAATCAATGGAAGACTTAACATTGCCGCATAAAAATGTAGAAGCTACTATTTACAGTAAGAATTAAAAAAAGCCCCGAAATGGGGCAAAATTTTGTAAGATGTAAGATGGGGTAATAAAACTTTTTTCTTTTTCTCCGGCTAAATTATTTTAATAAAGTAGAGATAAATCTGATAGAGTCATCTTTTAATTCTTTAACGAAATCTTTAGCTATTTTAGAGAGAGGTCTGTTGTCAATTTTATCGAACACAGCGTAAATAGGATCTCCGCCGTTGTTAAATCTCATTTGTCTGTCTTGTTTATTCAAATAGTAGAAATGAAAGTTTTCAGGAATTTCTAAAGCGCCTGCTGGTTTTTTATTTCTTTCAATTGCGTCGTATGTAGCTGCCATAATCTTTACTCTCTCTTTGAATAACTCTTACATATATATAAAGTATATAAGTTTCAAAAAATTGCCTTTTTAGAGAGTGGATATTAAGAAATGTAACAACAACTCCCTCTCCTTAGGGAGAGGGTTGGGGTGAGGGGGCAATTTAAGTATAATAAAAATATGGACAATCTTGAGCAGATTAAGAAAGCCGTCGAAATTGAGGTTAAGTATAAATATATCAATATTAACGGGCGTACGAGGAGTTTTTCATCGTTCATCTGTTCTGAATTGCGTAAAGAAATTAAAAAGTCTAAAAACCCAAAGTGGCAGGTGCTTTTAGAACATTTTGAGCGGTATCAAATGGATACTTTACCTCAGAGAAAAAAATCCTTGGAGAGACTTGTCAGTGTAATTAAGGCTGAAACAGGCGAAACACAGCCAAAAAAGGCGCACTCAAATCTTAGCTTAAAATCAGATGTTATGTATTTGAAGGGCATAGGACCAAAGATAGCCTATGTTTTGAATAAACTCGGGATTTATACGGTAGGTGATCTGCTTTATTATTTCCCGCGCAAACATGTTGATTACTCAACCAGAACAAGGATAAGGGATTTAGAGCCGGGTGAAACTACAACTGTGTTTGGAAATATCCGTTCTGTGGAAGCATTTACTACAAAAAATAATCTTGGAGTTGTTAAGGTTCGTATAAATGACGGGTCTGGAAGTATGAGCCTTAATTTCTTTGCTTCAAAATCCAATAAATTTACGCTTGAGAGAATGAAACAGCAATTCCCTAAAGGAGCTGGAATTATGGTTTCCGGTACCGTAAAAATAAATTCTTATGACGGAATGCCTACCCTTGATAAACCTGTTTATTCAATTATGGAGGATGAAATTCTTGGTGAATCCAATATTAATTTAGCGCGTATAGTTCCGATTTACCCCTTGAGTGAAAATCTTAATATAAAAACTTTGAGAAGAGCTATTTTTAATACCATACAGCTGTTTAAAAACGATATAGAAACTGTTCTGCCGCGAAAGGTTATAGAAAAATATAATCTTATGGAAAAACGCGAAGCAGTCGAACAGATGCACTTTCCAAAGGATAATGATTCTTTGCATAACGCGCGTTACTCGCTTGTATTTGAGGAATTATTTCTAATTCAGCTTAAACTTGCACTTTTAAGAGAAGAGAACAATAAAAGTATTTCTTCAATTCCGCTAGAAATAAAAAAAGACGGACTTGTAATGCGTTTCATCAACAGTTTGCCGTTTGAATTAACAGGAGCTCAAAAAAGAGCTGTGAATGAGATTTTAAATGATTTAAATTCGACAAAGCCAATGCAAAGACTGCTTCAAGGCGATGTAGGAAGCGGAAAAACCGTAGTTGCATGTATTATGCTTCTTGCAGCAATAGAAAACGGATATCAGGCTGCAATTATGGCGCCTACGGAAATCCTTGCACAGCAGCATTACAATAACCTTGTTAAATGGCTTACACCTCTTGGTTTGAGCGTTGAACTGCTTATTGGAAGTATAAGCAAAAAACAGCGTACTGTTTCAGAAACAAATCTCCGGAATGGTCAGGCAAATATTGCAGTAGGTACACACGCACTTATTCAGGATACTGTTGATTTCGCTAACCTTGGTGCTGTAGTAATCGACGAACAGCACAGATTCGGTGTTAAGCAGAGGCTTGCACTGCGCAAAAAATCTCAAAATCCGCAAATCCTTACTATGACAGCAACACCAATCCCGAGAACACTTGCGATTACCATGAATGGTGATTTAGATTTGACTATTATTGATGAGCTTCCGAGCGGTAGAAAACCTATACTTACGACAATGACAAATTCAAGAAGGCAGATTGCAAGCTTGATACGTAGAGAAGTCGAGTCCGGACGTCAGGCATATATAGTTTATCCCCTTATTGAGGAAAGTGAAACTCTTTCGGCAAAAGCTGCGACCATAGAAAAAGAAAAGTGGCAGAATGAAGTTTTTCCGGAATATAAAATCGGGCTCTTGCACGGAAAGCTTAAAAACGATGAAAAAGATGAAGTTATGAATAAGTTCAAGAACAAAGAATATGATATTCTTGTGTCTACAACTGTTGTCGAAGTCGGGGTAGATGTTCCAAATGCTACAGTCATTGTGATTGAGAATGCGGAAAGGTTCGGACTTTCACAGCTTCATCAGTTAAGAGGGCGTGTTGGGAGGAGTGATTTGCAGTCTTACTGTGTGTTATCATCTTCCACGAAATCTCAAGAAACACGTGCAAGGCTCGATATAATGACTCAGACAAATGACGGGTTTGTTATTGCGGAAAAAGATTTGCAGTTAAGAGGCCCCGGAGAATTTCTAGGAACGCGCCAGAGCGGACTTCCGGATATGATTATTGCGGATATTGTGAATGATGCGAAAATTCTTGAACTCGCAAGAGCAGAAGCAATTGATTTTGTTAAGAATAATAATATTGATGATTATCCGCTTCTTAAAGAAGCAAAAGGCCTGAATTTTGACGGTGATTTATTCGGCGCCGGATAGCTTACTTTTTCTTTGCTAAAAAGAAAAAGTAAGCAAAAAGAAAAGACCCTTTTGTCGGGTGACATGAGCCAAATTACAAGCCTACATTGGAGCTACTGGTCACCCTCGAAGTGTAACTATTGGGTTGAAGAATTTAAAAACTCTTCCCAGCCTATCACCAGCATACTGGCATGTGTTTCCAATGCCTCAGCTATCATAAAAAGTTTTGTTGTACTAAATCTAGAAGCTTTGCCCTCCTCTATTTTTTGCAAATATATCTTTCTTATTCCCGTCTTGAGTGATAATTCATCAATAGTTAAACCTTTTTCCTCTCTTTTTTGTTTGATTTTCGCTCCAATAAATTCATAAAATAGTTTTTTTCTCATAGACATTCCTATTGTTAATAAATGTAAAATGTGTGCACACTAATTAGAGTATAAAATCACTAATAAGTGTTTTTATTATATTCGTTGTACACTTATTTGTCAACATTTTCACGGATTAGTATAATTATTAATATGAATATGAAGGCAAGAGAACAAATAAAATCGTTATTAGCAGCGAAAAATATTAAAATGAAAGAGCTTTGTCTGCGATTATCAGAGAAAATGGGGAAGAACTATAGTTCAAATAATCTTTCAAATAAACTTATTAGAGGAAGCATAACATATAACGAAGTTTTACTTATAGCAGATATTCTGGGGTATAAAATAACATTTGTTGATACAGAAGAGATATAGATTAAGAAGAAGGGCGGGATGCAAAGCATCCCGCCCCTTATTAATATTATTGCTCTAAAATATAATTTAGAAGTGTTCTTACACCTGCGCCGGTTGCGCCTTTGATAAATTCTTTTTGAGGTTTATCTAAGAAAGCAACTCCCGCAATATCAATGTGAGCCCATTTTACATCTTTAACGAATTTTTTGAGGAAAACTCCTGCAGTGGAAGCGCCGCCCCAGCGTGAGCCGGTATTCTTCATATCTGCAATATCGCTTTTCAAGCTGTCAAAGTATTCATCCCATAAAGGAAGTTCCCAGTATCTTTCGCCGTTTCGCTCAGCAGTATTTATAAGGTTTTTCACAAGTGTATCGTCGTTACCCATAATACCTGCTGCATTTGTGCCCAGTGCAACCATGCAGGCTCCAGTGAGTGTTGCAAGGTCGATTACTTCATCAACACCTAATTCGCAGGCGTAGCAGAGTGCATCAGCAAGAGTTAATCTTCCTTCTGCGTCTGTATTATCAACTTCAATTGTTTTGCCATTTTTTGCTGTTAAGATATCACCCGGTTTATAAGCGCTGCAGCCAGGCATGTTTTCACACGCTGCGATAATGCCGTGAACTTCGACCTGCGGGTGGAATTCTCTTATAATACTCATTACCCCGAGTACGCAGGCTGCTGCTGACATATCATCTTTCATTGAAAGCATTGAAGAAGCCGGTTTAATATCAAGTCCGCCGCTATCAAAAGTAATACCTTTACCGATTATAGCAATTTTCTTTTTCGGGTTGTCTACCTGATATTTCATATGGATAAATTTCGGCTCTTGCGAACTTCCTTTAGCAACTGCGAGGAAAGCTCCCATACCTAATTTTTCACATTCTTCTCTGTTGTACACAACTGTATCCAAACCGAAATCACATGCTATATTTGCAAGTTCTGTCGGCGTTGCAAATTGTGCGGGTTCGTTTGCAAGGTTTCTGGCAAAAGCCATAGCAGAGGCGATTTTTTCAGCTTTTTTAACAATGTCTGCATTAGCCTGTACATAAACTTCCTGTACTTTATTATCTTTCTTTTCTGATTTGTATTTATCAAATGCGTAATCGGCAATAAAAGCACCCATCGTGAATTGTTCTGAGTAATCAAATTCAATTCCATCGAGAGAGAACGCGACTTTTTTTGCTTCCATTTGCATGGCTTTTTTTATTGCTTTTGCAACAGCTTCTCTCATTTTATTAGGGTTAAATTCAGATTTTTTACCGAGACCAAGCACGAGGACTTTTCTGTAGATTTCCTTTCCATAAGTAGGTAAAAGGTAGGTTTCTCCAAATTTACCTTTAAAATTATCCTGCTCAACTGCGTATTTGTTGGCAAGCTCATTAGATGTATTTTCGTCTTCAAACTTGTTAACAACAAGGATATCGGCTTCAATACTTTTTGCATCTTGAACAACTTTGATTTCCATAGTTCAAAACTCCTTTCTTTTTCTAGTATTGTATATAATTTGAAGAGGTTTTTAAATACGCTAATTAGATTATTAAAACAAAGTATTTGACATTAAATTTTTTTTGTTTTAATATAATCTATGTTGACAGCCGGTATATGGGCGTTTAGCTCAGTTGGTAGAGCGTCTCCCTTACAAGGAGAGGGTCAGAAGTTCGAGTCTTCTAACGCCCACCATTTTTAAAAAGAGCCGAAAAAGGCTCTTTTTTAGTGACTTTACAACTACAGTGTGTCAGGAAGTTTGAGAAAAAGTATCGCGGGTTTGACATTTTAGTCGGAAAGTTTTTGAAGTTTTAAATAAATGTCGCGTGTCAGGGATTTTGAGAAAAAGTGTCACGAGTTTGGTATTTAGCTCGGAAATAGTTAACTTGCATTTCAAATTATTATTCAACCCATTTTGGAAAATCTTTATTAAATTCTATTTTTAAATATCTATGAAAGGAATTTAAAAAGAGATCTATTAACGGATAATTTTTTATTTCTGCTTGTTTAATATTTTGCTCTTTTTCTTCATCCCAAAAAGATATTTCATGATTTTTATATTTATATAAACCTTTAAAACGGTTATCATTAATATTAACTCCGAATTTTATAGACGTAGGATTATTGTTATCATCTTTGTATAATACAAATGTGATTGAATTTGGAACCGTGCAGCTTATACTTTTATGATTATACCATATATTCAATTCTTCACGATTCATATAATCCATTAATTTATCTTCTTCATATGTTGATTTGTGTTGGTGAATTTTATATTCTGAAATTTTATTTTTTTCATTTGATAAATCCAATTTATCCAATTCTTTCGTTAAATTTTTATATTCCAAATCAGAAATCTCATTATATTTAAAATTTATAAGATTAATTTTTTTTACAAGTTCATGCCACTTTTTTATTGTTAAATCTTTTATACTAAAATCTTTAAACCATCGTATAAACATGAAATCAAAGATTGCTTCATTTCTCGAATATATTTCTTTTGGAGTCCAGTATTCATTTTTATTTGCAACATCTTTTGAAAGCATATGAGCACCTGCACTATAGGAAAATTTATTTTGTTCATAAGAACGTTTTATTGGATAACTATGGTTACTTAATTCAGAATTTTCAGTACCTGTAGATAATAAAATCAAATTTCCTAATGAATTTGTAATATGGTTTAACTGTTCTTGATTATCATTTTTATTAATATAGTAATCAAATGCAATTTTCCAATAATCATATTTAATAGTTTGGGGAAGAATATGCTCTATTGAAATATTTTTCCAATCCCATTTGCTTATTTGAGATGAACTTGGAGTTAAATACTCATCATATTCTATTAAAAAATATTTTAATCCATTCCACTTATAATATCCGTCATCTTTTCTGTCTTTAATATAATCTGAAAATTTTCTTATAATTCTATCTTCAACATCTTTCAATGTTGTAATACTAATCTCGTGTGTTTTAAATTTTTTTAAATTATTTTTAAAAACTTGTTTTTTGTCTTTTGCTGATTTAAGTTCTTTTGCATCGGTGACAAATGAACTCAAATCATTACCTTCTTGAGCAAGTAACTTATTTACAAAAATAAATTGTTCGAAATTTTTGAAAAATTCTATTTTGTCGACATCAGCGAGCTCTTTACAAGCAAGATACACCATAGTTGCTGAATGAACATATATGCTCGGTGATATTCTTGATAATTTACAAATCCATGACTTTATATCATTAGATATTTTTAAATTTGATTCTTCGGGAATTTTAACAGCTTTCCAATATTCACTGTAATATGCTAAATCATCTATATATTTTGACAAAAATTCGTAATAATCTTTATAACGATTCTCTTTAAGTAATTTTGAAATTTCCTCTCCTTCTACATTGTATGTGGTTTCAAAAATCTGTTTAATATAGTCATCTCTGCGTTTTTTGGTTAATCCGTTATAAATCATCCAATGAGCTCTTAAATATTCGTCATCATCAAGTTCAATGTTTGGTGAAGATAAATTCGTATAAATTTTATCCCAAGCTTCATTTATTTTATCTTTTAAATTATTGGACTGATTTTCATACTCAATGGGTAAAAAGGTTAATAAATATAATAATCTGTTTTTTAATAATTCAAGATTTGAAAGTTTTTTCCCTCTGTTATTCATCGTTTCAAATGTAACTCTTACATCAAAATCCTTAGTTACAATATATAAATTAAAAATTATTTTGTTTAAAATAATCTCAAATATATTACGTGCTTCTTCTGTACTATATGATTTTATTTTTTTGTTTATAAAATCGCTAGCAGCTTTTATATTTGACATATATTTTGAATTGGTATCGTTAGTGGAAACTCCTTCAAAAATAAGTTTTTTAAAATATTTACTTGCATTATCTTGCCTGTCACTTGAATAATCAAATTTATATATATAGTTAGACAAAAACAAATCTTGGTATTTATCTGCATAATCTATATCAAAAATTCGTATATAATCTAATATTGCTTTCAAAATTATTATTATTGAAGTTATTCTTTGTTGCCCATCAACTATATAAAATGCTTCTTTACCTGATAAACGTTCGTTTCTCAAATCATTCTCATCAGTAATTCTTTCCATAGCAAGCATTCCTGTATAATGAAATCGTTTTCCAGTTTTTTTCAAACGTATTATATCATTCCATAAATCTTGAAATTGATTATCAGCTTCCCAAGCATAACCACGCTGATAAATAGGAATCCTAAAATATTTATTATTTAATAATTTTTCAACAGTAATTAAATTATTTTGATTTTCTATCAAATCACTACCCATTGATATTCTCTAAATTTTATAAAGCTATTTTATCATAAATTACTGCAATTTGTTGAAGTGATACAAAAATATTGTAAAAATGCTTGATATATCAATCAAATAGAGTTAAATTATGAGAGATAAGTTAATATCAGGTTAGGAGTTCGAGTCTCCTAACATATTTTGAGAAAAAGTATCGCAAGTTTGACATGTGTCGCGTGTCAGGGATTTTGAGAAAAAGTGTCACGAGTTTGACATATTAGTCGGAAGATAGTTATATTTTTTTAAAATAATTCACCATATCTACTTTTTATTTCAGAAAATAAAGGTTCAATTTTGTTATATTTAGCAATATCAACATCTTTTAAGTATGCCATAAGTCCTATCAAATGGTTCATTAAACCATATGTAGAATAAAATCCTCTTTCCTTTGCAACAGATTGCAATCCAAACTTTTTAATAATATATAGTAACCCCTCAATCCTTTTAAATCCTTCTTTCGATATTCGAGGTTGTTTTCCATCTACTAAAAGACCTAATACTAATTTTTTTGCTCCGGGGCCAGCAATTCTACTTTTCTCTTTATTTTCTATGAAATGATTTTTTCTAATAATTTTAATAATTTGCCTCCTTATTGTATCTATAGATAAATTATTTGGTAAACTCACTGTAGAAAAGGTTAAATCGTCAGCATATCTTGTGTATACAAAACCAAGATTTTTCGCATACTCTTGTAACTCTTCATCCAGATTTTTTGCTACCAGATTACTTAATGCGGGACTCGTGGCAGCTCCTTGGGGTAATACCCCAATCAAATCATATTTATATTGTTTATAATTATAGGCATTTTTATTTCGAGGCATATTATACGAACGCGGTAATCTTGTAGTTGTACAAATTCTAGCTAGTTCAAATGCCAAAATATCTTTATAGCCTATAGATTTAAAAACATTGTATACATTACTTTCTGTAATACTAAAGAAAAAATCTTTTAAATCAAATTGTAATAACCACTCACAACCACAATGCTTCTGTGCACATTTTAATATTCCTCCATTTCTATTAAAAGCATAGGCACAGGGATGAATTGGAATATTTTTTAAAATTTCTTTATTTATGTAATTATGTAATATATGCAAATTTTTTATTGCAGCATGAATAAACCTATGTTTTCCATTCCGTTTCCTTATGGAAAACATTCTATAATTTGATTTATCAAAACGTCTTGATACTGTTCCATACAGAAAATCATAATTAAGATTTGTAATAAATGCTAAATGCATTAATGTAAAAATAACAGGAACGTCATTTTTAATCAAATTTTGGGCATAGCACTGTAAATCTATAATACTTTCTTTGCTAAGATTACCTTGTCTATTAGCTTCTTTTATTAAGTGATGTATTGACCAAGCTTCCACTCACTACTCCTTTAGTCTTCATGACCTTTATCATTGAAGCGCACCCGAGACCCCGATGGATAGATAGGTTCAATGATAGAGGACGGCTTTGCCGTTATTTCGTCAGTTCTTTCCAGAGAATTCAATCCGAATCCCCCATCAGATAAATTATAATTAATATTATCTGAATCTGTTCGCGTATTATTAGCGAACGGCTGAGCAGAAGCTTGATTAATACACCATTTTTTAGGTATATACAAACTTTTATTATATTCTATTTTATTACAAAATTTATTTTTCTTCAAAAAATCCATTCCCGCTTTGGTAATAATAAAATTATTGTCAATTAAGTTTAATATTATTGCCTGATTTATTAATGTATCTACAATCATTACGTCGCAATCCATGGCTAAAGCAATACTTGATTTTTTTCGTATTCCTCGTTTAATATGCATAAGAAATTCATTCATAAGTTTCTTATCTGTAATTTTATTTGAAGTACTTGTCTTTGCTAACAAATCAATTAACCATTTAGGAAAAACTCTGGAACTATCAAATAAAGCTTCTTTGTTTTCTGTTGAAAGGAAAAGAATTCCGGGAATATTGTTTGGAATACTATGATAAAAAACAATGTTTGACATTACTTTCCCAAATCCATACTTATTGTTTTTTATACCTGTTTGTTTTCCGCAAAGATTTTTAATTTCAACATAATTTTTTCCCCATCTTTTTTCTAAATCATCTTTTCTATAAACAATACGGCTAATGAAACATATTTTGTTACTTTTAGGGTATTTTCTTGTATAATGTTCTATTCCGGGAAGAGATTTAATGATATATTCTTCTGCTTTTTTTGTCCTCGCAAAAGAAATAATATATATCTTTATTAAATTATAATTCCACCAGCTTAAAAAAGTTTTATTATTAAAGACCTTTTTTAAAAATGTCGATACTTTTCTTCCGCTACCAATAGAATCATCAATAAAAATAATTTTATGGATTTTATGTTTTTTTAAAGTTGAAATACTTGCATGTTCGTAGCAATTGCTGTGTAATTTTGCAAAATTACCAACAATTGAACATACAAAATCTTCGCTTCCTTGATATTTAACAGTTCTTAAAGCAATTTCACCAGAAGCATCATCCCAATAAAAATTGTCTTCAAGGTCTCTTACACAATATAATGCAAATTTTTCTTTCGGGTATTCTTTTAATAGTTGCCCTATTTTATTATTGCACCATTCAGAAAAGGTGTCTCTTGATATAAATACAAGATGTAAAAGTAGATCATATAAAATCTTTTTTTCATCTTCTTTAAATTGGCTAAGCCATTTTTGTATTTCTTTTGAAGATTCAATATTTTCATAACTAAGTTTTTTTAAACAAATTTGCATAGACTAATTTTACTATAAACATAAGGCTTTTATGGTAAAATTAGCAAAATTTTGTTTGTATTTTTTTGCTCTTTTTTGGTTATAATTTTCTTATGAATGAAATAAAACCAAACAAAGCAGAATTAAAATTTTTAAATCTTGCATATGCAAGATTTTTTGACATTTATGAAGTGATTATGAATGATGATTTTTTTAATATTTCAGAAGAAACACGTTTTTTCTATATAATCAATATTGTTAATATTTATTCAGAATTATTAACATACGAGCCAATAAATCATTTTATAAAATATATAAAAGAGGAAAGACCACCAATGGAAGCAGAAATATCTAGTGAATTATTTAAATTTATTCGCAATATATTTGCTCATTTCCCTGTTTTTAAATCTTGGAATGAAGTGTGGGTAGACTATGAACTTATAACGTGGTCTAAAGAAGATGGCTTTATAAATAAGTTCTTAAAGAAATATGTAGGAAAATCGGAAGTAAAATATAGAATGTGGATACCTAATAAGAAGAAAATAATATATGTTGATATAAATTTTCCACAAGAATACAAAGATAACAAGATTTATTTAAAAGACATTATAAATGAAAAAAACGGGATAATTTTTCTTTGTGGAATCATGAAAAATGTTCTAAGTTCTCAATTAGAAAATATTTAAGCAACTTTTCTTAAATAAAATTTTAATTTAAACGGTATTTAAATACCGTTTAACAACTGTTTAATAAATGTTCAAAAATTACATTTTTTCAATATACCAATTCGAATTTCCAAAATGATTGAAGTTCCATTGTAATTGGAAGTAGAAATTGTATTCCATAGAATTATCATCCTTAAAGTTATAAGAATACTTATTTAATTGTGTTCTGCGATAACTTTCAAAAGCTGTCCTAATTTCTTTTACAAACTTTTTTCTGAATTCAGGATAAGTTAGCTCTAAGGTTTCTCTTGTCAGCTTATTTTTCAAAATCATCTTCAAACCCTCTTATATTATCAAGCTCTATATTGTACCTTTTGCCTTGCTTATCAACGCAAGTTGCGTAATCTATCTCTGCATCTGCAAACTTGTTTTTCCAAATACAAATCAGCAAGCCGATATCTTGAGTTTTTAAATTCAAAACCTTTGTTCCGTATAAGTGATAATCTTTTTCTGTCATCATTCTTTCCTTTCAAATATCAAATCTGAATAGATTTCATCAGGTTTTTGTGGGTCTATTAAAAACTCTTTCATAAATACAAATCTTTCTCCGTAGGTGTTTTCACAAATTACAGTATCGAAGTTGTAGAATCCAATTACTTTGTAATACTCATTATCAGAGCTCTTAAAACCTTTGATCTTTTTAAGTCTGTATTTTTTGCCTAATTCAATCATTGCTAGCCTTTATATTCATTTATAGCAATGACATTAATCACTCTAAACACATTGAATATCAAGCAAAGCCAGATAAAACGTATCATTCAGACACAATCCATTTTCGAACACTTTTTGAACGGTATTAAAATAGGAGTTAAACACCATTTAAAAATTATTATTGTCAGGATAATTTATAAAATAATCGTTTACAGTATCAGTATCTCGCCTTAAATTTTCTACGATTGGGGCAAGATTATATAGCTCTTCAATTTCTTGTTGTGTCCTGCAAAAATAATCAATTACAACAACTGTATTATAAATCCGCTCAGCTAATTTTTCTAACTTCCTAAAATCTTTTTGTTTAATCTTGTATTTCTTGCTTTTACTCATACGACCTCCTTTTTCAAGTGTCGTATTCATCACTCGAAGTTTGTTAATTTTCAAGTATTAAACTACTAACAGTTCTGGTTTTTATGCTAATATAAAGAGGAATTAGGGAGTGTGCGAAATGTCATATCAAAGTGAAGCAGAGTTAGAGAAGCAATTAATAAACAAGTTGTCTTCTCAGGGGTATAGCTATATAAAACTTGAGGATTACAAGGCTCTTGAAAATAATTTTAGAGTACAGCTTAATTACATTAATAAAAGCATCCTAGAGGGTGTTGATTTATCCGATAAAGAGTTTGAAAGAATTCTTATTTATCTTAACGGTAAAACTGTTTATCAATCAGCAAAACAACTCAGAGACCAATTTATTTTAGATAGAGATAATGGCAGGCAAGTATACATAAATTTCCTTAATGAAAACCCTGAAAATAATGTTTATCAGGTAACAAACCAAGTAACTGTCCAGGGTAAATATGTTAATAGATATGATGTTACTATCTTGATAAATGGTTTACCTCTTGTTCAAATTGAACTTAAAAGGCGTGGGGTAGATATTAACCAAGCTATAAATCAAATAGACAGATATAGACAACACTCTTTTAAAGAGCTTTTTAAATATATTCAGATTTTTGTAGTTTCTAATGGAGTTGAGACAAGATATTTCGCCAATACTAATGAGCCTAGAATAATGAAGTCTTTGACTTTTTATTGGGCAAGAGAAGACAATGAGCGTATTAACATACTTGAAAATTTCTCGTCTGAATTCTTGGAGAAAAATCGCCTGTTAAAAATGATAACTAAATACATGGTTATCAATGATACTGATAAATGCCTAATTGTAATGCGACCTTATCAGGTCTATGCAACAGAAGCTCTCATAAGACAAGCTCTAAACACTAATTCTAATGGCTATATTTGGCATACGACAGGTTCAGGTAAAACATTAACAAGCTGGAAATGTGCAAACTTGCTAAAGAACGAACCAAGCATAGCAAAAGTTTTCTTTCTAATAGACAGAAAAGACCTTGATACTCAAACGATTGAAGAATTCAATAAGTTTGAAAAAGACTGCGTTGATAATACGGATGATACAAAAGTCCTTGTAAAACAGGTAAAAGACCCAAATAAAAAACTTATAGTAACAACTATTCAAAAAATGGCAAAAGCTCTAAATACTCCTAAATATTTAGAGGTAATGAATAAATACAAAAATGACAAAGTTATTTTCATTATTGATGAGTGTCATCGTTCACAATTTGGCGAAATGCACAACCAAATAAAGCGACATTTTGTAAATGCTCAATATTTTGGTTTTACAGGAACACCTCGTTTTGTAGAGAATAAATCTCAAGACGGCAGAACAACTGCCGATATGTTCCAAAAACTTCTTCATGCTTACTTAATTAAAAACGCTATCCATGACCATAATGTTTTAGGATTTTCGATTGAATACATCCAAACTTATGAAGGTGAATACGATGAAAATGATGAAACAAGGGTAGAAGATATTGATAGAGAAGAAGTCTTTATGGCTGATGAAAGAATTAATATGATTGCAAATCATATCATTAATCACCACTCGCTAAAGACAAGAAACGGTAAATATACCTCAATTTTTGCGGTTTCATCAATTCCCCAGCTTATAAAATATTATGACACTTTTAAAAAGTTAAAAGATGAAGGCAAGCATAATTACAATATTGCAGCTGTCTATTCTTACGGAAGTAACGAGGATTTATCCAATAAGGAAGAACATTCAAGAGATAGTTTAGAAAGAATTATCAAAGATTATAATGAAATGTTTGAAACAAACTTTGATACAAACACTTTTGGTGCTTATAACAAAGATATTTCAAACAGATTAAAGCAAAAGAAAAATCCTCAAATTGATATTTTGTTAGTTGTAAATATGTATCTTACAGGGTTTGATTCAAGACCTTTAAATACTCTATATGTTGATAAAAACTTGGATTGGCATAACTTATTGCAAGCATTTTCAAGGACAAACAGAGTTGAAAAAGAAACAAAACCTTTTGGCAACATTGTTTGTTATAGAAACCTTAAAAAGAAAACAGATGATGCCCTAAAACTATTCAGCCAAACAGATAAAGCAGAAGAAGTTTTAGTTAAAGATTATGACTATTATAAAGACCAATTTGAACAATACGCAGCCGAGCTTTATAAAATGGCATCAACTCCTCAAGCTGTCGATGGTTTGATGGATGAAAACGACCAAGCGAAATTTGTCATAGCTTTTAGAGAATTGTCAAAGATTCTTTTAATCCTAAAAACCTTTGTTGAATTTAGTTGGGAAGATTTAGAACTTACTATGACACAACAAAGCTATGAAGATTATAAAAGCAGATATTTAACAATAAATGACAATATAAGAAAAGTAAAACAAGCTGAAAAGGTTTCAATACTTAATGATATAGATTTTTCTATTGAAATCATTCAGACTGATAAAATTAATGTCGCATACATTATGAACCTTTTAAGAAATATAGACTTTACTAACTATGAACAAAAAGAGAAAGACATTAATAATATCTATAAAGAGCTTGATAGAAGCGATAACCCTGAATTAAGAAGAAAAGTTGATTTAATTAAACAATTCATAGGCGAAGTTGTTCCAAAAATGTCTGCTGATGATTCAGTTGATGAAGAATATTCAAACTTTGAAACAGCTCAAAGGAATAAAGAAATCGAAGACTTTGCCCTTGAAAACAAACTTGAGCCTGATTTCATAAAGAATTCCATAAACGATTATGAATTTACTGAAATTCTGGACAAAGACAAAATCAGAGAAGGTATCACAAGTGATATTCCATACTTTAAGAAAAAATCTTTAGTTGAAAAGATTATGGAATTTATTATCAACAATGTTACTAAATATCAATAGGAGTAGCGATGAGTACAGTACAAATACAAAAAGAACAAAAATCTGAACTGCATACAAAGCTTTGGGAAATGGCAAACGAGCTTCGCGGGAATATGGAAGCTTATGAGTTCAAAAACTACATTTTGGGCTTAATCTTCTATCGCTACTTATCTGAGAGAACTCAAAATTATATCAATGAGCTTCTAAAACACGATAATATCACTTATGAAGAGGCTTGGGCGAAAGATGACTACAAAGAAGCCTTGAGCGAGGACTGTTTAGACCACCTTGGATATATTATTGAACCTAAGTACCTGTTTTCAAATTTAATTAAAATGATTGCAAAGGGTGAATTTGGTATAGATTACCTTGAAAAAGCAATTTCATCAATTACTGAATCCACAATCGGACAAGAATCCGAACAAGACTTTGACGGTCTTTGGGAAGATATGGACTTAAAATCTTCAAAGCTTGGCAAAATGGTTAGCGAAAAATCTAAACTTATTGCTAAAATCTTGAATACTATTAATACAATAGATTTTCACCTTGAAAATATGGAGCTTGATGTCCTTGGCGATGCCTATGAGTATCTTATCGGCATGTTTGCACAAACGGCAGGCAAGAAAGGCGGAGAATTCTATACTCCTGTTAATATGTCAAAACTTGTTGCAAGGCTTGCAACTGTTGGCTTAACAGAAGCAAAAACTGTTTCAGATTGTGCTTGCGGTTCAGGCGGTTTGCTTTTACAAGTAGGCAAATACTGCAAAGTCGGTCAATACTTCGGTCAAGAGCTTACGAGCACTACCTACAACCTTGCAAGGATGAATATGTTGCTCCATGGTATAGACTACAAGAAATTTGAAATTCTAAATGTTGATACTCTTGAAAAAGACCAAAACGAAGATAGACAATATACGCTCCAAGTTGCAAACCCGCCTTATTCAACTTCTTGGTCTGCAAACCCTAAGTTTTTGGATGATGATAGATTTTCTGTCTATGGAAAACTTGCACCAAAATCCACAGCCGATTTTGCCTTTGTGCAACATATGATTTATCATATGGCAGAAGATGGGAGAATAGCTGTTCTATTGCCTCATGGTGTATTATTTAGAGGTAATGCAGAAGAAACAATAAGAAAACATATTGTTAAAAATATGAATTACTTGGACGCTGTAATTGGTTTGCCTGCAAACTGTTTCCAAGGCACTTCAATTCCTGTATGTTGTTTAATCCTAAAAAGAGAAAGAAACGGCAACAGCGGAAATATTTGTTTCATAGACGCTTCAAAATACTATGTTCAAGGCAAAAACCAAAATTCTATATCTGATGAAGATATTGAAAGAATAGTTTCAGCATACGCTGAACGCAAGGAAATTGAAAAGTTCTGCCATATTGCAACTATGGAAGAAATAGAAGAAAACGACTATAACTTGAATATTCCTCGCTATGTAGATACTTTTGAACCTGAACCCGAAGTTGATTTACAAGCGGTAAAAGAAAGCATTAAAACCCATAAAACCAATATCCAAAAACTGGAACAAGAAGTCCAAGCCTACTTGGATGAGTTGGGGGTGTAGGATGGGCAAGAATGCAGGATTAATTAAATTTGGTGCTTATGAACACATAAAAGCTTTTTATGAAAAAGGTGAAATGTATTTTAATACTTTTAAATGGTTCAAGGATTTAGAAGCAACAGGAGATGGACGTGCAGATAATAATGAATATTGTTCGCTTCATTATGCAACAGATAATTTAGGTAAGCATAAATTTAGATTTGAATTATATCCAGAAGGACGCCCTGAAGAAGCTATAGAGCTAAATAAAGAAAATGGGCTTATTAGTCTAACAATAGACTTTGGGGATGATAAAGAATACACACATTTATATTCTTTTAGTTGTCTAAAAATGAATGACGTAATGCAAAATGATTTGATTATTAGCACACGGAATTTTGCCCCAACAAAAGATTATGCAGTAGTAATTTATGATATTAATGCCTTTTTAGATAAATTTACCAAAGCAATGAAAGAAAAATATAAACTTGGCTTTAAGGCTACAACCATAGAATATGTCGATAAAAATACATATTCTGGAGAAATGGGAGCTTTTAGGAAGTTTAATGACTTTGCATATCAAAATGAATATAGAATTGCAATTAATTTTAATTCTTTAGAACCACAAAAAATATATATTGGGTCTTTAAAGGATATTGCAAGCAAACCTATGAATAAAAAAGAATTCTACCAAATGCCACTTAAAATACAACATAAAAATGATGTTGGCGATGTTGTTGGTACAACAATCATAAGTAATAAAAGTGCATTGGAAGAAATCGAAAAAGAGGAGGCTATCAAATGTTGAAAACTCCTAAATTAAGATTTAAAGATAAAAATGGAAATGCTTATCCAGAATGGGAAGAGAAAGCTATGGAACATTTTGGTACTTTTTTAAAGGGAAACAACCTAAGTAAAGCCGACTTAACTCTAAATGGCTATCCTTGCATACTATATGGGGAACTCTATACAAAGTATTCTGAAATAACAGAAAAAATACATAGTTATACCGCTAGATTAGAAGCAAATCAAACAATAGGAAATATGAATGATGTTCTTATTCCTTCATCTGGAGAAACTGCAATAGACATATCAACGGCAACATGTCTACTGGTTAATAATGTCTTATTGGGTGGAGATTTGAATGTTTTTCGTCCAAAAGAGCAAGATGGCAGATTTATTAGTTATGAACTAAATCACAAAAAGCGTAGAAAAATTGCAAGTATAGCCCAAGGGGCTACTGTAGTTCATTTATATCCTAATTTTTTGAAAAAATTAAAAATAATACTACCTTGTCTTGAGGAGCAGGAGAAGATTGCGGGATTTTTAAGCAAGGTCGATGAGTTGATTAATGAGTGCGAGGGTGAGGTTAAAGACCTTGAAGAACAAAAGAAAGGGCTTATGCAAAAAATCTTTTCTCAACAAATCCGCTTCAAAGACTCCAACAACAACCCCTACCCAGATTGGGAATATATACCAGTAGGAAAAGTCTTTAATACAATTACTGATTTTGTTGCAGCAGGCTCTTTTGCAGATTTAAGAAAAAATGTTGAATACCAAAATCAACCAAGTTTTGCTCAATTAATAAGAACAGTCGATTTAAAGAAAAAATTTCAACAAGATGATGCTGTATATGTAAATGAAACTGCATTTAAATTTTTGTGGCGAGTAAATTTGGATGAAAATTCTTTAATTTTGCCCAATATTGGAGCTAATATTGGCGAAGTTTATTATGTAACACCAAATAAATTGCCATATAGTAATAATGTATTAGGTCCAAATGCTATATTGCTAAAATCCTCTAAAAATAATCTTTTTTACCTTTATACATATGCTCAAACAGATTATTTCAAAAAGGCTTTATTTTTACAGGTAGGAGCAAGTGGGCAACCTAAATTTAATAAGACAGACCTCAAAACAATTGACATTCCAATTCCTTGCCTAGAAGAGCAAGAAAAGATAGCAAAAGTATTATCTAAAATGGATGAGCTTATTGAAGAGAAAAAAGCACTCCTTTCTGACTGGCAACAGTTTAAAAAAGGCTTACTCCAACAAATGTTTGTATAATAGGAGGTTGTTATTTTGCTTATTGATGAGTTAAGTTTTCCAGTAGAGAATATAATCTTTCCAGTAGGACAAGGAGGGTTGTTCTTAGGTTTGATTAAATATCAAGAATTAAACAAGCTAGAAACAAAAACTTTTGCCTATATATATGATTGTGGAAATATAAAAAGAACATATTTAGAAACCTCTATAAACAATTTAATAAATATTTTAAAGATTACAAATGAAATTTCACCATTAACCCATATTTATATTTTTATATCTCATGTGCATAATGACCATATTAGTGGGTTAAAAATTTTAAAACAAAAATTAGAAAAATGTAAATTCAATCTACATTCTACACCTGTTCTTGTAATGCCTTATATGGATGCAGTTGAAAAGAATTTAATTATAGGGTTAGATATTTTATATAAAAGATACACTGGTATTTTAACAGATCCAGAATCCTATTTTGGCGGTTATTTTGATATTATATACTTAACAGACGAACAAGATAATTCAAGGGGTATTGCTCCTGAAAATAAAGATTTTTCTCCCAACTCTTTTAAATGTTGTTCAATACCAAAAACAGCAATTAATAGTTTAGGTATTAAAGTTTTTAATCATAGTGAAATTTATACATTTAACACATTAGCTGGTTTATGGGGATTAAAAGCATTTTATAAACGTTTTAACATATCAAATGAATTAAAAAAAGAAATTAAGGAGATTGGCTATAATAGCATAGATAGCATTAATTTTGATAATATAAATAGTCGGCTAAAAAAGGAATTAAAATATAAACTAAATCTGTCATCATTATGTTTATATTCAGGACCTTTAGATTATTGTAATATTTGTGGTTGGATGCATACAGGTGATTTTAGTTTCAAACATAAAGAAGCATTTGAAAAATTCCAGACTCACTATGACTCAGTTTTGAATAATGTTCAAATTTTGCAAATTCCTCACCATGGTTCTGAAAAGAACTCATCAAATGAAGACTTTAAAATATTTCCAAACTTAAAAAACAAGTATGTTACGATGCAGGAAAATCCCAACGGAAAACAAGAACCTAAATTATCACCAGAATATATTAACGATAAAACGATATACTTAGCAACAGAAAACGAAAGAATAAAAAAATATCTGAATCTAAATATTCTAATTTGGTTAAAAAAATCCTAATATAACAAAATGGAGTTGTATATGAAAAAATTTTTAATTGTATTATTAATGTGATTTTTTACAAATATCGCATTTGCCGTTACTTCTTATGATAGATATGGACAAAAGACTGGTTCATACAAGCAAACAACTTCAGGCTACAATTCTTATGACAAGTATGGTTCTAAAACTGGCTCATGCAAAAAGACAACCAGTGGATACAACAAGTATGACAAATATGGTCAAAAGATAGGAAGCTACAAAAAGACATCTTCAGGGTATAATTCCTACGATAAATATGGTCAAAAAACCGGTAGCTACAAAACAAATTCTAATGGCGTAACTACAAAATACGATAAGTACGGTCAAAAAGTAGGAACATTCAAAAAAGACTCATCTGGTAAAATTACCGAATACGACAAATACGGCAGAAAGGTCGGAAGTTACAGATAAAAATTAGAATTACATAAAACAATAATTTATTTCAAGATGTTTAGTAATAAAAATTTCAAACTCTTGGCTGTATCTTTCTCCTGTGATTAATTTTGAAAGATAGCTTTCAGTTATTTTCAAATGTTTTGCCAGTTGCTTTTGAGGTAAGTTCCTTATTAAAAGTTGAAATCTTATCATTTTCTCTCGCTTATACAAAAATCTACTACCTCCATTGTTTGGAGATTTGGACATTTTTTGTTCAAGCAGTTCAATCTGCTTTCTTAATTCTTTGCGCATAAAAACTCCTTAAAATTAGTTTGAGTAAGCATTGGGGTACACACATTTTAACTCGTTTTGCGGAAACATCAAGTTATAAATATTTACCTGTAAATTCCAATTCAAAATTATTGTTAACTTTTAAGAGTTTAAAGTTTTTATTCTTTTCCAAAAAAGAAGATAACACTCTTCCATCACCATCTATATCAATATTCTTTTTGCTATTATCAACTTGTTGACTTGGATGATATGGACAATTTGCTTTTTTATTCCACGCATATGCAATAAGATTAATATTTTTATTTTCGTTTTGTTGTATGTTTTTAATTTGTTCAAGATAATATTTTTTATCTGATGTTTGAATTTGCGTACCCCAAGCAATCATTAAGTCAGTAGAATAATTTCTCACATAAAAATTTATAATTTTCCTATTTAAGTCATTATTATTTTTTGCTTGCTTTTTATAATTTTTAATTGCATCTTGTCCTTTACCATTAATTAGCGAAAAAGTATTTAATATAACAACTTTTGAATAGTTCTTTACATATGCAATTCTGATAACATTTCTTACGGTTTGATCAAATCCCTCATTAGGTAATGAGTTTGATGGGTTTAACATAAATGCTGTTAATGTTTTATTGCCAATGTTGTTTATTTGAATCTCTAAAAAATATCTGTGGCTACCACGTTTTGCAATATTATCTTTAAAAATTCCATATCCACAAACATTAATTTTCTTTTTCTTTTCTCCTGGGTATTTAGAGAAACTGTCAGAAATTATCTGTTCATTTTCTTCCAAGTTAATATTGAAATATTCTTTAATAGTATTTAAAATTAACTTTTCCATAAAATAATTTTATCATGGATTTTAATCATATGTGTCTGAATGATGCAATTTTAATTGAAAACAGTTCCATTCTTCCGAGTTTAGAGTGATAGATGTTTATACAATGAATGAAGAAAAATATATTACAATTAAAGAATTAGCAGAACTCAAAGGCGTTAGCACTCGTGCCGTTAGACTATCAAAATGCAAGTATACAACCAGAGGAGTTACAGTTAAAGGCGGAAAAAGTTTTGAAATTCTTTTATCGAGTATAGAAGAGGATTTACAGGAAAAATATTATTCTAAACTTGTTTCAATCACGCCAATAAAACAATTACCGATTATAGCTGATTTTCATAAACCGGATAAAGCAAAAATAATTGCTCTTGCAAGGTTTGATTTGGTTAATTTATGGAAAGATCAAAGAAAACTTCAGGTATGCAAAAAACAATTTGATTCAGATTTTTTAAGTGCTTACAATTCTAATACTCTTTATCCCGAAATTTACGCAAAAATTGGAAAAGTCTCAATAGGCACCCTTCAAAGATGGAAAAGAGTTTTAGGCAACAGTAAAAATTATGAGCTTTTAATTCCAGGGTATCATTATGAGGATTATTCAAGAACTAAACTTGATGAATATGAAAAACAAATTTTTCTAAAATTTTTACTTAATCCTAATAAATTCAGTATAGGAAAAGCAATATCACTTACCCAATATGTCCTAAAAACGCACAATAGAGAATATATCCCTGCTCCTGCGACATTTAGAAGATTTGCTAATTGGTATAAGTCAAATTATTTTGACAGATGGACTCTTTTACGTGATGGTGAAAAAGCTTTAAAAGAACAGGTTATTCCTCATATTAAAAGAGATATTTCAAAAATAGAAGTCGGTGAAATTTTAGTAGCTGATGGCAAACGATTGAATTTTCAAGTAATTAATCCTTTTACCGGCAAGCCTTGTCGAGCGACTTTAATCGGTTTTCTGGATTGGAAATCAACTGCATTGGTAGGCTATGAAATTATGCTTGAAGAAAATACTCAAAATATTGCTTCAGCACTTCGCAACGCAATTTTAAATTTAGGTAAAATACCAAAATTTGTTTATTTAGACAATGGCAGAGCCTTCAGGGGTAAATATTTTATGGGTAGTCCTGCATTCTGTGAAATAGGGTTAAAAGGAATTTATGAAAAACTTGGAATAACAACAATTTTTGCAAACCCATATAATGCAAGGACTAAAGTTATTGAAAGATTCTTTCTTGAAATGCAGGAAAGTTTTGAAAAGCTGTTACCAAGTTACATTGGAACAAGTATAGAAAATAAGCCTGCAAGACTAAAAAGGAATGAGAAATTTCATTGTGCCATTCATACAGAATTTATCCCTACAATTCAACAAACAATTCAAATGATTAATAGTTGGCTTTTGTATAAAAATTCTTTGCCTTGCCCAAATGACAAATCAAAAACTATTCAAGAAATGTTTAACGGTGTTAATAAAGATACAATAAATAACAACGAATTAGATGATTTGATGTTAGCTCAAGAAATAAAAACAATTTCAAGTCAGGGAATACGATTCTTAAACAGTTGGTATTTTAATGATGCTTTGTACGGAATAAGACAAAAAGTAATAATAAAATACAGTCTTTTTGATTTAAGCTATATCAATATTTATACGATGTCAGGCAAATTTTTGTGCCGTGCGGATAGAATTACTTTAGCACACCCATTAGCCCATTATACAGGTGAAATAGAAGACATAGAAGATTACAAACAAAAAATACAAAAGCAAAAACAGCTTAAAAATAAGACAATAAAAGCCTGCAAGGAATTTTTAAAGATTGAAGATTTAGAAATTTTAAAGTGTGATATTGGGGATTATGACCAGAGGGGCGAAAAGGCTACGTGCAACCTTATTGAGAGCAAACATGCAGAAGAAAAAGAAGAAGTTCATACAGCAATAGTATCTTTAAAAATTAAGAAAACAAAAGAAAAACCTCAAAAGTACAATCCAAAAGTTAAACCATTATTTAGAACTAGCAGAGAAAAATATGAATATCTGATGAAATATGGGTGCACTTGTAATAAGGATAGAGCTTGGCTTGCAAGCTATAAGAAATCTAAGGAGTATTTGGAATATGAAACCCAAATTTGTACATACTAAGAATGTTAAAGGATTTATAAACCTGATTCAAGATTTAAAAAATAAACCGGAAAATATTACAAAAATTGGTTTGGTATATGGTAATGCTGGATTAGGCAAAACAAAAACAGCTTTGTATTTATCTTTTCAATTTGATTCAATTTATATCAGAGCAACTAATAAAATGACCACAAAATGGTTTTTAGAAGAACTTGCAAAAGAACTTGACGAAATTCCAAGATTTTTTACTGCTGATATTTTTAGACAATGTGTAAATGTGCTAAAAAATAAGCCTCAAATGATTATAGTAGATGAAATTGATTATCTTTTAAGTGACTTTAAGACAATAGAAACATTAAGAGACTTGCACGATGAGACTGGAATTCCAATTGTTCTGGTTGGAATGAGTTTAGCTAAACACAAGTTAAAAAAGCATACACATTTATTTGATAGAATTTCAGAGATTTATCAATATATAGGATTTGAATATTCAGATATAAAGCAAATTGTAGACGAAGTTTCAGAAGTTGATATGACAAAAGAAGTAATAAGCGTTATTCATCAAAAAGCAAAAAGCTTTAGAAAGATTGTTGAAATGATTAACACATTAGAAAATATAGCTCTAGTAAATGGAATAAAATTGATTGATAAAAATATAATTCAGGAGGTTTTTAGATGACTGATAAAATTTTAAAAATAGCCAAAAGACTCAAAACATTTACTCTTGAAGATATTGTTATGTTTACAGGACTTGAAATTAATGCAGTTAGAAATTTTTTAGATCAGTCTGATAATATTCAAAAATTCAAAAACAAATTTAAATATGTTGAAATAATACAAAAGGAAGAAACATTTAAAATAATTGATAAAAATATTTTATCCCAAAATTCTGATATAACTTTAATTGATGCCATAAATTTATTTATGGAAATAAAAAATTGTAAACTATCGTCTTGGTCTAAAAAAACTTATAAATCATTTATTAATTCTCAAATACTTCCATTTTTCAGGAAATACAAATTAAAAGATATAACAATACAAGATATTGAACAGTTTAAATTGAGTATGAAAGAAAACGGGATAACAGAGAGAAGAATTAAAAATGTTTTGACATTACTTAATCAAATAATTAAACACTTTCAAAAAGAAGGTGTTATTGATAAAACTTGTTGTTTTGAAGTCAAAAGAGTGAAAAATATATCAAAAAGAGAAGTCCAAATACTATCAAATAAACAGCAGAAGCAATTATTTCGGGTTTTAAAGAAGCGTTATCCTTATCTTTTACCATTGGTTGAGAAAATGATTATAACAAAACAGCCCTTAAACAGTCTTTTAACAGGTGATGAAAATAAAAAAGAAATCCTGAAACGAAGAATTAGAAAAGATTTTTATAAGGTAAAACAACAACTAGGACTAGAAAATTACATCATTAATGATTTAAGGTTCTGTCAAAAATGTGTAAATAAAATCTAAAAGTCGTGTAAAAAACGTGTAATTATACAACAAAAGTGCTGTAAAAAATGTACAGTTTGTGTTAGAATATTTGTGTTATAATGAGGGATTTAGCATGCAAAGATACGCACTAAAACATCTGATTGATTGGAAAAACAAAAAAAATCATAAACCTTTGGTTATACAAGGTGCAAGGCAAGTTGGTAAAACTTGGTTAATGCAAGAATTTGGGAAAAAGTATTATGAACAGGTTGCATATATTAACTTTGATGTTGATATGAAAAGTAGAGATATTTTTAATACAGACTATGATACAGAACGTTTAATTATGGATATAGGTCTTGCAACAAAGACAAAAATTAATGCGGAAAATACTTTGATAATCTTTGATGAAATTCAAGAATGCCCAAGAGCCTTAACTTCACTTAAGTATTTTAGAGAAAATGCTCCTCAATACGATATTATAGTTGCAGGAAGTTTGTTAGGTGTTGCTTGTCATGAAGGGACGGGTTTCCCTGTTGGTAAGGTTTCATTTATGAATCTTTTCCCATTAAGTTTTGAAGAATTTTTATTAGCAATGGGAGAAGAAAGGTTTGTTGAACTTTTAAATAAAAAAGATTTTAAGACAATAAAACTATTTAATAATAAGTATGAAAAGCTCATAAAACAATATTGTTATGTTGGAGGAATGCCTGAAATTGTACAAGATTTTGTTGAAAACAAAGATTTTGAAAGTGTCAGAAATCTGCAAAAAGAAATTCTCTCTGCTTATGAAGAAGATTTCACAAAACATATTCCCACTAATACAGTTGCTAAAATAAGGTTATTATGGAAATCTATTCCGGCACAGTTAAGTAAGGAAAATAAGAAATTTATATATGGAGCAGCAAAGGAAGGAGCTCGTGCAAGAGATTTTGAAGCTGCTTTGTCTTGGTTAATTAATAGTGGCTTAGTATACAGAGTAAATAAAATTACAAAACCTGATTTACCAATTACTGCTTATGAAGATTTCAACTCATTTAAGTTATTTGTGCTGGATGTTGGTCTATTAGGTGCAATGACAGATTTACAAGCAAATACGATTATTGATGGTAATCGTATATTTGAAGAATTTAAAGGAGCTATAGCCGAACAATATGTTTTACAACAATTTAAGACAATTAAAGATTTACCAGTTTTTTATTGGTCTAATGAAACAAGCAGAGCTGAAATAGACTTTGTTATCCAAATAAAATCTGATGTTGTTCCTGTTGAAGTAAAGGCGGAAAGAAACTTACAAGCTAAAAGTTTGAAGGTTTATATGGAAAAATTTAAACCCAATTATGCAATAAGAACATCAATGGCAGATTATAAAAAAACGGATAATCTTATTGATTTGCCATTATATGTTATAGAAAAAATATTTTTATGATTAATTTGTAGAGGATTGAAATTATCATGTTGGATTTTAAAGAAATAACAGATGGAACACAATTTGAGATATTCGTAAGAGAAATGCTGATTGCATATGGATTACGAGCATTCTGGAGTGGAGTAGGACCCGATGGTGGAAAAGATTTATTATGCATAGAACCTCAAAAAAGCTTTTTTGAGGATTCAGAAAAAAGTGGTTGGTATCCTGTAAACACAATGCTAACAGCAATAATTCTGTTGGTATAAATGAATTAGGTGAAATAACAGATTTATGCGAACAGCACAATGCAACTGGATATATTCTAATTTGTTCAACACAACCTTCTGCTGCTGTTATTGATAGACTGGAAAAAATTTCACAAAAAGGTAAAATTAAGGCAATATATTGGGATGCTACGAAAATAGAACTAATGCTTTCTACTCCAAAATTATGGCGTATAGCCCAGAAATTTATGCCAATATCAAGTGAATCTAAAAAGTTAAATGTTATTGCTACCGAATATCCAAATCAATGGGTTGTTACATATGATGGATTTTATTTCTTTTTAATAAATAGAATTGGTTCAGATTATAACTATTATTTTAACCATATTGAAAAAATAATTGAAGATATAAAATCTATACCTTTAAAAAACAAGGACCATTTTATCCGTATTAGGTCAATCTATTTTGATGACAAACATTTTTCTTATGTATTTTATATAGATTACATGTATCCTAATGCAGATAGTCCTTGTTTTTCTATTGCGCAAATTCAAGAAATGTTAGGAGATGGATACACAAAAGAAGACGGTAGATTTTACAATTTTGACGTCAGAATAATATCATATTTTAAAGGAAGTGATCATTTTGACCCTGACCACTATAATTATTACATTCCATATGATAGTTATTTCAAAGAAGGAAAAGAACGTTTTAGAACTGAACGAGAAGAAGTTGAATATAGGGATGGTAAAGAAAATTTAAGAGCAATTAACGAAACAAATAGAGTTAGTGCATTTAACAGATTGAAAACTTTATTTGAAAAATTGGATTTTTTGAAGGTGTGCAGGGCCGTAAATTGTACCATAGAAAATTTGGATAAATTCTATTTTCAGGCAGATTGGACTAAACTTCTTAATGAAATTGAATATGAACAAGGCCGTTTTTTTTCGGCCTGGTTCTTTCTATCTGTTTATGATGACGAAAAATTTCATAAATTTATTTCTTGTTTACCTCAAAGTATGGAACATCTTTTTCGATTAACTCAAGTATATACATACGTTCCTAATGATGAAAATGGTTCTATTTTATCGGAAGAAAAAGATGTCAAATTCTATGAATTTACGGCATATATTCATCCATATAAAGCCAAAAACAAATATGTTGGCAGAAAATTGATAAATGATACATTTAATACTTTCTCAAATGCAATTGAAAACTATATAAAAATAGATTCATAGAACTTGACTGAATCTGATAGATTTAAGAGCTAGTTTTTGTTATTTTTAATGTACTTAGATATCACTTTTAATGGTATTCAAAAGTGGTAAATACTTCCGACTTTGTTCCGACTTAAATTTGGACTTTTTAAATGGGACATTTTTGTCCTTTATTTAAAATCGCTATAACCTTATCAGTGCTTAAGTTTCAGGTAGATTATTTGAATTTTTGTTGGATTTTGAGAGACAAAAAGAGTAGCAAAAGACCAATTTGAGTAATTACAGTCAATTTGAAAAATATCGCTAATATTCAAACATACTGCCTAATTGAGGCTGTTATTCTACAACTCAAATGTCTCATTAAACCCCAACAACTTCCAATCTGCATTTCAGCCAATTAAATTTTAAAAGTCGTCAAATGTTTTTTATGGTATCGATTTCAAAAGTTCGAGTCTCTTTAACTGTTAATAAGAAAAATATTTTAAAACAAATAAAGCTTTTTTTTATATTAAAATAATTGTATAATGGCTGATATACATATAATACAATATAATTTTGATTCGGGTTTTAGAGGAAACTATAAAGGTTATCATATTGACAATAGGTTAATTAGCAGGCCAAATATTGTTTCTCCAATATTTTTAAAATTGCAAAAATATCAAACCTCCTTTGGACTTATAAACATTTTCACACTAGCATTAGAATTATTTGCCACAATAGAATATTTAAACAAACTTATTGAAGAAAATTATCAAATTCATAATAAATTAATGACAAATTCAGATGTGACAATTAACATCTTTGCAATAAATACAAAAAAAGAACAGATTGTTCATATAATGAAACGAGTGATAGATGATTTAATTATGGTACTTTGTTTGTACTATGATTCAAATAATGTCCGGCAATATAATGAAATATGTATTAGTTCGCTTGGAGAATTATTGACCAATAAGAAATATTGTATTGGAGAGAAAATTTCAACACAATTGAAATTAGATATAAAAACTGAATTAAATTATTGCAAATATGAATTAATACTTAAAGCTATTAATGATTTACATAATGCATATAAGCATAGTTGCTTAATAAACCAATCTCATCAAGAATTCTGTCCAACAGGAATTGCACTTTCGGCTTATTATGCCAAAAATGGTAAGATAAATGAAATATTGTATTTAAATCACAATTTAATGCATATTGTTGTAGGTTTTAGCGATTTTTTAATTGAATTTTTTGGTATAGAATCTTCAAATAGAAAACATGAATTATTAACTAGTGAAAAAAAAATAACCATATAATTACAAAAGTTAGTATGCATATCAAAATTTAATTATTATTTCCAGATAGTTAAAAAATCTTTAACAATACACTTACCAATAATCTGCGGAGGGCTCTTAATTCCTTTTGCTTCTGCTAAAATAGTTATTTTATATCGATGGCAATTGTTTATTCAGCATTAATTTTATTTTCTAGAATTAAAAAACTTTTAATACATTTCAAAAAGTTCGAACATTGCTACTTCACGCCCACCATAAATATACTCTTTTTATTTTATGCTTGTTTTTGCTTTTTTTCTGCCTTTACGCTATCGTGCAGGAAGCAGACAAACGGCAAAATCAGGATTACTGCGACAGCAAAGTATCTAAAGGTTTCGACATAACCCCATAACGTTGCCTGCTGTCTAAGTATATTATGTATCTGAGCCTGAGCCATATGTGTTGCTGTCGGAAGATCGACCTGAGTTATAAATGAAGAAATCATTGAGTTTAATCTCTCTGCATAAACACTATTTGTTTCAGTCAAAGATTTAATCATCATATGTTGGTGCATTTGAGAAAATCTTGTAATCATTGTTGTTGCAATTGATGTTCCGATGGCAGCACCGATATTTTTCAACAGGTTCTGTACCCCGGATGCGTTTGTCTGTGCCTCATTCGGAAGCGTCGCGCAAGAAATATTTGCAAGCGGCACCATTGCCATAATCATCCCCAGACCAAATACGAAGTTTGGAAAAGCAATATCTACAAGTGATATAGACGTGTTGATTTCTCCAAACAGGAGCCCTGCGGAGGCAAGGACTATTAAACCAACCGTTACAACCGGTTTAATACCAACCTTTGAAACAAATATACCGCAAAGTATAGATGCTAGGAAGCATCCTGCACCGCGCGGTACCATTGATATTCCGCTTAAGAATGATGTATACCCGAGCAAAGATTGCAGCATAGACGGCAATATTGAAGCCGATGACATCATGACTCCCATCAAGACGATTTGACCCATTGTGCCAATAAGAAAATTGTGGTTTTTTAGCACAGAAAGGTCTATCAAGCCGGTGTGCGTTTTGCTTTTTTTTATCTGAATATAAACAAATGTCAAAAAAGAGAATAAAGAAACTGCTGATAACTGGCAAATCCATGTTGCATTAAACCAGTCTGCATCGTTTCCTTTATCCAGCACAACCTGCAAAGTCAAAAGCCAGAGAGCAAGGAAAACAAATCCGCTTATGTCCATAGTAACATTTTTTTGTTTTTTTGAATATGGCGGCTCTTCAATGAATTTATGCGACAGAATAAGTGCAATTATACCAAAAGGTATGTTAATAAAATAAATAAACGGCCAAGAGAAATTTTCTGTAAGCCATCCGCCGACAGCAGGCCCCATAATCGGCGCCATAATTACCCCGAGCCCGAAAATTGCCATTGCGGCAGAAAGTTTTTCTTTCGGAAATATTTCAAAAATCATTGCCTGTGCAATCGGCATAATACCGCCGCCTCCAACGCCCTGCAGAATTCTTGAAAACAGCATCATTGTCATGGAATTTGATATTCCGCAGAAAATTGACGCAATCGTAAATACAACTATACTCAGCATAAAATACTGTTTTCGACCGATGAGTTTGCTGAAAAAGTCAACTGCCGGAATTGCAATGCCGCTTGCTACAAGATAACTCGTAATAATCCAGGTTGATTCATTATGGCTTACTGAAAATGTTCCTGCCATATAAGGAAGCGCTACGTTCGAAATCGTTTCATCCAGCGCATACATAAATATGGATAGCATAAGAGGTACCATTGTAATCCACGGATTTAACTTGAAACTCCACTCCTCGTGTCCATTTAATGCTTCTTCCGACATAGTACCTCCGTCAACGCGTAGATTTTTCTACACGTTATTAAAGCATATATTTTGTGAATTTGCAAGTTTTTTATTTATTCAAATTTAATATTGAATTTAGTGACAGCATCTTCACGAATTGTTTGGAGTGCAGAAATTACATCATTTATCCTTATTTTTAAACCTGCACTGGCATCTTTTATATGCTCATCAAGAGCATTAGCTATTTTTCTGTAGGTTTTCAGCCCTTTATCAGTAATTTTAATTTGCATTACAATTTTAGACCCCTGTTTTACAGGTGTTCTTGTAATAAGTTTTTTTTCTTCAAGAGATTTAAGGAATTTTCCTGTGTGTGCTCGGCCTTTTAAAATCAATTTGGCAATTTCCATTTGTATTATATTAGGGTTAATGTAGAGGCAGTCCAGAATAATAAATTCTTCCTGAGAGATTGGAAATTTTTGCAGTTCAAAAAAACATCTTGTTGCTTCATGGAGCACTCTTGATGTTAATTCCAGCTCATATGGAAGTGTTTTAGTATAATGTTCCAAATTACGACCCTCATACTAATTTTATTTTAAGCACACTTTTTTTGCAAACCTATTTAATACCTTTGAGTTCAACATCAAGATTTCCGTTATTCAAATCGCCTGAAAGTTTTACTCTAAAATAAGCATTTTTAGAAGCATCAGATTCTATTGATGGAATTTTATCAAGTTTATCTTTGTATAAATCCATTGTGCTTTCCGGACGGAAAACAATATTTAATATCCAGTTAAGCGGTATAAATAATATTTTTATACCCTTAGGAGCTTCTTTATTATATTTGCCGTACAAGCTTAAATCTGCAAATTGTTGTTCAATATCGTAATCGCCTTCGATAAATAATGATAGAAATTTTTGCTGTGACGTGAGATTAATATCTTTGAGCTTTGAATTATCTACATAGAAAGAACCTTTAATATTGGATTGGAGTGCTTTTTTACTCGTCAAATCTGCATTTGTTAAATCTGCTATTTTTATCTTTTTTGAATTTTTTAACATAAATTCAGTACTTCCGAGCTGTGGCAAAAATCCTTCTTTAATCTGAAAACATGCACAAGCTTTAATCTCTTGTAAATTTTTAGCTGTATTAAGATGTAATATAGCATCAGCAGTACCACTTACCTGCTCTGGAAGATTAAATAACATATCTGCAGCTGTATTGGAGTCGATGTTTTTAGCTGCAAAATCAATGCAAGAAGATGCGTCTGCAAAATTATATCTGCCTGATGCAGTTAAAGTACCGTTTGCAAACTTTAACTCAGGCATTGAAAACCTGAAAGTATTATCTTTTAAACTCCCATTCAGTTCGATATTTTTAATAACTATCCTGTCTTTTTTTATTTTACCTATTCTTACTTCCCAATTTTCTATATTAATATCGTTGTCCTTAATTTTTGATGCAATGTCAGTATGTCCAGAACTAAAATTTTGAGATTTACGTATAATCAATTCGTTTAAAAACATATTCATTTTATAAATTATGATATTTTTACTGAATTTGTTGCTTGCATCTATATCACAGAAAAAATTTTCGCTTTCATATGTTCCGTCAGCTTTTATGTATATTTTTTCTTTCTCTGAAATAATTTTTGCTCTGCTAACAAAGAAGTTTTTAAACCTTGTATTAATAAGTTCAAATTTTCCGAATATTTGATTTTTTACGAAGTCATATTTCAAGTCCCCGTTAAACTCGCCTCCGTCGACGTATTCACCGAAAGAACCGGTTACAGAAACGGGGGCAAAGCCATTTGTTTTGCAAGTCAAAAATTGAGGCTTCATATGATCATTTTGTTTAATTAATAGGCCGTTTCCGGTAAGTATATTTTTTATAGAGTCATTTTGTATTAGAGAATAATCATAATTCGTTATGTAGAGCTTATTTCCGTCTTTATAGGTTTTAAGTAAGAAGCGTCTTTGCTTATCTCTAAGACCGAGATAGGCTTTTTTATAGAGCAAATCAGATTCTTCTTTTAGTTTAACCAGGTACAGAACATCAATTTTCTTATGTTTAATTTTATAAACAATTTTTGCGTCTGCAGAATTTAGAATAGTTAAATCAGGTATATATTTGAAATTTCCATGAAGTGTAGTATTAAGTTCACCATATACTTCTTTTTCAGATGTTCCAAGGTGCGTAATGTTTAGTATATGATTTACTTTCTCTCCTCCAAGAAGACCATCTGCGTCGGATGTTACAGTTTTACCCTTAAAGTTAAAAACGGCTTTCTCAAAATATAGTGGAATATTAAACCATACAGCGTTAGCACTAAGTTTTTTAGCTGTACATATTCCATATACTCCCGAGTTTTTAAAATTTAAATCAACATCTATTCTGCCGCCATAGTTAATAAAGTTTTCTATGAATTTTTTTGCCGGATCCTGTGATTTCTGGTAAACGAGCAGGGCTTTTTCAATCTGGTTTACTGGAAGATTCCGGCCGGTAACGTGAAAATCATAATTTCCCTTTTTATCAGTCAGTTTTCCTGTAATACTAAGTGCAGAACCAAATTTTATGCTTTGCGCAAAGACAGACGACCCTGTGTTTTCCAGAGTGCCTAAAAATTTATTATGTAGAAACTTAGTTTTTGCTTCTCCTTTAAATTTTGCCAAATGGCCGTCATAAGAGATGTCTTGTATATTAAGGTTTATACTTTTTGAAATATATTCCAGACGCTTAATATTTATTTCTGGAATTTTATTTAGATTAAATGAGCTGTTGGAGGAGTTTTTATGTGCGAATTTATTTCCGTCAATAAAAATATAGTCAGCGTTGATTGATTGAACTGCTAATTTTTTTATATCAGCAGACGCATGAATTTTTTCGACATAAATTGAAGCGCCGGATTTAACTATATCTGCGTCTAATTTTACCCCAAGAGCCGGTGTAATCTTTATTTTTAAATTTTCGGTTTCTGTGCATATACCTGTTACAGAACAGATGTTATCTTCTAGATATTCAGGAACTATAAAGATTAAAACAAGGTACAGTAATAAGCTTGAAATAAAGAACGCAGATAAAAAATATATTAATATTGTTTTGAAGGTTTTCATTTGATTTACATTTTACATTAAATCAATCATATTGTTAATACGCATGAGTTTTTCAAGCTGGCAATTTTTTAGTTTAACATCAATAATATATCTTATTGCCTCAAGGTCGCTTTGAGGTTCAGGTAAAAGCAGCTCTACAGGAGAAATTTTAAATACCTGACAAACTTTATCTATTGTTTCTGCTGTTGGCAGGTATCTGTTATGTTCAATATTACGATAACCTTGAACGCTCATGTCAATTTTTTCTGCAAATTGTTCCTGTGTAAGATGAAGCTTGAAACGTATTCTCCTAATGCCATTCGTAATTAATTCTTGATAATTCATATTGACATTGTTGCTTATACTAATGTAAAATAAAACTAATCATTTAGACAAATAAGTAATATAAATAATTATTCAAAGTGCAAAATAGGATTTTATGTATGAATAGAGATGCTATATTTGGATTATCCTGGATGATATTAATTCTGGGTGCAATAATTAATTTATTCAGCACCGGTGCTGATATAGCAAAAGTGCTAATTTGGCTTGGAATATGCGGTATGGGGATACGTAACTGGTATAATTAACCTTTCAATAGGATCTTTCGATAAAAAGAGTTTCAGATAAATTTCTGGAACTCTGTCTTTATTTTTTTTGTAAGCAGTGCTTCAATTATAGGCATAAGTTTAGAATTAGCATTATAACGCTCGTTCAGCATTTGATTTTGAAGAGGTGATAATTTTTTCTGGCAGATTTCCTTAAATTTTGTTACAGATACAATTTGTTTTATGTGGTAGGAAACAAATCTCAGTATATAGCCGTCAAATTCATTTTTTAACTCTTCTGCTAAACCAAGATTGTTAATTAGTTTTTTTACACAGTCAATTGATCTGAATAAACAGAAGTTTTTATCAGATTTTGAACGGATTGCAGAGTTTTGGCGAATAAGATAATTATAGAGGCATTTATCAGAATACCCTATTTTAGCGGCATTCAGTGAGGCTCCGAAGACAAAAACGTTATCTTCTGCAAGGCTGCAATTGGCAAAATGCAGCCTGTGTTTTTTTATAAGCTCATGTTTGTAGAATTTATTCCAAGAGGCGGGATGCATTCCTCCTAAAATACGTGGTTTAATATCACGCCAGTAAAAATTTTCATCTTCTTTTATGTCGTAAAATCTTTGTAACCTGTCATGCAGATTATAACGACCCAATATGTTTCCATTCTCTCCCACTTTATTAAAATTAAATACGACCATGTCGCAATTTTGGCGTTTTGATTTATTGTACAATGTTTCCAGTGCATCAGGTTCAAACCAGTCGTCAGGGTCTAAAAACGCTATATACTCGCCTTTAGCAGCTTTTAGACCGTTATTTCTTGCACATCCTGCTCCCTGATTTTTTTGATTAATTATTTTTACTCGACTGTCCTTTGCTGCATAATCATTCAAAATAGTCAAGGAATTATCTTTAGAACCGTCATTTACGCATATAAATTCTGCCTCTTTCAATGTTTGGTTCTGGAGCGAGGTCAAAGCTTTTGCCAGATATTTTTCCTGATTATAAATTGGTAATATAACGGAAACTTTGGTGTGCATAACGTGGACTCCATTTTTATCTATTTTAGATAAAAAACGTAAAAGAAATAATTTGCTAATTGGTGGCAAAAAATTTTTTTAGAGTTTTTCATATATAGCAAGGAGTTATTGACATGCAGATTTTATTTAATCCTCAATATACAAACTTGCAATTTCAGGGAAGAAATGATACGTTTTGGAAAGCTTATAACAGAGAGATGAATGGAATTCCGCTGAAAGATACGATACTCAAATCAATCAGTGATGAAAATAATTTGTTAGGCGAGGGGTTATCAAAGAAGGGGTATGGCTTAGCAGGTATAAAGGATTATGTTATAAGAATTTATAAAAATTGTTTTAGAAAAGAAGATTTAGATAGAGAATTTGTTAAACCGAAGAATGATTATTTAAATACTCTTGAAGGCGTAGTATTATGTATTCCTGGAAAAATTGATATTGTAAAAAAGAAAACCGGAGAAAGCCTCGGGGTTGAAAAATATGCCGAACGTATTCAAGTTACAGATTCTCATCCATTAAGAGATGTTAAGGTTACACGTGAAGAAACGCTCAAAGCTTTAAATATATATGAAAAATTAAAGGATTTTCCTGTTAAGTCATATAAACAAGCATATTTGCAGATGAAAAAATTCTGCAAAAAAACAGGTTTTCAATTTGATATTATTAGTCCGAATAATATATTAATTGATACAAAAGCAAAGAAAATTAATCTTATTGATCCGGTTACACCAAAGGTTAATAAACCTGTTCACGGTGATAACGCAGATTTTTCAAAATATCATGGTTGTGACAGCTTATATCCTGTAATATGTGATTTTATAATGCAGAAGGAGCATCTTGAAAATCTTACAGCAGATGAGAAACTTAAGTGGAAAAAGTCCATAAATGTAATTATTGCAAAATGTATTTCTGCAGGAAAAATAGCAGGTTTCGATAGAAATATAAAGCAGCTGAGAGTTTTGTACGAAAGAATTGAAAGATTTTGGAATACAAATGAGCTTTGCAATAGATATGATAATTTTATAGATGTGTATTCCGGTACAATTAATCAAGAAAAAACGATTACTGCTGCACTTAATTACAAAAATAGTGAACAGGAGAGGATAAAAGAAATATCAAGGCTTGATGCAGCGAATTTTGAAGAGATAAAACCTGTATTTGAAAAAATCCTTGAAGCGCCTCACCAACCGAAGGTAGAATTTCCAGAAATTATAAATGCTGTTCTTGATAAGGTTTTTGAATATGGGAGTGATGCAAAATCTCTTGTGCCGGCTCTGGAATTGTTGTTTGATAAGGAAATATTTTGTACAACAAAAAAACGCCTGTACAGATTGTTTATTGCCCTTGAGCCAGAGAATAAAAAGTTTTTAGATGAAATAGGGAAGAGTGCTAAAAATCCAATAGAGAAGATGCTTTTTAAGCAGGAGTTTACAGATTTGTATAAAAAATCCGGAAAACATTCACAGGAGATTTATAAAGATGCTGTAAGCGGTGCAACTATTCCCCAAGAGCTTGCTGATAAATTATGGATAAGCAGAACCTGTACAAATACAGGAAGCATGCAGGAAATATCAATCAAAAACATGATTAAAGCATACAACTATATTGAATCTGTAAAAAATCGCAAGCCAGAGGTTGCGGATTTAGTTAAACTACATAAAATAGTTTTAGCAGACACTCCGGAGCAGGAGCTTATAGGCGGCAGGCTGCGTACGCCTGAAACAGACGAACTCGTAAGACAAATTTTTCACGTAACAAAAGACCCGAAGAGTGTTGTAAATGATTATTCTGCAAGTAAAGATGTGGTCGAGGACCTGAAAAAACTGGATGAATACATTAATAAAAACTACGATACTATGGATTGCTTTACACATGCTGCAAATATTTTTTCAGAAGTTATCAGGATACATCCGTTTCTTAATGGTAACGGCAGAGCCGCAAGACTATTTACAGAAGAGTTTTTATTAAGTAAAGGATATCGTCTGGATAAGTGGCCGGAAGAAATTTTATACAGAAAAATATATTCGGCAGACGAGCTTGCTGAATATATCAGAAGGAGTTCTAATTATATTGCTCTTGTAAAATAACAGTTGGTTTGAGAATTTTTAACAGACAGTTTGAGAAATTTGGGCAATGTTCACTAAAAAATTGAAAAATTTCCGAATATCATTTTAAAATATAAGCATCAACAATTTGCCCGTAAAAAGCAATATGGACATCTTTGTTTGCCATAGGGTATGTGCTCGGTACATCCTGCGGATAACAAGATTTTTGAATATCTTCAGGAATTTCGGATAAAACCTGTGTTTGTTTATAAATTACTTTGCACTCTAAGGTTAAAGGAAGCTCTTTTATTGCTGGAACACTGATTTTATTTCCATCAATTAAAGTTAAATTTAACTCTTTAATTTTATCAATATCTCTGCCTGATTTTGAACCGCAAACTCCTAAGATTTTTTTATTGAAATCGTCCAAGGGAATATTTACAGTAAATTCAGGATTTTTTTGCAGCTGTTCCGCTGTGAATCTTCCAGTACGGACGTATACTGTAAAAATTGGTAATCCCCATTCTATACCCAGTGAACCCCAGCCGATTGTCATAGAATTTACTTTATCGACCTTTGTTGTAATTAAAATTCCTTTTGGAATCGCACTTGTTATTTCTTTTGCATATTCAAAAACATTTATTTCTTGTTTCATATACATCACCTCATGAAAATATTATAACAAAAACGGTCGTATTAATATTGCCCCAACGACCGTTTTAAAAACATTATTAACAGTAAGCATTTTCAAAAATTTCAAGATAATCTTCTTTACTTAAAGGTACCAAATCTGCCGTAATATCGCCGCCTAAAACTTCAAATACTTTTGCAGGGTATTTTTTTAGCTCTTCTTTTGTTATTCCTGCCTGACTCATTTTAACATCATCACAGCCTACATCTGCAATTAAATTATTGAGAGCATTTAAGAAATCATTACCCGATGTCGGATTTTCAACTCCCATTGCTTTTGCCATTTTTATAAATCTTTCTTTACCCAGCCCTTTTTGTATAAAGAATTCATAATAAGAAGGCGAAATCATAATAAGTCCTGCGCCATGCGCTAACTTCGGATGGAAACCGCTCATAACATGCTCCATATTGTGTGCGGATGTGCTCATCACATAATAGCAGGCAAGAGTATTTGCAAGTGCAACATAAGAGCGCGCTTCTTTATTTGAACCATCTTTATATGCAAGGGGCAGATATTTTGCAATAAGCTCAATTGCTTTTAGTGCAAACATTTCAGCCATAGGATGAACATTTTTATTCATCATTGTTTCACTTGCGTGGAAAAACGCGTCCATTCCTTGATAAGCAGTATATTTTGGCGGAACGCTCAGCATTAACTCACTGTCGACAATTGATATTGTCGGATACATTGAAGGTCTTAAAAATAGAGTTTTTTCTTCTAAATCGTCCCTGCTAATTATAGCAGCTGCATTTACTTCACTTCCTGTTCCTGCTGATGTTGTGATACAAACATTAGGTGCCGCCGGATTTTGAGGGATTTTTATACCTCCCTGTTTGCTCAGACTGTAATCCCAAAGATCTCCCTCGTTTTTCATCATAAGTGCAATGCATTTCCCGCAATCCATAACGGAGCCGCCGCCAAGAGATATTACAAAATCACATCCGTTTTCTCTTGCCAGCTTTGCCCCATCCATAACATTTTGTGCAGTCGGGTTTGGTCTTACTTTATCAAATAATACATATTCAATATCTGCTTTTTTAAGCTGTTCTTCAAGTCTCTGAAGATATCCGTATTTTTTAATTGATTGTCCGTTTGAAACTGCAATTAAAGCCTTTTTGCCGGGAAGTTTTTCTTTATGCAGATTATTTAGCTGTCCTGCTCCAAATAAAATTCTTGTCGGAATGTCAAATACAAAATTGTACATAACCTTTTCTCCTTTCTTGGATTTAGCTATTCTTGCCTTCTGATATTTATTATGTTAAATTTTTAGGATAAATTATTCAAGTACGGATAAAAAGGTAACCTACTGGCAGAAAGAAGCGTATTATGATTATAGATGAAAAAGACTGTTTAAAAGAAGTTGAAAGTTTTGAAAAAACAGGTTTTAATTATACATTATCTTTAATAAGCGGAAAGTATAAATTAACTGTTTTATATGCGATATACAGGCATGGCGTTATTCGTTTCAACAGTTTGCAAAGGTATTTGAATATGGTTTCACATAAAACTTTGAGTGTGGTTTTAAAAGAACTGGAAAAGGATGAGCTTATTATAAGGAAAGAATTTCCGCAAATTCCGCCCAAAGTTGAATATTCTCTTTCGAAAAAAGGGGAATTTTTTATTCCGATTTTACATTCTTTATGTCAATGGGGGCTAAAACACAGAAATTAACAATACCCTATTTAAAAATTTTGAAGATTATTAATGAAATGAAACTAAAAAATATGAAAAATTTTTCCGACTTCAAAAATGAAATTTCCAACTTAGAAATGAAAAAATAACGTTGCCCGAAATTCTCAAACTGGTTGTTTTCTCAAACTAAACGTAAAAATACAGCTCTCTATGTAAAGAAACACCTTAAATGATTATTTGTAACAGTTAAAAAGATTATTTGAGAATTATTCTCTATATTTATTTTTAACTTCAATTAATAAATAGTGAAATGCTATATTTTTACTATCATCATTAGTTTTTATATTTCCTAGCAACGTCCAATTACAATTATATGCCTGTTTGATTTTAAGAGATTTTTTCTTCTCTTGTCCATATCTAGTTAAATAACAGAGTCTGTTTTTATCATTACATTTCTTTTTCTTACATTTTTCACATAAAAAATTTTTTAAATTAGTCTTTTTTTGCTCTTGAAGATACTATTGTCTCCAATATTGATTTTGGAACT
>OKXB01000030.1_pt1 | contig 163888 bp, 176 predicted proteins | sample 1601731 | NCBI WGS metagenome assembly OKXB01 (sample SAMN04414077, study PRJEB24778) | human gut metagenome | material: faecal | host: Homo sapiens
CATTATATCCTTTTATAAACTTATCAGCTTCGGCTTCTAATTCTTTGGCAATACGCTTAGCTGTATCAGCAGGCATTGATTCTCCGCTTTCTTCTCTGCTATCAACGGTTGGTGCTGTTAAGTCAGTATAAATTTCATCAAGGACATTTGATTTAACTGTATCAGGATCATTAGATACCGCATTGGATTTAATTTCTTCATATTTAGCAGGGAGAGCAGCTTTGAAAGCTTCTGCCATCCCCGAGATATCTCCGGTATAAGAAGCTGCAAATTCTTCAATATATTCTTTAAGAGCGGTTGTAACTTCTGCAAGATATTGTGTTTTACCTGCAAAATCTTTGCTTATGGTTCCAGCCATATCGTTAACAGCAGTCTGCATTTGAGTTTTTTGTTCCCATTGTGCAAATTCATCTTCCGAAATTTCTTTATCACCGTTTTTATCAACACTTGAGAGCTCAACAGAATCAAGCTTCATTTCGTTCATTACAGTATCATATTCTTCCTGCGTAATTTTTCCATCGCCATCTTTGTCAAAATCTTTAAATGTCAATCTTTGCCCAGACTGTGTTGTTAAACTGCCAAACTGGTTGATACCGCTAAATCCGCTCATTTTATAACTCCTTTTTCTTATTTTACATATCATTTTAAACAAAATGTTACATTATATTTGTATTGACGGCATAAATAGCTAAAACTTTAGAGTTAACCGATAAATCGTTACAAAAGTTTACAATGTGTTTTCGTAAAAATAATGCTTAAATACCGCTCTATCATTGCTGTCGTAACATTTTGTTTAAAATGTTACATTCAGGGATGTGGAGTTTTTCAGACTAGCTGAAGCTTTTCTCGCAGTCTTACAGGTGACAAAATCCGTACCACCTTGTACAGAAAATATGTTTATGTGACAATAAATTTAACTGGTAATCACAGTAAATCGTAGTAGTAAAATATAAGGAAACTAAGAAAATGGCTAGAAAAACTCCATTAGAAAAGATCAGAAATATTGGTATTGCTGCTCACATCGATGCAGGTAAAACCACTACAACTGAGCGTATCCTGTTCTATACAGGAAAAACACATAAAATTGGTGAAACTCACGACGGTGCAGCTGTAACTGACTTTATGGAACAAGAAAAAGAAAGAGGTATTACAATCCAATCTGCAGCTGTAACAGCAGAATGGAAAGGCCACCAGATTAACATTATTGACACCCCGGGCCACGTTGACTTCACTATTGAAGTAGAACGTTCATTACGTGTATTGGACGGTGTTGTTGCTGTATTCTGTGCAGTAGGCGGTGTTCAATCTCAATCAGAAACAGTTTGGAGGCAAGCTAACAGATACGAAGTACCTAGAATGGTTTTCGTTAACAAAATGGATAGAACTGGTGCTGATTTCTACAGAGTAGTTGATCAGATTAAAAACAGATTAGGTGCTAATGCTGTTCCTATCCAGCTTCCTATCGGTGCTGAAGATAAATTTACAGGCTTGATTGACCTTATGACAATGAAAGCTGAAATCTATACAAATGACTTAGGTACAGATATCAGGGAAGAAGATATTCCTGCCGATATGGCTGAAAAAGCTAAAGAATATCACGATGCAATGGTTGAAGCTATTGCTTCAGAAGACGATGCTTTGATGGAAAAATTCTTTGAAGATCCTGATTCAATCACTGTAGACGAATTAAAGGCTGCTTTGAGAAAAGCTGTTTGTGATAACAAAATTGTTCCTGTATGCTGTGGTACAGCATTCAAAAATAAAGGTGTTCAACTTCTTCTTAACAACGTAGTTGACTATATGCCATCTCCGGTTGATGTTAAGGCAATTGAAGGTGAATTAGAAGACGGTACTAAGACAGAAAGACATTCTTCTGATGATGAACCATTCTCAGCATTGTCATTCAAAGTTATGACAGACCCATTTGTGGGACGTTTGACATTCCTAAGAGTTTACTCTGGTGTTATTACTTCAGGTTCTTACGTTCTTAACTCAACTAACGGAAAGAAAGAACGTATTTCAAGATTAGTTCGTATGTATGCAGACCAACGTCTTGAAGAAAATGAAGTTTACGCTGGTGACATCTGTGCAGCAGTTGGTTTGAAAGATACAACAACAGGTGATACTCTTTGCGACGAAAAGGCTCCTATCATCTTAGAAAGAATGACTTTCCCTGAACCGGTTATCTCTGTTGCGATTGAACCAAAAACAAAAGCTGACCAGGATAAAATGGGTATCGCTCTTCAGAAACTTGCAGAAGAAGATCCATCATTCAGAGTTAAATCTGATTCAGAAACTGGACAAACAATTATTTCCGGTATGGGTGAACTTCACCTTGACATTATCGTTGACCGTATGTTAAGAGAATTTAAGGTTGAAGCGAATATCGGTAAACCTCAGGTTGCTTACAGAGAAACAATCAGAGGAAACGCTGATCAAGATTCTAAATTTGTTCGTCAGTCAGGTGGTAAAGGTCAATACGGACACGTTAAAATTAGAATTTCTCCAGCAGAAGAAAACGCAGGATTTGTATTTGAAAACAAAATCGTCGGTGGTGCTATTCCTAAGGAATACATCGAACCTGCAAGAAAAGGTATGGAAGAAGCTCTTGAAGGCGGTATCTTAGCTGGATATCCTATGATTGATGTTAAGGTTGAACTTTATGATGGTTCATACCACGAAGTTGACTCTTCTGAAATGGCATTCAAAATTGCCGGTTCAATGGCTATTAAGGATGGTACTAAGAAAGCTCAACCTTGTATTCTTGAACCTATGATGAAGGTTGAAATCGAAATTCCTGATGAATTTACAGGTACAATCATTGGTGATATTTCAAGAAGAAGAGGCCGTGTAGAAGGTCAGGAACCTGTAGGTAATACAGGAAACGTTATCGTAAGAGCTACAGTTCCTTTGGCTAACATGTTTGGTTATGCTACTGACTTGAGATCAAATACTCAAGGACGTGGTACATTCTCTATGGAATTCCAAAAATACGAACAAGTTCCTGCAAATATCGAAAAAGAAATTATCGAGAAATCAGGCGCTTCTAAGTAGTTAGAGATTTATAATGAGTCGGGCGGATGAATTTTCATCCGCCCGATTTTGTTTTATAATAAACTTATGGATATTTTTGTTATTGAAATAGTTGATGCTGATAATGTGCATATGGAGCTTTTGAAGCAGTTTCAGAAAAAGGAAATTTCTAATCCCAAAAAATGGAATGAACATTGTTTTTCTTACCTGATGGTTGATAGAATATTACGCGATTTTTACGGTATTGAGGATAGAAATATTGTCTTTAATGGTAAAAAGCCGTTTCTTAAAAACAGGAAGAAGTTTTTCAGCGTAAGTCACAGCAATGATTTTATAGCACTTGCATTCTCGGATTATGACTGTGGTGTAGATATTGAAAAAATTAAAATAAGAGAATTTGAAGATATTTCAAAACGAATGGGGTTTAAGTGTAATACTCTTGAGGAGTTCTACAATGAGTGGACAAGATTTGAGGCTGAATACAAGCTTGGAAAGCCTGCGCAAAAGTTTAAAAAATTCCATTTTGATGAGTACATTATAACGGCTGCTAGTGTTAATATTCAAGAAGAGTTTGAAATTTATATTCAAAGCGGAGAGGTGTTTCCTAACGTAAATGCTTGATTGTTCTAAAGTTTAAAAAATTTTTGCCGATAATACATATGTAAGTAAGAGGAAGCTTAAATGGCAAGAATTATTGAATCATCAGGCAGAAGAATTATCAAAATGTCAGTGGACGACATTATCTCTATTGTTCAAGACTATCAGCGTATTGTTCCGAGAGCTTGCAGCGCGGAAGATGTTAGAAACTATCTCAGCGATACGGTGATATTTATTCCAGAGGAGGGGTGAATGAATTAGAAGAAGTCTGAGGTTGAAAGATCAGCTAAGGCATTCTTTGCCTCTTCAAAAGTAGGATCCTGCTCAAGAACTTCCATATAAAGTTCTTTAGCCTTGTCTCTATTATTACTCTCATATAAAAGTGCGAGATTATATTTTGCTTGAATAAGTTCAGGGTTATATAAAATGGCTCTTTTAAAAGCATCTTCCGCATTTTTTATATCGTGCTGTGCGGTATACATCAAACCAACGCGATAAAGACCTTCTGGATTTTTATCGTCGTATTTAAGTAAATCAGTTAGGGCTTTCTTCTCTTCAAAGAAATTACCCAGCTGGTGATGAGCTTCTGATAACATTAGAAGATATTTTGACTTATATTCATTTTGTTTATCGTATTCAAGCGCTTTATTAATAGCCTCTACGCATGCAGTAAAATCTTTCTTTTTATAATTATTTTTAGCTACATTATAATAAATTTCTGGATTAAGTGTGTTGTACTGAGTAGCATTTTTTAAATACTCAAAAGATTCGTCAAACTTGTTCTGTTCAGACATATCAACTGCCCACTTAATGTACAATTCACAAAGCAGAAGGTTTACAGTTTTGGCCTCTCTAGGGGTTGCTTTATCTAAGAGTAGTGTGTATTTTTCGAGAGCTTTTTGATATTCTTTCTGGTGAATATAAGCGTCAGCAAGTTCGAGAGTAACATCAAAACCGTTCTGTGACATCATAGCAAGATCTTCTAGTATTGCAATACCCTCACCCAGACGGTTTAATTTGATATTATAAGCTGCAATATCATTTCTTACTTTAAACTTGTCGGAACCTTGAATATCGAGTAATTTTTCAGAATATTCAATTGCTTTTTCGTAATCTTCTGATTCTACGTATAAAGAAACAAGTGTTTCATATACCCACAGAAGATTTTTTCCATCTGTAACAAATGTGAGCATATATAGAAGTGTTTCAATTGCAACAGGATAATTTTTAATTTTTATGTATAATTCAGTGAGTTTTCTATTTGTATCCACGTCATTCGGGTAAATTCCCAGACGTCTTTTGTAAGCTTCAAAAGCAGCAGGATAATCCTTTACCTGTTCGTTGAGCTCAGCCAGGATTGACTGTACGTCCGCAACTTCATCTTCTATATCCAGCAAATCAGATAGAACTTCATAAATACTTATAGAGGAATACAGCTGGTCAGTTTCTCTGTATAGTTCTGCAAGAGTTCTGGTTATGTCTTTATCATTTTTTGAATGTTCAAACAGGTACTCGTATTCTTTTATAGCCTTAGTTGTTGCCTGTTTTCTTATATAGCAGGAGCCTAGCACCTTACGAGTTTCTAAATCATCAGGTCTTTTTTTAAGAACCGTTAAACATTGTCTTATTGCTTGATTGTATTTCCTATCCTCAAAATAAGCCTTTGCAAGATAAATTCTTACATCAATGTGGCTTGGTACTCTGTCAAGGTATTTTGTTGCAAGCAGCTGCACAAGAGCATATTCTTTTTTATCAAAAAGAACCTCGACCTGATCCAGAATATTTTTTGTAGAAAGCTGGAGTTCATCTCCTTTTTTCCCGCTACCTCCCTGAAACAGAATTATAGAATATAATATATATATAGCACCAATTGCTACGACAAATGCTACTATAATAATTATTATATTGGTATCAGCCATTTAACTCTCTCTTGTAATTACAATATTATTATACACGATACGATTAAAAAGTAAAAGTTTTTACATATTCAAGGCTTTACTTTTCAGAAATTTTTGTTAAATAATATAGAGTATGAAGCGGATTTTGTTAATTCTTTTGATAACAATTCTTGTACCGTCCTGTCAGGCAGATGACAGCTGGGATGATTTTTCCGGCCTTGACCACGCGTGGGACGGGCAAAAATCAATTACAAATAAAGAATTTGAAGAAGCAATAAACACTTTAGAAGAAAAGCAGACCAAAAAAGAAGCTAAGCAGAGGAAAAAGCTTATAAAAAAAATTGGCGGCGGCGGTACTAGCCTTCATCCAGATTTGAATCCGGAGAGCGATATAAAAAATCTTGATCCTCTAAAAAAAGAAGATGATGATGGTGTACTCCTAAATATTCCTGTAAATTTAGTTATTGATGATGTCCCTATGGATAAAGGTTTTTATAAAGTCATTGCAGAGAAAGATAAAAACAACGATATCAATCTCCTATTTTACCAATCTCAATTTTTTAAAGGTAAAGTTAGAGCTTGTGAAACCAGTGATGATTATGATCAAGATAGTATCAATTTTGTAAAACTTCTGCCTTATAATGAGCAGTTTGTAAAAATAATTTTCGGCTCGCTTGATTTTAATGCATATGCTTACGTTAAATATGTTCAATAACAATGTTACATTTTTTAACAATTAATTTGTAATTGCAATCTGAAAAAAGTATGATATGATTAATATAGGTTTGTGCTGTAAAATACAAGTATGCAATTCTTTGCATAAAGTTGAATGGAATAGTATAAACATAGGATTTAAATCATTACATACTATTGTATAGTTATTAGACGAGAGAAGCAATTTAATAGTTAGAAGTATAGAATGAATATGCGCAATTATATGAAGAAAAAAGAAAAGTCATTAAACGCTGCAAGTCTTACAACAGACGAATTAATCGCTAAGGTGAGCAAGCGTAAATTTAAACTTTCGAAAGTGGTTCTTATACCGATACTGGTGCTATGTGTATCTGTGCCTATTTTCCGTGCTGCCATTTCATTTGGCAGTATAAATGCTATTGAGGCAGAAGGAAATAGCACTCTTGCATTAGCTGCAGTTCCAATAGCAGCAACAACTGCTAAAAAAGATTTAATATCAATTCCGACTGGAACTGTGAAAGCAAATCCGTTTCTTCCATATCGTGATATAAGCGGTAATACGCTTGTTAACGATGTGCCGAAGTTTGATTTGGTAGAGCCTCCGGATGTAGTAAATGAAAATTCTGATGCTGCAAGGGTAATGGATACCGTAGTATCAGGAATTCTTTATGATAAATACAGTCCTTCAGCTATTTTGAATATTGAAGGTAACGATTATCTGGTAAAGAAAGGTGATGTGGTTAATAACTACAAAGTTGTTAATATTATGCAGGACAGTGTAACCGTTAAGTTAGGTAATAACACTTATAAAGCAGGTATTGGCGAAATCTTAACAGAAGGGTCACTAACTCATAATGACGTTTCAAACTTAAACAAAAAATTCGGAGGGGAAAGAAGATGAGATATAATCATATAAAGAGATTTTTGTCAGCAGCGTTATTATTAGCGTTTACGGCACCTTCTGGTATCGCAGAATATTATAATGCAATGGAGCCTGTTTCAAATTCAACAGTGCTGTCCGGCGATGTTAAATTGACTGATAAAAATGAACGCATAACATTATCTCTTAGAGATTCTGATTTAAAACAGGTGTTAAGAATGTTTGCTGATAAAGCTGGAATGAATATTGTTTTTCACAACTCAGTAAAAGGTAAAGTAACCCTGGATTTAGTTAACATGCCAATTAATGAAGCTTTTGATTTGGTTCTGCAAATTGGCGGGTTAAACTATTATACGCAGAATAATACGTTAGTTGTTATTGCAAAAACTAGTAATGATAATGCAGCTTTCTCAAAACAGGAAATGATGGTATTCCCTGTTAAATATGTTTCAGCAGCAAAAATCGCAACTTTCTTGAATAAAAACGTTTTCGGAATGAAAAAACCTGGTTTATCTGGAGTTGATGCTGCAACTGTTAACTCTGCAACTAACGAACTTATCGTTTTTGGTATGAAATCTGATGCAGCAATTGTTGAAAAAGTAATTGCACAGCTTGATAGAGAACCTTTGTCCAAAACATTTGCAGTAAACCATACAACACCTGCAGAAATGGCAAATATGATTTGTGAAATGCTGCTTCCTTCACGTGGCTCAACTGCTGGAGGCGGAGGAGGCGGTGGTGCTCCTGCATACGTACCGCCTACACCAGGGGTTGGAACAGCTATAGGTGGTGCTGCTGGTATAATGACTGGCGGAGCTGCTTCAAGCGATTCTGAGTCTGAATTAAAACTTGGTGAAGGTATTGTTGCTTGTTCTGTGTCAGCGACCGGTGCTTCTACAGGTTCAGCTGCTTTTGATGTACAAAACCTTTCAGTTTCCTATTTCCCGCAAAGAGGTACCATCACATTAATGGGCGGGTCATTAGAACAACTGAATATGATTGAAAAATTTATTAAAGCAAATGATGTAAAACAACCTCAAGCATATTTGGATGTTTCAATCGTTGAATTAAATGAAGAAGGTAGTAAAGAATTCCACAACGATTGGAGATTGGATTCAAGAAACTGGGTATTCTCATTTAGCGGAAGTGATACTACTGTAGGCAGGGATTCTGCTCCAGGAAGAGATCCAAATCAAGAACTTTTTGGTAACAATGCTTATATTTCATGGCAGTTGAGTTATTTAATTGAAAATAAAAAGGCAAGAGTACTTGCAAATCCAAAAGTTTTGATTACTAATGGTCAAGAATCTGTTATTGACCTAACACAAGACTATGTAGAAAAAGTAACTTCTGAGTTCTTGTCTTCTACAAGTAATGGTATAGGTGCAAGCGGTTCTGTTCAAAGAACTTATACTATTGGTAAAGATAAAGGTATAAAAGTTACTTTAATGCCGTTTATTTCACCGGATGGTTATGTAACTCTGAATATTAAACCTGAATACGCTACAGAAGCCGGACAGGTAACTGCAAAAACTTATGATCCCCAGACTGGTGCATCATCAGATGACTTGCAGGCAACATTGCTGAGCAGAAGAAATTTAGATTTGAAGAATGTACGTATTAAAGATAATGAAACGCTTGCAATCGGCGGTTTAATACAGGAAGAAGATACTAAGACGGTTCAAAAAGTTCCGGTATTAGGTGATTTACCTGTAATAGGTGCTGCTTTTAGAAACGTTATTTCTAAAAAGACTAAGAGTGAGCTGGTTATTATGATTACTCCGAAAATCATAAATGACGGTGAAGGTTCCGTAGCAGATAGTTTATAGTTAGAATTTATTTTATGTCTAATCAACTGGAAAAACTCAAACATAGTATAAAAAAAGAATATGTTAACAATTTTGAATTAAACCTGATGAAATCATCAGGTTTTATTCCAGTGGATAAGCGGCAGAGTGATTTCTTCGTAATTCTTAATAAAGAGAATAGCGCAGGACGTGCAGAAATTATTCAACTTATAAAAGAAAAGTATCAAAATCTTACACCTCAGTTTATTCCAATTTCTGGACGAGACTTTGATGAAGTTTTTAATAGTATTACAACTGTAACTCTGCCCAAAGTTGAAGAACAACCTGCAGAGCCAAAACCGGCAGAAGAACTTTCTGCAGAAGAAATTCTTGTATCTATAGGCTGGCTTACAAGAGAACAATTAAATGAATGTACCACTCTTGCAAAAGAGCGAAATGTGCCTCTTGATATGATACTTACGGAAAAAGAATACCTGCCGTTTGATAGAATTGCATCATATTTGAAAAAGAAATATGGCTGTGATGTGGTATCAAAAGCGCAGATTAAAGTTGATAAAAGCATGCTTAAAATGCTTCCGGATGACATTGTTGAAAAGAAGCAGATAGTAGTTATGTCAATGGAAGGCAGCAAACTTGGCGTTGCAATGGTAAATCCAAATGACAAGTTTACTATTCGTGAAGTTTCACTCTCAACAGGCCGTGCATTGAATGTCTACTGTATACCATATGCAGAGTATGACAAATATTTGAAAGAATATTTTATACAGAAGAAATCAGACCAAACTGTAAAAGAAACAGAACGTATCATTCAGAGTATTGAAGAGGAATCATCACAGTTTGCGAATGAAGAATCTCTCTGGGCTCAGGTTGAAAAAGAACTGCAGGATGCCAGCGGTAACGTAGCTAAGTTTGTATATAAGATTATTACAGATGCTATTGATGCAAAGGCTTCCGATATTCATATTGAACCTAGAATAGGATATTATGTTGTACGTACTCGTTCTGACGGTATCTTAAAAAAAGTTTTGGATATTCCGGGTTCTATTGAACAGGCTGTTATTACAAGATTTAAAGTTCTGGCAAGAATGAACATCGCTGAGCACAGACGCCCGCAGGATGGTACTTTCTCTATCAAATATAATGATAGAATGTACGATTTTCGTATAAATACTCTTCCAGTTTCCGGCAAAGAGAAAGTTGTAATTCGTATTCTTGCTCCTGCTGTAAGTTTGAAAGCTTCCGGCAATAAGATGGTAATTCCGGGTGCAGAAGAATCTGATGTACAGAAAATTCACGATATGGTACAGTGTCCTAATGGTATTATCTTGACCTCAGGTCCTACCGGTTCTGGTAAAACAACTACTCTGTATACAATTCTCAAATCTTTGAATAATGAAGATGTAAATATTACAACAATCGAAGACCCTATAGAAATTAAACTTGAGGGCATTAACCAATCACAGGTTAACCCGAAAGCAGATATTACATTTGCGTCTTGTATGAGAGCTATTTTACGTCAGGACCCTGATATTATCCTTATCGGTGAAATCCGTGACTTTGAAACTTTAGAAGTTGCTATTTCAGCAGCTCTAACAGGTCACCTTGTATTAAGTACTGTTCACACAAACTCAGCAGCCGCAACTGTTACACGTTTGATTGAAATGGGTGCAAAAGATTATCTGGTTTCTTCTACTTTGACCGGTGTAATTGCACAGCGTCTTGTAAGAAGATTGTGTGATAAATGTAAAGAAGAGTATATTCCTACAGAGGAAGAGGTAAAACATATTACAACAAATCCTGAGTTACAGCAGAAATTAATGAAAACCAAGCTGTATAGGAAAAAGGGCTGTAAAGAATGCGGATATCTCGGATTTACAGGTCGTCTAGGTATATATGAAATTATGCCTATCACAAGAGAGATTAAGAAATTAATAGCTCAAGGCGCCCATGATATTGAAATTGAAGAAGCTGCTGTTGCGGCAGGAATGAAAACATTAAAAGACTCTTGTTTAAATCATATTATCGAAGGTAGAACTACTACAGATGAATTTATAAGAGTTCTTGGATACGCAAGTGATTAAAGAATAGGTATGCGAGGTTTATATGCCATTATATAGCTACATAGCATTAAAGCAAGGAAAAGAAGTTGTCAGAGGTGAGATAACAGCTTCCAATCTTAAGGATGCACGTGATGTTGTCCGTAAGATGGGGCTTGTTCCTACACAGATAAATGAGGCTGTGGATATAAAAGCTAAGAAAGCAACAAGACTTTCGTCACTTTCTTTAAGCGAAAAGATTGACTTTATCTCAACGCTGCAAATTTTGTTAACGTCCGGTATTCCAGCTGTTGAATCTTTGATGTTTATGGAGCAGGAAGCTGCTAAGAAGAAAATTCGTGACATGTCAAAAATCTTGAAGACACAGATTATGGCCGGTTCAACTTTTGCAGATACAATGGCTAGATATCCGCAGGTTTTCGGGTATATTTTTATTGGTCTGGTAAAAGCCGGTGAAGAATCCGGTGAACTTGAAAAAACATTAGACCGTATCAAAAACTTGTTGGAAAAACAGGCTAATATTAAAGGTAAAGTTATTGGTACATTGATGTATCCGATGTTCGTTATTGTGCTGGCGTTTTTCATCATTATCATCATGCTTACATTTGTATTCCCTGCGTTTAAAGATATGTTCGCTCAACAGGAAAAAGCATTGCCTTGGATTACTTCAATGATGATTCTTGCGGGTGATTATTTGAAAACTTACTGGTTCACAATTCCAATATTTGTTGTAGCTGTATTTGCTTTCTGTTTCTTAATGATAAACTGGCAGCCTGCAAGAAATATTCTGGATAAAGTGGTTCTTAAGGTACCTTTGCTTAATAACTTGATTTTGTATTCAAACTATTCAAACTTTTTATCAGTATTAAGCGTATCATATGATGCCGGTATTCCGGTTGTAGACTGTCTGCATCTGGCAGTTATTACATTAACAAATTCTGTTATGAAAAATAAAATGAGCGGTGCTATTGTAAAAGTTCAACAAGGTATGCAGGTTTCTCAGGCATTGAAATCGACGGGGATTGTACCTAAGATGCTTTTATTTATGATTGCAACCGGTGAACAATCAGGTCGTTTGGGCGATATGCTTGAAAAAGGTGTAAACTTCCTCGATAGAACTCTGGATGCTATTATTGATACTTTAACAAAAATGATTGAACCTATTATGCTTATTGTAATCGGTAGTATCGTTCTTGTAATGGCATTGGCTCTGTACTTACCACTCTTCCAGTCATACATGAACTAGGGTGCTACGCACGTAGACCACAGGTCGGGTGACAAAAATAAAACGCCTGTATTGGAGATAAACTTAAAATGGAAAATAACGAAATTTTAGAACTTACAACATCTGCATGGAGAGAAAAGGTTTATATTGAAACTGCAGAATATATAATAAAAGGTTATGTTTTTATGCCAAAGATTGGCAAGAAAACCAGACTGCTTTCAGAAATTCTTAATACTAATAAGCAGTTTATTGCAGTAAAGAATTGTACCCTTGAATCAAAGTTAGTACCGCAGAAGGAAGTTGAATCTCATGATTTTCTGCAGGTTAATATTTCTACAATACTTTTGATGAGACCTCTTTATGAAGACTAAAACTTATGTAGTTACAGGCTCGACTTCGGGGATAGGCAAGGCATTACTTGAGAGAATTGCCGCTGATAATGTAGTTTTTGCCGGATATCGAGATAAATCAAAGCTTGAAATCTTGCAAGCTTTATCGCCAAATATTTACCCTTTTTATGTTGACTATGCTAAACCTGAAAGCATAAAATACGCAGCAGAGTATCTACTTTCTAAGTGTACAAAAATTGACACTTTGGTAAATATTGCCGGATGTGTTGTTGCAGGGCCGGTGGAAAAAATTGATATTTCTGAAATACGAAGGCAGTTTGATGTTAATGTTTTCGGTCATCTTGAATTAACAAAAGACTTGATAGATTTGCTGGATGGCGGAAAGATTATAAATGTAAGCTCTATGGCAAGTTACGGTGTTTTTCCGTTTATATCGCCATACTGTGCCTCCAAACGCTGTCTGGATATGTTTTTTAATGCACTGCTTGTAGAAAATAAGAAAGACATTAAGGTTGTTTCAATTAAACCCGGTGTTATTGCAACACCTTTGTGGGGAAAATCGGTTGAAGAAAATTCTAAATACATAGAAAACTGCAAAGGTTACGAAAAAGAGATGGAGTTTCTTATCTCGAATGCGCAGAAAAATGAGTCTAAAGGACTTTCTGCAGATAAAGTTGTGGATGTAATTCTAAAGGCTGATGGGGCGAAAAATCCAAAATTAACATATACAGTAGGAAGAGATGCTGTTGCTGCAAGAATTATTGCGAAGATGCCGCAAAGTTTAATCAACAGACTGGTTAAACTGGGTATGAAACTTCGAATTAAGAATTAATGTAAATTTTTGTAAAGAATTTGACAGGAGAGTAGCAAAAATTTTTCTTGACGTTGTTTAAGAAGAATATAAAGCTCTCTCTTCTTATTTAAACGGACAGGCCTTGGTTTTTACAAGGTCTTTTTTTTATGCAGAAATGAACAAATTTTTTTATTTTTCGTTATACTAATATAGAGGTTACATTATGAATGATAAATGCTCAAAATATGAAGGATTATTTATATTCTCAGATGATGAAACATTAAAAAAACATCTTCTGGAATGTGAGGATTGCCGCAGGGAACAGGAAAAAATGGATAAGGTTTCTGGACTCATTGATGAGGTAAAGTTTCATTATTATTCTAAGTCAAAGAAGAAACCTATTTTGAAGATAGCGTGTGTTTTGATGTTTCTCATATTTTCAACTGTTACAATTACAGTAATGGAAAACTATGATGATATGCTTGACACATTACGCTATGGAGATACTTTGTCTGCTGAGGATTTAGGCTTCCCTGTTGATTCTTACGGACTCATTGCGGTGGATTAATGAATTTTAACGAAATAATTAAAACAAACAAAAGTAATATTAAAAATATAATAAAACTAATTACCAAAAGCGAGAATGAAGATTTAGAGCAAGAGGTATATATAAAACTCTGGAAGAATTCAGAAAAATATCAAGAAAGAGGTTCTTTCAAGAGCTGGGTCGGCACAATCGCGAAGAATACCTCTAAAGATTATTTGAAATCAGCAGTAGTAAGATACGAGCAGGATTCGACATCAGATGATTTTGTTCTGGCTAGCATTAAAGACAAAAAAACAACTCCGGAGGCAAATGTTATTGCATCAGAACGTCAGCAGAGAATAATAAAAGCGATAGACAGTTTAAAGCCTAAATTACGTGAAACTATTATGCTCTGTGAAATATATGGTTATACATACGAAGAAGCCGCCAGCAGGCTTAAATGTCCTATAGGTACGGTTAAATCCAGAATTTATAATGCCAAAAAAGAGCTGGCAGAAGTATTAAAAGATTTATTATAAGAGAGGTGAATTTATGAAAAAATTAGCAATTATGATGTGTACAGCATGTATACTCGCAGGATCAGGGGGAATTGCTGCTGAAACAACCGGTGCTCCAAATGAAGGAATTAAAAACCCTCCTTCAAAAGAAGAAATTATGAATAGAAGAAAAGCTCACGAAGCTGCATTTGAACAGAAACTCGGCCTTACTGAAGCTCAGAAAATTAAAGCTAGAGAGCTGCGTATTCAGGGGCGTCAAAAAATGAAACCTGTGTTAGAAGAAATTAAGGCAAAGAAACAGGAAGCAAGAATGGTTAAGATGTCAAGAATAGCTGTTCAGATGCAGGAAGAAAAATTAGCGCAGATAGATAAAGAGCTTGCTGTTCTTGAGAAAAAAGCGAACGAAATAAGAAAACAGAACATGAAAGATTTCGAAGCAATATTGACAAAAGACCAGAAGAAAATTCTTAAGAACATGAAAAAAGAAGGACGTAAGAATTTTGAACGCGGCCATCACTGTCCGCCGCCACCTCCATGTCCTGAACAGATGACACCACCTTCTGTATCAAAGTAAAAAAAAGAAACATCCGGATTAAATAAATCCGGATGTTCTTTTTTGGTAGTGTAGTAATTAAACATTCGATCTATTAAGTGCTCTTTCAGCAGCCATTGAAACCTGAGGGTTGGAATCTGCTTGAGCCAGTGTATATAGAGTTGTCAGTTCTTCTTTGTATTCCGGTCTTTGAATATGTCTAAGTGCATCGATTGCTGCGATTTTTACTCCTGAATTAGGATTAAATCTGAGCGCATCAACGATAGCTGCAGAACCCGGGAGATCTGTTAGAGGAACTATATTTCCTGTTTGTTTTTCAACTTCATCTGTGTATATTTTAGCGAGAATTGAAATTGTATAAAGTGCATATTCTTTATTTCTTTCAGCCTGTTCCATTGGAGAAAGTTCATTCGCCAGTGCAAAATCTTTTTCTGTTAACTGATAAGGGAGTTTTACCTGACCTTGTCCTTGTTTTGCATTTTCCATAACTATAAAGTTAGAGATTAATTTCTTTCTTGCCTGTACCTGTTCGTCTGTAGGAGCTGCAAGGTTAGCTGTATCTTTTTTAGTTATGTCAATTAAGCTTGAAAATACTTCACGTACGATATATGGAACTGCATTTTCAGGATTATCTAAAGATATTCTTGCGATTTCTTCCATCTGCTGAGCCTGTACATCATAATCCGCGTTTGTAAGGTTAGAAATAACAAGAGGAATATCTACGTCCGGCAAAATTTCTTCTCCCGGAATTATTTCAGGTCTTTTAATTTCTGTTTCTTTAACTTCTGTTTCCATGATTTGTACATCATCTGCAATGGCATCTTTAACTTCCGGAGCTTTTTCTTCAATTACTGGAGGAAGTGTTGTTTCTTGATTTGTTTGAATTGCTTCTTCTGGCTCTACGCCCTTTTCAGCTTCAGTTGTTGTATAGTTTGGTTCAGGAACGGCAGGTGTTTCTTCTTCAATTTCAACTTCTTCAATATCATTTGCTTCTTCTGGTTTTATACCTTCTATTTCAACTTCCTGTTCCATTTTTGGCAGAATAACGTTTGTTGTATGGTATGCTACATTAAAACCTTGAGGAAGCGGAATACGGTTAGTGTTGGCCATTTCATACGTAACAGGGCCTTCTGCTTCAGGATAATCATAGATTCTTTTGGATTCAGTGTTAACTGAAGGATTGTCAATATCAATATTTACAGCATTGTAAATTCCATTATCAGGGTAACTTATATTTTCTCCTCTATTTACCCCTGAATTTACCCCTGAGGCATTAACTTCCGGCTTTTGTATATTAATTTTTACACCGTTATAAATCGGTCTGTTAGCGCTGTTATCAATTGATTGAACCATATTTTACTTCCTTTCAACTATACACATCTGTTGACATAATGTCTGTCAAGAAAAAAAATTGCTTTTTCCTGAAAATATTTTTACAAATATTTACAAGAATACCTCTAAAGATTTATAACATCAAGCCCGCGAAACTCAAAAATTTTGCCGGTGTTATTTTTAAGTTTCTCTTCTCCAAGAAGACAGCCGACAATAGCTTCAAGCTGAGCAACAGGCATCATATTGGCTGGAAGTGAATCAAAATTGTATTCATACTTTAAAGCAGACTGCAGAAATTTGCAATCCGCACTTGAGCGCTCTTTGAAATTCGAATAAAGGTTAAACTTTTGTCTTGTTAAATATACTTCGAATCTGGAAATATCTGCACCTTCTTCTTTAAGTTTCATAAAGAGTTCGCTTCCTCTCGGGGCAAATCTTTGCATCCAGTTATCCCTGTTAAGAAATCTGTCTTCATTCTCATGAATAAGCTGGTATGGCTTTGAAAGCACTCTCCATTTTCCTTCCATCATTGTATTATCCCAGGGAAGGGAAATACAGAATACAGAATTTTGAATGGAAGAATAGTTATCAAAGAATAATTGAACGTCAGACATTGAGAAAAGTTTGTCAACATAAATGAGTTTGCCGGTTGCAATCTCTCTAACAGCAACTCCGCTTTCTACAGAAGAAGAGGGGCCTAATGACATTCCGACAGAATACTGTATCATAATCCAAAATCCTCATCTTCCGGAATATTAGAATCAAGCTTAATTACACGTCTTTCAACTGCAGGCATAGTGCCTTTATCACCAGTTTCTTTATCCAGATTGATATAAAGCTCCATATTGCTCTTTGAAAGAGTTTCACTCTTTTGGCGTTTAATTCTTTCCCTGTTTTCTTCAAGAAGCTTTCTTGCAGCAGGTGAAATAGAGTCGCCTTCTACTGCTCTAATAATTTGTTCACGCTGTTTTTGTATTGCTTCCTGTTGAGCTTTTGTAAGATTTAACGTAAAATCATTTCTTGTTTCAAATTCTCTTTTATATCTGTTTTTCAATATGAGTATCTCAACTCTTCTGTTAGCCGGATCTTTAGGTGAAATAGCTGTTTCAAGAGGTCTTGTATCAGCGTATCCAATAGCAGAAAACAGGGATGGGGAGAACTTAAACCGGTTAATCATATATCTTACAACAGAAGAAGCTCTTGATGCTGAAAGCTCCCAGTTAGAAGGGTATTTTTCAGTGTGAATAGGGTCGCTGTCAGTGTGCCCTTCAATTCTCATAGCGTGGAGAACAAATTTTTTGCAGATAAGCACCCCAACTTTGTCCAGCAGTTTTCTTGCATTAGAATCAAGATATGCAGATGCCGGTGCAAACAAGTACTTATCATCAAAGGTTAATAACAAACCTTTGTCAGTTATTTTAGCCGAAATGCCATCAAGTTCTCCGGCTTTTGTAAGCTCCTGAATAGATTCTTCAATCTCTTTAAACGATTCTTCTTCATATCTAGGACTTATGTATTCGAGCATCAAGCTTGGAATAAATGAATTTGCCTGCTGCTGGTCAAATATTGAGTCGCTTCCGTCCATTAAAGCCTGCTGGCCGTCAAACAGAGTATTTTGACTGAAAGCATTTTTCAGAGACTCTTCAAGTTTTGCAAAATCAGTTGCGTCAACCTGAGCAAGTGCATACAAAACAACAAAGGTTGCAAAGAGCAGAGTAATAAAGTCGGCGTAAGAAACCAGCCACCTTTCCAAATTCTCATGTTCAGGGTGTTTCTGTTTTTTAGCCATTTGCTTTTTCTTCCTTATTGTCTTCGAGTATAAATGAGCGCAGCTTGCGTTCAATTAGAACAGGGCTTTCGCCGGCCTGAATTGATAAAACTCCTTCTAAAATCATATTTTTGTATAAAAATACGCCCTGATAAATAAATTTTATTCTGGTACTGATTGGAATCATAACAAGGTTGGCTGCGAACAAACCATAAATAGTAGCAACGAATGCAACTGCAATACCTGCACCTAGTTTAGACGGATCTGAAAGGTTCTGCATAACCTGAATTAAGCCCATAACGGCACCGATAATGCCAAGTGTCGGGGAATAACCTCCGAAGGATTCAAAAACTTTTGCAGCATTGTTTACATAATTTTCAAGCTGCTCTATCTGGTTTTCCATCATTTCTCTTACAAGAGCCGGATCTGTACCGTCGGCAACAGCTCCTAAACCTAGTGTTAGGAGGCTGTCCGAAGCGTTATAAGCTTCTTTTTCAAGAGAAATAATACCTTCTTTTCTGGCTTTGGTTGCGAAACCGCCGATTTCTGTAATTAGAGCATTAAAGTCTGATTTAGGCGGCATAAATACATTTTTCAACATTTTTATGGCTGAAATTAATGTTTTGTGCGGGAAGCTTAAAATAACAGCACCTGTTGTACCGCCGAGGACGATAAATGCAGCAGTTATTTGTAATAGCTGTCCGAGATTACCGCCTTCCATTGCCTGCCCTATAAGTATCATTGTCATACCGAAAAATAGGCCTATGACTGCAAATATATCCATAATTATCTCCAATTGTATACTATTCTGAATATATTAAACTATATTTTCATGTGTTTGAAATCCTTTAAATATAGTAGTTTTGTATACTTTTAGCGAGATTTAAACTTGTATTTACATACCTTCAAAGTTACCGGCAAGAACTCTTAATGCTTTGTCTTCTGCTTTCTGGGCTCTATCAAGAGCAGATTGCAGGCCCGAGTTGTCATAAGTTTTCTGGATATTAGCTGCTGCCTGTGATGGAATATATTTTCTCTGTGCTTCATTTACTTTGTCTGATTTAATTGTGCATTCCTGAGAAGGTATATAAGTGTAAGTATCTACCTTGCTGTTTTTTATTGAATGCGGAATTATATTTTGCTGTGACGGAATATAGGTATAGTTATCAACATCAGTATCCGGTGTTGGAATTTGACTGCTGTATGGACTTGTACCCTTTGTTGTCATTATATTTTGAACTGGAGGCTGTGCTTGGACTGCCGGCTGTCTGCCGAATTGTTTTGCTTTTTGTGTATCATATAATCTCTGGTTCAAGTCTTCTTTCAGGAATTTTTCCTGCTTTTTCTTATCAGCTTTTCTTTCATCCTGTTTCATTGCATCATATGATTTGCCGAATATTGCAGTTGTGCATTTTGTTAATGCAGCACTTAAAACGCCCATTGAAATCAGACCCCATATCCCGAATCTAATAGGGATACCGGCTGCGTTTCTAAAAAAAGCCGGAACTTTGCGTGCAGTATTGGCTGCAAAGTTTGAGTTTCTATAGCTGTTTAATCTGCATAAATCAGGTGTTATGCAGCCTGCAAGTTTGCGCAGACCTCTGGTAAATATGTTTTGACCTTTTACAGTCCTTAATTCTTTTAATTGTTTTTCTACGACACTTCTTGCAACATCGTATTCATGTTTTGTTTTGAATGTATTCGGGTTTGGAACCTTAATACCATCTTTAAGTATAGTAGGTTCAACACGTTTATTAAAATCTTCTACCAGTTTTCTGTATTGTTCAACCTTTTCTTTTCCCATTCCGGCATTTTTAATACCGCCGATTGAGTGCATCATTCTTAATGCAAGAGGGAATGTAAATACCCACGAAATATTATCAACGAAACCGTTTGCTGCTGTACCTATTTTCTGGTCTTTATCAGCTTTTTTAACATTTATGCCAAGTTCAACCAGCAGAGGCGCAATAAATATTAATGCCCCCAGCTTACCGCCTCCGAATGTTAATCCGCGGTGTATCATCTGCATGGCCTTAGACATAAATCTTCCGGTTCCGGTCTTTGCTCCATCTGACATACTGTGAAGCTTGTTAAATATTTCATCGCATCCTACAGTTCTTTCAAAAGGTTTAGTAAGCGGTCCCATCCAGCTGTAATGTCCTGCGCCCATCTTGACTTTGCCTTTGACCTTGCCGGCTGCAGTTTTTACATCATTGATGTATTTTCCGTAAACATCATCTTTAATAAGCTTAAGTTTTTCTGCATCTAAGCCCATTTCTTTAAGAATTTCTGTTTTAACAGCTTTTGTGGATGCAGCCCCCATTCCCTGAATTTTTTTTATTTCTTCCGGAGTTTTCCCTAAACGGTCTAATAAAACTTGATTTACAGCTTCTGTTTCAGGTATCTGTGAGATTTTTTGAACATTAAATGTCTTTTTCAACATTGTAATTTCACGGTCATTAAGCCCGATATTCTTTAAGCTCGGAGCTTCTGCTGAATCTAATTTCAAAGCTTCAGTTATTCTTATAAAATCCTGTACAACTTCTTGTTTTTGATTAAACATTTGAGTTTTAACAGTAGACCATTCCGGCATTGTTGGTGTGTCTTTCATTGCACGCAAAATTGCACTGTTTTGAACAGCTTTTTTACCGGCATTGCCAACTGAACCCAGCCCTGAAATAACTGCCTGTACAGGTTTATTCTGGATAATTTTTGAATTTTGGATATTATCCCCAAAATTTGCAGCTTTTTTAACAAGGCTGTCTTCATATTTTCCGCTGCACGCAGTAGAATATGCATCCAAACCAACTCCAAGTCCAAGCCAGGTCGCAAGTACAGCAACAGGATGTTCTACAAAAGGTTTAAGAAACATATCATAGAACGGATTTTCTTTTACAACTTCTTTTACACTCTGCGGGGAATATGTATCCGGAACATAGTAATAGTTAGGTATGCGGACAGTCTGCTGCTGTTTCTGCTGCTGTCCTGCATAATTTTGTATATTAAAATTTGAATTAATTTGTGTCACAACAAACCCTTTTCTAACCTAACTATCTATATAAAGTCAGTTTTATAGAAAAAATTGCCATGTTTGTTAAGAAAATTTAAAATTCCGGTGTTAATTCACAGCAAGTTTGACAGGCGCCGAAAGTTCCGCCGTTTGCTTTAAGGTTCTTCCTGAAGCAGCAGTAATGGGGGGCATTGAAAAGTTCTTTTAAGCTTTTATCCTTTACGTTTCCAATTTTCTGTGACAGGCATGGATAAACAAACCCCTCTGGATTTATAAACATGTTATTGTACGGAAATGTGCAGGGCTTGTAAATTTTTTGTACAGGCGTCTCTGGAGGCAAATTGAAAAACTTTTCAATTGATTCAAGCGGGTTTTCGCTGTATTCAAATTTAGGTGAAAATCTGAGCTTTGTCTTTCCTTGGAGGCTTTCGATCTCCCTGTAAACTTCTTTAAAATGAGCCATATCAAAATATTGTTCTATCGGATAATTTGCATTATATTCAGGAATGAAACTTTCTTGAAGTATTGAACTTTGTTTCCAGTTGTTATTCCTCAAAAACGAAATTGACAGAAATTCAAATCCCATTTTTTCACAAAGTTTGTACAGCTTAACTAAATCATCAAGGTTGTTCTCAAGTACAATTGTTTTGATATCAATCATCTGCTTTGGTTTTTGTGATTTGAGGTTCTCAAGGTTTGATATAATAATGTCAAAAATACCTTCTTTGCCTCTGTTCTTGTCGTGATTTTCTCCATATCCGTCAAGAGAAACAGAAAGCATAAGAAGTTTATATTTGATAAAAGCCTTAATGATTTCATCATTAATCAATATTCCGTTTGAAACAACATGAACTTTGTTCCAGATTTTTTTTGAGGTGTAAGCCAGAATATCAATAAAATCTTTTCTTATAAGCGGTTCTCCTCCGACAAGAGTCGCTATTGAGTAGAAAGGAAGCTGATTTATTACTTTTTTCCATTCATCAGTCGTAAGTTCTTTTTTATTGCGTTCTTTTCCTACATAACAATAAGGGCAGGCAAGATTACAATGGTATGTAAGCTCTAAAAAATATCTGAAAGGAATTTTTGCTCTGCCGTACTTATCATTGTAAGAAAGTGATGTATAAAAATCCCGCGCAAAATCAAATAACTTTGAATAATTCATATATAAGTTATAACATAAAGAAACCTCTCTTGTAAAAAGAGAGGAAAGTTTGAGCGATGAGGATTCTTTATTATGATAAAAGCAACCCTTCATCATTACATTAAACTTATTATTGAATTAATCTTATACTTTATACCTAGTGCTAAGAGCAAATTTTAGCACCTGAGCTTGTTCCTAGTCTTGAAGCACCTGCTTCAATCATTTTTATTGCGGTTTCTTTATCTCTTATTCCGCCGGAGGCTTTTACCTTAAGCCCTGCATCTTTAACAGTTTCGTACATCAATTTGACGTCTTCTTCTTTTGCACCCACTCCGTTTTTCACAAATCCGGTTGATGTCTTAACAAAATCAGCTCCGCCTTGTATACAAAGTTCGCATGCCTTTTTAATTTCTTCTTTTGTCAAAAGGTCTGTTTCAAGTATAACTTTTAAATTTCTTCCCTGACAAAAAGCCTTTATTTTAGAAATTTCATCAACAATGTAGTTGTAATCCTTGTCTTTGAGCCTTCCTGCATTTATAACCATATCAATTTCATCAGCCCCGTTTTTTATTGCATCAACGGTTTCTAAAACTTTATTTTCAGTTGTCGTTTGTCCGAGTGGAAAACCTACAACAGTAACAACTTTAACCTCATTGTAGCCGGTTTCTTTAAGAAACTGCTTTGCAAGTTTTACATTGCAAGGGTTGACGCAGACACCTAAAAAGCTGTATTCACAAGCTTCTTTAAGAAGTTTTTCTAAGTCTTCCCGTGTTGCATCCTGTTTTAAAAGTGTATGTTCGATATATTTATTCAATTCCATTTTTATACCATTTGGGCGGGCTTCATCCCATCTAACTACTAACTTATATTATCCATTCCAAGAAGCCCTTTGGAACAAACTACTAAAATTATTGACACAGTGTGAAAAATACAGCGGTTATAATCCCCATAATCAGACAGTAGTAGCCAAAAATTCCGAGAGAGAATTTTGATACAAATTTTAAAAAGTATTTTATACAAACATATCCTACTACTCCAGAAACAATTGTTCCGGCTAATATAGCTGTCCAATTATATGTAATAACTTCATGAAAATCAAGCTTAATAAGAGGATAAAACATTGAAGCTCCAAGGATTATCGGTATACTCAAGAGAAAAGAGTATCTTGCAGAGGTTGTTCTGTCAGAGCCGCTTAAAAGTCCCGTTGCAATAGTTAATCCAGAACGTGAAAAGCCGGGAATTGCTGCTAAACCCTGAGCAATTGCTATTAAAATAGAGCTTTTTAATGTAATCTCTTTTTTCTCTGTAAGCTTTTTTGACCATGCTTCGCTGAAAAGAAGCAGAATACCGGTGAATATAAGTAAAAGACCTACAAATGCAGGTTTAAACACAAGGCTTCCGGCAACTTCGTTTAGAGGAAATGCTATTAGTACTGTGATTATCGTACCAAGTATGATATAGATACCAATTTTGAACTCTCTTGAAGTGTAGTTTTTTGTTTTTAAACCTGTGTACAAAGCCTTGAGGATTTCAAAAATTTCTTTTCTAAAAAATATTAAAACGGCAATCAATGTACCTAAATGCAGCATAATATCAAGAAAAATTTCCTGATTAGATTCGTGCACCAATTCTATTCCCTTAAAGACCTTGTAGAAATTTGAGGTAAATACAAGATGAGCTGAACTTGAAATTGGTAAAAATTCGCTCAGTCCCTGCACTATTCCCATTAATATTGATTGTACGATATCCATTTTTTATATCCTACTAAACCTACTCCTCATAGTAACTTGCGCAAGAAGTTGCTGTTTCCCATACAGAAACCTTAGAAACCTGCACAATTTTCTCTTTAAGTTTATTATAAATAAACATAGAAATCATCTCGCTTGAAGGGCTTTCACCTTTAAATTCAGGCAGTTCGTTAATATCCTTGTGATCCAGTAAATCTAAAACCGCTTTCATTTCACGTTTTAAGACTTTATAATCTACAAGAATATTACTTTTATCCAGATTTTCTCCTTTAACATAAGCTTCAACCAGCCAGTTATGTCCATGCTGGTGCTCACATTCTCCTTCATAATTTAACAGATGATGTGCTGCCGAAAAATACATTTGTGCTTTTAGCTCGAACAATTTAACCCCCTCCCCAACCCTCCCCGTCGGAGAGGGAATAATAATTTTCTATATCAACAACAAACCTCGGCAAGCCTTGCCATGATTTTTTCTGTTATTACTTTTATGTAATCTTTGTCAACCATACCATTAATTATACAGTCTGCAATCTGGTATGTCGGTCTTATGTACTGCTGCGCAGTTTCGTTTACATTCTTGAACTGTAAATCAGCTGCTTCTCCTGTTTTCCCGCGTGATACTGCACGTTTGTACCAGCGTTCTTTAATTACGTCAATAGGAGTAAATACATATACTTTTACATCCATAATATCTCGAACTTCTTCATTTAGAACGTATAAACCTTCTGTTAATACAACCTTTGCAGGAGTCTTAACCTCTCCATCAGGGTCTGATACGCATGTTACAAAATCATATTTCGGCGAAACCACTGTTTCACCCTGTTTAAGACCCAGCAGGTGTTTTCTCATGAGCTGCAAATCTATTACATCCGGAGTATCAAAGCTGAACCCTGTTTTAAACAAAGCATCATAGCTTCCTGCTTCAAGCAGCTCTTTTGACGTGTCTTTGTAATAATCATCCTGCCGGATAACAGTATAAATCCCTTCTTTTTTATCTCTCACAACAGCTTCAATAGTGTTATCAACAAACACAGTTTTTCCGGAGGCGCTTTCACCGGTAATACCTATTAGGAAAGTTTTTTTCTTTTCCTGCACCACTTTGCGTGCAATATTCATGATAAAGTCGTCCGCAACTTTCAGGAACAAAGGCTGCTCCTGTTTTTTGTCTTCTTCAAGAATTTCTTTAAGCGTATCCACAATATTTGTGATAAGTTCCATATCCAGGCGGCTGGAATAGAAATTATAATTTGTAAGTTCGAAAGTTTCCACCATAAATCCGTCCTTAATTCATTTTAACATTGTATAGTAAACAGCTAAAAAAATCTCATGTTACTTAAAAAAAATTTACCTAATTTTTATGTTTTTACTATAATTAACATGCAAGGGATAAATAAGAAAGGAAAGAGATAATGAAAAAATCAATTAAAGATTTAGGTGACATCAAAGGTAAAACAGCTCTTGTCAGAGTTGATATCAACGTACCTTTAGATGAAAACAAAAATGTAACTGATGATACCCGTATTCAGGCTATCGTTCCTACAGTTAATTATTTAAAAGAAAAGGGTGCTAAAATTGTTCTTATGGCTCACCTCGGCAGACCAAAAGGCGAAAAGAACCCTGAATTTACACTTGCACCTGTTGCAAAATACATGTCAAAAGTTTTTGGTGAAGAAATCGTGTTCATTCCTTCTGTAGAAGAAGCAAAACCTTATGTTGAAAAACTTGCAGACGGTCAAATCGCTTTATTGGAAAACATTCGTTACTATAAAGCTGAAGAAGCAAAAGATGATGACATGACTTTTGCTGAAGAACTTGCAAAATTAGGCGATTTCTATGTAAATGACGCATTCGGTGCAGCACATAGAAACCACACTTCAACTGCAAAATTAGCAAAAATCCTTAAGCCGGCAGTATCAGGTTTATTGATGGAAAAAGAAATTAGATGCTTATCACAGGCTCTTGATAATCCGGAAAGACCTTTCACAGCTGTTGTAGGCGGTGCAAAAGTTTCTTCTAAGATTGGTGTTTTAGAAAACCTTCTTGATAAAGTTGATAACATGATAATAGGCGGCGGTATGGCTTATACATTTGTAAAAGCTAACGGCGGTAAAATAGGCAACTCTATTTGTGAAGATGACCAGATTGAAACAGCTAAGGCTATTGAAAAGAAAGCTGCTGAAAAAGGAGTTAAGCTTGTTATGGCTACTGACGTTCTTGTAACAGATGATTTCTCTGGTAATGGAACTAATAAATTCGTGAAAATAAACGAAATTCCTGATGGATTTGAAGGCGTTGACGCAGGCCCAGACTCAAGAAAAGCTTTTGCTGATGTTTTAAAATCTTCAAAGACAATTCTTATGAACGGCCCTGTAGGTGCATTTGAAAATCCTAAGTTTGCAGAAGGTACAAAGGCTGTGTTAGAAGCTATTGTTGAAGCTACAAAAGCCGGTGCAACTTCTGTAATCGGTGGCGGCGACTCTGTTTCTGCTGCAAAGAAATTTTTCAAGGCAGAAGACTTCACTCACGTTTCAACAGGCGGCGGAGCTTCCTTAGAATTTATCGAAGGAAAAGTTCTTCCGGGTGTTGCTGCGCTGGACGATAAGTAAAACTATTATGAAAATGGGGCGGATTGCAGAACGCAATCCGCCCCATTTTTTTATTAAATCGGTATTAACACATTACTATCCATAATAGTTTTCTTGTTTGACGCCCAAGAAAAATGGCAATTATGGAGAAAAATATATCGTATAAGATTTGTATACCACTTTGCGAAATAATCCAACTTGTGACTAAATCCATCGGTGCTTGTCTTAGTGTTGCGATAAAGAACATATATAAAATTCCAAGAACATGGATTGTTAAAACTCCGATTACAGAAATGAGGAAAACTCTTAAGAAATCAGTCTTTCCCTTAAGCAAAGTCCCTGCAAAAAATATTGCCGGAAGAAATGCCAGTATATAGCCAAATCCGTATTCAAATAAATATCTAACGCCGCCTCCTAGGGCAAATATCGGGAAAAATAACCCGAGAATTATGTACATTAAAATTGAAAGAATGCCGAATTTACGCCCCAGAAGCGCAACAATGAAAAACACCATAGGGATTTGCGGGATATATTTATAGCTCTTTATAAAATGATGCAGTATCTCGTAATCATTTAAATCCTGAGCCAGAAATGAAAAAGTATCAAGCGGGAAATAAGGATGTTTAATTGTTACCTGCGTAAAAGTTGCTACAATGATAAACAAAACAGAAAGACAGGTTAATATCAGCGTTCCGAGAGTTATTTTTATCGGTTCACCTTTATATTTAAAACTATCTATCTGCTTTTCTATTCGTTTGCTCATTTTTATACCATTTGGGCGGGCTTCATCCCGCTATACTACTAAATTTTCTTTACTATTCAAGGAAGCCCTTTGTAACTAAACCCTAATTTTAATTAGTTTTTTTAAATTGTCAATATTTTCTAAATACTTATTTTTGAATTTGTCGTAAAAAATATTTTCAGTCCACATAATCAGTGCATCCTCATTGTTATCCTGATAATATCCCTTTCTGGTGCCGAGTGACTGGAAACCGTACTTTTCATAAAGCTTTATAGCTGGCATATTTGAAACTCTCACCTCAAGAGTAAGATATTTTACTCCGTCAGCGTAACAGTCTTCTATAATCTTGTGTATAATAGCTTCGCCTATATGGTTGCGCAAAAATTCTTTTTTTACAGCTATTGTAGTAATATGTCCCTCATCAATAATATGCCATGTTCCGGCATATCCAACGAGTTTTCCGTCAGAAGTTTTTGCTGTGTAGTACTTTGCTAGATTATTTGACATCTCATCATAGAAAGATGATTTTGCCCAGTGGTGCTTGCCGTAAGCCTCTTCCTCGATCTCAACAACACCTTCTATATCATCTTTTGTCATTTTATCAATATAAATTTCTGATAATTTTACTATGGACATAGGCTTTCCCAATCAATATCATCTTCGGTTTCTTCACCAGGTTCTACAATATGGTCGCCGTCTTCAAGCATGAGCATTAAAGACAACCTTAGCTGTTTTTTGTAATTTTCAAGGGCTTTTTCTCGTGTTTTAGCGCAGAATGCAAAACTCGGAATTTCTTTGATTTCAATATAATGATAAGGATTTCCGTTAAAATCCAAATCAGTTCCCTCAATAAGAGTCCAATCAAGGTTCATGTAATAATCTAAGTCTTTTGTATTAGTCATCTAAAGACCTTTCACTAAGAGGCTGTTTAATCATAATCCCTTCTCCGCCTATAACATCAGCCTGTCTGCCGTTGATATACAAATATACAGGCTGGCTTGTATTTGCTTTTGCAGTCTTAATGACCTGCCGTACTCTTGTATAAGTACTTTCTGCTCCGCCGCCGCCTTCAAAGGCAGAAGACAGGTCTATCATAATATTCCCGTCGCCTTCTCTAACCGAAAGTATTTTTGTACCCAGCGGAATTTCGGAGGTAAAACCTTTTGATTTTTCCCATTTTGTAGGACCTGCAATAAGTTCTTTTATTGCATATGCAAAACAAGACTTTTCAACAGAAGTATCGCATTTTCTATTAACAGAGCGAATATTTCCGTTTGAATCTGCAACATATATTTTTACTGTTTTGTAACTATGTTCTTTTGCTGGTTCATCATCTGTGGGAGAAGGCACTTCTTCTGATATTTGAGGAAGTTCTTCTATGGGCGGCTGCTCATCGTGATGCGGAAGAGTCATATGGATACCTTCTGCGCTGAAAAATGAGAAATATACATACGCAACTGATATTACTATAAGTACGAATAAACCCAGTTTTTGAGAAAAATTCATGGCTTAATCTCCTTTTACAATTATTTTACCATCAATTTTAACTTTATTGTCAACAATATTTACATTCTCAACATTTGCATCGCATTCTTTTGATTCCAATCTTGCAAGTGTGAATTCAAGAGGGTTTAAAAGATTTAGCATATTTGCAACTTTGTTCAGCGAAATATTTCCGTAAGCACTATTCAATTTAACATTTGCAGCTCTGATTTTACCGTTTTTAACATTGAAACCTGAGGACGCAACGAAAACTTTATTCTTTGGTGACGGCGCAATAGGGAAATTGTATTCGGTTAAGATATAAAGCTGATTATTCATAATTTTTGTGCTGACGCCTTTTACCTCAAACATTGGATAAGCAATATTATTAATATTATCAAGTACAGCTTTATAATTGCTGTGTTTGAGAGCTGTATTCATGCTTTCATCTGATAACATCATTTCATACTGGAATTTCATATCTGATTTAAATTCAACAGGATCCTTTGTATAGTCAACATAATTATAGTCAGTCAAAGATTTAAGGTGTACATAAGGAATTGTTATCCCTTCAGAAACAATGTCTGTGCCGGTAATTTCAAGATTTTTGAATATACCCTTTTTCATGCTTGATACAGTGTAGCCGTCAAACTTAACTTTATATTTTCCGCCTGTTTCTTTCTTTAACGATGACTTAATAATATGTTCGGCCATGCTTTCTGCAATCGGGTTCATAATAGCAAAATGTCTATGATTTTGCAGATAATCTTTTGAGTATTTATCTGCAGCAAACCCTGTATTCACGGCAAATAACATTAAAATAAAAACTAATAAAATCTTTTTCATAATCCATATCCTTATTCTGTTAATTTGTGCCGGCATGTGAGAATATTAATTGTTCTCTCCGCCTTCTGCAACTCCCCTGTAAAATTCGTTAGTAATAAGCTGGGAGTATTTTTTCTTTTCACTGATAGAAAATGCAAGCTTTTCAGAGCCGTCTGAAGTTGTAACGCTTGCTACAACTCCGGCAACATCTTTGAATGGCAGTTTTGTAACGTGCGCTTCAAATTTTGCATAAGGCACATCTTTTCCGTAAACTTTCATTGTTCCGCGGTCTGTAATTTTTATATCCTGTACAGTTACGGCCTGATATTTGAATTTGTCTGCAAGGTCATTGAGTTTCTTATCAACTTTATCGCTCTTAATATCATTTTGCGTCAACAAAGGTTTTTTGCCTGAATCTACAATTACCATTTTTTGTCCGGATGCTTTATGCTCGGCAATTACAGCCTTATAGCCTACAAGGTTTACAGAATTATCAATCTGAAATTCTTCGTTTAGACCTGAAAAGTTTCCGATTTTTTTCGCACCTTCAAGAGCATGCTCCTGAATAAAATTTCCTACACTGACCTTGACTGCTTCAACATATTTCTGGCCGCCGATAGCGTTAAATCCAATAATAGCGAGTACTAATAAAAATGCGTTAAAAATAATCTTTATTAATCTAAACATTACTTGCACCTATTCTAAATATTATGTACAATTATAACTATGACAAAACCTGAAATCAATCTAATAAATACTACAGACATCAATATGGACGACTTGACTCCTGCAATGAAGCATTTTTTAGAAGTCAAGCGTGAACATCCTGAGTGTCTTATGCTCTACCGCATGGGCGATTTTTATGAAACATTTTTTGAAGATGCGGTTACATTATCACGAGAACTAGAATTAACTCTCACCGGCCGGGAATGCGGCAAGCTTGGAAGAATACCGCTGGCAGGTATTCCAGTCAAAGCATTAGACGGGTATCTTGAAAAACTTGTTGCTAAAGATATCAAAGTCGCTATATGCGAACAGCTAGAAGATCCAAAACTCGCTAAAGGCATTGTAAAACGCGGAGTTGTAAGAATTATCACTGCAGGGACTCTTATTGAAAGCAATTTCTTGAACCAGAATAGCAACAATTATATGTGTGCAGTGTTTTCTGATAAATCAAAGAATGAAAAATGGGGCTTTGCTTATACTGATATTTCGACAGGAGAGTTTAAAGCAACACAGCTTGATTATCAAACTCTTTTAACTGAGCTCGTGAGAATACAGCCAGCTGAAATAGTTGCTCCTGCCAAGAAAATGCAGCTGCAGCCTTTCCAGATTGTTCCGGAAGAAACTATAGATTTACCGGATGAGATTGTACAGAATTATAATTGTTCAAAAGTTCCGGCTAAGGTCTTTGAAGAAAATTTTGCTAAAGAAAATCTCAAGCAGGTACTTAAAATTGGTGATTTAGATGCTATTGGATATAACTCCTGTACTCTTGGTTTCAGAGCTGCGGCAGGGGTTCTGGCATATATCTGGGAGAACCTCAAAGAAGGGTTCCCTAAATTTGAGAGAATTGAAACGTATGAACTTTCAGAGTATATGGCAATTGATGCCGGAACAAGAAAAAATCTTGAGCTTACAGAAACTTTGAGAGAAAAGAACAAGTATGGCTCGCTTCTATGGGCTATAGACAAAACTTCAACAAATATGGGGGCCAGACTTCTGAAATCCTGGATTTGTCAGCCGTTAAAAGACTTAAAAAGAATTATAAAACGTCAGGAAGTGGTAAAAAGTATTGTGGATAATTCTACTGAACGTTATGATCTTCAAAGACAGCTGAAAAATATTTATGATATTCAGCGGTTGTCTACGAAATTAAGCAACAGCACAGGACTCCCGCGTGACTTTTTAAGCCTTAAAATATCTTTAATGTCGCTTCCGGAAATCGTCGAAACGGCTAAATCTATTGGTTTAACCACTTTTGAACCAATTGAAGGCGAACTTGATAAATTAAAAGAATATGCTGATATTATTGAACAAACGATTAATGATAATGCGCCTATAGCAATTAAGGAAGGCGGGATAATTAAGGCTGGTGTAAGCTCTGATTTAGATTATCTTAGAGATTTAATGTATAATGGCGAAAGCTGGCTTAAAGATTTTGAACAGAGAGAAAAAGACCGTACCGGTATTCCGACTTTGAAAGTCGGGTATAATAAAGTTTTTGGCTACTTTATTGAGGTGACAAATACAAATCTCGGCAAAGTTCCGGCTGATTATATTAGAAAACAGACGTTAACAGGCGCAGAAAGATTTATTACAGATGAGCTAAAAAAACATGAGGACGAAGTTCTAACAGCTCAGGTTAAAGCATTTGAGTTAGAGTATAAACTCTTTTGTAATTTCAGAGATTATTCAAAAGAATTTGTGAGTCTGATTAGAGAAACAGCTGAATGTATTGCAAAACTGGATGTCTTTACTTCATTTGCTTCTGTTGCAGTTGAGCATAATTATGTTTGTCCGGTAATGAATGAAAGCGGTGATTTTTTCGTTAAGAATGGACGTCATCCTGTACTGGAGCAAATACTTCCTCTAGGTAATTATGTTGCAAATGATATTGAGCTTTCTAGTACGGACAGAAGCAAGACTCAGTTTATGATATTGACCGGGCCAAATATGGCCGGTAAATCAACTTATATGAGGCAAAATGCTTTAATAGCTATACTTGCTCAAATAGGTTCTTTTATTCCTGCTGATTACGCAGAGATTGGTATCGTAGACAAAATATTCACACGTGTAGGTGCAAGTGACGATTTGACATTGGGTAAATCTACATTTATGGTTGAAATGACAGAAACAGCTTGCATTTTGAACAGTGCGACAGACAAGAGCCTTATTTTGATTGATGAAATCGGACGCGGAACAAGCACATATGACGGGGTTGCTATTGCATGGGCTGTTGCGGAATACATTGCAAATCAGATTGGTGCAAGATGCATTTTTGCTACACATTACCATGAGCTAAATGTAATGACAAAAACATTCCCGCAGATTAAGAACTATAGAATTACTGTTAGTGAAGAAAATGGTGAAATAGAGTTTTTAAGAAAAATTGTACAGGGCGGAGCAAGCAAGAGCTATGGTATTCAGGTAGCTAAAATGGCAGGGCTTCCTAATACTGTAATTAAGCGCTCTGAAGAATTGATGAGCAAGATGCAGAGAGATTTTTCAAAAAATCTTGCAGGACGTAAAAGAAGTTCAGAATTAGAAATTGAAGCACCGCAGTTGAATCTGTTTCAGTAGATATTTGATTAAGCAGGGTAATTACACCAAATAACCCATTTCTCTTGCTTTTATATATGTTATTATCTTATTAGGATATATAGAAGCAGAGAGGGAATTATGCAAGTTTCAAAACGGCTGGTTGTAAGAAAAGAAATTCCTATGGATAATTCAAGAGATTTGATTAGCTCCATGGATGTTGCTATGGCTGAATATTATTGTAAAAATAATAATTACGATAGAGGGTTGGAAATTTACAGGGAGGCAATATCTTCTATTACAGATGAGGCTGAAAGAAATTGTGTTATCAACCAGTACATTAATCAGGCAATTAACTATGCTCAGAAGCTTAATCTTGATAAAAAATATATTGAGGCAATCGAACAGTACAGAAATATTATGAAGTATTCGGGATTTCCGATTAACATATATAAAAACATTGGTCTTTGTATGAAGTCAATCGGTAATGCAGATTTGGCTATAAAATTCCTGAAACGTTTTGAAGAAATTTCTCCTGATAAAGAAGATGTTTATGTTTATTTAGCTGACCTTACATACACAGATATCAAAGATAACAGAAAGGCTATTGAGTACTACGAAAAAGCGCTTGAAAAAAATCCGAACAATTTCTCTATATACAATATGCTCGGACACTTGTATTCAACCTGCTATCAAGACAAGTATAAAGATAAACAAATTGAATATCTTACAAAGGCTTATGAACTTGCACCTAATAACAGAATTGTTGTTAAGAACCTTGCTTACGTTCTCGGTAAGTTTGACGAGGTTCAGAAAGCTGATGAATTTTATGCAAAGCTTATGTATCTAAGCCCGACTCATTCAGATTTACACGCTTATGGTGCATATCTTGTAAGACACCAGCGTTTTGCAGAAGGTTTTAAATTCCTCCAGCATAGATTCCAGAAAGAAGATTTGAATAATGTTGCCTTCCCTCAACTTCTTACTACAAAGAAGAAAAAGTGGAATATAAAATTTGATATCAAGGATAAACGTATTCTGGTTCACTTCGAACAAGGGTTTGGTGACTCAATAATGTTTGTAAGATTTATTGATGAACTTAAAAAAATGTGTAAAGAAGTTTCTCTTGTAGTACAGAGGCAGCTTGTAGATTTGTTTAAGGATTCAAAACTCGGGGTTGAGATTTATACAGAAGAGCAAATTCCGAGTATAAACTATGATTACTGGATTCCTATGATGGATCTGCCAATTGTATGTGAAACAAAACCTAGTACCATTCCAAAGGCAGGAGGGTATCTTAAGGTGCCTAAAGCCAAGATTAATGCTTATAAAAAACAGTATATTAATGACAATGATAAAATTAAGATTGGTATTTGCTATGAAGGTACACTCGCATCCAAAGAAACGGACAGAGATATTCCGCTGTCATATCTGTACCCTTTGATGAAACTTCCTGATGTAGAAGTTTACAGTTTTCAGGTAGATGACCTTACAAACCAGATGGATAGAGTTCCGCCTGATGCAAATCTGATTAGATTAGGCAGAACATTTAAGAACTGGGAAGATACTGCCTGTGCTATGAATTGCATGGACTTTATGGTATCAACCGATAACGGTGTTATGAACCTTGCAGGTGCCCTTGGTATTAAAACATTCGGCCTGTTCAATAGAATTGTTGAATGGAGATGGTTTAAGGTCGAAGGCGAAGATATTGCCTGGTATAAGAGTATCAAACCGTTCCAGTGCCCTACTTCCGGTGAGTGGGAAACTCCTGTCAGCAAGGTTATGGAAGAGATTGATAAAATCCGGTGTAAGAAAATTGCTGATAAGATAAAAGGCAAAGGTTTAAAGGGATAGTCAGGCAGGTAAACTACAAAAAAAATGCTTGTGCATTCTTGACAAGCATTAAATAAACACGAGGATATTAAGAGAGAGTATAAATCTTTTTTCAAGCGTTGCAGTCTAACGTCTTAACTGTTTTGCTTTTTGGATCTTACATCTGGTCTACATATATATAAAGTCATTTTGTTTTTAAAAATTGCCTTTTTTGTTAAGACTTTTTACTGAACAATAGAAATAATTTTTGGATGAAGGTTAAATCCTGAAAAGAAGTGCCTTTTGGAGTTTTATCTTTTTTATTCATTGAGCCGGTTGTAAACTCTTTATTCTTAAGAGCTTCTTTCAAGTATTTGATATCAAACTTTTGTTCCATAGGATTTGATTTCTTCGCAATATCAATAGCAAATCGGGTTTGAGCGTTTTCTGCTAATTTTTCCACATCTCTTTGTGAAAAATGTTTTTTCAAGAGCTCGTCTGCGAACTTTTCAATTTCTCTTTCATTCTTATTATTAAGTAAACCTTTCTTTGCAGCCTCGCAATCTTTCAAATGCCATTTTAGTGAAGCAATGATTTCTTTTCTTGTTGGAAGTTCTACTTCAAACAGGTTTCCAAATCTGCTAAGTGCTGCTAAATCAAGGTTGCCTGATTTCGGGTCAGCATTTGTTGTGCCGACAATTTTAACATTTTTAAATTCTTTTATTGAATCAAGCCCATTAAGAAATGCAGTTCTATTCTCCAGTACGTAAGATTGATTGGAACCAGACTTCTCCATTGGAATAAGCATAGAATCTATTTCGTTAAAAGCAACTAAGAATTTTTTATTTGGTTCAGCTTTTGCTTTTGCTGCAATATCGGAAAATACCTGATTAATGTTTTTAGAAGCCTGACCAACATAAGGAGAAGCTATTTTCGGGAAATCAACTTCTGCGTATTGAGCTCCGAGTTCATTTGCCATTAATTTAGCGCTGAATGTTTTACCTGTTCCGGATGGACCATGGAAAAGTACACATTGTTCGGCTGATTTTGAACCGGCATATTTTGCCACTTTTTCATCCATTCCTGTACGTTCTTTAACCATTTTGATGAAATCTCTTGCTTTAGGGTTAACGCTGTCGCTTGAAAGCTCCGGCACTGAATCTTTTGCAATCTCTTTAAATTTCAATACAGATTTATCCTTTAGGCTGTCAAGCTTGCCTGCAGCCTGTGCTTTTGAAAATTTTAGAGCAAGAAATGCAATTATTGCTGAGCTGATAAATCCTGCTGCAATACCAAATTGAGCAATAGTATTGGCTTTTCCCCATCTGTCACGGCTTTTTTCACGCTTACTGGCTTTTTGTTGTTCTGCTTGCTGCATAAGAAAAATGTCGTTCATTACATTTTCTTCCGACATTGGCGGGGTATATCTGTTATTATAACTTACCGGTGCTACAGCTTTAAAACCTGTATTATTAATCTGTAATGACATTTTTAACCTTTCTACACTTTCAAATCTGATAATAATTTTGCAAATTCTGCATCAGTGAAATTCATTTCATGCTGTTTGTTTCGGATTGTATTAACTATATCAATTACATCAACTTTTCTGTCCTGTCCTTTTATTGAAGCAGCAGTTGCGTCATATATTGCATCTAACGTTCTAAATGATGTATTGTGTTCTTTCTTTGATAAAAATTCTGCTATTGCCTTGAGCTCTGCTGAATCTGTCTTTAATTTATCGCTTACAAGAGAAGAATCTTTGTAATGGAATTTGACAGAATTTATAATCTGTTCTTTTGTCGGCAAATCAACAAGAACTTTTTCGCTGAACCTATCGAGCATTGGTCTGTCTAATTTTTTACCGCCAAGAGCAATACCTTTTTCGACATCAATAGGAAGGTTTGTAGCTCCTATTGTAATTATGTTGTCACGCTTTCCGAGTTTTTCAGTGAAACATTTCTTGAATTCATTCAACATATCATTTGAATGTTTTGCACTCAGGCTGTTATCTACCATCATAACAGAATCAATCTCGTCTATAAATACAAAGAATTTCTTTGACGGATTATTGTCAGCTTCTTTACAAATCATATCAACAGCTTTGTTTAAGTTACGTTCACTTACACTCTGGTATTCAGAACCAAGGCTTGTAACATCAAGTGACGCAAACTTCGAGTCAGGAAATTCTTTTGCCAATGCTTTGGCAAAAGTTGTTTTACCTGTACCAGGAGGGCCATACATTAAAACAGATTTTGTAGGTTTACCGCCTCTGTTTTTAAGAATAGTAGGATTTTCTACGCTGTTTTTAAAGCTTGCGGTGAATTTTTTTAAACTATCGGGAAGTGCTAAATCATCAAGCTTTGAGGACTTACCTAAATCTGACCAAATCTCCTTTAATTCACTCGTCTTTTTACCCATCCCGCTTCCGTTTCTAAGCATTACAAAGACAGAAGCAATTATGGCTAAAAGAGCTCCAGCCTGAAGACCTGTCATGATATTTTGTTTCCTTTTCGCGTTTTTTTGTTCTTTCTGCTGCTTTTTTATAAAGACATCATAATCATTATCAGCAGGTATAATGCCGGCAGCTTTAAAGTTTATGTTTCTTTTTGAAGGAATAATAGAGATATTTCCTACCGGATTAATTTCGCTCATACGAACTCCTAACACTAGTACTTCTAACATGTATAAAACCGGACATTGGAAAAAATTGCGCCGTTTGTAAAGAATTGTAAAAATTTCTATAATATTGCTAAAGTTTTACTGAAAAGTGCCGATAACAATAATATAAAAGGGACAATAAAGGAAAGAAAAATGGGATTAGCCTGCTCAAATATTAGACTATTAACATTAACCGCCCGCAAAGCCGATTGCGAGTACGGTATTTCCATTGACTCTATGAGAAAGATGGCTCTCACAAGAGAACAGAGTGCTTTATCTCAAGAATATTACAGTAAGTTACAGTCAAAAACAATTTCTTATTATAATAACGGACAGTATAATAAAATTAATTATAACTATTTAATGGGATATGGTGCAAATTATACAGCTATTACTGCCGGAACAAAACCATTGAAATCTGAAAATTCAATGATTTTGACCGATTACAAAGGACAGGTTGTTATGAGTGAAGCTTATGCAAATGCCATAACAGCTGTACTTGGTTCTTCTGCAATGGATTCGCAAGGCAGAGGTGGTACATTCTCTACAGAAAAAATCCCTGAAATTCTGGCAGAGTTAATTCCAGGTTATTCTGCAGAACAATTTAAGGCTGTTATGGACGGTGATGGAATAGAAACAAGCTATGAAGCCAACGGAGTACAAACAATAACAGGTGAGGAAACAGGTACTTCAACTACTGTTAATAACTCTGAAACCAGTACAAATATACTTCAGAGCATAATTGATTTTTATGAACCGATATTCAAAGCTGCTGCGGCAAACGGCTGGACTACAGAATATAACAATGAAATGAAAACTAACGACGACTATGTTAGTGATGCTATTGTCAGTGGTTCTTTCCAGCTTGCAACAGTAAATGAAGATGGAAACTATGATCCTGATACTTCTTTGACTTACTTTGTAACAGCTGGACTCGTTGAATCAAGAACAGATTCTGATGTTAGAGAAGAAATTACTGCATGGTACAATGCTGAAAAAGAAAGAATTACTGAAAAAGAAAACTTTATTGATATTGATATGGATAATCTTTCTACGGAACTCGAATCAATTAATACAGAAATTCAATCAATCAAATCTCTGATTGATGATGCAATAAGTTCTGTATTTGATTGGGGCTCTGGTTAAGCGTAAATAAAATAGAAGCGGGTTTTCAATTTGAAAACCCGCTTCTATTTTTTATTAATCTTTTTTTACCGTACTTTTAATGTGCAGTTCTCGCATTTGCTGTAAAGAAGCCTCACCCGGTGCATCGCTCATTAAGTCTTTAGCGCTTGCATTCTTAGGGAATGCAATAACATCACGGATAGAGTCTGTTCTGCAAAGCAGTGCAACCAATCTGTCCAAACCGATTGCTAGACCTGCATGAGGCGGTGTACCATATTGAAGAGCATTAACCATAAATCCAAATTTTTCAGTTGCTTCTTCTTCGGTTAAACCTAATGCCTTAAAAATTTTCTTCTGAACTTCTGATGAGTGTATTCTGACAGAACCGCCCCCGAGCTCAGTACCATTGTAAACGATATCATAAGCTATTGACTTAACATTGCCTAAATCTCCGCTGTCAAGTTTGTCTAAGTCTTCTAAATTAGGAGATGTGAACGGGTGGTGCATTGCCATAAATCTGCCTTCCTCGTCAGACCATTCAAACATAGGGAAGTCTACAACCCAGAGAAGATTATGTTTACTTTCGTCAATTAAGTTCAAGGAACGACCGAAATGCAGTCTTAATCTGCCCATAATATCATAAACCAGTTTAGGTTTATCAGCAACGAAGAAGATAATATCTCCTGCCTGAGCACCAGCTCTTTCCTGTATAGCTTTTGCCTGTTCTTCAGTAACAAATTTCAATACAGGTGATTTAGCAGTTCCATCTTCATTATAAATAATATTTGCAAGCGCTTTTGCCCCGAAAGATACAGCAAGCTTGGTAATATCATCAATATCTTTTCTGGAATACTTAGCACCGCCTGGAATTCTAATACCTCTTACAATTCCGCCGTTTTGTAATGTATTCTTAACGATTTCAAAATTCGATTCCAGAATAATATCGCCGATATCAAATAATTCAAGCCCGAATCTTGTATCAGGTTTGTCTGAACCATATCTATCCATTGCTTCCTGCCAAGGCATTTGAATGAAAGGTGGTTTGATTTCTACTCCGGCTGCCTTAAATGCATCCACAAGCAGACCTTCTACAATCTTGATTACGTCCTGTTGTTCAACAAAAGACATTTCCATATCTATTTGTGTAAATTCAGGCTGTCTGTCTGCTCTTAAGTCTTCATCACGGAAACATTTTGCAATCTGGTAATATTTTTCAATACCGCCAACCATAAGCAATTGCTTGAATATCTGCGGTGATTGCGGAAGTGCAAAGAATTTGCCGGGCTGTACGCGTGAAGGAACCAGATAATCTCTTGCGCCTTCCGGTGTAGTTTTAATCAAAATAGGAGTTTCTACTTCCAAAAACTCTTGGTTGTTTAAATAATTTCTTACTGCCTGAACTATGTTGTGTCTTGTTTTCAGGTTATTAAACATTTTTTCGTTTCTGATATCAAGGTATCTGTATTTAAGTCTAATATCTTCTGAAACATTATCATCGCCGAGAATAAACGGAAGGACTTTTGATTCAGCCAGAATTTCAACAGATTCAGGATACATTTCAACCTGACCTGTAGGATATTTTTCGTTATATGTTTCTTCTGGACGCTTAGTAACTTTACCTTTAACCATAATAACGTATTCACTTCTGACTTTTTCAAAAGCTTTATGTACATCAGGGTTAATTTGCGGATTAGCTACAAGCTGAAAAAAACCGCTTCTATCTCTTAATTCTATAAATAAAATCCCGCCAAGATCTCTAACTGTTGATACCCAGCCGGATAAGGTTACTTCTTCATTTAAATTGCTAAGATTTAATTCGCCGCAATTATTTGATTTCATTCTGGTTTTCAATTTATTCATCTCCCTATTAATATTCTTTTTGCCCTAAAATCGTAACAAAAACAGGGGTAAATTACAAGAGGTATTAGTATTTATAACAATTGATGTCGTGGTCATTGACAACACCGATTGCCTGAAGGTAGGAATATATAATTACAGAACCTGTATATTTCATTCCCCGTTTTTTTAAATCCTTTGAAACCATATCAGACAACTCTGTTTTAACAGGTATTTCGCCTGTTGTGTTTTTTATTACTTTATTATCCGTAAAACCCCAGATGTAATTTGAAAAACTTCCAAACTCTTTTTGTATTTCAATAAAGATTTTAGCATTGTTAATAGCTGCAGTGATTTTACCTCTGCTTCTTATAATATCTTTATTTTCTAAGAGTGCGTTAATCTTTTCTTCATCGTATTCAGAAACTTTTGTTACATCAAAATTATCAAAAGCTTTTCTAAAAGCTTCGCGTTTTTTCAGAACCGTAATCCATGAAAGTCCTGCTTGAAATCCTTCCAGAATAAGAAGCTCAAACAAATCTCTGTCATTGTGGTTTGGCACTCCCCATTCTTCATCATGGTATTTAACATAAATTTCAGACTTTTCATCAACCCACAAACATCTTTTCATATTATCTCCTAGCTTTGTTTGTTTTTAGTTATAATAAGCAATACTCCTGATAAAATCAATATTATTCCAAGAGTAATTCTTAAGGTTAAATGTTCATTAAAGAATAAAATTCCAAAGAAAATAGCAGTAAGGGGTTCTAAAGCGCCGAGAATAGCTGTAGTTGTTGAGCCGATAAGCTTAATAGCGATAGTAATCGTTTCAAGAGATATAATTGTTGGAAATATGGAAAGACAGATAACGCACAGCCACATAAACGGGCTTTGAGGAATTTGCAGCAGTGTGCAGAAATTAAGGTTATAGATGTAAACAATAAGCCCGAAAAGCATGACATAAAAACTTAGTTTAGGTGCACGTATGCTTTTAATAACCTTATTTTTTTTAACGCAAATAATATAAAATGCATATAAAAATGCTGAAGCAATAACAAGAGCAATGCCGTGCAGATTGAGGGAAGTACCTGGTTTCCCGTTATAAAGAAGGAGGATACCGCAGGAAGTCAACCCGATTGCAGCAGCAATTATGCCGGTCAATTTTTCTTTGTAAAATATTGCCATCATAACCGCAACAAGAACCGGATAGATAAAGAGAATTGTACATGCAATACCTGCTTCAATGTAATTAAAAGCTTCAAATAGCGTGAGGGATGATAATGAAAACATTAACCCGAGCAGAAAAACAGGAATTATTTCGTTTTTAGCAAGTTTTAATGAAATTCTTTTAAAGCAGACAAGCCATACTCCGTATAGAATTACAGCAATTGAGTACCTAAAAAATAGTACAGAATTAACTCCCATCCCTCTGGAATATAGTGGAAGCGCAAATAATGGATTAGTTCCATAGCTGGCTGCTGCAATCACACCGTTTATAGTTCCTATTATACGTCTTTTACTCAAAACCTTTTTCCTCGAAAATGAGATTATCCTAAAGAAATTAAAAAATCAATTCTTTAGAAGGTTGAAATAAAATTGAAATAAGCTATAATATATATACTAAATATATCTTTAAGTAATTATATATGTGAGGTGCTATGTCTACAATATCAAACCAACAATTAATGGAACGCCAACCGATAAATTATCAAAGCTATTATCAATTTAATTCAAGATTAACGACTTTAAATGAATCAAAAAGCGAAGAATTGGAGTCTAAAAATAACAGTATTACTAAGAATCTCAGTGAACAAATAGATTACCATGAATATATTGAGTATTGTTCAAAAAATGCAGTGGCTTCTGACTTAAATTACGGCAAGACAGTGGTTCAAAAGAGTGATACATGTGGAACAGTACAACCACTCCATATTGGTCGTGCAATGAGTACTTATGCCAAAGCAGATACATTAATTTATCAAGGTAAGATTGATAGCGAAGCGTAAAAAGAAAAAGTCATAAACTGGACACTATGTGCCAAAGTCAGAACTTATTTATTCAAGAATTTTTAAAATGCTTTGAAAATCCTGAAAATATAGTTCTGTTTGAAAAAATAAGCCAGTTTAAGATTGTAGCCTAAAGAAAACCCATACAGCAGTATGGGTAAAGAAATGAAGATGACAGTTTATGACTGCCTGGCAAAAATCTATTTACAAGCGGCATAAGAACCTATGGAATAAAAAACACTTAATTTTTTAGTGAAAAATATTCCAACAAAATATTCCGCTCGAAGAAATTTTTTTACAACTTATCAACCACAAAATGAATGCCATCTGTTGTTTTTTTAAATTCTTTACGATTTACAGAAGCCCCAGCGGCTTTATAACTGAAATGCACCCAAAACATATTGCCTTGTTTTTCTTGCAAGCACTGATCAACGCTAAGTTTACCAGCCTTAACCCACATTTTTATATGATTGTAAGTTGTTTGATAAGGTAAGCCAAGCCTTGTGCCATCTGTAAAAATCAATACAACTTCAAAGTCAACTGCTTCACCTGTACAATGCTGGCTTGTTTTAGAAGGGTGGTAACCTTCTTTTTCAAGCAAACTGTTTACTGTGTTGCTTCTGTAACCGCTTGTAATCCTAATAATTACAGATTTTACAATTTTACCATATACAACTTTGCCCACATATTCTTCATTAAGCAATGTTCTTAATACTTCAAGCCCATATTGACAAGTATGCTTCAGGGTTTTTAAATGTATTGCTGAAGGTTTATTTGAAGCACCATATTTTATTGCGGTGTCTGAATATGTCAATTCTTCTTCAGTAAAATGTTCTGTTAAATTGCTCATTGTTTATTTTCCTTTACTTCATGTTGTGGTCAAGAAGCATATCAAGTTTGTGATCTATTGATGCAAGTAGCCTGTTTGTATTGTCATTTTGTGTTTTGCAATATTCACAAGTAACATAATCTTTTTTTACTTCATCAATTCTTTGGTGAAGTCTTGCATCTTCTTTTTCAGAAGTTTTTCTAAGTTCTTCAATAGAGTTTTCAATTTTTGTTAAATCTTCTTTGATTGCTTCTTTAATAGCTGCTTTTATTGCGGTTTTTACTGTAAACCAGCCAATGCCGCCGCCGGTTATAAATCCAAAAACAGTGCCTAATATACTCATTTGATGCACCATGCCTTTCTGTTCAGTGTTGCCTGAAAGACATCCACAAACCAGCTCATAATATTGGCTTTTATTGTTCCAGTACCTGTATTTTTGATAGCTTCACGATACATTAATGAAGTTAGCCTTCTGTATTCAGCATTGGAAATATTTTCACCAAATATAGGCTTGAATTTTTCTTTATGCTCAAGAACATAATCATGCGGCAATGCACCTTTTAAAAATCTAATATCTTCTTTTGAACCAACAAAAAATTCAACACCAGCAGGTATGTCAGAACCGTTGTAAACATAATCTTTTTCAATATCAATCTGAATGTCCTTAACGGTTGTTTGAATCAATAAAGAACAAGGTACTTTTGAAATAAAAGGATACTTTATTTTATCTTTTAATAAGGTTGTTCTTTTGCCTGTTTTATCTGTAATAATGATATTTTCATCACCGTCTTGAATTTGCCTTGTGTCAATATCAGGTTCAACCAACCATTTAACACCAAGAATTTTTTCTTTTTGCCACCAAAATTTCATTGTTTAACCCTCTTTTTCTTATTGCGTAAAACAACCGGGCAAATGATATTGCCCGGCTTAAATTCTAAATCTTATGTAAAAAACAATGCCGTTACTGCTTGTTTGATACGGTAGTATTAAAATCGTTAATTTTTCCATTGACCTGTATAATGATACAAAACCAGTTTTTCTTTATAGTCTGTTTTTGTGTGTTTTCTGTTGCAGGCTGTTTTTGAATTGAAACAACCGCCCTATTGTCATTAGATACTTGTTCAGGTGTACTTGCAGCAGTTTCAGCAGCAAAAACACTTTCACCACAAAACAATAATAATGCCAATAAAATTGCTAATTTTTTCATTTTAAATTCTCCTTATAATTTTTACACGTGTAAACATTTAGCCAGTGAAGGCTTTTTTGTAGGCTTCACCGCATTCAACAAAGAATGCCATAAATTCTTCAGCAGACATTTCAGGGTTGCCATGCTGCAATGAAAGCAAATATTCTTCAGTAATTGGCTGTGAAAAATCAGGTTCATCATAATACAAGAAGCTATTTGCCGGTAATTTACCCATTAATTGAACTTGTACAGCATAATTTGGCAAACAGTTGCCCACAAAATCTTTTTTGCTACCGTCTTTAAATGTAGGGTAAAATCTTATATACCCCACAGAAGTTTCAAAGAAATCTGTTTTGAAAGCCTTTTCAGCTTCAACCGCCAAGCGGTTTTTTGTTTCAAATTCACCTTCTTCAGTAACAAAATAAACATTTTCAGTATCATTTTTAATTGTGCTGTGTTCTTCTTCAGTAATTTCAAGATACGGTTCAGGCACTTCAAATGTTGAAGGATATGCAGCACCAACTTCACCTGTTTCAGCATCATATCTTAATTTAAGCATTTTCTATAAACCCCTCTACTTCTGTAACTGTAAAACCTAACCTGAAAATTTTTGCATTTGAATCTTCAACCCATTCTTGCTGCATTCTTTCAGGTTCTTCACCAATAACCCTATGTGTGCTATCATTAACACCTGTTGCATTGGCTGCCAATATGGCTGTTGTTTGCCAAATAAATCTTGTATCAAGAAGCAGTTGAAGGGCTTTTTTTGTTTCTTCAGGATTAACTGTTAAATAATTAAGATAATCCTGCTTTGTGTTTAAACTCAATGCCATTGCGTTTTCTCCTTCCTTTTTATGTCAATGTCATATATCTGTTTACTTTTTTAATCGTTGCAATAAAAGGCAACTGGTTTTCATAAGCAATAAATTGATCTATCAAGACCGTTGAAGCTGTAAATGCCACTCTTAATGGGCTGTTTTCATCTTCTCTGAATTGAATTGTGATAGGTATATCACAATTTTTTACTTTGCTTTTGTTTACAGTGAAACCTGTAAAAATCAATTCTTTGTTCAAAATTTCTGAAATGTTTTGAACTCTTTCACCTTCAAGTTTTGTTCTGATAACCGCAAATTCTGAAAATCTATGCGGCTTGTTTGTTGCGTTTGTCATCTTTTGCCATCTCCTTTAATTCTTCAAGTTGCAAACTAAGGCTTAAATTATGGGAATTTGCCCATTTGAACCAACCAAGAGTTGATGCAATAACAGATCTGAATCTATCATGCGGCATTTTTCCTGCTAAATAAGCCTTTTTCACTTTTACAAGTCGTTTTTTAACTCTTTTAACAGTGCTTTTTCTTATAAGAATGTAATGTTTAAAATGTCTGTACCCTAAGAAATCAACACCCTGTGATGTCTGAAATAAATCACATTTGCTTAATGTCAGTTTTAATTCTTCATCAAGAAATTTTATTATTTGGTGTTTTGCTTCATTAAGCTGCTTTTTATCGTTTGAAAATAGTGCAAAATCATCACAATAACGTAAATAACATTTCACTTTTAATTCGTGCTTTATGAATTTATCCAGTTCATTCATATACAAATTGCCAAACCATTGTGATGTTAAGTTACCGATAGGCACATTCTTTTCACCCGGTATTGACCGCACTATATCTTCTAAAACTCTTAAAAGCTGCTTATCACCAATTTTTCTTTCAATAATTTGCATTAAGATATTGTGATTTATTGAAGGGTAAAACTTCCGTATGTCCATTTTTAAGCAATATTTGTTTTTTCGGACAAATTCCATTATTCGTAAAGAACCCTTATGAATGCCCCTGTTTTCGATGCAAGCATAGGTGTCTTTAATGAACATCTTCACAAAAATGGGTTCTAAAACATTAATTATTGCATGTTGTACAATTCTGTCAGGATAAAAAGGCAATACATAAATCAACCGTTCTTTGGGTTCTTTTATCGTTTTTTCTTTGTAAGCACCTGTTGTGAATTTTTGTTCAACAAGAAGCCTTTTCACCTCTTTCAAACATTCTTCTTTGTGAGCTTCTATATAACGCACTGCATTATATTTGCTTTTACCCTTTTTGGCTTTTTGATAAGCCCACGCAATATTGTTATCATCAACAATTTGCTGCCATAAATTCTTATACTTCTTAACCATATCTTCATTTCTTTTTTGTACTGAAAAAAGCCCTTGCTTTCGCTTTCGCTACTAACAAAGGCTTTTACTCCGTTGTGTGTTTTGCCGCACTCTTACGAGATATTGACAAGGTGAACCGATCCAGCTAGGGAGTTTCTCACAAAAAACTTTTCCTATATCACACACGCCCCGACTGCCGTTATTCGCATTGACCGTACCACGAGAATTATTACCATTACGAGAACGAGAGCCGCAATACGATGAATTATTCCAATTACCACCAGCAAGCAAGGCAATAGACCAGCCACCCAAAAAATTTGCGACCGATTTATCAAGCAACGATTACACGAGCATTCAACGGCTCACACACGCCCCGACCGCCGCCATGCGCAATGACCGCACCACGAGAAACAAGACCATCACGAGAACGAGAGCCGCAATACGACGAATTACCCCAATCACCACCAGCAAGCAAGGCATAAGAAGCCCCAAAAAGTTGCCCTTTTGCACCTGAAAGCCCTTGTGAATTACTCCAACCGCTGCCGCCATTAGCTGAAACATTGTTAAGCCAGCACCATCTTAAACCAACCATCTCCCACAAAAAATATTTGCTTATTATATACAAATTATTTGTTGCCATGTGTCCGCCTGTTGTGTCCGGGTTTGGTTGTGCTGCCCCTTTTACAGCAACTTTTTCAGGTGAACCATCTGCAAGAACTGAATATTCATGATCCCAAATTAATCTTTTACCAACAAGCCGCATATCATTTGCATGATCTTCCCAAACTCGTGAATGAACTGCTGTACCACCATAGACCGATGTATCAGCCCCATCTTTACCACTTTGAGGGTATATATCACACCACAAATCAAGTAAATCACAATAAGCCATTCCGTTTGGTGAACATTTGGGGCGGTGTAAATTATCCCAAATACTATTTGGAATTATTTCACCTGAATTATAACCAACAGCAGGGTGAGTTGAAGAAGGGGCATTGCTTGCAGTTATAGACAAGCACATTGTATGAAAGCCGCCAATTCGTAAAACATCACTTATTGAATAACCTTCAGGGGCTGTTGTATTTAAAGAAAACTTAACCCCTAATTCTCCTGAATCTTCAAGAACCAAAAACATTGAATAATCTTTGCCGGGCAATGGTGTGCCTGCATCAAGAAGCTGTGTAAAACTATATTCTGTATCTTCAACATTTTGAAATAGCTTTGTGCCTTCTGAAGTATTTACTTCAATAGAAGTGCCAGCTTTAACCAAAATTTTTGAATGGTCAGAACCGGCTTCCAAATAATGTGTTGTTGCTGCCTGTGTTGGAATAGTCAAATTTGTCAACAGACTGCCATTAAGCGTGGGCAATTTGCCTTCAGAATTTAACATTACAAGTTGATTTGCACCATTAAAAACATTTCCTTTTTTTGTAACGGTTGAATCTTCAGAAGAAACAGTATTTGAAGGGTGAAAACCATCTTCATCATAAGTTCCCATTGTAATCCAACTTGTATTGTCAGCACTTCTTCTTTTCCATACAGTATTTGTGCCGCTGGTGTCCATCCAATCCATTCCGGCATAAGTAATTTGTGGTTCTGTTCCACCAGTGAAATTTGTTGCAAGCGTTTCAAATGCACCGTTCAACTGTTCAAGAAGTTCTGCACCTGTACCGTCTGCAATACTTATACTTTTTTGCATTCCCGTTTTCTCCTTTCTTAATATCCTTGTGCAACAAAGTTAATTGTTTTTGTGATTGGCTGATCAATATTTTTTAGGCAAATATTAAATCCTGAAGCATCAAGATTTGTTATAAATTCATCATCACCTTGTGCTTTGTTCAGAATTGTAACTTGCAAGTTCGGTGTATCGTGAAAATGTTTTTCAAATTCCACACGTTTGCCATCTGTCGGTATCAATATAGAATTGCCAGTTTCAACAATGTCAGGTACGTCAATATTAATTGTGAAGTTTTCAAGTTTAGTTACAACACTAGGTGAAGAACTTGAAAGAATTGCCCTGAATTTGAATTTCCTTCCATAATATTGACCAGCTACAAAATCCCGCCATTCTCCAAAAACTTCATCATCTCCGGCAATAGAAATTTGAATCCTTGAATTAGTAATAAAAGCCCCAAAATCTTCAATAAACCGTTCAACTTCTGAAATTTTTGGAATTTTACTTATTGTTGCAAAAGGATTTTCACCCAAGAAATTATAATCAACATAAACATAGCATTTTGCAGCAGCACCGATGTCAACAACTTGTTCACAAGTGTATGTGCCTTCTTGCATTATTCCGCCATAGAACAATAAACTTTCAATTTCTGAAACAACTGGAATTTCAGAAACAAGCCCTTGACCTGATAAACTCAAAATGCCATATTCATTAATGAAAAGGCTTTTTGTTTTTTCACCCGGATAACCAAGCTCATGTTCATCAATTATTTCAATAACATTCTGAACAAGTCTTGCACCTGTAATTTCAAGTGATGTTGCTTCAGCAGAATAAACATTGTAATCAGGCACAAATGCTTTTATGAAATATGTTCCGTTCCCTCTTGCTGTGAAAGTATTGCCGGCAATTCTGCCCAAACATTGACCTTTACCCCATGAAGAACCTTTTCTGATTTCATAAACAACTGAACGTGTATCATCAACAGGCTGCCAAGTAAGAATATTAAAACCATCGCTGTAATAGCTTGTTAAACCCGTTACATTTTCAGGGGCTTGTTTCAATGCAGTGCCTTGAATTGTATAATAATAAGGCAATACATCGCCAATGGACTGCAAACCTGCACCAAATGAATTAAAAGTGGGGCATTTGATTGCAAGTTTTTTGCCAATATCTTCTTTGCTGAATGGAATTTTCAAAAAGACATCTTCATCAATTCTTGCAAATTGTGCATCTTTGTAGTGTTTTTTGATTTCTGAAGCATAAGCCCCCCTATTTAAGTATGATAGATTATAAATGCCAATGTCTGTGAGTTCTGCATTTTGATATGCCATTAATTCACCATCGAGATAACAAAGCGTGTTCAGTCTGTCAGCATCTTCTTTTGTACCACTTAATAATTCTGAATTGCTCATGTTCATATCAACAGTAATTGTTTGTGTCATATCAGGATTTTCTGAACTATCAAGCAAATCATTTAGCAAAACACCCTGCCTGATTTGTGTATCAATTTTGCCAAACATTTTATAAGTAGAATCATCATCAGAAACCCAAACTTCACAACCGCCAAAAAGGTTTTGTGGTGAAGAAACACCAACCCACACTTCAAGCGTGTTTTGTGTTAGTTCCATTGGTGGTTCAAATATTACAATAGGGTTGACGTTACCAACTTGTTGATTTGCATTAATTGACATTGAAACAGCTTCTTGTGTTTCAATTTTTGCAGGTGAAGCTGAACCAATAACCATTTCTTCAGCTTCAATTTCAAGCTGGTTGTCATTTTCTTCAATTTTTATAATTCTTACAGGTTCACGATCAAGCCCCATTCTTTTATATGTCAATGTTACAATATCCATTGGATCTAAAAGAATGTACTTCAGGGGTAATTTAAAAGTGTATGTATTACGCACAGCAATGCCACGTTCCAATGCAAGCTGTGCTGTACGCTGTGCAATGTCAGTTGTGCATATTTGATGTGCTTTTGTTGTATCGGCTGCCCTTAATCCGTATAACTCAATATTGGCAAGATCTTGTGCTTCAACAACTTCAATATTATATTCATTTGCCCTGTTTTTGTATTCAATTTTTACAGAATTGTAAATGTCAGCTTGATCGCTTCTTGTACATTTTACAGGTTCATCATCGTCAAGAAAATCATCTTCAGTAAGGTCATAAATTGGTGTAAGGTCAGGTGTCCAAGTTTGACTATTACCAGTAACAGCTTCATCAGCAAGCGGCAAAATTTTCAACTTGCCCTGTGTCCAAACAAAAGTTGAATTGCATATTTCAGTAAGGTCTGTTAATGCACTTTGTGCTTCTTCTTGTGCATTATAAACAGGACTAAGAAATAAATTATTTGCAATGCAATATTTTGAAAATTCGTTAAATGTGTTATTGTCAATATAATCAGAAGAAAAACCTGCCCCATAAATAGAATTGCTTAAAATATCAACAATAATATCTTTAGGGTTTGCATCCAAACCATTTGCAATACACTTGCCTGCTACTTCAAAATTATATTGTGGCACACCTGCTGAAGTCGTTAAATCAATATAGCCGGCAACATAAGCAAGATTTCTGTAACACAACGCATGATCAGGGTGTAATGATTGCATTTCGCCCCAAACATTCTGATTTGCAGCACCATTGAAGAATGTCAGGTTTAATTGGTTCAGGTCATAAACCCCATCATCAAACAAAACTTGTTTTATGCTGTTGATTGTGCCAAAACATAATGCAATAATAACCCTTGACTTATATGTATAGCTTACAGAAGTTTGTGAAGCACCGCCTTTGCCCATTTTTACTGTTGATTTATGTTCAATCGCTGTGAAGTCGGTATTATCAATTAAGTTGCCACAAATCATATTTGTGCCATATACAACTTGTTTTGTTGCACCATAAGTTGATTGTTCATATTGCAGTGCATTTATTCTGTTTTCTTGTTGTGCTAAAGTATTTTTTTTGCTACCAGTGAAACCCATTGTTTTAACTCCAAAAACTGTATGTGCAAACTTCTCTGCTTTTATTAATATTCTGATTGTAGTTTTGCAACGTGCAGCCACGTGTGATGCAATTATCAATCATTGTGCCTTCTGTATCTATCACAATGCCAGCATGGTCAATTAATTTTGCATATCTGTATAGAATCACATCACCGGGCTTTTTTTCTTTTGTTTCAGAAGCAAACTTTTTTAAGCCTTCAAGATATGTTTCTTTACAACTGTGAAAACTAAAATCAGGGCGGTAAAATTCAGGCTGAAACAGTTTAATAATTCTTGCTTCAGCAAAAACCATAATCAAAATAGTGTGGCAATCTGTTGCTTTATAGGGCAACATCCCATTAATATGATATTTTGCACCAATATATTTTTTTGCAATTTCAACAACATTTTGCCGCAATTCTTCTTCATGTTCTTTTATGTATTCTTTTGAATAAGGTTCAAGTTTACTTATCCTAATTAAATCTTCATTCATTATTTCTTTACCTTTAGAATTTAACAGTGCTGTCAGCTTTTGGCACAAAAGGTGTGCCTGAATAATTTGCTTTATTATGAAATTTACTTTCACACATTGAAATGGTTTTATTACAGCCTGCTGAAACTGAAAACTTATCACCTATTGCAGGGGCATAGGGCAAAGGGGTTGATAAAGTCAAAAAACCTGACTGATGCACTTTAATTGATTTTTTAACATTGATATTTTTGCCGGTTAAAAATGTAATAACACCATTTTGATAATATCCGGCGGCTTGTCTAAGCTGGCAATTAATCTGTTTTTTAGTGCTGTTTGTTAAAACATAGGCATCTTCAGAAAAATTTGCTCTGTTTACCCCACAACCTGCCCCATAAAGTGCATAGCAACAAGATGCCTGATAAACCTGTGAAGGGAATGCAGCATTCAATAATTCTGTGTAACTTTTAATGCTTGCTTTTACATAAGAACCGCCAATTTCATCAACGTCAATATTGCCCACAAACAGCTTTTCAAGAACAAGGGGTTCATTATCCCAGCCATCAGCATAAAATGCAATATCAATTTGAACTTCAGCACCGTCAAAAGAACCGTTTCTAAATGCTTCAACAAGTGTTATTTCTTCAAGTTTATCTTCTTCAGATGGGTTAAATTCCAAAGTAACATCATCAACAGAAAGACCAGTTGCCCAAGCCATTGAAGAACGTGAAATGCCTGCATTTTTATGGCTGAAGGTATTGCCATTAATGGTAATGTCAAAATCCGCACTTGTGAACCTCAATACAGTGCCATTTGTTAATTTGAATGTATAAAGGTCTGCAAGTCTTAATTTATCGCTTTCAAGCGTTGCTAAAAAATTAATTAATTCATTACTAGCTTGTTTCATGCTTTCACCGTTTTCATAGAAATTTCTATGCTTTCCCAAAGTCCATCCCACGTTCTTGTAAGTTCAATTTCATCATTGTCAAAACGTACCCTGAAATAATAGTTTCCTGTCCACGTCAAAACACTATCTGCCGGCGGTGGACTGTCAAAAGTTACAACACCGTAAGGATCAACTGAAACTTCTGTTGTTAATACTCCATCAATAAAAATTTGCGGAATTTCAACAATTCCAGTTACAGGTTCAGCCCAATAAGGATGATTTCTAACAAGCTGAAAAACAGTTTCTTGACCGTTCCCAATGCCAAATGCCTGATTTTCAACATAGTTTTCTGTATCATCCAAATAAAGAAAGTCATCAAAAGAACCGCCAACGGCATTAAAAAAGCCTTGCAGACGTTCAATATCGCCTTTATCAAGCTGCCACTTTGAAGTGTTATCAGTAAGAAAATTATATGTAAGTGAAATTTTATAACGTGGATATTTCCATTTTTGAATCCGGGTTTCTCTCCCACTTTCACTTTCATAAGTTTGAGTATTCCAAACAGGGGTGATTGTTTTCTCCCACGACCACCCTTGAAAAGAAGGAAATACATAATTGCTCATAAATTAGCCCCCTAGCGGTGCAAGCTGTCTTTTCTTAACACCTTTTTGAATGTTGCCATGTATGAATTCAGTTAAATCACCAACACGCTGTTTGAAGTCTTTTGTGTCAATGGCTTGAATAACAACTGTTGTTGAATAGCTGTTTTGTGTTGTGCTTTCACCGTTTCCATTCAGAGAATTTAAGTTTGGTTCAATTCTTCCATCTCTGTCAGGAATAAATAATTCAGGTCTTTTTTCACCTACAATGTAGGCTTGACCTTTTTTAACTTCACCGCCCTTTTCTCTAAATTGAACCGCTGAAGCTGCAAGCATTTGCCCAGCTGCTATTCCTGCACCAGTTGCCATTGCAGCCGCAGGGGCAAGCATCCAACCAACAAAAGGAATAGCTGCTGCTGAAGCTGCTGCCAATGCAACGGCAAGTTTTCCAACTGCCACTGCCGCTGTCGTGGCTGCTGCACCTACAACCGCCATTTGTGCTGCTAGCATTATGGATGTAGGCATAAATAACCAAGCAGCTGCATTTGTTAATCCCATAGAAATATTCATCATTCCTAAACTAAGTGCAGCAAGTGCTGCCCCTGCTGCGGTAACGGCTGTAGATATTGCTATAATTGGCATTGAAAGTGCAACAGCACCGCTTGAAGCTGCTAATGTAGCCATTGCACCTGCTAGCTTCAAAATCGGGCTTGTAACAACAGAAATTACAGTGCCTAAACCTTTCATAGCTCCTGATGTAGTGGCTGCTGCTCCTGAAGTTGCCCCTGCCGTTGCAACAGCGGATTGAGCCATAACAGCATTACTTGCAATCATTTTACTATTGCTTAAATGCAACAACCTATCACACCAAAGTTTTACAGTGGTGAATGCTCTTGTTGTTGTAATTAATGACATATTGTCTTTAATCCAACGTGTTACCATTTCGCCGCACATATCGCCAAATGAACTTAATATATTGTTGAATAGTGAATTTGCGGCATCGGCAAAGGTCATTTCACCGTTTATTAATCCTGAAAGTGCATTGCCCCATTCTGAAGCAAAATCATCTGCAAAACCTTTAATTTCCTGATGTTGATAATTCCACAATTCAAGTGCTTTTCTATTGGCTTGAATATTGTAATCTTCCATTATTTTTTGGCTTGCACGCTTGATTTTAACTTCTTCAGCAGTATTGCCTTCAACCAACTTCAATTGTTCCTGTAAAGCCGTTTCTTCAAGTTTTTTCTTTTGGTTAATGAAATTGATTTCAAGTTCCAAAAGTTGGGTTTTTGAAATTTTTCTTCTGTCATATTCCAATTCAAGCATTGCCATTTGGTTATCAATGCTTTGTTTTGCATTGGTAAGGTCATCAACAACTTTTTGAGATTTCAAGGCTTTTTGTTTTTGCTCATATTCTCTTTCAAGTTGTAATTTTTGTGCTAATGCTTGTGCATATTCAGAAGTGCCGGCTTTGGCGGCGGCAATTTTGGCTTCAGCTTGTTTTAAATTTATCTGATAGATTTCATCTTCAGTTCGTTGTGTTTGGTATTTTTCAACTTCTAACAGCCCTAACTTATATGCAAGTGCTTCTTTTCTTCTCGCTTTTTCTTCTGCTGCCAATTGTTTTGCAGTTTTAGTTTCGCCAGTATTATTGCTTGTTGCCTTTTTTGTTGGTGTTTCAGGTGCTTTTGTTAAAGAATTAACTGTATTTTCATACCTCTGAATTGTCTTAATTCGCTCTTGATACAATTTGTCAAGGTTATCATCAGCAAGTTGGTATTCATCCATTTTGCCCAATGATATTGCATATTTGAAATTAGAAATTGGGTGAAAACCATTCCGCATTTTTTCATTTTTAGCAATTTCTAAATCAATATTTTTTAATTGTGCTTCCATTTCCATTAAGGCAATTTTTCTTGCCAATGTTTCTGAAAGCCTACCCTGAAGTTTTATTTCATTTTCAATCTGTGCGGCATATTGAGGGTATTTTTCTTTAAGTCCTGCAATAGCATTGTCCAATCTATCTTTTTGTTCAAGATCAAGGTTTTGAACCCCTTGCAATTCCTGTAAAGTGCTTATATATTTTTGTGTTTCATCTACACTTTGTATTTGTTTATTGTTTAAATCTTTTATTGCTGCTGTTGTTTGTTCCACATTATTCTTGTATGAAAAAATTGCAGCAGATACAGCACCAATTGCTAATGCAACCCAAGTAAGCGGACATTCTAGCAACGCAACGGTAGTGGCTCTTATAGAAACAATAAGTGCTTTTAATGCAGCCCCAACACGACCAACACAAAGTAATTGAGCAACACTTGCTTTATTTGAAGCAAGAATTGCTTCTTTTTTTACAACTTCAGCCCTTGCTGATGATAGTGTTGCTGTTGTACTTGCTTTTTCTGCTGTTACTTTTGCAAGTTGTGCAGTTGTTGTTTGTGCAATCGCTCTTGCTCTGTTATATTCAGCAGTTGCAGCTGTAACGCTTGCTTGTGCATTTGCTATTGTTGCAGCATTGCCTGTTGATTCAGCTGCAACAAGTCTTGCTTGTGCAGATGCAAGGGCATTTTCTGCAACTGTTTGCTGTGCAAGTGCCTGTGTATTAGCAATTGAAGCGGCTCTTACAGCATTAAAAGAAGCAACATTTGCCATTTCTGCTGCCTGTAATTTAGCTTTTGATGCTGTCAATGCTTCTGTTGCCTGTCTTTCCAAAACAATTTGTGTTATTGCCTGATGTCTTGCCTGAATATAGGCTGTTGTTGCAGCTGCCACTGCTGTTGTTCCTGCAATGACTGTTGCAAGTGCAAGTGCTGTGTTTGTTGTAGTTGTTATAACAGTATGATTAACAGAAGCCCATGCTTTTAATGTGTTTATATGTTCAGTTGTTTTTTCAATCAGTTTTGTTGTTTCAACTACCTGTTGTTTGATTGCAGGCAATGCCAAATCTGAAATTGCCCTTGTCATCAATGTGTAGGCATCAGACATTGTGGATGTAACACCTTCTAGGGTTTTACTTTGTTGTTCCATCATTCCATAAAATCTGCCGCCTTCAGAAGCTGCATCTTTGAAAGCCTGTTGCACCATATCAACAGAAATTTTGCCTTCTTCCATTTCTTTTTTTAGAACTGCCATTGATTTGCCAGTTTCTTCAGAAATCTGTTGCAATGGGTTAAAACCAGCCCCAACCATTTGCAATAAATCTTGCCCCATCAATCTACCGGCAGATGACATTTGTGCAAAGGCAAGTGTCATTGAACGCATTTTTTCTCTGTTTCCGCCTGAAATATCACCAAGCATTTGCAAATCGGGCAATAAATCTTCTAATTGAATCCCAAAGTTTAATAATACCCTTGAAGCATCCAACAGATCTTGTGTTTCAAAAGGTGTAACATTTGCCATATCTTGTAATTGATTGACCAATCTGCTTGCTTTTTCTGCATCACCCAGCATTACACCAAATGCAACTTGTGCTTGTTCAAAGTCTGAAGAAGCCTTTAGTGCATTTTGTCCGATATTTAACAAAGTTGCACCAACACCCAATGCGGCAATAGAACTGAAGGCGGTTGAAAGCAAATCAACACTTTTTCTTGCTTGCTGCATACCTTGTTCAAATTGGGTTTTGTCTAAATTAAGTTTTACTGCAACTTGTCCTGCTGTTACACTCATGACTTCTCCTTACAAAATTTTCATTGCTTCTTGTAATGACATTTTTTTACTGCCTGAACTTTTCTTTGTTTTGTTATTCGTGTTTATGCTGTTGACTTCTTTGTCTATGTCAAGAAGTTCAACAATTTTTCTATGCGTAGCAGTCCAAAAAACCACTTCAGGCAATCTTAAATGCGTGGTTACGGCATAATATAAATACGCATAATCTATTTCATAGATTTTTTCTTTTTTGCAGCCTTCTTTGTTGCTGCTTCTACCGGCTTTTTTTCGGCTTCAGCCTTTGCAATATCTTGTGGCTTTGGTTTTGGCAGGTATGCTTCCATTGCTTTTACAACCTGATCTGTTGCAGCTTGTAATTCCGCCAGTGATAATTCAAGAATTTTTTCTAAATCCATTGTTCTTTCAACTTTTAATGGATCAGCTGCATCAAATGGGGCAAAAACTATGGTTGAAGCCCAAATGCCATAAGCAATAAATTCAAGTTTTTTGTCCATTAAACCTGTAAGCAGTTGATGTTCTGAAATGTTGAAAGTATTTCTTAATACTGCAAAATTACGCAGTTTAAATTCACAATTCCATTTTTCGCCAAAAAGTTCCATTTCTAACTTTGGCACAACTATTTTGTCAAGTGTCATCTTTATTTCTCCTGTTTTTACACAAAAAAGAACCCGGTGTTTTAAGCCGAGTTCTTTTTTAATAAATTAATTACTTTTTATTATTCCAAATCATCAGAAGGACTGTCATTTGCCCCGATTGCTGTTCTAGTTTCATTTGCTGTGATTGTTCTGAAAGCCTTGTCTTTTTTTCTAATAACTCCTTGACCTTCAAAAGAACAAGTCCAATAATCATCAGCTTTTGAAACAACATCAAGAAAACCTTTAACACAGAATAATTCCATGTGAAGGTCTGCTGCTTCACCATTAATGAAATCGGTGTCAAATTCAAGATTGAACAAAACCGGCACATCTGATGCTTTATCTGTTACAGTAACAATTTGGTTTGGTGTTGTTCCGCTTTCAGTAAGTGTTGCACCATTAATTTTTGCAATAACATCCAAAGGAATATTGGCTGATTCAAATTTTACATCATAAGCCTTTTTGAAAGTCATTGAATCTACTGTTGTAAGCCCAGCAACAGCTTCTTTTGTTTCACTGCTAACTGTAACTTCCATTGAACTAAGTTCCGGTAAATCCATTCTTGTGCCTATTGTATAAGTTTCAGTTGTGTTTGCTGTAACTTCTGCAATTTTTGCATTAGAAATACCAAGAACATTTTGTTGTTTTGATAACGGCATTTTCTTTTCTCCTTTCTGCCTTTGTGCTAAAAAGCTGTAACTGTAATATTAAATACCCATACAAATCTTTGTTGTGTGTCTTTCTCAACAAAAAACGGTTGTTGTGCTTCAACAATCCGCATTTTTTTATTGTTTATTGTTGAAATTCTAATTGGCTTGTTAGTAACAAGTGCTTTAAATATTGCATTTATCTTGTTTTCTGCTTGCCTTGCATCTTTTGAAAGAACTTTTATCTGAACTGTTGGTGAATCTCCAAGCACTTCACGATAACCGCCATAAACCCAAAGGCAAACAATTTCATCATCAGAAGTTGTAATATTAAACTTACATTCTGAATCAGTAACAACTTTTGAATTAATCAAATGTGTTCTTATTTCTTTTAAAATATCTGTCATAGCCTTTTCAGTTGCCTTTCAACAAGTTTTGGAATAATATCTTGTGCATTTTGCAAACCTCTTTCAAGAAATTTGCTATGGTTTTTATTTTGTTCATGTTGTTTGTAAGCATAAGGGGTGTTTGCAGTAACATAAACAGATAACTCATCACCCTGTTTGGTTGCCATTACATTTGGCTGGTTTTTATCGGATGAAGTTTTTGCTTCTTCAAATACTTCATCAAGGTTTGGTGTGCCGCCTTCTGTAACACAAATTGACCGCTTTAATGTACCTGATAATACAGGGGCAATTTTCATTGCTTCACCGCCTGCAACTTCACCGCCTTGTTTTAAACCCTTCATTGCCGCAGCAATTACTTTGTCAGAAGCAGTTTTTCCAAACCACTGCACATCAATATCAAATTCGGTTTTCATTTAACCCCCTTTTAAAAATATGCCTGATAACCTTGTAAATTATTATCAAAATCATATAAAGGATTAGCCGCAATCACTTTGTAATCAGTGCCGTTTAAATGAATTAAATCACCCACTTTAACTTCTCTGTCTGTCAAAATGTTGCCTTCAGAAGTTCTTTGTTCTCCGTTGCTTGCAATAATTAATTTATTTTTATATGTTATGCTGCAAGGAATGTTTTTTTCTTCTTCAATTACTTTAGGCATTGAATATTCATCTGTGCCATCAGTTCTTTTTAAGTCAAATTTCTGTGTGTACAAATGAGAATAAAACATCTAAACCACCCTTGCTGATTTTATCAAATATTTATCAATGTATTGTATAGCTTCAGGACACACTTCAAGCAATAAATAATTGCCGTTATAAGATACATTGCCGCCGCCAATATTTATGCTGCTTATTCCCAGTTTTTGGTTTTTAATATGAACAGATTTACTTGAAAGTCCTGCATATTCCGCAACAAAAATTGCTTGTTCACAACAAGCGCAAATCATTTCTGCCGGCATTTCTATCAAAATAAGACTTTTTCCATTTACTTCAATAGCATTTGCTTCTGATGTGTAAGTTCTTTTTGAAAGAAAATTTGGTTTGAAATATCGAGGAAATGCAAGCGGTTGCACAGTCGAAACAGGGAAGCCTTCATATTTCAAAGTGTTTAATTTTCTTGTTGCTTCCACAAGAACTTTTGCTTTATCTTCATCATTTAATGTTTTCCAGTATGAAGCATCAAGTTTTGTTGCAAAATATTGTTCTGCTTCTTCTACTGTGCAATAAACTGGATATTCAATATCATTTATTTTTACTGTTTTAGTCATTTTAAAAAGTCCTATAATTGAGAAAAACAAGGGCATATTGCAGCCCTTGTTTTGAGATATAACAACAAAAGTTAAGCAAGCAAGTGTTTGAACTGTACAACCTTAATATGTTTAGGCTGATATGCTCTTTCCCAGTTTGTTCCAGTTGCAAATTCAGCATTGGTTGGTGAAACTCCTGCCGGTGAGCCTTTGAATTTAATTCCACGAGGGTGAATTAAGTTCTTTCTTCTTGAAATCAAGACATCATTACCAGCAAGGGCTTCTCTGTCTGTTTCAAGTGCCGGATAGTCAGGGGTTGCTTCACCCAGTGCCACAGCACCAGCCCCAAATAAATAAGTGGTGTAAACCGTTTTTGTTGTCTGGCTAGGTGCTTCACCTTCAGTGATTTCTTCAACAGGTAATTCATCATTGACAATTACACGTTTATCACCGTAGTAAGCAAGCGGTTTACCGCCTTCAGAAGGTTTAATGTAGTCAATCAAATCATCTTTTCTTAACTTACGTTCTGTTGCTGAATGCATCATAATGGCTTGAAGCTGTGAACCTCTATCACCAAGTTTGCCTTCTGCATCAATTAAGGTGTCAGCGTTTGCGGTTCTGTCAGCCGCACTTGTGTTTTTGGTAACATCAAGAACAAGGTCAGCCATAGAAGTTGCAGCAAATGCCCCTTTAAGTATTGAAAGCAATATCTTCTGATATTCTCCATCCCAATAAACACCAATTCTTGAAGCAATCACTGCCATTGGATCAGCATTCGGATCATTAGCCTGAACTTTTGCAAGTTCTTGAACAAGGTCATTTACCTTAAATGCTTTACCCCTGTGGTTAATTGCAGCTTTATCAAGTCCAGTACCAATGTCAGTTGTTGAAAGTTTGGTTGTTCCATCAGTAGGCAAAACTTCAGAATCGCCTTCCAAATCTTTCCAAAAAGGCATATTGACTGTTGTACCTGTTGAATTAGCGAGTGCATCAAATTGTGCATCTCTTACCATAATACCGCACTGTACCAAGTTAGAATTGTAAGTTGTTTGTTCAAGTGCATAAGAAACAACTTTTTCAATATCAATTGGCAAGCCGGATATTGTTACAATAGTTCCCATTGTTTTTTCTCCTTATGTTTATATGTATTACGTTTGTTTTTTACTTCACACCTGCTTCAGCTTTGAATTTTTCAGCCAGTGTTGGGTTGGATTGTTCCAACTGCATTTGCTTAGTCAGGTTTAAAGTTTCTTTTTTGTATGGGTTAGGCATAGAAGAATTGTTGAAATTACCCGGATTGCTGCCGCCACCAACATTAAAATTCACTTTTAATTCAGGGTATTCTTCAGCAATCTTTTTCACAGCTTCTTCAAGATTTTCAGCATCTAGCTGAACCAAGTTCATTGCTTTGTCTTTCAAGCCTGATTTTTTAAGAAGTTCAGCAACTTGTGCTTTTTTCTCATAAGTTGCCGCTTTCTTTTGGGCTTCTTCAAACTTAGCTGTCAGTTCTTTATTTGCGTTCGCAATCTCTGTGATTTTCGCAGCAAGAACATCTGTTTCTTTCACATCTTCAGGTTTGAAGCCTAATGTTTCAGCAAGAATTTCTTTCAGTTTTTTTGTGTCCTTTAAATCAATTCTTTTTGCAGCATTTTCATCATTTAGCTTTTTGATGTGGTCTTTGAACTCTGCTGATGTATCTGCTTTTGCTTTTGCAACAGCTTCATCAATCATTTTTTGAACCTGTTCTTTCGTGAAGGTTTCTGTGTTGTTTTGAGGATCTCCCCCATTGTTTCCAGTTCCGGGCATCTCGCGTTCTCCTTTACTTTTTATGTATTACAATTAAGCCTGCTGAATCACTCAACACGCTTGAAAAATTTTGCATAGAAAAGAAGCCCCTGAAGGGCTTCTGAAAATCCAACTATCACAAATCAATTATAAAATTTATTCACCAATTATTATGCCGTTTATAATACAAGGCAATTCAGGTTTTTTAATATCGGGGTTTACTTCACTGTAATAATCCCAAATATTTGTTTTTAATTTTTCATTAAGAAAATTTCTTTCTTCAACTGAAAGTGCCATATATTCTTCATTTGTCATATTGAATTCTTTTAAATCGTTTGGTAGCTTTATCATAGTTCTTTTAGTTCCTTTACATACAATGTAAACAAAGTTTCAAGTGATTTCAATAGGTCAGGTACATTTTCTTTAAGAACATTTAAGGCTTCTGTACAATTATTTGTTCTTAAATAGAAATATTGTGCAAAGATTTCAGCTTCTTTTGTTCCATATTGTCTGAAATACTTTGCCCCATGTCCTGAAATTGCATAGCTTGCTTTATCAAACATATTGCCGTTTGTAAGTGCATCAAATATGTCAGAAACAGCACACCAGCCATCTTGCCTTTGGGCTTTGAAATTGGTTATTCCGTTAGGTAACTTGTATTTTTCTTTTACTTCTCTGAATTTATTTGCAACGGCTTCAGGGAATTTATCAATTCGCTTAATCCTATTTCTTTCAACAACATTTTCAAGTTTTCGGCTGTAATTGCTGTAGCCTTTAGAAGAAGCCTTTACAATTCCATAATCCAAAGAATGCCCAAATTCGTGCAAGAATGTCATTTCATTATCTGCTGAAATAATACTTGTTGCCCTGTTGAAATATCCCCTTCCCCTGTCATTGATAATTTCAACAGCAGGTAATTTGTGAATATTGGCAAGAATTTCAGCAGTTTCACCGTCTATTGTTGCAGATTTAAAAGCATTTCTTACAAGCGTATCATTGCCGGTATAAGCGGCAAGAACATCATTCATTGACCATTTTTCATTTTTATCAGCTTGTGATGTTTTTTCACGTTGCTTTGTAGGTGGTTTGTCAATTTCTTGCAGTTGTGTACCTTTACTATTGCCTGCTTCAATAGCTTCATATTCGGCTATAACCGCAGCTGTAACACCAAAGTGATGAATACAATTAGGGTGAAATAAACCTTGTGCTTTTGCTGAATCTAATGTTATGTAACCTTTTGTTTTACCAGTTAGGCTTAATATTGCACCCTCAAAAGGTAAACAAGGGCTGGTTGGAAACTGTGACTTTCCATTAATCTGTACCAAGTCACCCAAGTCATCAAAAGTGTCAAGAATAGCATTTTCTGCCCCTTTTCTGTATGCTTCCGCAGAAGTAGTTCTTGCAACAAGTTCCGCATAATCAGCCATGTTGACCATAGCATGAAGTGTGCCGTCTTTTTTATAATAAGGCACTTTGAAAATGGAATCTTTCAAAAAAGTTTCTTGAAAATCCCTTATTGCTTTTTGCCATGTTATGTTGCCATTTACAACACCTTGTATTGAAGTAAGCCCTGTGCTTCTTAAATCTTCATTATCAGGAAAGAATTTCAAAAGTTTTTTCAAAATGGCTTGTGTATCATTAAAATTTGTTCTTTCAAAATATTCAATACAATCACGACCAATGACATCAACAACACGTTTTAAGGGTTTATATGTGTTTATAGCAAGCGTTTTTACAGCTTCTTTGTGAATACCTGCAAATTGTGCATAAACAGCTGCCTTTACAGGTGTAAATCTTATATGTAATTGTTTAAAGGCTGTTTCTTGTCCTTCAATTCCCTTTTTGTAAATGCGTGATGTTGTATCTTTAGAAAAGAATTGGAATTTTTTATCAAGTTTTAGCAGTTCATTTTCAACATTTTTTTGCAGCTGCTTCAGGTGTGTTGTGTCATAACCTTTAATAGCAGCTTCAAGAAGCTGTTTTTTTATCTTTGTTAAACTGTCATTGTAATATCTCAACAACAACAATTCATTTTCATTGATATAACTGCTGAATTTGTTCATTCATTATTCTTCTTTTTCTTTAACTTTTTTGTCTTTTTCGTCAGAATTTTCTGAAGCATCACTGTCATTTGGGTATAAATCGGCAACATTAAGCACTGTTTTGTTTTTTTCTTCTTCTTCAATCTGTTTAAGTTCAGTGTTTAAAACATCGCCTTCAATCTGCTGAACATAAGCAACCGCAGTTTTACGGCTCATTGTTGCAGTTACACCAGCTTTTTGTGCTGTTTCTGCACGCTCATTAATATCATCAACAAGCCCATCCTTCCAAGAGATTGAATAATCAGAAAGCGTTTTGCCTTCAAGCTGTGCTGCAACAGAAAACACTCTTTTTATACTTTCGTCAAAATCGTCTGCCAATGCACCAGCTTTTGAAAGCATTCTTTGCATAAGCCTTTTTAAAGCCACTCCTGAAACAGTGCTGCTAATTGTTTGATTAGGATCAAATAAAACAGGACTTACAGAAGAAAGCATATAAAAGAAAAACATTAACTGTGAAATATATTCTTTAATCGCTTCGTGTTGCACTGCCCATGTTACAACACCCGGTGGGTTTGTCTGATTTACACCGCCTAACATTGGTATATATGAATTCTTTTTAATTTGTCCATCTTTATCAATGGCGGTTGCCGGGCCGTATTTCAGATTGCCTTGTTCTTCTAGATCTTTGCCGTATTTAGTTAAGTGCAATTCAATTTGAGATATAACAGGGTTGATGTCGGTGTAGTCATCTTCACCAAGCCCGTTTTCACTATCAGAAGCATTGCACACTGGAATAATCAAGAAATCATCAACACTCGTTTCTTCAACTGGTTTTAAATCTTTGTATCTGTCCAGTGTTTTCAAGTCAACTTCTTGTTTTATTTTGCAGGAATTTTTATCAATTATAAACAGCTTGTGTTCTATTTTACCGATTGAATGAATTTCAACTTTCAAATATTGCACTTTATTTTCAACAAAAGAAAATGCTAAAACGTGATAAATAATATCGTTAATATTATCAGGATTTACAACCGGGAACCACAAACGAGGTGAAACAGCTTCAATGACAGCTTTACCTTCAACGGCTCTGATTTTATATAAGCCTGTGCCATAACGTGAAGCATCAATGGCAACTTTTTTTGAAGTTTTCCAAAAACGGCTATTTTTTATAAGGTCAGCTAAATAAGAATCGGTTGTTTTGTCTGCCTTTGAAATAGCCGGCTTTTCAGAAAAAAGCAAATCTGCCCACAATTTTGAAACAGACCTGTACAAATTGACAAAAACCCTCTTAACTGTTTCATTGACTTCTTGATCAGGATATACGACTTTTAAAAGTACATCCAAAACATCCATGTGGTCATTGACATATAAAGAATGGTTTAAGTCATACAGTGCAATTCTGTCTTTTTCTGTTTCGGGAAGCCAATCTTGTCCCGGTTGTAAAAATGATAAGTTATTAAGCATTTGTTAATAAGTCCTTTTGTCGTTGAATTTCTTCTTTTAAATCTGTTACAAACTCTTTTCTTAGCCGTTCACGTCTTAACCCAGCATATTCATTGATTTTTTCTTCAAATTGTTCAAGCAATTCAATATATACTGTGTTATTTCCGCCTTTTAGTGCTTCAGCAAGTTTTTCTTCAAGTTCTTTAACTTTTGCATTAAGGTCAACAATTTGTTTGCCTGCAATTCCTGCTTCTGTGTTTGTGTGTTCAACAAGTTTTTTAAGTTCTTCTTTCGTTGAATCAAGTTCTTGTTTTATAGCTGTGTTTTCTTCTCTTAATCTGTTGACTTCATCAACAGCAGCTTTCAATGCTTCTTCTTGTGAAATTTCTTCAGCATTTTCAGGCACTTCAACTGCTTCAAGGTTTTCTGCTTTTGCAGCGGTTTCTTCAGTTATTGCATTTTCTGCAACAACTTCTGTTTTTACTTCATTTTCTGCCTTTACAGTTTCTTTTTGTGCTGTTTCAACAGCGGTTTCTTCTTTTTTTGCCATTTGCTTTTCTCCTTTATAAGTTAATTCCAAGTGTTTGCAATGTCTTAATTATTCCTTTTATATAAGAATTGCCATTAAAATGTTTAGTTTTTACACCAACAAACTGCAATAAGTAATTCCACACTGTTGCTTTGTCTGCAAAAAGCCTTATATCAGCACAACCCCTTAACTGGTTTTTGCTCTTACTTGCTAAAACCAAATTTGAAAGTGTTGTTTTGCCGTTTTTACTGGCTGGCTGCAAATGTTCAAGAGAAACAGTGTCTTTTGTCAATAAATCACCATAAAAGCCATATTTCACACTTTTCAGCCTGCCTTTTTGCCATTCGGTTTTCAATATGTTTGAATACCCAAATGAAGGCTGTGTTTTTACTGGTTCTATTTTCAATATCTAAGCCCCAAAATCTCTTTTTTATATGTGTGGATTGGATAACGTAAAACACCATCAGCAGCGTGGTCTTTACCTATAAAAACAGTTTCACTTCCAAAACCCGGTTCATCTTCTTGTGGATAACGTAAAGTAAGAAGTTCATTTTGTGTATTTGGGCAATTAGTGCCAATTCTTATTTTGTCTTTTCTGAAACAGGTTCTTACAGTATTACACCCGGCGGCAATTTCTTTTTCTGAAGCATAAGCATTTAATTTGGCAAGTTGCATTTCTTCAATTCTGTCAGGTTCTGCTGAATCACAGAAAATATAATTGAGGTCAACACCCAAATCTTTTTGCTGTGCTTTAAACCAGTTAATAATATCCGCAGTAAGTTTGCCCTTGTAATAGAACTCTGAAGCAAGGTGAAAATCATTATTTCTTGTAACACCCCACACACCTGCTGCCATTTCTGCTGAATACCCCCAGTCAACACCGCCAATAAATTCTTTGTATAAACCATCGGCAATATTTTGCCTAAATTCTTCAGGGGTTATAATATGCGTGTCTTTGTTAAATTCAGGATAAACAAGCCCTTCTGCAATAACCCACAAGCCCTTAATCATCCTGTCATAATAAACACCGCTGAAAGATGCCTTGACGTGTTCAATATATTCTTTAGGCAAATTAAGATTGTCAGTTAATTCAAAAAACAGATATTCAAAAACATCTTGTTTAGCTTTGTTTGCAATCCAATCAGTATATATGAAGTGCAAAATGTCAGCAGGGTTTGTTGTTGCAACTATTTTGCTGTTTTCTACTGATAAACGAGTTATGGCAAGGTTGACAAATGCCCTTGTGTGAAGGGTTAATTCATCAGCAAGCCACAAACTGAAAGTATCACCCCAAATTGCACCTTCATTGCCTTTTTTATTCGCACCGGCAACACGTATATAAGCATCATTTTTTGAACCTAAAACAGCCTTATCAACAATAAGCCTGCCATCAGTTGAATTATAATCACAATGCTTTTTGCCACCGTATAAATCCATCAAATCAAGCAAAACATTGTTGTAAATCGTTTCTTTTGATTTTCCTGAAATTAAAATTTTGCCTTTATCGGCTCTTTGTGGAATGAGTTCTGCCGCAGCTTTTGCAATCTGTGTTACAGTCTTACCTGAACGCACTGAACCTGAAAGAAGCGTGAAAAATTTTAAATCATCATAAGACCTTAACATTAAATCAAGGTGTTTTCTTGACCATTTTGAAGTTGTCCAATCAATCATTGTTTTCATCCCTCATTGATTTTTTTAGGCTTTCAAACATTTGCTTAATTGGCAATTCTTCTTGTTGCTTTTCAGGTTCTTTAGGAAATATCACATTGCTAATTGCTTCTTTTTCTTCTTTGGTTGCTATCATTTTATAAAGTGCAATCTGAAGTGCCGGTGATTTACTTTTAAACCACTTTGCCCGCAATCCTTGCTTTGTGATAATGCGTTGCTTATTAATTGCATCTTTTAATATGTCTAATTTGTCTAGTCCATAATTATAAAAAGTTGCCCTTGAAATTGGCAAAAAAGCAATCAAATCTGTTATAAAAAGAATATTAGCTTCCGCAATAATCTTTAAACATTGTTCTACCAGTGCATCATATTCTGCTTTGTCAATCGGCAAATTTTTTTGTTTTTTTTCAGTCATTTCAACATCTCGTTTTCTGCATCTCGCCTTGACTTCCAAAATTCAGAACATGTGCAGCCGTTAATTCAATTTATATATTCTAAATAATCGCCTATATGTTCCCTTAAAAATTCGTCAAATTTTCTATTCAAAATAAATTCTTTCATTGCATCATTAAAAAATTCAAAATCTTCAAGTTTGCAATTAAATCTTGCATGCCTTGCTTTTGTACACCCCTGTTTGTCCTTTTCTGTCCAAATCAAAACAGCGTTTTCAATCTGCCTTTTCTGTTTGAAATTTATTTCAACAACAGTTTGCAGCCACTCCAAAAAAAGTTGCTGCCTTGTTTTATAGTCAACAACATTTGCAAAATTTTCAATCTTTTTAATCATTAATTATTTACCACTCTACATTCAGAATGAATAATGTCAGGAAGCCACTTCCCATTCACAAATTTATTTCTCCAACTATCTTTTTGAGGTAATGAAGCAAGGTATTTTGCACGTTGTTTTTCGGGTGAAATTGCTTGCCCATAAACAGCCGGCATGGTAGTTGCACAAGCAACAAGCGGTGTAGGGCAAACTTGTGGTTGAATTTTTAATTTTTCTTGATTATTAATAAGAAAAATGTCTGCTTCTTCTCCTTTTAGTTCTTCAACTTCAAGCAAACATTTTCTGCTGTTTTTTCTGCCAAATCTCTTAATCTGAACACGCTGCAAGCCGCATTTTTTACAAATACAACTTTCAACAATTTCAGTGAAAACCCTTTGTTCGTTTACAAATTTTTTAACAAGTGGCTTAACTGTGTATGTTTCAATACACCAATATGTTTCTGTATCATTTTTTTTGTATTTTATTCCACAACATAAAAAAGCCACAAATCACCCTCATTTTAGCAATGTAGATCTTTTCGGTGAAAAACCCCTTGCCACTTACCATTATAACGCATGTTTCACTGTCCAGATGGACAGTCTTTCAAAAATCGCTTGACAATTAACAAAAAGAAGCCTATTTTCAAGGCTTCCTGCTCTTTTATTATTCTTCACATATACTTTGCCAATTCTTGTTTTGTTACTTCTTTAATCAATAATGCCCGGCGGTTTTGCGGCACTTTGTCAGGTATTCTGTAAACCTTGTATATTTTTTCAAGGTGATACTTAATATTTCTGATTGAATAATGCAATTTTTCCGCTATCTGTGCATTTGTTTTGCCTTCCACTACCATTGCAAGAATCGTGTTTTGGGTTTCATTAAGTGCTGCTGCCATCCCCTTCACCCCCTTTGTATTCTTCCTCTGTTGTTTGTACAATAACAACTTCTATAAGTTCCTGAATTTGATTTAATAAACAATAATAGTCTTTTGGTGTATATTTGTAAGGATTTTCTTTATATGGTTTAACCATTTTTGCTATTTTATAAATAGCATTATCAAAAATTTGGTTTTTGCTTATTTCCTCTTTTAATCTTTGTTCTAAAACTCTGTTTCTTTTCTGTTCTTCATCACGCAAAAAATAAGCATTTTTTAACCCTTTTTCTTTGTTGCTTTCTTCTTTAATAGTCGCAACCAATGCAAGAATCGCATGTGCCACTGCTGCTGTTACATAAATTTGAGCAGTTGAAGAATCCGTTGCTTGTGTCATATCCTGTTCTACAAGCTCAATTAAATTTTCTGAATCAAGTTTCACTTTCACTTTCATTTTATATTCTCCTTTAATAATAGTTATATTTGGGCGGTTCATAAGGTTTTGTGTCAAAAAGCTGTTGCTGCACTTCAGGGGCTTTGCCTTGAAGAATTTTATTGAAACAAGCCGCCGCAATTTGCATCAATCTTATTTCTTCATCCGCCTTTTCTTGTGTCATTTTGCCTGCTTTTACCCACTTTGGATATACATTCACACGCAGTGCAGCTTCTCTTGCACAACAATCTTTTAATTTTCGTATTGTTTCAAAGTCCATTGCCGCCCCCTCAAAAATGTTTTGAATATTCTTCCTGAAGGTTCTTTGCATTCTGCTTCCGAATATCCTTTTTTAAGAATTTCTTCAAGTTCTTGTTCGCTGTATGCAATTTTTACAGTATCAATAGGAATTTTGTCTGTCGTGTAAATATCTTCTTTATAAATTTTGTCAAGATATTTTGCCCTTTGAATGTTTTTGTTTTGTTTTTTATATTCAATAAGTGTCGGTTCAATAAATTTTTTATTAACAACAAGTGCAAACACTTTTCCAAGAAGGCAAAATGGATCGGGGAAGTTTGGAATTTCAACTTCAACAAATTCAATCGGTTCGCCATACTTTTGAACATATTCCCAATCTTCTTGAATTTTTGATTTTATGAATTCCCACTTCTTCGCCTTTATACACATTGAAACAATTTTTGAATAATATGTATTATCTTTTTCTTGCAAATATTTCAAGTGATTTTCAACAGCCAGCCAGTAAGTACAACCGCGATTTCTAAAGTAATAATCTGTAAGATAAAAACCCCAGCAGCGATTATCACCTGAAGTGAAACCGAGTGTCCCATCTTCATACAAGAAACATTCTGAAACTTGTCCACTGCAACATGGACCATATTCAATGTCTGAAACGTGTGCAATTTCTTTTTTTTCTTTTCTCATTGTTTTTGCTCCTACATCATAAGTTTTGACATTTCAATTTTGACAATTTCGCGGACAAGAACAGCTCGTTTTGTTTCAGCTGGTCCTTTGATTCCGAAATATTTATATATTCCCTTCAAGTCTTTTTTGATTTTATCGACCGAAAAGCAAAGTTTGTCTGCGATTTGCTGATTTGTTTTGCCTTCAATAAGCAAAGTGACAATTTCTTTTTGTGTTTCTGTTAGTGTCATTTCTCCTCAAACTCTCCCCGCTCTTTAGAACGGAATTTCATCATTCAAATATCGTTCAGGAATTCCGCTTTCTAATACGTCGCGAACATCGAAAGAACAATGCGGAACAACGAGCGAATCAATATGCAAAACAAAAACAGATTGCTGTTCTTTTTTTGCAACAGCTTTTGCGTCTTCAAGTGCTGTTTGATAGTTTTTATATACCTTGTTCGGACTTCCCTTTTTCGGATTAAAAACAAGATAATTCGGAGTTTTTATTTTTTTGCTGTCTTCTTGCGTTTTCAATAACTGATTTTCAAGTTCCCAAATTTTTGAACGTAATTCTTGATTTTTATTTTGCAAATCGTCATTGACAATTCTGTAAACTTCTTGCATTTCGCTTTCAAGCAAAGTGCAGTCGTGCTGATTCAGCATATAAGAAAATAATTCTTGATAAGCTGGAGAAATTTCTGTTTTTTCTTCCGCAGAAGTAACTTCTCCCGGAACATTTTCTTCAGGTTGACTTTCTTCTGTCTGAGTTGCTGTCGTTTGATAACCGTCAAGAAAATTTATAAGAATATGCTGTTTTGCTTTTTTGTCTGAGCCATAATCAACAAATTGACCGACAACTTCATATATTGTTTTTCTGTAACTTTGAGCATAATTGACAGAAATACCGCAATTGTGAGCAGTATCAACAACAGAATCACCGTCAAGCATACTTGCAAGAATCATTTGTTCTTTTTCAGTCAATTCATTTTTAATCTGTTGAAATATTTTTTCTTTGTTCATTTTCCTTCCCTTTCTGAAGTTCGATTTCGTCAACAATTTTCCCGTTTGCAGTTGCAACTTTGATATTTTTTTTGTTTTCGTTCATGTACCTTAACGCGTAACCGATAAGCGAACCATGCAAAATATAGTCAATCGGTTCAAATTCTTTGTCTTTGCCGCTTGCTTTTGCGTCTTGCAAAAATTGATTTGCAAAGGCAATCACAAAGGCTGCGTTGCAATTTTCTTTTTTGTCGTAAATTTCAGCTTTTGCAATTTTGAGAGCTTCTGAAATTTTGTTTCTTTGTGCTTCTGTTTCGTTGTTCATTTTTTCTCCTTTATGTTCAATCAAGCCTGTTTCCGAGTTTTATTGCCCAGCAAGACGGCAAGTTCAAGTCGTTCTTTTCGGAAGTTTGAAAAATTCTTTCAACAGCAAAGAACATTGTTTCAGCGTTTTTCGTGCAACCTCTTTGAAATCTGACTATTTTGTAAGGTTTTTCAACTGTCCTTCCGAATTTTCTGTTGAAATACGGTTTCATTTCGCGGTATTCTGTTGTTTTTTCTCCCGATTTGATTTTGTCAAACCATTCAAACTTTAGTGTCAAATACAAAATTTTTCCGACACTTTCGTAATTTGAACCACATTCGCAAGAATGCCAGCGTTCAGGGTTTGTTTCTTGACAAGAATTGTCATTGAAATAGTCTGAATATTTGCAAGTCAAGCAATTCTTTTTTGCGAATTCCGATTTGTGAATTCTAACTTCGTATACCGTCATTGTTCCGTCCCCTTGTGAAATACAAGAAAAAATGTATTATTATTTTTATGAAAAATAATCGGTTTTGTTTCTATTACTTCAAGTATTTGCTTTAGCTTAATATCACGCGTGGCCCATTTAAAAATCAATGTTCCTTCAGGTTTTAAAACCCGCATACATTCTCTAAATCCTTGTTTTATTTCAACGGACCAACTTTCAGAAAGTTTCCCGTATTTTTTACAAAGCCAGCTGTTGACACCAACTTTCAACAAGTGTGGCGGGTCAAATATAACAAGACTGAAAGAATTGTCTTCAAAAGGAATGTTCTTAAAGTCTGCGACAATATCAGGTTTAACTTTTAAGATACGGCCGTCGCACAAAATTTCTTCAATTTCTCTGTTGTCCATAAAAACAACATTGTTGTTGTTTTTATCAAAATGAAACATTCTGCTTCCACAGCATACGTCGATTATTGATTTTGTCATTGTTCCGCCCCTTCTTTTGCTTTTTTATTGTCGTAATACATTTCAGGCGGGACTTTTACACCGAAATAATTGAAAAGATTTGTCAAAAATTCCTCTGTCTGCGAGCTTCTGCCCCATTTGCACATACAATCAACGTATGTGTGAGCTTGTTCGGAATGATGATTGCTTGCACTTTCAAGATATGCTTCAGCGTCTTTTTCTGTAAAGAAAACCCCGTCAGTCCACGAAACAGGTTCACTTGAAAATCGTTGAAGTGCTTCGTTGATGTGTTCTTCTAACCATTCATTTATTCTGCTGTCTTCAAGACCTGTTCCGATATATTTCAATATGTCTTCAAGATTGTCGTCTTCGTTTAATTCAATAAGGTCATCTTCGTATCTTTCACGAATGCAATCTTCAATTTTTTCAATGCCTGCTGCATAAGGATCATAAAAGAATTCTCCTCTATCGTCAGGAACGTAGCTGTCATTATAGTCAATAATTGTGTAATAATAAGGAAAACGCGTTCCCCTGTTGTTTTGAGAAGACATTTCTGTCAAGAATTCAACAATTTTGTTGCGAATATCATTTGCCCCGTTCATTTCTCTTTGCAAACTTTGGTTTTGAAGAACTACTGCGTTATATTGATTTACTGTTTGAGCAAGTGTTGTGTCGAACTGTTTTTTCATAAGCAAAAGTTGTTTTGCCGGGAAATGTCCGAGTTCGATTTCAGCACCGAGCGGAAGTTCCATTCTTGCAGCAAGCATTCCTTCTCTGTCTGTTTCTTCACTTTCTCCGACTATAATTCTGAAGCCGTCGGAGCTTTTAAAAATTTCTTTTTCGTTTTTCATTCTGTTTTCTCCTATGAATTAAGGTATTTTTGAAGAATTCTGATTGCGGATTCGCAACCCTTAGCAACTCCCACGCAATAGTCTTTTTTATCAAGTTTCTGAAGCCATTCTTCTTGTTCCGGTTTAAGTTTGCCGCCTTTTACCCTTTTCATTTCAATAAAGAAAACTTCATGGGTTTTGCTTCTGTTGCTGTGCAAAATAATCAAATCAGGAAAGCCTTTTTTCAGCCCCATAGCTTTTTGCCTTCTGATATAACCAAAGTGATTGAAGTCTTTTGAGCCGTCATCATTTTTTTTAGGAATATACATCCCATTTTGTGTGCTTAAAACAATAATGTTGTTAGCTTCACAATAATTGACAAATGCAATCTGTTCTTCACTCTCTTTTGGTGTCGTGTTCTTTTTTGTTACCATTTCTACATCTCCAAATTGGGTGGTAAGGGGCAAAATGCCCCCTTCCAACTAATCAAATAACCTTGTTTGCCTTGCAAATTTATCAATCTTTTCTTCAATTTCGGCTTGTTCTTTTTCAAGGTTATCAATTTCATTTTTTAATTTTGAAATATCATATTCCGCATCATCTGCTTTTTTGCTGTGTTCTTTAAGCAAATTTTGAATATTGATAATACTTTCAAAATTTTTGGTGTTATCTTTTAAACCTTTTAAATTTTCGGCATCAACATTGGAATGAAGGGCTTCTGAAACAATATCTTTAAGTTTCACAAACGGTTCATAATCAAGTGTGCTTGCCAAATCTCTGTGATAATCAACAGTGTTTTCAAGTTCTGCAATTTTGTCATAATTTGAACTTATGCAACGCTTAATTGTTTGAATCCTAAGCAAAGCCTTTTTTTCTTCAGCAGTGTTTGCAATAACTTCAGGCACTGCACTTTTTGCAGTTTCAACAATTACATTTGAATTGCCTGTTGTAGCTTCTGCACTCACTGCCCCTTCTTCTTTTGTGTTTGTATGGGGTTGGTTTGAAGGTTGTTCTGTATCTCCTTCAGTTTCTGTTCCATTTCCACTTGTGCTGCCTTCATTAGTATCTGCCTGTAATTCGGCATCTGTGTCATCAGAATTAATACTGCATATCTGTTCATTTTCACCTGCCTTTTCTCCTGAAGGGGCATCAAACATTTTTTCAATGTTTTCTTTTAGTTTAGAATTGCTTTCTTTCAGTTCTTCATTTGCAGCTTCAACAGCTTCTAATTTTTCAGCAATTTTAGTGTTTTCTTCTTCAAGTCCTTCTGCTGCTTCTTGCATTGTTTGAATTGCTGCTTCTGCTGCCTTTTCAGTATTTTCTTTTTCTTCTGCACAAGCTGTTGTTTCAGCTTCAACTTCAGGGCTGTCATTAAGATTTTCTGCAACCGTTGTGTCAGCTTCTGAAACAACTTCTTTTTCAGGTGTCAAGTTTTCCTTAACAGTTGAATTTTGGGCAACTTCAAATTCTTCATAGATATTTGGATTGTCTAACTCGTTGCCAATGTACTGCCTTCTAATAAGGTTTTGCCCTTCTGTGCTGAAGTCAAAAGTTTCTGTTGAACCAACATGGTGAATTACAAAACCTCTTTCAACGGTTTTTACTACTCTGAAATAGGGGCAAATTAACCCTTCGTCATAGTAAACATCGCCTTCATAAACTGGACAGTTTCGGACACTGTCAAAGTAACCTGCTGCTTTCTTGTTTTCTGTCATTTTTTGTTCTCCTTATAACTGAAATAACTTTTGTTGAGATTGGTCAGCTTCCAACCTCTGTATAGATAAACTGTGATATTTCTCATCAATTTCAATTGCAATGAAATTTCTACCCAACTGGGTACTAGCCAGTGCGGTAGTTCCTGAACCTGAAAAACAATCCAAAACCAAATCACCGGGCTTTGTTGAATTTTTTATTAATGTTTTCACAATACTCAAAGGTTTGATTGTTGAATGTCCATATTTATTTTTATCTTTTACATTGAGAGGATAATTAAAAACTGTTTTAGCACTTTCAAAATCTGTAGGGTTGCAAAAACCGCCTTTTCTAAAATATAAGCAGTATTCTTTATCAGACATATACTTATTGTGAAAAGTAGGTATAGGATTGGTTTTGTTCCAAATTAAAATATCAAAATTGCATTTTAGTTCCCCAACAAAATAATCAAGATATTGCTTAATTTGTGCTTTATTACACCAAATATAACAATTAATCTCTTTTTGGATTCTGTGAATTTCTTTACACCAACCAATGCCAAGATTAATATTTAAATTTGCAGTAACAAGTTGGTTGTTATAATTTCTCATACTTCTTGCAAGCCTGCTATTACCACCGGGTTTTGTGTTTGTTATGTCATAAGGTGGATCTGTATGAACTAAATCAATAGAATTATCAGGAATTTCTTTTATAAGTTGGTAGCAATCACCAAGATGTATTTTATTAATTTCAAGCATTTTTCACCCCCCTGTAGCTTGCGTGTTTGAAGGTGAAAATTTTTGCCTGATCCTTTACTCTATCCAGCAATTTGCCTAAACGTGGCACTTTTTTTATATCGATAATGTCACAAGGATTATTGATTAAAATGAAACATTTATTATCTTTATAAAGGTTATCAAACAGTGCTGTGGCAAGGTTTATTTCTTTGTTATCTTTTATATTGATAACAAATTCATCAATCATTAAAAGGTCAAACTGTGATAACCAGTTAAGTATTTGGTCAACTGTTTCAGTTGCATCAAATGCTTTTGCATAATAGCAACGTGTAACTATTTCATTCCAAGTGATAGCTAAGCAATTAAATTTTGGCAATAAGGCTTTAATAATTGCATAGCCTTCTGAAGTCTTGCCATTGCCAAATTCACCTATCATGTGAATGCTTGCACCGCTTTCAGGGTTGAAGTTTTCAACATATTTTTTAGCAGCAGCAACATTTTCTGTTCCCATTGCTTCAAGTTTGTCAAGCGTTATGTCTGCATATCTTTTGCCAATATTGGCTTTTTTGAATTTTTGCTGAAGCCATTCTTTTCTTTTTTGTTCTTCTTTTGCTTTTTGTTCCTTTTCATAGCAATCGCAGTTTGAAGCATAAACAATTCTTTTTACACCGTTTAGTGTTACTTCACAAGGCACATCTTCTTTGCCGCATTTCGGGCAAACGTGTTTTCTGCCAGCTTCTTTAATGATTGTTTCAATAATCTGCCCTGAACTTTGCCAATCGCTATTATTAATAACTATAGCCATCGTTTTGATCTCCTTTTGTTTGCTTTTCAACAATGTGGTTATCAAATTCACCTGAAAGAACACCAGCCCAGTTGCCTTCTTCAAGAAGCCAACGCAAGCCCGGTTGTTTTTTCACCCCGTCAAAATCAAAAGTAATTTTTGAAAATTTCAACACTAATGTTGGAATTAAATCTTTAAAATTTGGAATTTCGGCGGCAATTTCCACCAATTTAAGATGTTGAGTGTTGTTTAAAAAACAATCTCTTTTGAAAATCTTTTTATATTCTTCAATGAAGATTTTCTTATAAGGGTTTATGTAAGGATCTATTTTAAAATCTTCTTTAGAAGAATTATCTTTATTTATATATATATCTTTATTATTATATTTCTCTATTATTTCTCTATATTTAGGGGCGGTTGTATCACTTGTACTGTCTGTGTTTTCAGCTTGTGTTTGTTTGTTATTTACAAACACTTCTGTTTGTATTTCACAAACAACTTTGTTTGTATTTTGCAAACTCTCATTTTTATCAGTACAATTTTGTTTGTTATTTACAAACGTTTCTGTTTGCATTTCACAAACATTTTCTTCATTTTGTTTGTAATTTACAAATTCATCTGTTTGTGTTTCACAAACATCTTCAGGTGTTACTTCATCAGAATAACCAAAATCTTTTGCAATTTGTTTTGCTTCCAAATTAATCTTTTTTAATTTTGCAAGGTCATCTTCACTGAATAATTTATGATAAGGAATTTTCCATTCGTCAAAATTTTTATTCAGTTGAAATTCTCCAAGTTTAAAATTACAAATAATAACCTTGTTTTGCTTTAAATAGTTTAATTCTTCTTTAATATCGCAGCGATAAATATAAGCCAATTCAAATAAGCGTTGTGGTTTAACGGCAACAACCTTTTTATGAAAGCCATAAGAAAAACGGATTATCAACAATAAAACTTTTAATTGTTTTAATGTAAAATCTCTTATGAAGAACTGTTCAAACAGGTCATTTGCAATTTTAAAATATCCGTTTTCTAATTGTACGTTTGCCACTCTCTCTATACCTCTATCAACATATCTGTACTTATTGGGGCGGTCAGTTTTTTTGTAAATTTGCAATAATCACATTTGCCGCACCTTACCGGCTCGACTTTTCCGGCTTTTAAATCAATAATTCTTTTAACATTCCCTTCTATTCCAAGTAGGGCTTTGTCCATATCACGCTGCTTTAAGCCAATGACTTCAATGTCAATGGTTTTCTGTTTGTCAGCAGCAGCAATGGAAAACGGTACTTTTTCACCGCCATAAACAGCTTGTTCAAGTAGTTGGTAAATTGCCCCCTGAAGGTCATACCCCCAATATTCAATGAAAGAAACAAACTGCCCTAAGTCTTTTATCCAAAATCTTTCATGCAAATCTTTTACAACTTTTAAATCAACAATACTGTTATAGGGGCTTTTTCTGTTGTGGTAACTGTCAAGTTTACCCTTCCACTTTGCCCCAAACAATTCAGCGGTCAGAATTACCTGTTTTTCACCACTCATGCAAAGCATAAAAAATTCATCTCGTTCAATTCTTTGAATAACTTCTTCAGCCTTTTGATAAGCAGCTTTTAATTCTGAATTTTTCTTAAAAAATTCGGGGTGTTTTGCTCTAAACCAATCAAGTGTGCCTTCAAAATGTGCATCAACGTATGAACCAACAAGCATTGCTGTGGTTGTTTCATCTTCCCATTCTCCACGCAATTTAGCCATTGCACGTGCTTCACAGCCGGGCTTTCCAAGCGTTCCAATAAAATCTTTATATTGGCTTACGCTTAAAAATTCCCAGTTTGCTTGTTGTGAATAGTAGTTGCTTTCAGTTAAAAACACTTTTTACAACTCCCCATTTTTTGCAAGTGCTTGACAATTCCGGCATAGCGGCTTGCCATAATTTCTTCTTGAATATGAATCTTCTGCTTGATTGATTATTGAACCGCAGTTTGTACATTCATATATTGTTTCAATAGGTTCTTCTTTTTCGTATTCAGGCACGTCAGAATGTCCTTGAATTGATTTTTCGGTTTCTGATGCTGTAACTGTTACTTCCGTTTGTGAAAATTCATTCTGTGGCATTTGTGCGGTCGCATTTTGAACATTCATTGTAAGTGCTTGCTGATTATTTACAGGCAAGGCATTTGCAAAAGGGTTTCTTATTTCTTCAGAATTGTCTGAAACACCAGTTTTGTTGTTAAATTCAAAATCTGATGAAGTTGAATAAGCAATTTGTTGAGCAGAATTTTTAAAACTCTTTGCAACATTCTTCAAAACAAGCCTTAAAACTGTTTTTTTATACATTTCGCTGGTTCTTTTTGTCCATGCAGGTGAATTTGGGGCTTTTGAAAAATTCATTCTTAATTCTTCAAGATCTGCTTTGCTCATTTCTTCACCGATACTTGAACCATCTGAAAATTGTACTTGTGCAAATGCACCTATTATTGGGGCATTGTTAAACGGTTTGGGTATAAATTTAAAAGAAACATTGCCGCCTTCAACAAATTTTTGGTATTCATCACCTTCACGCACCACTTCTTTAATTGTGTTGAAAATAGGCTTGATACTATAAGTTTTGGCAATTTTATCTTCACCTTTGTAGTCGGTTTGGAAATTCAAATCATTTTTACCTTCTTCTTTATTCCAATAAGGTATTGCGTAGCATTCACCGCTTGCAAAATCTAAATCAAGCAATGCCCCCTTCATTAAGCAGGAAACAACATCTTCAGCTTTGATTTTCATTAAATCTTGTTTTTTTATTCCTTTAAGCATTGCAATGCAATTCTGTTGGAATTTTGCCGCCTGAAATCCATCAGGCAATGCAGACGCTTTTGCTGCAAGAGTAGTTGCAAGGTTGCTTTCAACCGTAACTAAAAAATTCTCAATAGTTTTTTCTTCTGTCATCTGTCATTTCTCCTTTTGTTAGTGCTATAAGTTAGCCCTTTATGATGGGCTGTGAAAAATAACACAGCCCACGAAAAAGGCTAAACTGATGCAGGTTCTGCTTCAGCCCCTTTTTCTTCCCCTTTCTCCTCTGTAACAATCGCTTTTTCTATAACATTTTTTACAGCCTTTAATACTTCAGGGGGTACTTCTGAAAGTTCTTTTGTGTTGCCGTCTGTAAGGTCTATTGTTTTAATTTTTACATTTGGTTGTGGTGAACCTTCACACTCTCTGTTATACAGGTGAAATTCTTCAATGGAAAATCTTTCAAACTTTTGAAGTTCATTTGCAAATTGAAGTGCAGCTTTATCAATTTTTGTAATACAGCTTTGCAAATATTGTCTGTTAGCTTTTTTATCTTCTTCAGTTTCTTCATAAACAAGTTTATTTTTGTCATAGTCAATTACTTCTGCAAATTGGATTACAATTCTTTGCTGCATAAGTTTTTTGCCCGGATGCTTGCCTTCAAGAACTTCTTTGAAATACATATTTTTTGCATCTTGTGAAGTTTTGATTTCATCAATTAAGCTATCCACGTCATTTTGAAATTCTTCACTTCTTTTTTCCGCTTCTTTGTGTTCTTGTTCAATTTCAGCATTGATAATGTCATCTTTTGTCATTGTCATTTTCGTTTTCTCCTTTTTTCTTGTAGTGTGTAATCTATGAAATATCTGATGTCATACAGGTCAGCTTCTGTTATGTTTAGCCGTTTAAAATACAACCTTGAAAACAGGTAGCAAATTTTATACAGCCAAAGGACAAAAAGCCTTGTCATAACTCAACCACTGTAAGTTCATTGTCAGCCGTTGTTCTTGTTGCAATAAATTGAAGCCCTGAAGCCTTGCAACGTTCATATAAGTGTTGCCTGTTAATTGGTGAAAGTTTTTCAACTCCATCAATCAACACAATTTGCAAGCCTGTTTTGTTTTTCAAGGCAATATCAACACAAAGGTCAAGTTTTTCACCTTCAGACAAATTGCTAATTGGCAAATCACCATTTGGCTTTTTAATAAGAACTTGATCGCCGTCAATACTCATTTCACCAAGCGGCAAATTTGCTTCAGCAAGAATCTGTGCCGGTAAAGTCCTTGCAAGTTCAATTTTTCTTGTAAATTCATCTGATGCAGCCTGAAGGTCAGCCAATTCATTATTCATTGCAAGCATTTTGTTATATTGCGGCAACTGCTGCTTCATTTTGAGTGCTTCAGCAGCTTCTTCTTGCATTGGCACGATGTCAATTTTTTGTTGCTGCAAATAAGGTTCAAATGCTTTTAATTCTTCATTGAATTGGGCAACTTGTTTTTCATAATTAGCTTCAATAACGGCTTTTTTATCTGAACAAACATCATTCAATGAATTTAATTCTTTTTGTGCGGAATTAAGCATTTCTTGAAGTTTTGCAATATCTGCTTTTAGTTCCCCTTCTCTTTCTTGAAGCCCTTTAAGAAGCCTTTGTTCTTCAAGTTCTTTTATTGATTGAAAACCCCTTATTTTATTGTCATAATTGGCTTTTAAAGTTTCGGCTTTTTCAATCTGTGCATTGTGCTGCCTTGCTTTTTCAATTTTTGAATGGATTTCTTGTAAGTCGTATGCTTCCCATTTTGCAGCATTGAAATTTTCCGGCAATTCCTTCATTATTTCTTCAATAAAGGCTTTTTTATTCCTTATATCCCTGTTGATGTTTTGTCTTTGCTGAAAATAAAACCCATCTTCAGCGGCAATTTGCTGCAACACTTCAAGAATGTGTTTTTGATAATCAACCCCCTGTGGAATTTCGCCAAACCATTCTTTAATTGTGTTCAAATCCCATTTGTATTCGATAAGGTCAAGAATAATTCTGTTTTGTTCTTTTGCATCCATATTAATAAATGCAACAGGGTTTAACTGTAATTCTGAAAAGATTTCAGACAGAAATGCTTCAGGGCTTTGAACTTCCTTGCCGTCTTGTTTAATGCTTTTGTAGTCGGTTTTATTTGTTCGGGGTTTTCTTGTAATAGTTAAGCCGGAATCAGTTTCAATAATAATTTCACCTTCAGTTTCGCCACGCTTAACAATACAATCCCTTGAACTTCTGTTTGTTAATGCCAAACGGATTGCATCAAGAACAGAAGTTTTGCCTGTACCGTTGCCGCCTAAAAGTTCAATACTTTTTGAATCGGCTTCAAACTCCGATATACCAAAAAGATTTTTGATTAAAATTTTTGTAATTTTTGCCACGTCATTTTCTCCTATTTTGTAAACCTGTAAAATTCATCTAACACACCGTTTGCCATATCAGCCAGCAACATTGCTTTTGCCCTGTGTTCTGCACCGCTTGCAGTGGTCAAATAATTCTGTTCTTTTAAAATTGCACTAATCGCTTTGGGCAAATAATATGCGTTATAAACGTGTTGTGAATTTTGTTCTTTTATCGCAATAACAGCTTCAGAAAATTCTTCAGATAAGATTTCATTTTCTGTTTCATTGAAGCAGGGCATTTTTCTTGCAAGTCCTTTTACAAACTGAAGAACTATTTCAAATTTTGATTTTTTGAATTTTTTAGCCATTTTCTAAACCTCTTTTTTTGTTCATTTCGTATAGTTGGAAAACAACTTTTGCCATGTCTGCAATACATTCATCCAGTGTTGGTTCACCCGGTTGAATTGTGAAAATAAAATTTGGTTTCTTTCTTTTTTTCTCGTATTTAGCCATTGTTTTTTTCTCCTGCTTCAGGCATTCCATATTTCAATGCCAATTCTTCACAATCTTTAATTTCTGCATACTGTTTTGTAAGTACATTGATTGCTGCAATATCCAGTTCAGGTTCATCAGCTAATTTGTGTATTGTTGACACAATTTGTGATTTTCTGTATTGCAATGCAGAATAATCAATTACAATTTGCATGTTTTTTCTCCTGTCTTTGCCATTCAACAAGTTTACAAACGTACATTGCTAATCTTTGTTTGTCTTGTTCAGGTGTTGTTTGTACCCTGCTTTTAACAACAATTAAGTTTGCGGCTTTGTCGTGTGCAATAACTTGCATTAAATACCTCGTTTTCTGCACGAAAACTAAGCCCCTTAATAGGCTGCTGTTTTTGTGCTATAATCTAAGTGAAAAATTTAATTTTTGGGCTGCTGGTTTTATCTAGCAGCTTTTTTTAACAAAAACCTTGTTTTTTTTTGAAGTCATCAAATGCCGAACGCTCAACAATAAACTTATTTCTTACTTTTTTGCCTTTTAGTCTGCCGTCATTAAGGTATTTACGTAGTTGACATATACCAATCGGCAATTCTTCAAGCATGTCTTTTGTCGTTAATTTACCCTTCTTAATAATTTCTTCCATTTACTCACCTTTCGTGTTAGCTTTGTGTTAAACTAAGTTTAAGTTAATATAACTTAAGTAAAGTTTGTACGATTATCATATACAAAAATCTAACAAATGTCAAACATTTTTATAACTTTAGTTCAAACAGATGATAATGAGGTCTATAAATAATGAATTTAATTGAATTACAGGACACTTTGCAAAACTTAACAAAGGCAAAAATTACACAAGAAGAAATTGGAAAAGCATTGGGCATTACTCGTTCCACAGTGAATGCAAGAATGAAAAGCAATAGCCAATTAAAAATTGAAGAATTGCCTAAAATTGAAAAACATTTTGGTGTTGACTTAACAAACCTTAAAGCCGCTGAAAATTTTTATACACTGTCAGATAAACTTTTGAAAATCTTTGAAGGTTCAGAACAAGAAAAAGCAATGCTGGAAGCTATTCTAACATCCAAGCCGACAAGAAAAACTTTTGTACTGTTTTATCGTGCTATAAACGGCGAAGAAGAAGCTGTTACTATTATAAAAAGCATGCTTGAAAAGCCTGAAATTGTAAAAGTATTTTTGGAGCAAGAATAAAAACTAAGGTTTGTATGATTGATTATATTAATGACAGAATAAAAGAACTAAATAACACATTCAATGATTATCCTGTTGTGTTGGTAGAAATTCTTTCTGCTAATTCTGAATTAAAAGGCAAAATGTTTGCCATTACAGAAGAAACTGCTGGTTTCCCTTCTTTTAAGGATGCAATAAACATTTATAATCTAAAACAAGATACAACTATGGCAATCGGGATTACTGCACAATGCCTTAATGCAATGACTGAAATTGAAAACAACAGTGTTCAATGTTTTTCTATAGATCCAAAACCTTTTGAACATTGTAAACAAAATTATAATCAAACAGACATGCCACCTGCTCAATTTTATGGGTTGCTAGTTTTGTTTTTGTTATTTGTAATTTTTATAGTGGGGTGTTTTGTGAGTGGCTGGTAAAAATAAAGCAGTTAAATATGGTCGAGTATCATCTGATCGGCAAGAAAAAGAAGGCTTTTCACTTCCGGCACAAGATAAGCTGTTAAATGATTATGCCTTGAAAAATAACTTTGATATTGTTGGTTCATTTTTTGAAGCAGAAACTGCAAAAAAGGCTGGTAGAAAACAATTTAATGAAATGCTGAAATTTCTTAAAAAAAATAAGTCTGTCCGTATAATTTTAGTGGAAAAAACAGACAGACTTTACAGAAATTTAAAAGATTATGTTTTGTTAGATGAAATTGAAAACCTTGAAATCCATTTTGTAAAAGAAGGTACTATATTAAGTGAAAAATCCCGTAGTCAAGACAAATTCATGCATGGTATTCGTGTTTTGATGGCTAAGAATTATATTGATAACCTATCTGAAGAAATAAAAAAGGGGCTTAAAGAAAAAGCCGAACAAGGCTATTGTCCAACAAAAGCACCGTTCGGCTATCGCAACATTATTAGAAAAGACGGCAAACGTATTATTGTTCCTGATACTGAAACAGCTCCTTACATCGTAAGAGCATTTGAATTGTATTCAAATGGGGTATTGAGTTATGAATCTATTGCTGAAATTCTTACCAAAGATGGTTTCAGACCGAACAATAAAAAGTGTACTAAAAGAAATATTGAATTAATACTTCACAATTCATTTTATATAGGGGCTTTCAAATATATGGGCAAAAAATATGATAATGCACAGCATGAAGCAATCGTTTCACCTGAATTATTTTATGCTGTACAGCAAAGACTTGCAACGCATACACCACGACCGCAAATTAATAATTTTACTTATTTAGGGTTGTTAAAATGTTCACACTGTGGCTGCTCAATAACAGCGGAAATAAAAAAAGGCAAATATGTTTATTATCACTGTACGGGCAAAAAGGGTGGCAGTTGTAAAAGCAAATACATAAGAGAAGAAAAAATTACTACTGCAATAGAATCTTTTTTGAAAAATTTAATATTAACGCAAGAAGAAATTGATGGTTTATTAGCTCTAGCCAAAGAAATGTTGAAACAAAAAGCTGCATTCACAGCACATACAACTGAACAACTTGAAAAAGAAATAAAAAAACTCCGTAATCGTTTAGATAATTTATATACTGATAAAGCAGACGGTTTAATTGAGCAAGAATTTTATGAAAACAAAAAATCTGTTTGGCAAGGAGAACTTGATAAATTATTACTTGAATATGAAATTGTAAACAAGCAGGATAGAACTTTTATTGATAGTCTTGAAAATGTGTTAGAACTCTCAAAAAACGCACACAGTGCCTTTTTACAGAGAGAAGGTCAAGAAAAAATTGAATTACTAAAAATTGTAGGTCAGAACTTTTGGTTTGACGGTGAAAACGTCATTATAGAGCCGTTTCCACCGTTTGACCTTATATATAAACGTAATACGTCACATAAACTGGAGATGGCGGGAGTCGAACCCGCGTCCATCGTGGATAAAAACGAACATCTACGAGTGTAGTAACTTATTATCTTGGCTTAATACGGAAAGTTACGAAACCTGAACTAAGCCTCAGACTTTTTACGGAAGTCTAACCTCCAATGGTTAAACTTGATACGCATACCATCATTTGCGTACTGCATCTTGCATAATGTCATCCTAAGCAACGGCAAGCTGGTCACTTAGAAGGTCCCTAACTGCAATTAGGCAGCGAGTCTAGCTCTTGAAGGGAATGCAATAACGTTGTCGTTAGCATTTAATTTAGTTTGCTCGTTGATAAGCGGGAACAGCGCCCGCACTCGCAATCCGGATCTACCAATCACGGCGTCAAAACCAGTACATCCCCATGTAATGTGTCTTTCAGAGAAGACGGCTCCGCTCGGAAAACCTGCTTGTCTTTGCCTTCGCAAAGCCAATACCGTTTTCCTCGACTCCACCTCGTTCGCAAAAGCTCACTCGGCTTGCCCATTGCCCTCGCCGGGCAGGCGTCAAAACCAGTACATCCCCATAATATAAACTTTTCAATGTTCGTAAGGACAGTATAAACGATATTTAAACCTTTATCAAGTCTTGAATTTTTTTCAAGTCTTTAAGCATTAAATCTCTAGGACTGCCTTCCTCTAAGGAATGATACCTGAGAAGATAAGACGGGTGGAAAATTGGTATACATTTCCTTTTTTTACCGCCAATTTCCAATTCTAGAACTTCTCCTCGTATCTTTGATATTGCAGTTTTTTGCGGATAAAAAGATTTTAAAGCGGTAGCACCGCAGAAAATCATAATTTTAGGGTCAATAGTTTCTATCTGCTTAAGTAAATATTCTTCACAAGCGGCCTTTTCACTATCGGTTGGAACCCTGTTTTTAGGCGGTCTGCATTTAACAGTATTAATTATATACAAATCTTTTTCGCGTGAAATCTCTGCTTTTTCAAGAAACTCATTGAGAAGTTTTCCAGCTCTTCCAACAAACGGCGTGCCGGTTTTATCTTCATTTTCACCAGGGGCTTCTCCTATTAATATTGCTCTGGCTGTTTTAGGGTTTCCGTCTGAAAATACAATATTATTTCTGGTTTCGCCTAACTCGCATTTTTTGCATTTTAGACATTTGTTTTTTAGTTCATCAAGTTTTTTAGCTTTCATGAAATCCTCTCAAAATCGGCAGCTCCGTGCTTACAAACAGGGCATATATAATCAGCCGGTAAATCGTCACCTTCATATATAAATCCGCAAATCTTACATCTCCAGCCTCTTTTTTCAGTTTTTTCCGGCTTAGGCTTAATATTCTGCTGATAATAAGTGTAAGTTGCAGTTGGTATATCTGATAGAGTTTCAGCAGCTACAAGCTGGGCGATAAAAAGTGTATGCGTACCTAAATCTATTTCTTGTTTAACAAATGCAGACATATAAGAGTTTGTATCTTTTGTTATGTACAAGAGTCCGTTAGGGCTTCTTTTTATATCATTGAATGTTGCGAATTTATCCACATCTCTTCCGGATTGAAAACCGAAATGTTTAAATGTATCAAACTTTGCGTTTTCAGATAATACAGAAATGTTAAACTTTTTTGTATTTTGAATCATCTGGTTGGTATAATTACGTTTATTTACCGCAATAGCAATCTGGCAGGGATCTGATGTAACCTGCATAACAGTGTTGATAATACATCCATTATCTTGATTCCCTTCTTGTGCAGTCAATACGTACAACCCGTAACCTATGTTAAACAAAACTCTATTATCCATAAAAATCTCTCCATTGTTAATATAATTTAACATTAATAACCCTAAAAGTAAATAATTTCCTTGACACTGGTATTAATTTGTACTACACTTCAATCATGCCGAAGTATAGTGCTATGGTATGCCTTGCTCGGATTTAGTAATAACTTTTATTAAAGGAGACAAAAAATGCCAAAATTAAAAACTCACCGTGCTGCAGCTAAGAGATACAAAGTTACAGGCACTGGTAAAATTACAAGAAGACATGCAGGTATCGGACACTTGCTTCAACACAAATCTGAATCAAGAAAACGTAAGATTTTCGGAGATGTTGTAATTTCTGAAACTCACGAAAAATTGATTTCAAAAGAGTTACCTTACAAGAAGTATGCTAGATAGGAGTGTTGAACAATGAGAATTAAACGTGGAAATGTATGTCGTAATAGACACAAAAAAATATTAAAGCTTGCTAAAGGCTTCAAAGGTGCTAGAAGCAGAATATTTAAGGTTGCTAACATTGCTGTAATGAAGGCTCTTAAATATGCTTACAGAGATAGACGAGCTACAAAACGTAATATGCGTCGTTTGTGGATTGTAAGAATAAATGCTGCTGTTAGAGAACAAGGCATGAGCTATTCGAGATTTGTTAATGCTTGCAAAAAGGCAAACATTCAAGTTAACAGAAAAATGCTTGCTGACCTTGCAGTTAATGACAAAGATGCTTTTGCTGTTGTAGTTGAGGCTGCAAAGGCTGCTTTATAATTTACAAGTCTTAGAAAAATCGCCTTATCTCTTATGAGATGAGGCGATTTTTTATTATTATGTTTGAAGGAGGAGGAGATTTCTACATATCATATACGAAGTTTTGTCCGGTTGTATTTTCGCTTGCTTCTTTGCGCATAGCCTGAGATGCAAAGAACATTTGTTTTGCATAACTCTGTATTTCTGAATTATAAACTCTCTGGTCAAAGATATTTTCATATTTTTCCAAATAGTCACCTAGCGGACTTACAACATCGGTCAATAGACCTGTTGCAGTATCGGCAAACTGTTTTAATGCTCTTTCACCAATACCCATTTCAGCCATTTTTTCGGATAAGGTTAAGGTTAAAAACCCGCTTTGTTGTACAGCTTCCTGAGCTTGCTGCTGGAGTTTTTCTTCCATTTTCTCTTCAGCGGCTGCATGCTGTTTAGTCGGATCATAAGTCTGAGTTTTATACGTTTGTAAAAAATTATTCAGATTAAATGTTTCTGCCATATCCTTTGCCCTATTCTTTGTAATAATGTTATCGGCATTTTTTTCCAGAACTTTAGGATTTTTGAAGATATTTTTACAATTTGTTACATTTAATCCGATATGTAAATATTTGTAACAAAATAGTTAAAATGTTCTAAAGTTTTTTCAAAACCTGCCGTAATACATAAATATGTAGAAGTATTTTGAAAGGAGATTATATATCATGGCGGGACTAAACGTTACTTTGCAGGATGGAACAGTAGTAAAAATTAATGTTGGAGAAAGAATTGACGATATCAAAACTAAGCTGGGCGGTAACGTTGATAATATTTTTGAGGGTTTAGACGACGGAAATGGCGTTCTGGATGCAAATGAAATGGACGGCTTAAAGACCAAACTTGCTGAAAATAATTATACTGTTGAGATGGCAGAAGATGGTAAAACTCCTAGGAGAGCTTTTAATGATGCGATGCAAAATATGAGAAACAGATATAATTCTGATACTCTTGGCGGCTATTTTAAAAAAGATGAAGCAGATTTGCACGAAGTGAAAAAGGGCGACACGCTTTACGGTATTGCTAAAAAGAGCCTTGAGGATGAGGGGCTTCCTGTAACAGACCGTTCTGTGAATGACCGTATTTCACAGATTGCAAATTTGAATAATATTAATATATAAGAATCGGCACAAAGCTTATTATCAAACTAACCGAAGAAGGTGTGCAAAAGCTTAAGGAGGCTGATAACAATTCTGCGGTAGCTTTTGGCGGCACAGTAAGACAAAATCCTCCGACTGGCGGCGGTGGTGCTGTACAGGAGGAACAGCCGTCTGTTATTGAAGGCAAAGAATCTACAATCACAGTTACTGCAAACGGCTTAAATATGGGTCAAGGTAAACCTGTTGATAAGGACGGAAACGAACTTGCAGACTTTAAAGATCCTAAATTTGCAGCGGGCGGACATATTATGAAATATACCTCCGGCGATAAAGTAATGTACCAAATTACTCTAAAAGGCAATGTTAATACAATGAGCGAGGGGGTTAAGCTCTACGCAGATTCTATAGAAGCTGTTACTAAAATGAAATCGGATTTTGATGCGGCTGTTGCAAAGCTTAAAAAAGACGGTGATAAGGCTGCTAATCTTGCAGCTTTAAAAGAGGCTGTAGAGGTTACGGGTGGTAATGTTCAGGTGATTAAGAACGCTGCGAAGTTCCTGAAACTTGATAGTTTTGTCGATAGAACCTCTGACGATTACAAAGCTTTTGTGCAAGATTTATTGCTGACAAAAAATGCCGATGTCCTTGGAGGGCTGTTATATAAGGATGGTAACAAGAATAGTGCTGTGCTGGAGAATGATAAAACAGCGCATGAAATTGTTGTCGGAATATATCAAGAAATCAGGGCGAAAGAAAAAGCAGGAGAAAAACTCTCTGATGAAGAAATAAAGCTTAAGGATGTTGTTGCCGGTTACAAAAACAAGTGTGGATACACGGTAGAGGCTGATAGCGAAAAAGGTATTCATGAAAAATATATGGCTTATGACAATATGGATGGTACTCCTATGTATCAGGTAGAAAAAGATGAAAACTGGTATTATGCCAAGGATCCTGCACTTCTGGATGAATTCTTGACTAAACTGGATGCTGCTGATACTGACGAGAAAAAAGCTGCATTGTTCAAAGAGTATGTTAATACTCAAGACTCAGAACTCGCAAAATGTTTAGCATCTAACGCAAAAGTTCTTTGTGCTTCTGATGAAGATGTTATTAATCTTGTTAAGGCGAACGGTCTGGAGGTAATTGGAAGCTTGACTACAGATATCGACAGTGAAGATGTGATTAATGCAGTTGTTGATAGAGCAAAAGAAATCTTCACAACAGACAAGGGTAATCTCGAAAATGCGGTCTCTTTGGGAGGTGTAATGACCTGGATTGATAAATCAAGTATGTCAGATGAGGACAAAGGAAAGGCTAAGACTGAAATTCTGGAAACATATTTTGAAATCACTCAGGACGAAGAGGGTAATAAAACTTATACGTTCAATCTATCCAGACGCCCGACCTATGAAGAAATGTATGGCTTGTGCTATAATAGCGAGCAAGAGGAAATGCAGTCAGCTCTTGTCAAATATATTAAGTTAGATGATATGGGCTATGGTCAGTATAATGAAGCTATTGAAAACTTCTTTAATAGCGATTTTACAGTTCCGCATTATGCTGAGATGGTTGATAAAATGACTACAAAAGAGGAGGTTATAGATTTTATTGACAACAAAGTTGTGTGTAGTAGAGACTACCACTTACCTTACGATAAAATTCTGGAAAAATTCCCTGATGATGCTGATATCAAAGCAAAATTACTTGAAAATGCTGATGATGACAGTACAATCAGTCCTGAAAATGCCAAAAAATTTATTGATATGTGCGGTAAAGACAAGCTGGATAAAATTGTTAAATTAAAAGATAAAAATACAGATGCTGCAAGAGCACGAATAGGACAGCTTGTATCTGAAAACGCAAGCGATACCGAGTTTATAAAAAAAGTTATGGGGCTTAATAAATCACTCATTCCGTTTGGCGAGCTTGAAAAAATTGATGCTTTGAAAGCTAAATGGGATGATAAAACAAAGGCAGCAGTGTTTGAAAAATATTTTAACGATTGTGTACTTGTCAAAGATAGAGCAAAGTACTTAGATGCAGCTGTTAAAAATCACTGGGCACAAAAAATCGCAGATGATAAATATGCAATCGGAGACACAATCTATAAAACCGACGGGCATTACACGGGTGCAGATAATAAAGCCGGTACAGAAGATGATACTGTATGTATTAACAAAATTTCAAAAACCGGATACGAACGCGGATATGCAATGTTTAATGAGCTGGATGGTGCAGGCTCCGGCGATATTGCAAAAATGCTCAGAGGCAAAAAAGAAGAAGGATATGAAAATTACATAACTCCAGACAATGTCACAGGTATTATTGTAGGGTTTAATACTGCTTCACCAAACGAAGGTTTGATGGAATATATAGCAAATGAATGGGGCTGGTCCGCTGGAGAAAAACCGAAGCAGGTTGTTTGCAATAACATTGCGCGTGCATTGATTGCAAAGGCTAAGGCGCTCAATATAGATGCTTCTAAATTCGCAGAGCTTGAAAAGTTTATTAACGAACATAATAGTTCTGAAGAACGCTATAGTACAGAAGATGCTAAACAACTCGACTCTTTAATTAATTCTTTAGTGCGTATAGTCATTAAAAACTCCGGTGTATAATTGTATCGCATTTTGATATAACAAAGCATTTAAGAGGGTTTCGTCATTGAAACTCTCTTTTATTGCTGACTGAAACTTCGCTAAATTTGCTGCATAAATCTTTTTTTTCTGGTTAAAATCACCGACCGGCGCATCAGATGCCCACATTATCCTGTGTGTATAATCTCCCTTTTTTGTATTCTTTAAACTTTCTATAAGCAAAATGACGTCCTCAATCTCAACCCAAGAAACATCCGCATACAAAGTTGCGTCCTCTTTTTCGATTGATTCAAGCATAATTTCAATCGCTCTTTCATGGCATTCTCTTGTTGTTGTAGACAAATGTCCGAGAATAATCGGAACATCCGGAAACTCTTTTGCTTTTTTATAAATCAATTCTGGCGATGAAAAACGGGATCTGATGTGACCGGAATGATATAGACAAGGTTTTTTATATTCTTGAGCAACCTTTAAGTAATCATTATATTTGTCAGAATCCGCTCTAAGTTTTGTAAACTCTGGATGAAATTTCAAACCAATAAATTGAGGATGTTCACTTAATAGTTTCCTGATTTTATCGGCATTTTCTGTCCTATCAACTTCACACACCGCAAGAGGTTTAAGTTTAGGAAACTTTTTGCAGGCATTAAGCATATCAAGATTACATTCAATCTCATCTTTCCCTGTAAAACTATCTATTCCTTCTAAATTTGAACAAATTGCAATATCAACATCATCCCCGATAATGTCGAGCAAAAATTCAGGAGAAAACTGACCCCAAAAAGAATTGCCGATATGCGTATGGGCATCAATTATCATAATTCCCTTTTACCCCCCTAGTTATGGCTTCTAAAATCTTTTTGACTTTTATAACTTCTATCCCTTCAATATTTTCTTGAATTTCATTAGCAGCAGGAATAATAATGCGTTTGAAACCGAGTTTTTGCGCTTCTGTAATTCTTCTTTCAATATGATTAACAGCTCTGATTTCTCCAGATAAGCCTATTTCTCCGACAATAGCTGTGTGTGAATCAAAAACCACATCCCTTACGCAGGTTACAATTGCAAGCGCAATTCCCAAATCTGCTGCCGGTTCGTTAACATCAATGCCGCCGATAACGTTAACGTATACGTCCTGCTTGGAAAGGTTTAAGCCTATTCTTTTTTCCAGAACTGCCAGTATTTGCAGAACTCTTCCTGTATCAACTCCATTTGCCACCCTTCTTGGTGCAGGATAAGGAGTTGTTCCAACAAGAGCCTGAATTTCAACTAAAAGAGGTCTTGTGCCCTCGCTTGTTACAATTATTGTACTTCCAGGAGTCTGTGTCTGGTTATATTCTTTTAAAAATAATTCACTCGGATTAATAACCTCTGTCAAACCCTTGCTGCCCATCTCAAAAATGCCGACTTCCGATGTGTTACCAAATCTGTTTTTTATAGAGCGCAAAATCCTGTATGATTTATATTTATCACCCTCAAACTGGATAACAGTATCCACCATATGCTCAAGAACTTTAGGTCCTGCAATATTTCCCTCTTTTGTTACATGACCGATAACAATAATTGATATATTTTGAGTTTTGGCAATCTGCATAAGTGTATTGCAGCATTCCCTAATCTGGGAAACGCTTCCGGCAGAGCTTTGAATCGCGGAAGTGTATACAGCCTGAATGCTGTCTACTATAACTAAATCAGGCTTCATTTCCTCGATGTGTTTTTTGATAAGCTCTAAATTTGTCTGTGGGTAAATATAAAGATTATCGGATTTTACTCCCAGTCTCTCTGCTCTAAGTTTTATTTGACCGGCAGATTCTTCTGCTGAAACATACAAAACTTTTTTATTGTTTTTACAAAGTTCACCTGATGTCTGTAAAAGTATTGTTGATTTTCCAATCCCCGGATCTCCTGCAATAAGAATGAGAGAGCCCTGAACAATCCCGCTTCCCAGTACTCTATCGAATTCAGAAATATTTGTACTCATGCGAATTTCAGAGTTCATTTCAATTTCGTTGAGTTTCATCGGCGGACAATTATCCGGAATTTGAACATCTTTTATGACTGGAATATCTGTTTCTTCTACAAAAGTGCCCCAGCTTCCGCATTCAGGACATTTGCCAAGATAACCTGCAGTTTCATATCCACAGCTCTGACATACATATTTTGACTTAACTTTTGCCATAATTTTCTACTGGTTAATCGGAATAATTAACTTTTGACCGATTGATAATGCATTAGGGTTGGCCATTTTATTTGCTTCCTGAATTGCATTAACTTTATTCATATCAAAAGATCCGTAAAATCTAATAACGATACTTTCTAAAGTATCACCTTCTTTAACAACATATTCTTCGTTCAAAGAAACAGGTGCTGCAACTTTTTTTGATGAAGTGTTGTCAGCAGGTATAAATGTAAATCTTCCTGAAGATGCTGACGCAGGCTTTTTAGCCGGAACAACAATATCATCTTTAGGAGTAGAAACATTAATCAACAAGCTTATAAATGTAGTGATAAGTAATGTTATAATAACACCAACTATCAAGCCGGTTACGAAATAAACCTGAGGAGCTTTTTCGCTCTTCTGGCTTTTTACACCAAAAGACTGCCAGAGTGCGTCAAGTTCACGATTTTTGCTTTGCGTTCTGTAAAAATCTTCATCCTGATGAGTTCTGTTATAACGGTTCAGAGCCTCCATCATAGCAACTTTTTCTCTGGTAATATTTGATCTTCTTAGTGTTGTACTTTTCATAAATCCTCACCACATTAGTTCTATTGAAAATTTAACATAAAATCTCCATTAGCGCAAATTTGTAAAGTTTTTTGTGAAGTTTTATTAACTTTCATTATTAATAGAGAAGTAAACATCTTTTAATCTTTTCTTACTTATATGTGTATAGAGCTGTGTTGTTGAAACGTCGCTGTGACCGAGGAGTTCCTGTACTACTCTTAAGTCTGCTCCGTTTTCCAGAAGATGTGTTGCAAAGCTGTGTCTTAAGGTATGCGGTGAAATGTTTTTGTGGATTAATTTACCCTGAGCATGGATAAATGTGTATACATCCTGACGGGTTATTAAGCGGCCTGAATTTTGTATTAAGAGCAGCTTAGTGTTAAGATTATACTTTTTTACCAGAAAATCTCTTTCGGTCATGTATTCTGTGACAGCTTTTTTAGCAATTTCTCCTATAGGTATTATTCTTTCTTTTGAACCCTTGCCAAAGCAGCGGACATACTTTGAAGATAAATCTATATCGCTTGTTTTTAGATTAACGAGTTCTGAAACTCTTAAACCGCAGCTGTAGAGGAGTTCCATAATTACATGCTCAAGAGGAGTAAGATTATTGTGCAGCATCTCTTCTATTTCTTTAATGGAAACAACTTTTGGAAGACGCTGCGGTACTTTTGGCTGCTCCAGTGTTGATGCCGGATTTTTGTCTATAATACCTGCTGACGAAGCCCATTTAAAAAAGCCTCTTAGTGATGCCATTTTTCTTATGATACTTGATGGAGCCAGTTTGTTTTCGCGTAGCTTTCGAATAAACATATTTATGCTCATTCTGTCTACTTTTGTAATGTCTTCAACTCCCTGCGAAAACTCGGAAAGGTCCCGCCTGTATGCTTCAAGCGTGTTTTGCGATAAACCTTTCTCCAATTCAAGATATTCTAAGTATTCTCCAATTATTTGATACATACTTTACAGCCTTAAATAAGCTTCTCTTATAAGGTAATCTTCTAATGTTTTCATATCAGCAATACTTGATGTTGTATCGTTGATTATTATGCAGAAAGCGTATTTATTTCCGCTTTTTGTAGTAAGAAAACCCGCCAGTGAGCTGGCATCTCCGTGCGTGCCTGTCTTGGCTTTCAGATTATTTTTTATAGGAAGCATTCGGTGTGTAAGCGTCCCTTCTCCCGGTGATGGAAGATGTTCTAATACTTTGTTATCTTTATTTTTAACCAGATATTCCGAGATAAAATCTGCGCTTATTAAATTGTTTTTTGAAACACCGCTGGCGTCAGTAATACGTATTCTAGAAGTATCAAGCCCGAGTTTCTTACAGTAAGCATTAAAAACTTTTATACCATTCAAGTCAGTGCCTCTGTCATTATAGGCTTTTCCGCCTGCAAGTTTAGCAGTTGTTTCAGAAATAAGGTTGCTGCTGTTTTTTAAAACATCGTCAATTGCAGTTGAAATTGGATGTGTTATTTTATCAAGTTCTTTGTCAGAAGGAAGCACGGATGAAGTTATAAAATTTTGTTTTAAATATATGTTTTTATCCGCAAGCGAACTTGTAAGTCTTATATCAAAGTACCGCTTCAAGTTGTTTGTCGGAATTTGAAGTATTACAGGTTTATTAACCGTTCCTTCAAGTGAAAGTGTATTTGCAGAAATAGAATTATCACGGCTTACCTTAACATCGTTTTTATCGTCTGTAATAACATTGTTCAAAAAAACAAGCGGATATTTTGAAGGATTGATAATTGAAGCCGTTGCACCTTTCTGTGTTGGCATAACTGTAATTTTAATTAAATTCCCGTCAAGGTTGTAAGAATTAAATCTGGGCATAAGGACGTTCATATCGTCATCCCACTGCCAGCCTTCACCCCAGTCTTTTTTCTCCAGAATGCTGTCGTCAATGAAAACTTTTCTGGTTGTTTCAACGCTTATATTATTAACCAAATTCTTTAAATCCTTTGAGGTTAAATATGGATCTGCTCCGAGTTTAATTACAAAACTGTCATCGCTGCGCTTGTATACGGATGTTGTAAACTCATAATCTTCTCCTAATACATCAATAGCAGCAGGGAGTGTCAAAAGTTTCTGCACGGAAGCGGGATGCATAAGAATTTTTTCGTTTAATTCATATACCGGTTTGCCTGTATCAAGTTTTTTTATAGATATTGCAATAGAGTTTTTTTCCAGACCGGAATCATTAATCACGGAGGAAAAATTACCGGAGCTTTTTGCATAAGCTCCTGTCATACCCATTAAAAATATCAGCATTCCTGCAAAAAGTTTTTTCATTTCTTTATTACCTCGTAAGAGTCTTTAACATCTTTCAAATTTGTGCATTTACTGCGAAATTCATACATTTTTTCCAGATTAATCTCTGCGTAAATCGCACCTTCTTTTACACCGGTTTGGAGGTCGGACTCATCAGTTCCTATGTTTACCCCTGCACCTTCATTATCCTCAATTTCAGCTATTATTTTACCGTCAAAATCTATTATCATAGAATGTCCGAGGTTTTCGGAACCGTCGCTTAAAAGACCGGTTTGTGTGAGTGCAATCATATAAGACTGATTTTCAACAGCTCTTGCTCTGGCAAGCGTATCCCAGTGGATTTTTCTGGATTTTGGCCATGCAGCCATATTCACAAGAATATCTGCACCGGCTTTTCTATATGCACGGTATATTTCAGGGAAACGTATATCATAGCAGATTGTTAAGCCTAATTTTACACCTTCAAGCTCTGCCATAACAGGATTACTGCCTGTCGTGATATAACGGTTTTCTGTATCTCCATTATATGAGTACAGGTGGTTTTTGTCATATGTACAAATAACTTCTCCTGCTCTGTTAATTACAGGGCAGCTGTTATAAAGCTTATCCCCGCATTTGTTGACAAAACTCCCGCCTATGATATTTACCTTATATTCTCTTGCAATTTTCTGCAGCATTTTTACCGTTCTGGACTCTTGCAAAGTTTCTGCTGTTTTAGGAAAAGATGGACAATCCCAGCCTGTCGGCCACAATTCCGGTAAAAATACAAAATCGCACTCACCATATTTATCAAGATTTGCTTTGAGCAGATTTTTAACAGTTTCGATATTTAAATCAATATTCCCGATTGCAGACTCCATTTGGATTGCAAGTAATTTTACTTTTTTCTTCTCCATATTCCGAATTTGTATACCTCATCAAACGCTTTCGGAGCTTTTTGTTCAAGTTCTTCCAGACTTTGTTGTAACTTCTGGCGGGCTTCTTCTTCGTCACCATCCGGTGAAATATAAATAGGCTCTCCGTAAATATTAATTAAGTTGGTTGCAAATACAGGGCATCTCAACTTGTCCCAGGAAGGGAATTTTGCCCATGTAAAGTTTTTTGAATACCAGTAAACCGGCACAACCGGCACACCTGCCATTTTGGCAATTTTTATAGCACCATCTTTAGCAATTTTTGCTGGTCCTCTCGGTCCGTCAACCATCATTGCACAATTTTCGCCGTTTTTAAGTGCAGATATCATCTGCATACTGGCTTCTATCGCACCCTTTTTACCTTTTGAACCGCGTATTGTTTTGAAACCCCATTTCTCAACAACATCTGCAATAACTTCTCCGTCCTTTGAACGGCTTATAAGAACATTTGTCGCTGCTCTGTGCGGCAAACCGTGGATACAAAACTGGTGTGCGTGCCACATTACATATACACAGGGCATTACACCCGGATTGTCTACTTCAATAATTCTTGTGAAAAGCTCCTGTGTTTTCAAAATTCGAAAAACTATATTTGAAATCTTCTGAATATTTTTTTCATTTAAAATCCTGACCATGCATTAATTATACTATAAATTTGAGAAAATATGGTATACTTGATGGAAGATAGAGGTTTATTATGAAAAAGTTCTTGTTATTTTTGTTAGTTTATTCGCAGCTGGCTGTTTTTGCTAATTATAACGATATTTATATTCTGGATATAAAGTACGACTGGATTAATAAGTCAATGGTAGAAAAAGAAGCTATAATCAGCGAGATTAAAGATATAATTTTTGATAAACCAATAGAAAAACAAGAGGATTTCAAATCCCAGTTTAAGGATAAATTAAAAGACAAAAATCATCTTGAAAATTATTATGCAGCATCTGCCGGTTACAAGGAGTTTAAAGGGAATAACATCTCTGCATTTTATTACAAGAGAATGAAAAACATTTATATGTACGCTCTTCAAGATAAAAAAGATGTTTCAAAAGCTTATTACTATGACACCCTTGGCAACTTAAGGTATGTAGACTTTATCTACGGCGCTTATCCCGACTACCCATATTACTCAATACAGTACAGAATTTCCGGAAAACCTGTAAGTGCAATTTATTTTGTTTCAGAAGATTGTCAGTATCTTTTCAAACCTGATGGTGAGTTTGAGGGAGTATGGTACAAACATAATTTGTATAACAAAGAGTCAAAAATAATTTTAAAGAGAACTACATATTAATGGATAGAATTGCAGATATATTAATAAAAAAAGGATTAACAATTGCAACAGCAGAGTCATGTACCGGCGGACTTTTAAGCTCGAGGCTTACGGATGTAAGCGGAAGTTCGGCATTTGTTCATCTCAACTTTGTAACTTATGCAAATGAAGCGAAAAATAAAGTTCTCGGTGTCAGCCTTGAAACTCTTGAAAAGCACGGTGCTGTAAGCGAGGAATGTGCAAGAGAGATGGCAGAGGGGCTTTATAAAGTTACCGGAGCTGATATTTGCGTATCTACTACGGGAATTGCAGGACCAACAGGAGGCAGTGCTGAAAAACCTGTCGGATTGATGTATTCAGGTATTTATTTTCAAGGAAAAACATCTGTATATAAAATTCTTTTACCGTCTAATATTGAACGGGTTGAAATGAAACAAAAATTTACAAAAGAAGTGCTTAACAATATTTACACAACTCTCAATTTTTTATAAAATGGTAGTTATGGGAGCTGGGATAAAAAAAATCGTTTTAATATTTATGAGTTTTCTGCTTATAAATTCTGTGTATGCGATAGAACCACAAGAAGATTTTTCCGGTTATATGGCTGATTTGCAGGGGAAAATTCAAAAAAGTTGGTTTCCGCCCGAGTGTCTTGAACGGGATGGGCATGCTCTTGTAAAGTTTAGTGTTGCAAGAACCGGTCATATTTATTCCGCGCAAATTGTTGAAAGTTCCGGCGATCCTGTTTATGACGAATCTGCTCTGGAAGCTTTGCGCAAAGCTTCTCCGTTGGCGCATTTCCCCGCAAGTACTTCAAGAGGGTCGTTAACGATAAAATACTCTTTTGATACGTCTGTTGTAAATACAGGTGACATGCAGAGATATCTGGCAAATGCTGATAGGTTTTATAATGTAAACAACAGAACAGCTCTTGATTATATTAATAAAGCAATAGATGAGGTTGACGGAGATATAAATGCATATTTTCTCTATGGAAAAAGAAGTAAAATAAAAGAAGCTCTCGGTGATACGGTAGGAGCGGCAGCGGATTTAGACCAATCAATGAAACTGAAGGCAAGATATGATCAAAAACGTATTATGGCAAGCAAGTTGATTGCAGAAATGGAGCAATCTCCATATTCTTATTTTAATCTTGCGCATTCTTATGAAGTCGCCGGAGATTATGAACACGCAATTGAAGCTATAGAAAAAGCGATTGCACTGACAGAATTAAATAACCAGTATAAGCGCTACAAAGATGAGCTTGTAACTAAAAAAACATCCTCATTATAAGGATGTTTTTTTTAGTATTTATTTACCCCCGTGCGTAACTCTAGTATTACAATTCTGTAGTGGTAATTTAGAGGATGGCTAGGTATAGTAACACGCATTTGGAATATTGCATTTGCCATCCGACCAATTATCTACGTGCGTAGCACTACATTTCGAGATTCATTTGAGAGAACTGAATTATTTTGTTCTTTCCTCTGTGTTTAGCGTTGTAAAGTGCGTGCTCTGCATATCTTATAACAGTGTTTGCATCTTCATCAACATCCGGCATGCACGGGTATGTCGAAATTCCGCCGGAAATTGTAACTTTGTGTGCTTCTTCTTCACCGGCAGGAATAAATTCCATTTTTTCAACTTCTCTTCTAAATCTTTCTCCGAATAAGAAAGCATTTTCTTCAGAAGTATTAGGTAATACAAGAAGGAATTCTTCATCACCGTATCTTGTTAAGATATCTTCTTTTCTTATCATTGCATTGAGTTTGTTTGCAATATTTCTGAGCAAAATATCACCCCACTCATAACCGAACATGTCATTAACAACTTTGAAAAAGTCTATATCAAAAAGTATGCAGGAAAGTTTTGTCCCGTAACGTTTTGAACGTGAAATTTCTTCTTCAAGACGTTCCTGCAGATATTTTCTATTGTGAAGCCCTGTTAAATCATCTGTAGTAGAAACTTTTTCGAGTTTATCCTTGATGGTCTTGATTCTAAGAAGAGCATTTACTCTAACAATTAACTCATCTTTATTAGACGGGTCTTTGATAAAATCAAAACCTTCAGCTCTTACAGTAACATCCCTTCTTGTCGGCCCGAAGAATAAAATCGGACAAGGAAATTTGTTTGTCATAAGTGCATCTTTAGCCAATTCAATGTTTTCCACAATCATTAATGAAGGATTAATAACTGCATAGTCTTTCATTTGTTCAATAGATACAACTCTGACTTCTGCCTCATCAATATCCGCTAACAATGCTTGCATTTCAGGCATTGGCTTTGTTGAATAGATAACAATATTGCTCATAAATCTTCCTCTTCATATGTATTAAAGGTGTACACTTTTTAAAGTGTACACCTTTATAATACCTAATTTTTCCTATCTATGCAAGGGCTTTTGATTTCTCTATGCATTCAATCAATGTAGAAGCCACTGTCTTTTGTTCTTCCAGAGTAAGTTCAGGAAACATTGGAAGTGAAATAACACATTCGGTATCTTTTTCAGTATTAGGAAGCATTCCTTTTGTCCAGCCCAGATGAGCATGAACTTTTTGAAGGTGTAATGGTACAGGATAGTAAAGCATAGCACCGATACCTGCTTCCTGAAGCATTTTATGAATGTTATCTCTGTTAGGGATTTTTACTGTGTACTGGTGATAAACGCAGTAAGTGTTATCTAATTCGTGCGGAGTTTGAATGTCAGAGCATCCAGCGAAGAGCTCATTGTATGTTTTAGCATGATCTCTTCTGGCTTTATTCCATTCGTCAATATAGTTTAATTTTATTCTTAAAATAGCTGCTTGAATTTCATCTAAACGAGAGTTAACCCCTATTTCATCGTGATAATATCTAACAGCACCGCCGTGGTTTCTTAGTGCAACAATTCTATTTTTGAGGTTTTCGCTGTTAACTGTTATTAACCCGCCATCACCCATACCGCCGAGGTTTTTAGTTGGATAGAAACTATAGCATCCGATATCACCGAATGTACCGACTTTTTGTCCTTTGTATTCGGCACCGATTGCCTGACAGCAGTCTTCTATTACGTATAAATTATAGCGTTTTGCAATGTCCATAATTGCATCCATATCACAAGGCTGGCCGTAAAGATGAACCGGAATAATTGCTTTTGTCTTTGGTGTGATTTTCTCTTCAATTTTTTTAGGGTCAATATTAAAAGTATCTGCATCAATATCAGCAAATACCGGAGTCGCTCCAACGATACCAATAGCTTCTGTTGTTGCTACGAAAGTGAACGCTGTGGTAATAACTTCGTCACCAGCTCCTATATCTAATGCTCTTAATGCAAGGTGAAGCGCATCAGTACCGGAGTTTAAGGCAACAGTGTAGTTACATCCGATATATTTTGCAAGTTCAGCTTCCAGTGCTTTGCAGTTTGGTCCTAAGATGTACTGGCCTGAGCGTAAAACTTCGCAAACAGCTTTTTCTACTTCACTTCCTATTTTAGCATATTGTCTTTTTGAATCTAAAATTGGTATCATATAAAATCCTCCTATTTTTTATAACATTCTTTCAAATTTATTTTATTATTCCACCGTATTTTGCTTTGTTGAACATCCAATTTGGCCTTATAACTCCATATAGCAAAATACTCAATTTGCGTGAGAGCTATTCTCTCTATAATACAAGTGTAGCACAGAAACTTCTCGTCTTTATATAATCTTGATGTCGGAGGATAAATATATCTATAAATGTCTTGTTTATGACTAAAAATTTAAAAATTCTGATAATGAGAGTTCAAAGGCTTGTGCCAGTTGATTTATTTTTGAGAATGTTACATCATTTTGAGCTGTTTCAATATTGCCCAGTGTCGAACGTCCAATGTTAGCTCTGTAGGCAAGTTCATCCTGAGTGATTTTTTGTTGCTTACGAAGTTCTTTTATCCTATTAGCAAGTTTTATAAGCAAGGGCTTGTTCATATCTAAATTGTCCGTTATAATGACAATGTTACAAACTGTGGCACGGACAAAGGAGAAAAGTTGTATAATACAAGCGAATCTATTGGCCGCTTTGCAGAACAATTACAACATTACATATCATATTCAAAGTTTTTTAGGGTTTCATCAATGCCTGTTTATTTATCCCCTAATCTAATTCAAGGCTAAAATTATTGCAAGTGCCAGAAAAAGCGAGTAATAAATCATTAAATTTCTTGACTGATAAATTCTTGTCATAAAGCTTGGCGCGTTCATCATATTTTCCATTGGAAAATGATACCATTTATGTTCCGGTATTGACTCAGCATTAGCGGAGAAATCAACCATTGATTTATACAAATCAACAGCAAGAGGAATTGTAAACCAAACGATAAATACCTGCCAATCAAGGATGTCAAAAATGCACAAGAGAAGCGGAGTTACATACGCAAGTATTAACAGCCATTTTAAAACGATAAGCGAATCAAGCTGAGAGTTAAAAGAATTTGCAACTGTTTTATGGCCTTCATTCAGGTCAAAATCAAAGTCCATAACTGTATGTATGTACAAAAGTGTTACAGTAACAAGCATAGATGGGATTGATAAAATAATAGCATCCCATGAATATGTTTTAGTCATAACATAGTATACTCCGCCGAATAATGCAGGGCCGTATGCAACAGCTACGGCAAATTCTGAGAGCCTGATTTTTGACATAAACGAGTATAATATAGTAATTATTCCGCCAATAAGTGCAAAATACACAACGCCAATTCCACATTTTATAAAGAAAAATAATCCTATAATACTTGCAGCAGCAAGGTAAATAAATGCCAGTATAAGGATATCTTGAGGGCGTATAAGGCCTGAAATAAGATATCTGCATTTAGTTTTTTGCGAGTTTTTTAAATATTCTTTTTTGTCGAAACTAACCTGTTTTATCAGGGATTTGTAATCAAAATAATCGTCAAGGAGATTAGCCGCCAGATGTGCCAGACAAATTCCTGCCAATGCCAGAAGGCCATACCTTATGTGTCCTGCCACAAGAGCGGAATATGTAAATATTACAAGCCAGGACATAATTGTCATAGGAAGTGAAAATGCTCTTGAGCATATTAATACAGTTGTAAGTTTATTTAACATAACTATCCTACCAGTCCGCCGAAAGCCATAACATCTTCATATGCAGCGCCGGCTTCAAGCATTTCTTCTGCTGTAAAACCAAATAGTGTAATTGTATCAATTACTTCGTCTTTTTTTTCAATATTTTGAATAACGGAATTTAATGCTGATTCTCTTGTCATATATTGAAAACGGTCATTTATACCCTGTTTAAGACTTCTACGTTTAGCTTTACCCATTATTCACCTCATCAAATGCTAAAAGAGCAGCTCCAATCATTCCGGAATAATTTCCTGTTGTAGCAAGTCTTATGGAAGTAGGTGATGTTACAATCTCTTGATTAACTGTTTCTTCAATTTTCTTAGGGTCAATAAACTCTCCCATAGAGCCGGAAAGAACGACACAATCAGGGTCAAACAGATTTGCAAGACCGATTATCCCTGTGGTAATATCATTCTGCCAGCGTTCAAAAATCTCAAGCATCTTTGTGTCGCCGGCTTTTACCCCTTCGATAACATCATATGTTGTAATGTCTTTTGTTCCTAAGGCTTCTTCTGCATCCCACTTCAGTGCTGTTCCTGATGCGTAAGCTTCAAAGCAGTCCCAGCTTCCGCAGGTGCATTTTCTGCGTTTGTCAGGGTACATTTTGAAATGCATTTCTCCTGCAGCTCCGGATTTGCCTTTTAATATTTTGTCATTGATGATTATTCCCCCGCCAACGCCAGTGCCGAGTGTAAGCATTACAGAAACAGACGAGCCTTTAGAAGCTCCTATTTTGTACTCAGCCCACGCTGCACAATTAGCATCATTTTCAATAAAAACTCTTTTAGAGCTTAAGCTCTGAAAATCAATTGTGTAGTATCCTTGCACAAGATTTCCGGTAGAGCCTATTACGGCAGTGTTTTCATTATTTACTGCTCCTGCTGTTGCTATTGCAATAACATCAATATCTTTTTCATATTTAGCAGTCTGATTTTTAAGTATATCTTTTATACCGTCAATAGTTTTAGGAGTAGAAAACTTATCGATTCCTCCGATAACATTTCCGTTTTCGTCAATAATTGTACTGTAAATCTTTGTTCCGCCTATATCAAATGCCAGAGCTTTTTTCATTTATATTCCCTCAACAAATCTTTTAGTAATCAACTGCGGTCTTGTGATTGCAGAACCAATAACAACGCAGTGTGCGCCGATTTCAAACGCTTTTTTTACATCCTGAGGCTCCCATATTCTGCCTTCGAGAATTACGGGTTTGTTTACGGCTTTTACCAGATTTTTTAGAAGTTCGTAATCAGGACCTTCTGACGGCTCTCCTGATTCAAGCGTATATCCGGCAAGAGTTGTAGAAATTACGTCTGCTCCCAATGCTGCACATTTTTTTCCTTCTTCCAATGTTGAAATGTCAGCCATTGCAAGTCTTCCTGCTTTGTGAATAACAGTTATAATTTCTTCTAATGTACAACCGGCATGCGGACGGGAAGTTCCGTCAAAAGCGATAATATCAGCTCCTGCTTCAATAAGGTCATTAACCTCTTTAAGCCCTGGCGTAATATATACAATTTCTTTCCAGTTTTCAGGAAGCTTATCCGGCTTTGTGAGTCCGATTACAGGTAAACCGAGAGTTTTAGCATTCCTTACATCTCTTGCTCCTGCAACCCTGAGCCCGCCTGCGCCTCCGTTTACAACAGACTGCATCATCGCAAGCATACATTCTTCTTTGTACAAAGGTTCATCAGGCATTGCCTGTGAAGATACAATCACTTGTCCCTTTAAACTTTCTAAAATTCCCATAAAATTATTTTATCACAAAATAAAACTGTTGATAAATTAATAATAGAAGACTATAATGTAGTGTGTATAGCGGGGTTTGATATGGAAAAGAAAAAACTTTTAGCTTGTTCTGTTTTGTGCGGACTTATTATTATTGGATGCGGACTTGCAGTTATTTTTAAAGACAAAACGGAAAAAACTCCTGTCAGTGAAGTTACTGAGAAAAAAATCAAACAAGAACCTGTAAAAGAGGAAATAAAAGTTACTCCGCCTGCACCAGTACAGAAACCTGTTCCAAAAGAAATTGTCAAGAAAGCTGATTTATTTAGTGATAACACAATTTTACCGTTGTCTGCAATTACTGAGATTGCAAATCTTCCATCGGGTATTCAAGATGATATCCGCAAATTGATTGAAAATTCTAATTTGTATTACTTGAAACGCAAACCAGATGGAGTATTTATGATTGTTGGAAGTTCCGGTGATGAAAAATATATGCGTCATGATGTAAAATTTGTAGAAATAAATAAGGAAGGTGTTCCGAAAATAACCAGCATCGGGCAGGAAGTTTCTGATGAAGACGGTGATTGGGAATTTAACGAAGATTCAGGACTTCCTCTCAAACACATAAAATATGATGAAGACGGCGATATTGAATATACAGAAATCTGGAATTATTCTGATGAAGAGCCTGTAAAATATGAGATGAAGAACGGAGAAGGGAAAATTCTTTCAATAAAAAAAGAAACACCTGATGGTGATACAAAAATAAGATCTGAACATTTGGTTTATGATGAAGACGGAAATACAAAAGTTAATGTTTCTGCAAGTTATGAAGGGCCTGATATTACAAGGTTTACATATTACAATTCTGAAAATCCTCAGGATGGTGTTACTTTGATGAGCGAATACAATGATGGATTAAAAACAAAAGAAACAGTATATTCCTCTGATTATAAACTGCAAAATACATATAATGCCGGATATAAAGACGGAGAACGCGTGACTATCAAAGTTCTTGACAGTTCAAATAATAAAGTGGAAGAAATTATATCAAATAAATAGATTGTAGAAGCTGTCCTGTTCTATCTTTTTCGGGCGTGTAAATTTTTCCATAATCATATTTGCAGCTCCTACAGCAAGCCCGGTTGCAACGGCGTGTCCGATGTAGGTTAGAAGTGCTTTGCCGTATAATTTTTTCAGGTTTTTAATCAAAGGCTCTGCGAGCCCTGTTTTCCGGGCAATTTTAATTCCCTTGTAACTTGCCATACCTTCCTCAAAAACGGTAGGCAGCATGCAGGCGAATGCTATTTTGCCGCAGTTGTCTTTGATGTGGTCATAGCCGGTTTTTGGAGCATCTTTTGGTTTTGGTGTAGAAAACAAAGCTATTGTACCCATCCAACCGGCAGCTATTCTTCCAGGCCAGCGCAATTTGCTTAAGATTTTTCCGGTTTTTCCTGTAATATCATTCATTGCGTGTCCGAGTTCATGAAATCCGGCCGAGGAAATCTTGTCAGTATTTATTCTTACAACTCTTTCTTTAGGGAAATATGCAGCATTCCTGCCGAGAGAATAATCATTTACAGTTTTGCTTAATTCCATTGGAATAATTCGAACACCTTTTTTATCAAGTCCGGAAACATTCAGCGAGTTTAGAAATGCATCTTTATACAGGTAGTTTTGCGAGTGTTCTTTAATAAGCTGACGTTCAAAAGGTTTTCCGCATAAAGGCAGAATTGTTCCCATTATGGCAGATGAAGCCGCACTTGCCATAATAAAGCCTTTATTTCCGTCGGTTTGACTCCGCGGGATATATTGATTTCCGTCATAGTAATACGAATTTACCATATTAAGACACTGCCTTTAAACTACACCTGATTATTATAAAACTTTAACAAGTAAAAAATTGCTAAATTGTAAAAAATCTTAATATAAGGGCAAATTTTTTTGCTGTAATGTTTTTATATATATATGGCTAGTGTGGATTTACAAAATATAAATTTTTATAATGTAAACGGAGTACAGCAGAAGAAGGCTCCCGAAAAAACGGTTTCTAACCCTGTGCAAACCGCTCCTAAACCTGCTTTTAAAGCAGAGGCATACACTTCTGCTGTTACAATCCGAACTTCTCTTACTACAAAAGATGAAAAGAAAAAGTATGAAGAACTCTCAAATGAATTGGATTTAAAGTATAGAAAAAAACTTGAATTTGCACTCAAGTCAGGCTTGCTTCTGAAAAATAATTCCAATGACAGAAGCTCTGTTCTGGATAATCTCCATAAAATAATTACGGAAGAGCGCGATCCGGGGTTAGATAAGATTAATATTCTGCAAGAATGTCTTGATATTCTTGCAAATCCTTATGTAATTACCCAGACCTGCGAAGATATTCCGGCACAATATAAACGTCAGGTTATTGGTTTGATGACTAATTTGTCTGAGAATCCAAAAGAGATTGCCGAGGCGAAATGGGAACTTGAGAATATGCATACAGGAACCTGTCCTGCTGCAAGTATTGAGTTTGATCTCGCAACAAAGCATACTGCAGAATTTTTTAGAATGGTAGAGGGTTTAACATCGCCAAACAATGAAGTTGTTAAGACAATAAAAATGGATAGTCTTTCAGACAAATCATCAGAAGCAATCTGGCTTTTAACAAAGTTTAAAACACCTCATCAGATGAATGATTTTAATACGGCTACAGTTTTGCTCAAACCTGATGAACATGCAATTATAAGAGCAAGAATACAAAACCATTATAAAGATCCCGGCGAGCGTTCAATTATTGATGTTCTAATGCAGTCAACTTTAATGCAGCTAGGTTCACAGCAGACATATAATTCTTTGAATGATAAACGAGCTCCGAATGCCTGGACTCAGGAAGACGGCGGTTTAATCGATTTTGAAAAAACATACGTTGAGTCGGTTGTCGAAGATAAAAATACAACTTCTGTAACTTATCAAATTGTTGATGAAAATGGAAGGCTGAAAGGGTATGAAAAGGATTTCGGCACAATAAAAAAAGAATTACTTGATACTCTGAAAATGGGACATAATATTATAATCGGCTATACCTGGCCTGATCCTGAAAATGATAATAAACTTGCAGGACACGAAATTACAATAGTCGGATATAAGACAAACAGTAATGGAGAAGGTGTGTTTATCTGTCAGGATTCAGATGACGATATTGCAGCACCTATTGAGATGAGCGAGAAGTTTTTACTTCCGAAAATTCACCACGCAGGACTTCCTGATGAAATAGCATCAAGAGATTTTAAGTATGAAGACAGCTGGAAAGTCGGTCTGGATGAATTTCAGAATATGAAAAAATCTGCTTAAATCCCTACATTAACCCCGCTTCCGTCATAGAACTGGTTTAATATAGTAAATCTTCCTGAACGGACTTTGTCTTTTATAATTTTTGCTGACGAATTTGTAAGAACAATCTGGTTTTGGACACATTCAAACCGGTGTTCCATAAAAAGCTGTTCATATTTTTCACCAAGCTGTGTATATTTTTTAGTTTTAATAAACAGATTGAAATTTTTCTGCCGTTTCCGGATTTGTGAAACGCCGAAGCCAATAACAGCATTAATATCTATTTCAACCCAGGAAGATTGAATTATATCAAGAATATAATTTTCATTATCCGAAGTTTTTATAGAAATATATCCTGAAATATTTTTTGATTTTTTATCTTCAATTACGAATTTATATTCACTGAAATATGAAAGTCCTTTAAAAATAGTTTCCTTAAATTCTCTTGCATCGCTGCTGAGAAGCGGCCTGAAATGCGGAAGCAGTGATTCATTATAAAGTGATGATACTGTTGCAGAGTCAGAGTTTCTGAATTCTCTGTATTCTTTTCGGTTGAATTCTATTTTTTCAGGAACCGGGATTTTCCACAGCCTTTCATAAGAAATCTGGCTAAACCCGCATTTTGCCACAAAAAGTCGTAATAAATCCGGCAGATTATCATCAACTCTTACGATAAAAGAAATAGCTCCGGAAGCTTTGTACTTTGATACTGCAAATTGTATGAGTTCTTCAGCATCCTCATAACAATTTTCGTCGAAGAAAAGACGCTGGATTTCCAATCTTTTTAACGGAGATTTGGAAGGCGCAATTGTAATAAGCCCTTTAATCTCTTTTTTATCTTTTAAGACATATGATTCCGGCAAAAATTTGAATTTCAGCGGAATGAGATGATGCAGAGGGATAAGAGGGTTAAACATAATACGGCTTATATACGCATCTCTGTTGTTGAGAAACGATATCATCTCCTGCATGTTTTTTCTATCGAAATAATAAAGCTTTCTTATCCTGCTCATAAGAAGATTATATAATAGGATAAATTTTGGAGCAACAACCATACTAAAGGATGAGTGCAAAGCCGTTTCAAATTTGGTATTATATTATATAAGGAACAGGAGGTTTATATGTCTATAGATGACGCATTGGTAATGATATTAGCAGGCGGCGAAGGGAAGCGTCTTTTTCCGCTGACTCAGGACAGGGCAAAACCCGCGGTGCCTTTTGGCGGAAGATATAGGATTATAGACTTTGTTCTTAATAATTTTATAAACTCCGGTTTCTTTAAAATTAAAGTTCTGACTCAGTATAAATCTGATTCTCTAAATAAACATATTTCAAAAGGCTGGGCGCTGTCACCGTTCTTAAACCAGTATGTTGACCTCGTTCCTGCGCAGATGAGAACCGGAGGAGCATGGTATCAGGGGACGGCAGATGCGGTTTATCAAAATGCGTTTCATATCCATGATGAGGAACCGGATTATGTTTGTGTGTTTGGCGGCGACCATATTTATAAAATGGATGTTTCACAAATGCTTAAATACCACAAAAGAAATAATGCAGATTTAACTATTTCTGCAATTCCTATTCCGATAGAAGAAGCTCACGAGTTTGGTATTATAGAAGTTGATGACTGCTGGAGATTAACGGGTTTTGTTGAAAAGCCGAAAACTCCTCCAAAAGCAATGCCGAATAATCCTAAGATGTGCCTTGCTTCTATGGGGAACTATATTTTTAACAAAGATGTTTTATTAAATGCTCTTGATGAAGATGCAAAGATTGAAGCTTCTAACCACGATTTTGGGAAAAATGTTATACCTATGTTATTAAATCAAGGTAAACGGGTGTTTATTTATAACTTTAATGAAAACCATTTTCCGGGAATGACTGATAAGGAAAAAGGTTACTGGAGAGATGTAGGAAGTATTGATGCATACTGGCAGGCAAATATGGACTTGCTGGATTATGAACCTGAATTAAATTTGTATTCAAAAGAATGGCCGATAAGGACTTTCAATTACAATTATCCTCCTGCAAAATTCATATGGCAGCAGGGTGATAGGGTAGGTATGGCTACAAACTCAATGGTTTCAGAAGGCTGTATTGTATCCGGCGGTATGCTTTCGCGGTGTGTACTCTCTCCTAAGGTTAAAATCAACAGCTACTCTCAGGTTTCAGACAGCATATTGATGGAAAATGTTAATGTCGGCAGATATTCAGAGATTAGAAAGGCTATAATTGATAAGAATGTTGATATTCCGCCTTATACTAAAATCGGTATTGACCGCGAAGCTGATATTGCAAGAGGTTTTTATGTTTCAGAAGGCGGAGTAACTGTTGTTCCGAAGAATGCAAGATTAAGTTAATATTCTGTAATAAAAAGGCAATTTTAAGACTATAAAAATCTTTATATAATTAGGGAATAAGATTAAGTTAATTATACAGGGGTTTTTATGGTATCTGTAAGCTCAGTCCTGCCTGCATTAACAGGCCAGACCGCGGGAAAATTAAAACAATTAAAAAAAGCTGCCGGAGGCGGCGCTCTTCTGGGCGGTGCATTTTGTGCCCTTGATTTTTTGACTGTGCCCGGAGCATTTAAGCTTAAATACAATACTGACGGCGAAAAAGTTGAAGGTACAAACTGGAAATCAGGGTTAAAAGAGCTTGGCAAATCTGCGGTTAAATGTGTCAGCTATCTTGCAGTTCCTGCTGCAATTGTAGGCATGGCATCAGGAGCCGGTGTCGTTGCAGCAGGTCTTTTAGGCGCGGCTGCTTTTGGCTCTTCCTTTGTGCTTTCTTCACTTTTTGAGGAAGTTTTACCGGAAGAACAAAAACTTGTTGCTGAAGCTTGCAAGAAAAAAGGAATTAGTTTAGATCAGGTCGCTTGACATCTTTTTCAGGCATTTCATTTCCCGCCTGTGCAATCAAAGATTGCTGCGTTCCTTCGCTTTCGCTCAGTCACAACGGCGGTATCGTAGAATTCGTCCTCAGTTTGCCGTCCCGCTCCTATCGTTATAGGAGCGGGATACGTCAAATTCGGACTTCATACCGGCTGACGCATCATTTTCCACCCATACTAAAGTAATAGTAAGAGGAGTTGCTTCAAAAGGATTTGAGGCTGCTTTGTCATACTTATTTATTTTTCTATTCAATAATTTTAAAAAACCTTTTATTTTCATATCTATATCTTGGCACTGAACTCCTTGATATAAATTACCTTAAGTGATGAATTGGACAGGAGTATAGGCCTAACCAGAAAGTATTGCATTGGTTTATTGATGAAAATTTTTAAGAGCATAATCAATGCACTGTACAATAAGCTCATTGCGGCTGATGTCAGTATCATTCGAAAGTGTATCAAGAACTTTTAGTACATCAGCATCTAATCTAATGCTAATGACGGTTTTTTCAGGTTTAACAGGTTTGAACTCATTTGTAAAACACATATTAATATCATTATATTTTATATGCGGAGGTATTTGTATATTCAATAAACGAATACATATAGTATTTACTTTTCGAATAACATATGATAGCATGCTCATGCAATTAGGATATTAAGTGACATAAATGAGCAGTATGAAAACAGGATTTACATTATCAGAAATACTTATAACCCTTGTAATTATAGGGTTTATAGGAGCTCTTGGCGTGCCTATGCTGGGTTCCCAGAAACTTAAAAAGCCTATGGAAATTAAATCAAGGCATGGTACGATGGAATGTTTCTGGGAAAATGACCGCTTAATGCAGTTTCAAGCCAACAATACTGAAAACAAAGATGGTGAGCTTAAAGATGTAACAGACGAAGGCGCCTGTTATTTCACACCTCCTACGTCAGCAAACTTGTTTGTTTTGCAAGCTGTAGGAGCGGGAGGCGGAGGTGCTGTCGGGCTTTCAGGGCTGCCCCGCTACACACCGTCAAGGGATAATGTGTCAGGAGAAATTCCAACTGATACCGGCTTTTTAGCTGCAATAAGCGATACAAAGAAAGTACCGGACTGGGTAAGAAAAGAATGGAATAAACAGTGGATGGGCAATAATTCGCAGGGAGTCAAGTATACTTTGACATCTCCTATCGGAGATGGCGGAAGCGGTGCTTGTGATAAGCGGCGTGTTGATGTAACTAATGGTGAATATAATGATTGCTCAGATTTGTGCACCTCTGGACTTGAATATCTATGCCCGAGCAGATGTATAGAGGATTTATCAGCTGCGGGCGGAACATCAGCTGCTGGTGTACAGCTTGTAGTTAGTGCTCCGATATGGTATTCACCGGAAGGACAGCAAGATTCTGTTAAATATACTGTAAACTATAACGAAACAAGACTTGAAATAGGATCTAAATCAGTCTTACTGCCATCTTCAAAACCGGGTGAAGACGGCAGGGTAAATTATCCTCACGAAGGAGAAAAAGAAGATGGTAAAGATGGAGAGGAATATGACTTGAATAGAGATGCTGTAATTTCAGGGTTTTCAGTTTTAAGCTCCTCTTCTGTTAATAAAAGACGAAAAGGCGGAACAGGGTGTAGTAAAACCTCTGGTGAAAGAGGACTTAAAGGAGAAATAACCGATAATGAACCGGAAAAAATCTCTTTTTCTACAGAATCACTTGCTGTAAATGCAACTTTCGGCGTAGCAGGTTCTGCCGGACAATGTGATATGCGGCTTTTAGAAAAATTGCCGTCAGATACATCTTTAAAACTTGTTCCGGCAAAGTCAAATAAAGGTGAAGATGAGGCTACACATTCAACTATTTATAAAAAGAATAAAGAAACAGGAGGCTGGGATGCTCTTATTAGTGTCAGCTCCGGAGTTGACGGCTGGGGTGGTACAGAGTTACTTCCGATAGAAGAAGGCGATTTACCATTCCCGAAAGTATATTTCCCTTATGCATTCAGAGCAGCTATTCCTACGTTGTCAATTGCTTCTGGTGCTGGATACAGGAGTTATCTGGCAAAAGAGAACAATACGCTTGGTACACCTGGTGCATCCGGTGCAGGAGCCCATCCGATAATACTTTCAGTATCTGGAAATGCTCAACATACGATTAATGGAGTTACAACAGGTAATGAAGCATTAAAACCAATTGTAAGTACTGATGTGCGCTGTTTTGACGGTACTAAATACGGCGCAGGGCAGCCAGCTCCTACATATTGCGGTACCGGTAATACAAGCGGTAATCCAGGGGCGGTAGTAATTTCCTGGTAAATGTGAGGACAAAATGAAAAAAAATAATTTTAAATACGCTTTTACATTAGTAGAATTAATGGTATTTTTTATCTTTATATCACTGCTTCTTGCAGCATCTACACCTATAATAACAAAAAGGGTAAAAAATCTCCCAATCAAACATCATCATGGAAAGTTTGTTTGCTACGGCAATAGCTATGAGTATTATAATTCCAGCCGTCTTGTATCCTCAGGATCCGGATGTAAGTTTACACCGCCAAAGAGAGCTTCATTATTTAAGATAGAACTTGTCGGCGGAGGTGCCGGAGGTTGTGAATATTCTGATTGGGGCGAGGATATGGAAACCCGCTCCGGCGGTTATAACATTCCCGGGGGACATTATGGGGATGGGTATACAGATTTGCAGGATGGTGTACTGTATGACATGCTTTATGACGCCCCTTTTATCTATGCTGTAGAGGGTACAGATGGTAAACCTGGTAAAAGTACTGACGCAAGGACTTATACCGGAGTAGGGTCGCCAAAAGTAACTCTTAATGGTGCTTGTGCCGGTACCTGCTGGTCACCATCTGCTTATGATTGTGAAAAAACCGGAACAAGAAAGAAAACCGATGCTAACGGCAACTATGTAAAAGACGAAGAAGGTAATTATGTTTATGAAGAGTATACATATACCGGAACCTGTTATACAACTCAAGCAGAAGACAATATGTTAGATTACCCGACTTGTTCTGCTTGCAGTTCATATAGAAGTCAGCTATATTCTATTCAAAGAGAGGTTATGAACCAAAAAAACTGTGATACTGACGATTGGTGCTACAATATTGCTACAACAGACTTTGCAGATCCTTACCGCACTGAAGCGAAGGCCGTTGGAAACTTCGACGACAGCTATGGACTTATTGATAATTTTGGTACCGAAAGAGAGGCAACGGGTTATGGTGCTAGAGGAGGATATGGTCAAGACTTCTATATAGAAGGAAATATAGACTTTTGTGATTATTCAAAAGGCGGAACTTGTCCTGATAAGAATTCAAATGAGTATAAAAGAGTAATGGGCGGAGTCCTTGAATTCAAGAATGGACAAATAATGGACAACGGTAAAAAATGTTTGGAAGAAAAATGTACGTTATCTACAAGTGGAACAGGTGTAAAAACATATCTCGAGAACCTTTTTGGAACTTATCTTGTAAAGGGTACAACATCTGCACCAGGATCTTGTGCCGGTTGGGGAACAATAAAATATAAAGAACATCCTAATACCAAAGTGGGTAGCAGCAAGAGTACTTATATGCATGGTCAGGATGGAGATGATGTATTGCATTATGATGCTTTAAAAACCTGGGGAGAAAAATGCACTACTAATGTCAAGAGAGCCAAAGGCGGCGAAGGCGGATGGTATCAGGATACAGGTTCTATTATATATGGTACAAATGGAACTAATCTTGGCGGTACACTAAAAAAAGCTTATGATGCAAGTGATTATGGCATTATAAACAATAGCTCCCCTTGGCCGGCTAAAGAAGGGGCAAAGAGAGATCGTATACCGTCACTTACGACCTCAACAACTCTTAATGAAAGGTGGCACGAAGTTGGTGCCGGAGGCGGTGCTGCTTCTTATAAAATTGCTTATGTATCAAATATTGATAAAGATTGTGTTTTCAATGTTGCAAGCGGCGGGCCTGCTATTATAAAAGGGATGTCAGAGGCGCAAGTAGAATCTATACATGATGGTTTGACAACATCACTAACTTGTAATGAAGGCACACTGCGACTTACCGCCGAGGGTGGACAGTATGATACTTCAACTTCAATAACAACATATTCTGGCTTTGATTATATGACATCTGCCGGCGTATTTACTAATCCGTCTACATTTACTACGAGTACGAGCGGGGGAGCATCACCATTTAGTCCAAAAGACGTGTATACTAAATATATTATTGGAAAATATGGGTTTGGCGCAGGCGGAAGAGGTACTGAGATTACAGACTCTTGTACAAAACCTTATGGTGAGTGGAGTGTAGATAGAGTATATTATGACGGCATAGATAAATCCGACCATCAGACTTGGCCTCAAGAACCTTGCAACGGGGTATCAACCTCATCAGCTGAAAGTGGCAGTCCTGGTGTAATTATAATTTCATGGTAAACTAATCCAGCGGCGCTTTATGCGCGGAGAATGTGAGGAGTTAGCATATCTCCCTCACATTCTTTCTTTATATATTTATTTCTAATTCCGGATTTTTTCTAAACCACGTAAGCTGGCGTTTTGCGTAATTTCTTGTGTGCTGCTTGAGTTTATCTAAGGCTTCTTCCAGAGTCCATTCGCCGTCAAGGTATGATAAAATTTCCTGATACCCTATTGTGCAGACGAAATTTTTAATGCGTCCGTGTTTCTTTAGAAGATATTTGGTTTCTTCAATTAATCCTTGTTCAACCATAATATCAACACGTTTGTTAATTCGTTCATACAAATCTTTTCTTGAGGTAAGCACAGGCATTTTCCATTCAACATCAAATTCAGGTTCTTTCTGAATATCCATTTCAGAAATAGGTTTCTTGAGCAGTTTAATAACTTCAAGAGCTCTTACTATTCTTCGCTTGTTGGCGTCTTTTAATCTTTCATACGTAATATTATCAAGAACTTTAAGCTCTTCTAAAAGCTCATCTTTTTCTTTTAAATCCAGCATCTCACGCAGTTTATAATCTGCTTCTACGCGTGGAAGATTGTAGTTTTCAAGCAAAATTCTGAAGTAAAGTCCTGTACCTCCTGCGACAATCGGAGTTTTACCGCGGGATAAAATATCATAAATTGCTTTTCTGGCGTCATCATAATAATTCCCGACCGAATAATCGAATTCCGGTTCTACAATGTCAATTAAATGATGAGGAATTCCTTGACGCTCTTTCATATCTGGTTTTGCGGCTGCAATATTAAATCCTTTATATACCAGCCGTGAATCTGCTGATACTATTTCTCCGTTAACTTGTGCGGCAAGGCTGATTGCCATTGCTGTTTTTCCGCTGGCCGTCGGGCCGGCTACTGCTATTACTTTTGGTTTCATAATTACATTCTACCGTAAAATCTAAATCTATGTTATAATATGCGTATGTTAAAGAAAATTCTTGCATCTGTTTTGTTATCAATGTCTATGGCTGCATATGCCGCTGATATTCCTGTGGATGCAAAGCTGGATTATAATCAGGGCATTGATTTTTATAAGCTTGGTATGTATGAACGTGCGATTGAATCTTTCCGTTCTGCAGTAAGAACTTATCCCGATTATATTGATGCTTATTATAATCTGGGAACCGTGCTAGAGTATTTGAAACAGTATGCAGAGGCGCTTTCTGTTTATAAACAGGTTTATTTGAGAAATCCTAACGATTACGAGGTTATATATAAGCTTGCTTATCTTAGTTCTAAACTGGAAGATTATACAAAAGCTGTAGAGTATTTGAAACTTATTCCGCAGTCAAGTAGTTATTATCAAAGAGGGCAGGAGCTTGCCGAGTCTATAAAAGTTTCAACAACGCTGCCGGTACAGCCGTCTAATGCCCCGTCAAAAATTGCATCGCAATCAGGAATTTATGAAAATATTCTCAGCCCGACAGGAATTACGACAGATAATGCCGGAAATGTCTACGTTGCAACTTTTTCTGACAACACAATTATGAAAATTACTCCGGAAGGAAAACGTCAGGTGTTTCTGAAAAGTTCGCTAATTAACGGCCCTATCAGTCTTGTGTCTGATAATGCAGGAAATATTTATGTTTCTAATTATAATTCCGGAAACGTTGTAAAAATAAATCCGTCTGGAGTCGCTTCTGTTCTTGTTTCCAAACTTGATAAACCATACGGGCTGCATGTAGAAGGTAATATGCTCTTTATAACCTGTCAGGGCTCAAATTCAATAATGCGTCAAAAGTTGTAAACTTAGGGCTTATTTATAGATAGCATTTAGCTTCTTCGCCATCAACTCCTGCATAAAGCTCAACATATTGTTTTGCAGGGCTTGAGTCGATTTTTGTAAACAAAACTTCTTCTATCTGGAAAAATCCTACATCAGCGCTCATTTCAACGCTAATCTTAATAGGTTTTCTCTGTCCGTGCTGTATTCTAATTCTATTAATAGCGTTAGCTGAATACTTGTGTATATCACCTACACGCGGGGTAGTGTTAATAGAGAGCGGAATTCTCGCACGGCCTTTTGTCATATCGCATCCGTCAGCAATAAGAATTATGCCGGCTTCTGTTGAGTGAATTTTTCTTGATGACATATGACCGATAATGGCTTCTATAACAACTGACCTTATAATTACGCGCCTGTGAAGATCATGCGGAAAAACTTCCATTAGCGCTCTTTCTATTATAGGTTTTGCTAAGATAACGGACATTTCTTCGTGCCCCTGACGGCCAATCATCATACCTAAATCGTGCATAAGGCCTGCCAGTGTTACGGCACATAAACTGTCCTCAAAAGTTCCAATCTCTTCTGTTTCAAGCGAAGTCTTAATGCCTGATTCGTGGAGAATATTAAGCATTTTTATTGCATTGGCAGCAACCTGCCGCATATGTACAGGGCCGTGGTCATTATAGCCTAGACGTTTGATGGAAACATTGTTGGCATAATCCTGCATTTCCTGTAATTCTTCATCTTCAAACAGGTAATTTACTAGTTTCAGACAATCAGGGCGCTCATGTAATCTTTTTAGAATCTTTGATTCTACGGATACTTCTTTTATCGATTTCATATTTACATGATAACATTATTGTTTAAGTTTATCAATATTAAGAATAAGCCTGTTATCTTCCGGAGAAAGGTTGTACATACGTCTTACAAAGTTCGTTATATAGTGTTTTGGCAGACCTATTTTTTTGAAAGTTCCGTCATTGTATAATTCTATAAGTCTGTCTACTTGTTTCTGGCAGTTTTCATATGTTTGCGGATATTTTTTTAATTGCTGCTGCATTGGTCTTTGTGCGCGTTCAGAGTTATAATAAGCAGAGCTTATGCCATAATTTTGAAGGTTGTCCTTTCCGTTTTTCACAAAAGGAATAAGGTGGTCGATACTGCCCGCAGATCCTGCAACCATATTATAACCAATTTTATCTGATGAATACTCTACGCATTTCATTACAAACGCTGAAAGATTGTCGTGTGAAGTAGGCAGGCTGACTGCTTTCTGAACCATCTTATGTGCAAGTTTTGTGTCCTCAAGTTTATTTGTAATCTTTTGAAGCTCATAGATGAAAGATTTTCTATTGAAAGGTATTACAATTGGTATACTGTATATTTTGGATCTTGTCCGGGCAAATAGTTTTGTTAATTCCTGATTATTTTTCAGGTTTGTTTCTGCTGCCATAATCTCTATCTGAGTTAGTATGTCAGCCCGCTTTTTAATTAAGCTTTTATCATTCTTTATCTTTTTATTTCTTTTAGCTTTTGACTTAATATTTTTTGCATTATTCTCTTCTTGAGGAGTCTTTTCAGGAAGCTTTTTAGCTATCTGAAGCATTCTTTTAAGGGTGCAGCTTTCAGAAGTGTTATTTTTTGCAGCAACTTCATCAGCAATACGCTGTAATTTGTATTGAAATTCTTTAGCACTAAATGGAAGCGCTACTGGTTCATGGCTTAGTTTTTTGTATATAATTGACATCATTGAGTCAAATTCCTGCTTTAATTGAGGAGGCATCTCTCCAGACATTTCTGTTAACTCATCAAATATAGGCTGCTGAATTTCAAGCAGTTTTTTATTGTGTTCTGGTGCAATTTTTCTTATTACATCTGCAAGTTTATACTGCGGATTTGCCTTGGCCATTGTTTTAACTATAGAAAAGAATTCACTTTCTATGGTATGAAGGCTCTTTTCAAAAGGCTTTATTATTTTAATGACATTTTTTATTGCTCTGGAAAAAACATGTTTGGAATAAAATCTCTCTAAAATTTTAGGATCTATAACATTTTTGCCTGAATACATATCAGGAATTCCGTATGCCATCAATGCTCTTAAAGTCTCGGCATTCTCTGCTGTTCGGCCAAATGATACTGTATCGCAGGGAAGAGGTTTTAATAATGGAGCCAATACAGGTACCCTGTATTGAGAACAATCATATCGATTGTTCTCATATCTTGCTATTGGTATTTGTGAAAAAATAGATTGAATTCGCATGTAATATTCTAAAGCCTCTAAATAATTTTTTTGCTATTAAAAAGGAAGGTATATCACCTTCCTTTTTTTATTAAACAGCAGCAGCTTTATCAGACTTCTTTTTATCTTCCCATATATCAACAAGCGTTGAGCAGAAGAATATGCTTGAATAAGTTCCGATAGCAATACCAAGAATCATTGCAAGAACGAAATCTCTTGTTGTAACCCCGCCCAGAAAATAAAGCGCTAGCAATGTTATCAAAGTTGTTAATGATGTATTGATACTTCTTGCAAGAGTCTGGTTGATACTTGCGTTCATTATTTCGCCAAAAGTCATTTTCTTTGAGTAATATTTCAAATTCTCACGAACTCTGTCAAAAACAACAATTGTATCGTGTACAGAGAAGCCTATTACGGTAAGCAAGGCTGTTACAAAAAGTGCATCAATTTGAACATCGTACAACAATCCCAGTATTGAGAAAATGCCGCAAACAAAAAGCGCGTCATGAACAAGCCCCAGAATTGCAGCGAGCGCATAATCAAACTGAAATCTTATTGTCAGGTATGCAACAATTCCTAAAAGTGCTAATGAAAGAGCTATCATTGAGTTTTTAAATAGTTCCATACCAAGCGTTGGGCCTACAGATGATACCTGAACCAGCTGAGGTGATGTAAATTCGCTGTCAATAATATTTGTTATTTTGTCCTGATCTGCAGAACCTTCTTCAATAAATTTTGTTCTGATAGAAAGAATAGACTTTAATTCAGTGTCCTGTTGAGAATTTACGTTAATAATCTGAAGATAAGGGTTATCGATCCCGCCTTTTTCCAGTGCCTGCCTTACATCTGAAAGCTTATCGTTAGAAATAGCCTCTTTAACGCCATATTGTAATGTTGTTCCGCCTGTATAATCAATACCTACTTTTAGCGGAGTATGTGTCGGATAGGTAATTGTAGAATAAATCATTGCCACAATACCAGGCAATAATAAAATTGCTGATAATGCTAAAAATATAAATCTGTTTTTTACGATATCTAATTTCATTGTTTCTTTCCTCTTGTCGTCTTTTTGTAGTTTTGCTTTGAGGGAGACTGTGAGGTTGAAAAGCTCTTTGTAGTTATGCGAAATGTCTCCCGAGCATATGTCTACCTACGTAGTACTAGTCAAGTATTCCGAACTTAGCTTTTTCCCTCTGGGTTTCAACAGCCTGATATCCTTCGTTAATATCATTTGCGTGAAGCCCGAATAATCCAGGATGTGTAAGTTTACCTGTTCCGAATATCAAGTGCATAAAGTTTTTGGTAATTGTTATTGCACTGAACATTGAAACAAGTACACCTATTGCAAGAGTTAAAGCAAAACCTTTAACAATGCTTGTGCCGCAGCAATACAGGATTGCGCAGGTAATTATTGTTGTCATATTAGAGTCAAAAATACTTGTAAAAGCTCTGTCAAATCCTGAATTAATAGCTGTGAAAAGTGTTCTTCCGGCTTTTAGTTCTTCTTTTGTTCTTTCGAAAATCAATATGTTTGCATCTACAGCCATACCAATACTCAGGATGAAACCTGCAATACCGGCAAGAGTTAATGTTACACCGAATAATTTAAATATTGCAAAAAGAATAACACCGTATATGCAGAGTGCAATGTCTGCGATTAAGCCCGGAGCTCTGTAATATGCAACCATAAACAGCATTACAAATCCAAGACCTATAATACCTGCAATTTTAGATTTAGCAATACTATCAGCACCAAGAGTCGGTCCTACTGTATTTTCTTCTATGATTTTAGCCGGTACGGGAAGTGCGCCGGCGTTTAAGAGGTCAACCATTTTCTTTGCCTCTTCATAGACAAAACCGCTATCTCCACCGGAAATTTGTGCTCTTCCGCCTGTAATAGCTTCTCTTATAACAGGTGCAGACTGAAGCTCTCCGTTAAAGAAAATTGCCATCGGCTGGCCTACAAGCTGTTTAGTTAAATCTGCAAATTTCTTAGTTCCGGCACCGTTAAACTCTAAATCAACAACCCACTGTCCGTTTTGAGAATTTGTACTCAAATTCGCTTTAGATAAATCCTTACCGGTAAGTCCTGTTGCAATCCATTCTGCTTCACCGTCTTTCATGACCGGTTTTCTAAAATCCAGCTCTGCTGTTTCACCTATATATTCTTTTGCCTGATTTAAGTCTGAAACATCAGGAATCTCTACAACAAGTCTTTTATCACCAGCTCTTTGAACTACTGTTTCAGAAACGCCGAGTTTGTTAACCCTGTTTTCTATTGCAAACTGTAAGCTTGACATCATATCCGGCGTAATTTGTGCAATTGTATCACTTGTCTGTGCTTCCAAAACCAAACGTGAGCCGCCTACCAGATCAAGTCCCAGTTTAGTTGGTTTTGTACAGATTATAACAATACTGGCAATAACTATTGCTACAATCACCCAAAACAGTATTAGTTTGTTTTTCATCTATATACTCCTTATTAACATTTATATTTTTATTTTATCCCAAACTTGAATTTACAATCTTACCCGACAGGCTAAATCGAATCAAGCGTAAATATTAATTCAGCCTTTTCTGATTTTGTAAGTTCAACAAGCGGGCGTCTTACATAATCATTGATTATTTCTTTGTACGCCAATGCTGCCTTTACAGGAACAGGGTTTGGCGCCATAAATAATTTTTTGAAGATTGGATATAGTTTCTGGTGCATATTCCTTGCAGTAAGCACATCGCCGGTTTTAAAGTTTCTTATCATTGATTTAATTTCTTTGCCGAAAAGATGTGATGCTACTGAGATTACGCCGTGTGCCCCTACAGAAAGCATTGGAAGGGTAAGGCTGTCATCACCGGAATAAATTGTGAAATCTTTAGGGCAATTCATTTTTAAGTCCGTAATTAAATCCATATCTCCGAAGCTCTGCTTGAGAGCAACAATATTTTCGTATTTTCTTGCAAGTGTTTTTACTGTATCAACTGACATATTAACACCTGTTCTTGACGGAATATTGTATAAGATGACAGGAAGTTCAACAGCTTCTGCAACAGCAGAAAAATGTTCAATTATACCGCTCTGAGATGGTTTATTGTAATAAGGAACTACTGATAAGATAGCATCAACACCTTCTTTTTCAGCTTTTTTTGCCATCATAACAGCTGTTTCTGTTGAATTTGAACCTGTACCCATAATGACTTTTCCATTTGCGCCTACACCTCTCTTTGCGCTGCAAAGGATTTCAATTTCTTCTTCATGCGTCAAAGTTGGTGATTCTCCGGTTGTACCTGTTACAAGAACGGCGTCTGAACCGGTATTAATAAGCTGATATGCCAGCTGTTCAACCTTTTCGTAATCAACTTCTCTCTTTTCATTGAATGGTGTTACCATTGCGGTAATAACTTCTCCTGCATCATATCTCATATGTATACTCCTTTTTGTTAAATTTCAAACTGTTTAAACTCGTGTACTTCCAGTGTCTTATCTCCATATTGGAAAACTCCTATCTGTGATGTCTGATATCTGTGAGTTTCATTATATCTGTATCTATAAGACGTATCTGCTGCCATAGTTATTTTCCCGAAATGTTTAAGGCTGATTAACTTATTCAGCTGTCTTATATTCTCCGGAGTTTGCTCACCTGCTTGAATACAGATAGAGTAGTCTAATGGCGTTGTAGAGTGCAGAACTTTGAATAAAATCTTAAGAACACTGTCGATTTTGTTGAAATCAGTAAATGAATACATAAATCCGCCTTCATATGGAATAGGTGCAATTTCAAGTTTCTCCATGATAAATTTGTTCATATATTCATTTTGAGCTTTTAAATCAACATTAATTTCTTTGTGAGAAAACTTAGCCTTTACTTCTGTGTGTATTGTAACAACGTATTTGCTAATCTTCTTTTCTTCAGCTTCAATCTGTTCTTTTAAAGATTTATTTAATACAGCTTCTTCTGTTTTTTTGCAGATATAATGGGTACTTTTGTACAACCCTTCAAGAGCACAAGTAATTATGATTAGTAAATTCATACAGAAATACAGCACAAGCAGGATAACAATTGCACTGATGTATTTTAGTTCAAACACAGCACCCCATATGTTAAACGATATTGAATAAATGTTGTTTGCAATTTCGAGTAATGATTTTAAAAACGGAGTAATAAATCCCATCCAGCTCCATTCAGCATGAGTAAGATTTTGTATCCAGAAAAGTAAGAGCATAATTATGCAGAAAACCCACACAATTTTCATAAAATGCCAGAAACTTTTTAAGCCGTTAAAAAATTTAAGAATGTATTTATGCATTTACCCTCCTAAATACAAGTTATCTATTAATCTTACATTTTCAACTCTGCAGGCAATCAGTGCTATAGAATTATCATTAGCTTTTTCCTGTTCTTCAAGCGTATCTTTATTGAGAATCTCAAGGTATTCCATATCATGCTTATCAGTCAGATAGCTGTAAGCAGTTTCTTTTAGAGCCGAAACATCGTTTATACCGCGTTTGTAACAAGCCTTGATATTATTCAAAATTTTGCTCAAAACAAGTGCTTCAACCTTGCCATCCTCAGACAGATATTTATTTCTGGAGCTAAGCGCCAGTCCGGATTCTTCACGTACAATAGGGCACTGTATTATTTCAACAGGCACATTCAAATCTTTAACCATTTTTTTTATGATAATAACCTGTTGTGCATCTTTCTGTCCGAAAAATGCCAGATCAGGCTGAACAATGTTGAAAAGTTTTAAGACAACGGTGCAAACCCCGTCGAAATGTCCGACTCTTGTCTTGCCGCAAAGCTTGTTTACGTAAAAAAACGGGGGGCAAACGTAAGTTAAAGTATCATTAGACAAACGGTTACCACTACCATACATTGTGTCTGGTGACGGCGCAAACACAACATCAACACCTGCGGAGTCGCACAAAGCCTTATCAGCCTCTAATGTTCTCGGATATTTATCAAAGTCTTCCGCAGGGCCAAACTGTATCGGGTTAACAAATACAGAAACCACAACCTTATCGCAGGTTTCTTTTGCTTTTTTTATAAGGCTCAAATGCCCTTCGTGCAAAGCACCCATAGTAGGAACAAGCCCTATTTTTAACCCGCTCCATTCCTTTCTTTTCTCTCTTAATTCCTTAATTGAATGTATTAGCATATTTATAAATTTAATTTACCCCTCTCTCTTTCATCCAGCTTAAAAGATTCTTTCTCGGAAGGAAAAATCTCTTCTTTCACTTCTCTTTTATACATTTCAACGCTGTTCAACACTGTATCGTGCAGGTTAGCGTATTTTTTCACGAATTTTGGCGTGAAATCCGTAAACTTTCCTAAAATATCATCAGTAACAACAATCTGACCTGAACAATCTTTGCCGGCACCAATTCCAATTGTTGGAATTTTTAGATTTTCTGTAATATATTTAGCACTGTCAGAAGGCATAAGTTCAAGTACAATCGCAAAACATCCGGCTTCTTCAAGCTTCTGGGCACTTTCTAAAATCTGCTCTATTTTTTCGGACGTTTTTCCCTGAATTTTGTGTCCGCCGATTGTGTTCATCAGCTGCGGCGTAAAACCAAGGTGCCCCAGAACTGGTATTCCTGACTCAACGCATCGTCTAACCAGTTTCAAAATATGTTCATTGCAACCTTCAAGCTTAACTCCGGAGGCACCGGCCTTAATCATTTTTGAAGCATTTTCTAAACCCTGTTCAACGGTTAAGTTATAGCTCATAAACGGCATATCACCTACAATAAAAGAATTTTGTGCGCCTCTTGCAACAGCTTTTACAAATATCAGCATCTCGTCAATAGAAATGTTATAAGTGTCCTTATAACCTAATGCAACCATAGCCAGAGAGTCACCGACTAAAATCCCGTCAATCTCAGCTTTATCAAGAACCTGTGCGGTGGAATAATCGTAAGCAGTGAGCATTGCTATTTTTTCATTATTATCTTTTAATCTCTGAAAACTTGTAACTGTCCTCATTATCTTTTTACTGCCCTTCTGTACCAGTAATATACTGCTCTTGCTACTCTATGTGAGCTGTGTCTGACAAGCCCCTCTTTATTTTCTTGTAACAATTTTTGAGAAACTACTTCAATCCCTATAGGTGCAATATTTTCCATATCTAATCTTACAGGAATTGAGCCGCTCTTTGCATATCCTTCTGAAATATTATCCGGCAGGCTGTCATTAACCAGAACAGCATCGACAATTTTTTTGCCGTTAGCGTGTGTAATCAATGCGTTAACGTGGCTTGCAACTGAATAATTATCAGTTTCACCCGGCTGGGTCATAATATTGCATACATAGATTTTCTTCGCGTGAGATTTATCTATGGCTTCTACAATACCATCAACCAGAAGATTTGGAATTACACTGGTGTATAAACTTCCGGGACCCAGAATGATTAAATCTGCTTCATGAATAGCTGTAATTGCTTCAGGCAGTGCATGGCAATGCTCGGGCTCTGTAAATAATCGTTTAATTTTTCCGTGAGCTTCCGGTATATTGGATTCACCGTGAATAATCCGGCCATCCTCAAAAGAAGCAGCAAGTTTCATATCATCTAAAGTCGCAGGAAGCACAACTCCTCTGATATTAAGAACGTTTGATGATTCTTTTACAGCTCTTACCATATCGCCTGTAATAGAGCATAATGCTGTAAGGAAAAGGTTGCCGAAACTATGTCCTTCAAGGCCTTCGCCGTTTTTAAAACGGTATTGAAAAAGTTCGGTAATCATATCTTCATCATCAGCAAGCGCTGCAATACAGTTTCTAATATCACCCGGAGGAAGAACACCCATTTCTTCACGAAGTCTGCCGGAGCTTCCGCCGTCGTCACCTACTGTTACGATTGCAGTTACGTTATTTGTATATTTTTTTATACCTCTGAGAAGCATTGAAAGCCCTGTTCCTCCGCCGATTGCAACTATTTTGGCGCCTTTATTGAGCTTTCTTCTTCTGTATAATTTTTCTAAAACAGAAATATTTCCTTTTTTGTTATCCATATCCATAATGGATAAAGTGGTTTTCTGCCAGCCTTTAAAGAATATAGCAGAACCAATAAGAATAAATACTGCGGCCAGAAAATTGGACGGCAGTATTAATGCAGCTTTTCTAATTAATTCAAGAGTTAAGTATATAGGTCTAACATTAGCCAGCACCATAAAACCAAGAACAATCATTATGGAGCCGAAAAAGATAAGCAGAAACCATCTTTTTACTTCCAGCCCCGGAAGCAGCCATCCTACATCTTTTGTAACTTTAACATTGTTTTTAAATCTTGAAAACATATTAATCCACCCATCCTGAAGCTTTAGCATTAATATAATTAACCGGCGCAGGTGTGATGTAGTTTCTGGCCTGCTGTATTAAATCAAGCGAATTTTTGTATTTGTTTGAAAAATGAATTGTATTGACTTCTGCAAAACTCATTCCGCCAAGGTTGTTACGGATTTGAGAAGTATGCAGAAGATGCTGGAATCGTTTAATTAAATCATAATTATTTGTATTATCGGGAACCGAATAATCAATTGTTAAATCAGGATTGTATGTTTTTTCAAGGCTGAGTTCTTGAGCAACCTGAATGTTCACATAATCTCCGACTTTTGCGGTTATATCACCGGCCGGAGCGTAATAAACAAGCCAATCGGAACATTTTTTTACAGCTCTTGCAATTGCAGAAGAGAATTGAAAATCTTCGCCGGCCATTTTGTACATAGCACCGTGAGGTCTGACGTGTTCAATACTTAATCCGTAAGCTTTTGCAAATGACATAATTGCACCAACCTGATAAACAACGAGAGCTTCAAGTTCATCTTCTTTGAGTTCAACAGGTCTGTAGCCGAAACCCTGAATATCATTAAATCCGATGTGTGCTCCTATTGCCACATTTTTTTCTTTTGCCTTAAGCATCGCTTCCTTGATTGTTACAGGGTCGCCCGCGTGAAATCCGCAGGAGACATTTACTGAGCTTACATAATCAAGAAGCTCATATTCCTGAATATTTTTGTATACTCCGTAAGCCTGTGCTAAATCACAGTTGAAATCTATATTTTTAATCGACTTTTTTTCTAATACTTCCTGCATTTAATTCTCCCCTGTTCATCTTCCAATTATACATCAAAAGACAAAATTTATTTATTATAACAATCCCGTAATATTATCTCTTGTAATAACCGCATCATAGTTTTTGTATCCGAGAATTTTTTCAATGTTATTTGAGTGAGATCCTACAATTTTTCTGCATTCCTGCGAGTTATAATTTACCATTCCGCGGGCAAACTCAATATTGTTTTCATCCATAATAGATACAACTTCTCCGCGGTTGAAATCATTAACGACATTTAAAATTCCGATAGGCAGAAGGCTTGAACATTGCTCTAATATTGCCTTTTTAGCCCCCTCGTTAACGATAAGTCCGCCTATAATATTTGTTGCATATCCAATCCAGCGTTTTTTATCCGGAAGATTTTCACTTGTAGGCAGGAACATTGTTCCGATATCTTCACCTTCAAATATTTTACTTATTACAAAAGGTATTTTACCGTTTGCAATTAAAACTTTACCGCCAAATCTGGTTACAAGTTTTGCTGCTTCAAGTTTTGTCCGCATTCCGCCTCTACCGCCTTCTGAAGCATCTGTGCCGAGTGCCATAATTTCATCTGTAACACACTCAACTTCTTTAATGAGCTGAGCATTTTTATCCACTTTTGGATTTGCGGTATAAAGCCCGTTTATATCAGATAAAAGGATTAACAAATCTGCATCAAGCTCGCTTGCTACAAGTGCTGAGAGCTTGTCATTATCGGCAAAACAAACTTTCATTCCTGACATCATAGGATTCATTTCTATAGTAGAAACTGTATCGTTCTGATTAATAATCGGAACAACGCCAAATTCAAGAATTTTGTTTAATGTTGTTCTAAGGCTTAAATAGCGGTATCTTAACGAAAAATCATCTTCTGTCAGCAGGATTTGTGCAATTGGAACATCATAAATTCCAAATCCGTTTTCGTAAAAAGACATTAACCTGCTTTGTCCGATTGCAGCACAGGCCTGTTTTACCCCGTCTTCTGCCGTTGATTCCAGATTAAGTTTTTTTTTGCCAAGTCCGACAGCACCGGAGGTTACAAGAATAACTTCTTTCCCCTGTTTTACAAGCTTTGCCATATCTTCAATGAATGAATAAATACGAGAAATGGCAACTTCTCCATCTGCGTTTCTTAATACATTTGTTCCGAGTTTTATAACAATCCTTTTTGCGTTAATAAATTCTTCTCTAAGCATTTTTATATTCCCATTGCTTTCAAAACATCTTTGATTTCAGATGAAGTTTTCTTAACATCTGCATTAGAGTATTTTATAGCATTATCAGGGTCTTTCAATCCGTTTCCTGTAAGAATACATACGATATCTGTTCCTTCTTTCACAAGTCCCTGTGAATGTGCTTGAATTAAACCGGCTACAGAAGCTGCACTTGCAGGTTCACATAGAATACCCTCGCTTGAGGCAAGCATCTTATATGCTTCAACGATTTTTTCGTCAGAAACACATCCGATTTTACCGTTACTTTCGTCTCTGGCTGCTTCTGCCTGCTTCCAGCTTGCAGGGTTGCCTATCCTTATAGCTGTAGCTAAAGTTTCGGGTTTCAAAATTCTTTCCCCGCGTACAATTGCTGCAGAACCTTCTGCTTCAAATCCCATCATTTTAGGCAGTTTTGTAATTGTACCTTCTGCGTAGTATTCTTTGTAACCTTTCCAGTAAGCTGTTATGTTTCCTGCATTTCCCACAGGGATAAAGTGGTATTCAGGAGCTTTTCCTAATGCGTCGCAAATTTCAAATGCACCGGTTTTTTGTCCTTCAATTCTGTAAGGATTAACAGAGTTAACAAGAGTAATAGGATGTGTTGAAGAAATTTCTCTAACGCAGTCAAGGGCCTGATCAAAGTTTCCTTGAATAGCAATAATTTCTGCACCGTACATCATAGCCTGTGAGAGTTTACCAAGTGCTATGTAACCATCAGGAATGAGTACAAATGTCTTAATTCCCGCTTTTGCACCGTATGCAGCGGCCGAAGCGGAAGTGTTTCCGGTGGAAGCGCATATTATAGCGTTTGCGCCGTCCTCTTTTGCTTTTGTAACCGCCATTGTCATTCCGCGGTCTTTAAAGCTTCCTGTAGGGTTGCAGCCTTCAAATTTTAAGTAAATATTGGCTTCAAGCCCGATTTTACGTGCAAGATTGTCAGCTTTAATTAACGGGGTGTTACCTTCGTTTAAAGTTACAACCGGAGTTGAATCTGTTACCGGTAAATATTTTCTGTATTTGTTAATTAATCCCTGATAGTACATAATTTAATCCTCTCTTTGTTTATCTTTAATATATCACAATAGAAAGGAAAATAGAAATGTTTAAACTTTTTGAGCTGTTAACTTTAAATCATATCCTAAACCCAAAAATATTTTGTGCAAAATTTCTATACTTGGAATCATTTTTCGTGAAAATATTTTATACAATGTTATTCTATGTATACCAATTAATTTTGCGAATTCGCATATAGTATACTTTGATTCAATTAGTGGTTTAAGATTGTATACTAAATCGTTAACATCTTTTGTTTCCGAATAATCCTCTAAAAGGCTGTCAAGCCACATTTGAGCGTATTCGTTATCACTTTTTAATTGTTGTTTTAAATTATCATTGTATTTTGGAAAGTTTTGTAATAATGCTTCTTCTTTTTTATTCATTATTGTTTCCTTTCATTATAATCATTTAAGTATTTTGCAGCAGTTTCAATATCTTTACTTTGTTTTGACTTATTCCCACCTGTGAATAGTAAAACGACGATATTCTCTATCTCTGTATAGTAAATTCGTAAGCCATTATCAAATTTTAGCTCATAAAGTTCTTCGGAAAGCCGCCTATTATTGCCGAATAAACCGCGTTCAACTTTTGATAATCGTTTATCAACAATAAGCCTTAAACTTTTATCTAGCGAATTATACCATTCAAGATAGGGAGTTTTGCCATCTATAGTTTGGTAATATAAAATTTCCTTCATATTAATATTGTAGCGTATTGGCTACAATATTTCAAGTTATTAATTTGTGTTACTCCGCAACGCGTATAATGTGTTAACTATTCATCAATTAGCGAGAAATCATCTCCCAGCTTTTCTTCTAAAATTTTAACAAGCTCTGAACATTTAATCCCTAATGCTTCTGAAAGCTGCCAAATAGTTATGAATTTACAATGATGAATGCCATTTTCTAATTTTGACAAAGTAGCTCTGCTTATATCATATTCATCCGCCAGTTTGTTAAGAGATTTATTAGTGTGCGTTAAACGAAGTTCTTTAACAAGTTCACCAACAGTTTTAGAAAATTGTATTGATTTTTCATCATTCGGTTGCATTTAGAAATAATAATTGATATGATGTAGCTAGGTATTTCGATTTTGAAATAGATGGGAGATTTACTTATGCATTACAAATAAATTTAATTATTTTTATTTTCGATTTTTCTATCACTTTTAGTGATAATTAATTTATCATTTTCAATTGTGTATTTAATCATATTTATTTGCGGATTTACGTCCAGCATTTGTAAAATTGTTGAATTAATACACAATGCCCAACCGTTACCATTCCGTATTAGCTTTCTGTCGTAACTCATAAATATACTTCACCTTACATTGTTATTGACAACATAATACGATTTTTTTACATTAAAAACTAATGTGACATACAATATTACTTAATAAGATTAAAAAGGAGAAAATATGAACAGATTATCACGATTTATTGACAGTGAATTTACAAGAAACAGCTGGTTTTTCGCGCAGGCGGAAAGTGGTATGATGACAGCTTTAGACTTTATAAACTATGTTTTGAAAGAAGGAGATCTCGTTAATCTTACAGAAAAAGAAACGATATATATTGATAAGGTAAGGGATTGTTATTACGAATTACAATCTCTTATGCATCAAATAAAAGAAGAAATCGAAAAATACAGGCAGGCTTATTTCGAGGCGTTAGAAGATTAGTCTGCAACTCTTATAATGCTGTTTACTGTACAATCGTTTAATTCATTAACTACTTCTTTAATAAGTTTTTCCTGACAGCTTTCAGTAATAACAGTAATGTCAGCTGTGTTATCATCAGAAACGCCTTTTTGAAGTATACTTGATAAGCTTATATTTTTATTAGCACAAATTGTACCGATTTTTGCGATTACACCTATTGCGTTTGGAGCGGTAATTGAGATGTAATACTTATTATAAGTATTATCAATATTAACCGGATTTGCTTTAGATGTATGATTGCATCTCATCATAGGAAGCATATAATCTGTTCTTCCGAATTCTGCTGCTATTGCTAAGATATCACCCACTACAGAGCTTGCGGTCGGAAATTCTCCTGCGCCCGGGCCTGAGAGAACAATATTTCCTATTGGATGACCGCTTATTGCAACGGCATTTGTTACATAATCAATATGTGCCAGCATACTGTCTTTTGATACAAGCATTGGGTGGACTCTTACATCTGCATTATCATTTTCATCTATTGTAGCTGTTGCAATAAGTTTTATTTTGTAGCCAAACTCATTTGCTTTTGCCATGTCTTCTTTTCTAATCTTAGTAATACCTTCTCTGTATACGTTTTCGATTTTAATTCTTTTCTTAAACGCTATTGTCGAAAGTGTGGTTATTTTGTAAGCAGCATCGAAACCTTCCACATCACCGGTAGGGTCTGTTTCTGCGTAACCTAATTCTTGAGCTTCTTTTAAAACGTCTTCATAAGATGCGCCGTCAACATCCATTTTAGTAAGGATGTAATTTGTAGTTCCGTTAAGAATTGCTTGAATTCTATTAATTTTGTTTCCGGCTAAGATTGTTTTAATAGGCATTATAATTGGGATACCGCCTGCAATTGCTGCTTCATAAAGAACAACTCTGTTATATTCCTCTGATAAAATAAACAGTTCTTCTCCTCTTTTTGCAAGGAGTTCTTTATTGGCAGTAACAATATGTTTGCCATTTTTAATTGCAGTCGAAATATAATCATAAGCAGGCTCAACACCGCCGATTAATTCAACTACAACATCGATGGAAGGATCATTAACAACATCATACGGATTATCGGTAAGCATTTCACGCGGAACTTCAACAGAGCGCGGTTTATTTATATTCTTCACAGCGATTTTCACAATCTCAACATTATCAATGTTTTGTATTGTCTTATAAACGCCGCAGCCAACAGTTCCGAGTCCGATTAATCCGATTTTTAATTTATTCATACAATTCTCCTTCTTGGAGAAAATTATACCATAAATTATTCAATTGCCGAAACTTCTTTTATTCTTGCGTAACCGTTTCTGTCAACAGAAACTTTTGCAATGCCGCCCTGTAAAAGCTTTTTTTCCATCTCTCTGCCATTGCCTTCTTTGACAAAATACTGTTGTATTCCTTTGTAAGTAATGCGTCTGCCGTGTTTCTCGCCTCTTAAAAATATTGTATTTTCAGGCTTTTTATTTGTAATTTCTTTTATACCGAATGTTTTATCAGAATTTTTGTTGAGTATTACATAAACATCTCCGCGTAGCTTAGAGCTTTCCGGCGCTGTATTGATTTCATAGCTGAGGCTTACGTAATCCCCTCTTAAAAAATCTCTCGGGTCGACCGGTGAAACTTTCAGAAGAATTTCTTCGCCTTTTCTAAGCAGATTTTCATTGTAAGCTGTTATTCCTCCGGCAAGAAGCGCCCAGATTACAACAATTATATAAACATATTTTTTCATTATTCTTCCTCCTTTTTATTAAGGCGTCTATTTTTGTCTTTTTCAAGAAAAATACCAAGGCTTACAAGGCCGATACCGCCTATCAGGAAAAACAAAGTTTTGTCTATATAATTCCAACCATATCTGCAATATACAGTCAGTAGATATATTAGCAAAAAGAAATTGCTCAGGTTTATTAATGATACTTTTTCAAATTTGTAACCCCAGTACATACCCATTGAGATTATGAAGATTAAAAACAAATGAGCGCAGGTCATTATTACGGCTTTATTTACCCCGCTGAGAATAAGCATTGTTTCGAGAAAACACATAAAAACTATTATAAACGCTGTTTCAAGTTGTACAAGCGTATCACGATTTTTATCAAAACAGTAGTTGAGAATATTAAATAAAACTATTACAGCGGGTACGATAAGATAATGGATGTTAATTATATGGTAGGATTTTTGTACTGAAAAAATCATAATCAAAAGGGTAAAATATAATGGAATTAAAGCTGTAAGTTTGTAACTTAGTGAAAATTCATTGAACTTTTCTTTAATAAATGGAATATTTGCAAAAGTGTACAAAATTCCGAATAGCGAGAACGGCATAAATATTGTCCAAACTTGTGCAGTATCATATTTCCACTCAAAATAAAAATACGGGAATGCTGTGATAAATAAGATTATTGAAAGCCAGTTTACCGGTTTGCTGTTGAACAAAAATGCGAGCGGGAAAATACTTATAAACCATAGTGAAAAGATTGTGGAGGTATTTGTGCTCCAATTGTAAGTTTGTCCAATTTGAATATAGCAGGTTCCAATCAACAGTGTCGATAAAAATATGAGTGCTCCGCCAAGACGTGGGAATTTTTTTGTTTCAAATCCCAGTTTCCACCCTCCAAGAAGCGAAGCAGCTGCACAGATAAAAAGTATTATTATTTGCAGAACGGGGATAGACTGCAATAGTTCAAGTATCCAGTCATTACCTGCTACAAAAGTTATAACGCCTGTGCCAAGAAGAATTACACCTATTGTGTATAATACAATCTGTGTTGTGAACTTTTGCTTTTTTTCAACTTCTTCTTTTAAGTCTGTATTGAGAATTTCAGCCAATTTCTCATCAATCAGTCCTTTTTTAAGCCATCTTTCAATATCTTTCATAAAATAAGTTTAGCATTTTTTACTTAATATGTATAGTTTTGTTATAATTTGAAATAAAGGAGGAAGTATGAAAAATATAAAAGGTATAATATTTTGTTCGATTTTTGCACTGGCAGCTTATTTTACCTGTAAGTGCGGGGTCTGTCAGTCTATTAACTTAAATTCTTTGACGCTTGCGATAATTATAGGTATGATTATCGGGAATATTTTTAATAAATTTATTCCTGCTGAATTCAGGGAAGGTATTACTTTTTCTGCGAAAAGGCTTTTAAGGCTTGCAATTGTGCTCTACGGGTTTAGAATTACATTTCAGCAGATTTTTGCTGTCGGCTTACAGGGCTTCTGGGCTGATGTTATTATGCTTGCTACAACATATCTTCTCGGGTATTATCTCGGAACCAGGGTATTTAAGCTCGATAAAGATTTATGTATGCTTACTGCAATAGGCTCGTCTGTATGCGGTGCAGCTGCTGTGCTTGGTACTGATTCAATGCTTAAGGCTGATTCGCACAAAGTCTCGCTTGCAGTTTCTACGGTGGTGCTTTTTGGTACTATCTCAATGTTTTTATACCCGTTTCTAGCAGGCTTGGGTATTGTGCCGGAGAGCTCTTTCGGGATTTATATCGGTTCAACTATACATGAAGTCGCTCAGGTTGTTGCGGCTGGAAGTGCTGTGTCTCCGCAGGTTTGTGACACTTCCGTAATTGTAAAGCTTACAAGAGTAATGATGCTTGTGCCGTATTTATTCTTACTCGGGCTTTATTTATCAAAAAAATCTCATACAAAAAGAACAAAAGTGCCGATGCCGTGGTTTGCTATATTATTTGTAGTGATGTGCGGATTTAATTCTTTAAATCTGCTTCCGGCTGCGGTAAAATCCGGCATTATCGAGTTTGACGTGTTTTTGCTTACTGTTGCTATGTTTGCTCTCGGAGTAGAAACTAATTTTGAGAAAATAAAGGGGCTGGGTTTAAAACCAATACTTCTTGCGGGAATTATGTTCATATGGCTGGTAGTATTTGGAGCTTGTACAGCAAGATTTATTGTGTAGGATTATTCTATGATTAAAAGTTATTTGAAGATATTTGCGGGTGATGTTTTAGGGAGTTTAAATTCTGCAATAGTTGCACTTCCTCAGGCGCTTGCTTTTGGTGTCGCAACAGGGTTTGGAGCAAGTGCAGGCGTATGGGGGGCGATAATACTATGTTTTATTGCAGGTCTTCTGGGAAGCAAAGTTCCTCTTGTGTCGGGGATAACGGGGCCTGTAACTATTGTAATTGCTTCAATTATGGCCGCTTTAAATGCTGATATTTCATCAGTCATACTCGTAATATTTATGGCTGGTATACTTCAGGTAATTCTATCATTAACCTCGCTTCCGGCAATCGTAAAATATGTTCCTTATCCTGTAATTTCCGGTTTTATGAATGGTATCGGAGTGATTATAATTATTATGCAGATTAATCCTCTTCTTGGATGTCCGGTGATGTCTAATACAATAACCAGTATAAGTGCATTTTTCAAAAATCTTCACATAATAAATTACGATGCGCTGTTAATCGGAGTTATTACACTTGTTATTGTTTTTGCAATACCTAAAAAGTTTAATAAGATTATTCCGTCTCAGGCAATAGCTCTGGTTATTTGTACACTGCTTTCTATGAAATTGGGATTGAATGTGGATAAGATTTCTAATATTTCAATTTCATTTCCTCATTTGACTCTGCCTAAAGCTGATTTGCATGCAGTAATAACATATTTTCATTACGCAGTTACTCTGGCAATTGTACTTTCTTCTGAAAGCCTTTTAACAGTGCTTGTAGCAGATTCTCTTCTCAAGACAAAAACTCCTTCAAAAGGAATGCTTCTCGGGCAGGGGGTTGGGAATATGGTCTGTGCTCTGACCGGTTCGCTTCCGGGTTCTGCTGCAACTATGAGAACTGTTGCTGCGATAAATACCGGATCTTCAACAAAACTTACTGCTGTTATTAATCCGTTAATATTAATGTTTCTGCTTTTTAAGCTTTCTGGATTTGTAGCGGAAATTCCGCTTGCTGTTCTTGCCGGAATTTTAATAAAAATAGGGTATGATATTATTGATGTGAAGCTCTTAAAAGTTGTTAAATTTGCACCTCGTGATGATTTATACGTTCTGGCTCTGGTATTTTTCTTAACAGTATTTTATAACCTGATTGTCGCTGTCGGTGCAGGAATTACCTGCGCTGCTCTTTTATATGCAAAGAGAACTGCTGACAGTGCTAAACTAGTTCAGAAAACAGTTTATGACAAAGATATAATAAAGCTTGAGAAACTGCTCGAAAAAGATTACAATCACAAAATCCGTGTTGTGCATATTGACGGTCAATTCTTTTTCGGCTCTGCAACCCAGTTGATTTCTCAATTTGATGAAATGCTTGGTACTAAATACTTAATATTAGACTATTCTTCTGAAAATCTTCTTGATATTTCTGCAATTTTTGCACTGGAAGATATTATCATAAGACTCCAGTCACAGAAGGTTAAAATCCTTGTTGTTCTAAAATCAGACAGTGTAAAAGAGCAGTTTGAAAAACATGGAATTATTAACCAGCTCGGTGATGAACATATCTTTAGAACAGAGCCGGAAGCCATAGATTTTGCGAAAAAATGCATCAAGAAAAAAGTTAAAAAACGCCATTTCTGGCAGCATTAATTATTCAGTTGTTTTTTTAGATTTGTTTTAACTCCGCTTAACGGCCCGTTATTCGGCGCAACGAGATTCTGGCAGTATTTTCTTACGTAAACAAACGGGAAGCGCGGAAGCCATGTGAATTTCATAATAACACCGGCTGCATCTGCACCCTGTGAAAACATAAGTTCGTCAATTGTTTGCTCATAAGCTGGAGAGATTGACGAGAATATTTTCAGCAGGTAATTTGTTGCCGTAACACTGTAATATCCCGTTGTTGTGACCGGTTTTTGTATAAGCTCTGTTATTTTAAAATCTTCACTATCTTGGATTGATGCTACATCTGTTGGCAGAGTCATTTCACCGGATTTTACCCCCTGAATTTCATACTGCTGGCCGTTGTATGTAATTATCATAACATTTGGTTTCGGCATGTAAATATCATCAAAAATATTATCCAGAATTGGCTGTCCATTAAAGTCTGTGACACCGTATTTGTAATTTTTACAGGTCAAAAACATTCCTCCGAAGAGAAGATCAATTGATGAATATTCTGGAGGAAGAATTACGAACCCTTTTTCATCAAACAGTCCGTTTTTTTCACCTTTTGTAAGTTTTGCAAACTTCCCGAGAACTCTGTCTGCCCTGTTATATTTAGGTTCGACGAGAATTTTTCCTTCGTCGTTCATAATGCCGAATTTCGAACCTTTCTGAATAATCCAGCCGGATTCTCCTAATCTTATAAGCTTTTTGTATTCAGCTTTTACAACTATGTTTCCGTTTTCATCCTTCAGACCGAATTTTCCGTCATCATTAAATACAACAGGTCTGGAAAATACTGAGGATTGAAAAATCATCATTAATAATATTAACAAAGCCAACTTCTTCATAATAAAAGATTAGCATAAAATTTTTAATTTACCATCTCTCTTAATTTTTTCAGTTGATCTCTAATCTCAGCTGCCCGTTCAAAATCAAGAATTTTAGCAGCTTTGTGCATATCTTTTTCTAGTTTGGAGATAAGTTTCGGCAAGTCTTTTTTCTCTATTCCTAAATCAACCATTTCTTCTGCAACAATATCTTCCAAATCTCTGTAACTTGCGACAAGTGAGAGCAGATTATTTTCAATTGGCTTTTTGATAGTTTGCGGAATAATTCCGTATTTCTGGTTATGTGCAAGCTGAATTTCGCGTCTCCGGTTAGTTTCATCAATAGCCCTCTGCATAGAATCAGTAATCTTATCAGCATACATAATAACTTCCCCGCAGGCATTACGTGCGGCACGGCCAATTGTCTGGATTAAGCTTGTGTCAGACCTTAAGAAACCTTCCTTATCTGCATCCATAATCGCAACGAGTGAAACTTCCGGAATATCCAGACCTTCTCTCAAAAGGTTTACACCGATAAGTACGTCAAACTCTCCAAGTCTTAAATCTCTTAAAATTTCAACACGTTCAATTGATTTAATTCCGCTGTGCAGATATCGTACTCGGATACCTTCCTGTAAAAAGAAGTCGCATAAATCTTCTGCCATTTTTTTCGTAAGAGTTGTAATAAGAACGCGTTCTTCCTTTTTAGCGCGTTTTTCAATCTCAGCTTTAAGATCAGGAATTTGTGTTTCAATCGGTCTAACACTGATTTTCGGATCAACTAAACCTGTTGGTCTGATAATTTGTTCAACCATTTGTTCGGAAGTTTTTTTCTCAAACTCTCCCGGGGTTGCTGAGATGTAAATCTTTTGTCCTACTTTAGCAAAAAATTCTTCACTTTTTAGCGGTCTGTTATCCTTTGCGCACGGAAGCCTGAAACCAAATTCCACAAGCGTGTTTTTTCTTGAAGCGTCGCCATGATACATCCCGTTCAATTGCGGAATGGTAACATGTGATTCGTCTATAACTGTCAAGAAATCTCCTCTGAAATAATCCAGAAGTGTTGCCGGAGCAGAACCAACAGGACGGCGTTCAATAATTCTTGAATAGTTTTCAATTCCGGAGCAGTATCCCATTTCTTTAATCATTTCAATATCGTATTTAACTCTCTGCTGAAGCCTTTGAGATTCCAGAATTTTATTCTGGCTTTCAAGCTCTGCAACTCTGTTTTTAAGCTCTGTCCTAATCATTGAAATTGTTTCATCTTCGTTTTCATCATATGCAATATAGTGAACCGCAGGATAAATCATAACCGACTCCGGAGCTTCCAGAATTTCACCTGTAAGGTTATCAATCCGGACAATTTTTTCAACTTCGTCGCCAAAAAAATAAATTCTCGTAATAATTTTCTCATAAGCAGGCATGATTTCTAAAATATCACCCCTTGCCCTGAAAGTTGAACGCTCAAGAACTAAATCATTTCTTGTATATTGAGTCATAACAAGGTGTTTAATTAAATCATTTCTCTCAAGCGTATCTCCTACACTGACTTTGATAGTTCCCTTAAAATAACTTTCAGGCAAACCTAAACCATAAATACAGCTTACAGATGCAACAATAATAACATCGTTTCTTTCATACAAACTTCTAGTTGTATTATGTCTTAATCTGTCAATTTCTTCGTTTATGCTTGCGGATTTTTCAATATAAGTATCAGTGCGCGGAATATAAGCTTCCGGCTGATAATAATCGTAATAAGAAATAAAATATTCAACCGCGTTGTTGGGGAAAAGTTCTTTAAACTCGTTATATAGCTGTGCCGCGAGCGTTTTGTTGTGTGCGATAATTAACGTAGGTTTTTGAACTTTTTCGATAACATTTGCAATGGTAAAAGTTTTTCCGGAACCTGTAATCCCGAGAAGCGTCTGCGTATCATCGCCTTCCTGAATTCCTTTAACCAGTTTTTCTATTGCCTTAGGCTGATCTCCGGCCGGTTTATATTTCGATACCAGTTCAAATTTTCTTTCCATGCTATAATTATATACACAGGGAAATTTTTTGTAAAATTTTGTAAATAAAAGAGCAATTTTTAGTCTTGATTCCCGTTAGATAAATAGCATTTTGTATGAAGGAGATATCTAAAGGATGATAAAGCCAGCAGGAGTGCATACTGTCAGCAGCCGTGCCGATAATCACACCATCGATAGTAAAACAGGCGGGTATAAAGATCCGTTAATGAATTGGCCTTTGAGAGGTGCAGCATTTACTAACGAGGTTGGTGAAGCATTGCGTCCTATTATCGGGAATGCTGCAAATATGACCTGGGTTCCGGCTTTGATGTATATAGGTGCTGATGTTTATGATAAATACAAAAACGATCAGACCGAATATAGTCCGGATTCAAAAAGATGTTTAAAACAGGCAATATTTCAGGGGCTTGCTAGTGTATTCCTTCCGGTAGTAGCCGTAAAGCTCGGACAGAATGCTTTTTCTCAGTTTGGAAAGTTTACGGAAGATAAAATTTCTTTAAATGCAAAAGAACACGTTTCAAAAGTTGCAGAACAATTTATTGCAAATGGTAAAATGCGTGCTTATGACGGACGTGATGAAGAATGTATAAAAGAATTTCTTGATCATGTTTCTGACAGTATGGATTTCAGCAACAAGAAAAAATCGTTGAAAAATACGTTTAAAATTTTTAGCCTTGATAAAAAAGAAAATGTGGAAAAATATTCTATCAAAACTATAAAAAATTTAATACAAATGCGTAAAGATTTACTGAACCCGACAACAGAGGTTAAGGCGGGCGGATGGTATTCAAAATATATAAAAGCGCTTAAAAGCGGACAGACGGAAAGTGTTGCAGTCAAAAGCGTGTTAACAAATTTCCAGAAAGGTCAGCTTATGAAGGGTAATTTTATAAAAACAATCGGCGGTTTTTGTGCACTAGGGCTTGCTATTAAACCTATTGACCATTTCGTTGAAAACGTTCTTATTGGAAAGTACGTTGGGCCACAGATAGATAATTTTAAAATAAATAGTAAATAATCCTAATGGATTACTTCTTAAGAAGATTAAGAAATTTTTCACAAAATGCTAAAATATATATGTAAGTCGAAGACAGCTAGTGAGATAGTCGGATTTCGACGAAAAAATGATTAGGCATTGTGTGTGTATTCGGCTTACATCTTTAAAAACCAAAATCTTTTCTTCATAATAATTAGCCTTGCTCCTTTTGTCTCTCTTCCGAAAGGAGCTTAATTTTGCAGTAGAAAAGAAAAAGGATGCAAAAAGCATCCTGAAAATCCAACTATCACAAATCAATATATTATTTTAAAATTTCATACTTCATCTTATAGAGGTTTGTTCCAGAGTGATTCTGCAAATTTACTCTGCAATGCACCATTTTCTACAGACAAAGAAACATTGCTAGGGGTGAAGATAAATACCATATCACTGATTTTTTGAGCAGTTCCGTTTAATGCATGAGCTGCACCGCAAATAAAATCAATAGTTCTTTGAGATTGTTCTTTGTCTAATAAATCCAAATGAAGGATAACAGTTTTCTTGTCAATTAATTTTTTTACAATCTGAGCTGATTCAGAAAAAGAACGAGGTTCAATTACTGTAACTTCTCCAGATTTGTATGAATTAGGGTGTGAAATAACTTTTGATTCTCTTTCAAAAGAACGTTCCGGTTTGTTGTTAACTCTGGTACCATACATAGTATCAAGAGCAAGTGTTCCATCTGTGTCGTAGTCGCCGTCGCGGTCTACTAAATCCATAAATGCTTCGTCGTCACTTCCATCGTTAAAACTTTTTGTGAAAAAGTTTACAAAACCTTTTAATCCTTCTGATAATGCCATTTCTCCTCCAATTTATAACTTACTTAAATAACTTTCTGCCTATTCTGATAATTGTTGCACCCTCTCTGAGTGCGATTTTGTAATCATTACTCATTCCCATTGACAGTTCTGGAAGAGTAATGTTAAAGCTTCTCTCAAGTTCATCTCTGAACTCCCTTATGTCTTTGAATAATTCTGCAAGTTTTGCTTCGTCTGCGTCTATTGGTGCAATATTCATTAATCCTCTTACATCCAGCCCCGGAAGTGAAATGATTTCTTGAATTTCTGCCCTCAAAACATCCTTGCTGTATCCGGATTTTTGTTCTTCACCGGCGTTGTTAACCTGTAATAAAACTTTCTCTCTCTTATTTAATTCACAGGCCGCTTTTGATACTGCGCGTGCAATCTTTAGCGAATCTATTGACTCTATTACATCAAAATGTTTTACAACCTTTTCTGCTTTGTTTGACTGCAAATGTCCTATAAAGTGGAATGTGGAATTTTGTCTGACATTCTCAGGAAGTTTTTCTAACTTTGCAATTGCATCTACAGCTCTTGACTCTCCAAAATCCCTAATCCCTGCTTCATAGCCCGCAAGTATTGCTGATAATCCGTAATACTTTGTTACTGCTACTATTTTTACTTTAGAATGTGCGATATTTGTTTGAATTTCGTGGAGATTGTTGTTAACTAATGTTTGACTAATCTCAACTTCTGTTCCCCAGCTGTTTACAGGAATTAATCTCTCGTCTTTCAGGCTGTTCTCTGATGTGCCTTTTTGTGATGGTGTTAACATTATCCCCAACCCTCTATTGTATTATATACCAGAAAACATGCCCTGTACAAGAGTGTATTTGTAACAACTTTTGCGCTTTTTTCAAACATGCCGAAACCCATGATTTACATGGATTTCGACCATGTCTAAAATATTAAGTTTTGTAAAGTACAATGCTTTTTGTTAACAATTTGACAAGATTTTTGAAAATTTTTTCAAAAAAGGCATGCCTTTTGTTAGGTTTTACATTGAGAAGGGTCTGGAATTTTAATTTGAGTTTGTAGTTTAACCAATACCCTTCGACAATTGGTCTACGTGCGTAGCACTATTGTCCTAAGTAAGCAAGTGTTTCCATTACACTGCTTGCTGTAGAGAACACCCGTGAGTTCATCTGAATCATTCTTTGTGCGGTAATCATATTTGAAAGTTCTGCTGCAATATCAACATTTGAACCTTCATAACCGCCTGATTCAATTGAACCAAATGAAACCTCACCTGCCATGCCATAGTAAACGTCACCTACGTCAGCAGCCCATTCCCAGAGGTTGTTGTTAACAGAAACAAGACCCTCTTCGTTTACCATGGTAGCAAGTTCAATTACGAAGTTTGAATTCTCAATTGTTGCGCCTGTTGCTGTAACATCATCACCCCTGATTGTTACACCTTGAGGTGTTGTGTATTTCCATTGTACTGTGTATGTGTCGTCAACGTACTGTGTAAGTATAGAACCGTCGCTGTAAGTGGCTGCTATAATACCGTTTTCATCAACAGTTGTAGATTTTAAGGTGATAGAGTTATTATAATTTACCATTTCTTGAAGTGATACGACCTGATTTAGCGGATCAGAAGTTTTGTTTGTACTGCTGAGTCCTGTTTCTCCCAAAAAGTTACTTGTTGTACCCGGTTCATTAAATGTAATATCGCCTTCATAAGTAATACAGCCGTCAGCTGTTGTTTTAAAAGTTACATCATCAATGCCGGCATCTTGGAGCTGCTGATTAAAGCCCGCCAGAATCTCATTAATAGTCGGATCGCCTTCTTTTATTGTCAATGTAACATCAACATCGCCTACAGTTGCAGAGATATTTCCTGCTTTAATATTAGCGTTGTTGAGCTGGCTTGTTTTTTTGTCGCCAATATTAGGGTCGCCTTTAACCGTTGCGCTAAGGTTTTTAGGAACTTGTACGGTTTCACCTGAGCTTGCATTTGTGTAAGGTGATTTAGCAGCAACAACTTTCATACCTGACTGGTTAACAACATTGCCTTCAGAGTCTGTTGAGAAAACGCCGTCACGTGTATAGTACAACTTTCCGTCAGAGTCTTGAACTACAAAGAAGCCGTTTCCTGAAATCATCAAGTCCATGTCCCTTCCGGTGCTTACAAAGTCACCATTTGTAAAATCTCTTGTAATACCGCCTATCTTAACACCAAGCCCGATTTGTTTAGGGTTTGTTCCGCCGCCGTCTTTTGTTGCGGCACTTCCGTAGGATAAATTTCTTGAGTAAAGCGTTTCAAACGTCATGTTTGCTGATTTATATGCAGTTGTGTTGATGTTTGCAACGTTATTGGCAATAACGTTAATTTGCTGCTGGCCGGCATTTATACCGGTGCTTGCTGTGTGTAAAGCTTGTGACATTATTTCCTCCCGTATGTCTTATATTTATGCTTTTGTTTTTGTTGTAGTAGAACCTGTTGTACTATCCGTTGTTGTGTCGCCAGAAGAACCGGAACCGGTATCTCTTATAGAAGTAATGTATGCAATTGAATAGTATTCACCGTTAACCTTAACTTTTCCTGTGCCGTCTTTGAAGCTCGCTTCTGTAACTATTCCTTTAACCTCTGTTGTTTTTGTCTTATCTTTTTCGTCTGGAATTTCAAGAGTTACTTCTTTGCCAATCATTGAAAGTGTCTGTGTGATTTCGGAATTGTATGACATATCAGTATATAAAGCAGAAAGATACTGCATACAATCTTCTAATCCTTGATTCATCTGTGTCATCTGTTCTAATGAAGAATACTGCGCCAGCTGTGACAACCATTCAGTGTTGTCTGTCGGCTGTGTAGGATCTTGATTTTGAAGCTGCTGCAGCATCAATGTCAGAAACATATTACTGTCATTTGTCATACCTGTTGTTCTATCTTTAGAGCTTTGCTGATATGCTGCCGTCTGGCTTTGCATTGCTGAAATTGTATCTGCTACTGTACTCATAACTCTCTCCAGTCTGTTTTATACTTTACCATTTTCATTTTCAATAAAGGACATCATCTGTTCGAACTGCTCTTTTCCTCTTTGTTCTTTTTGTGAACCTTGCTCTTTGTTGCCGCCTCTCGAACCTTCCTGTTCTGTCCAATCTGCATTGTATTCGCTCTCCTGAGCATCATTTATTTTTACGCTTACATTATCTACACTAACACCGTGTGACATTAATGTATCTTTTAGTCCGTCAAGCCCTTTCATTATTAAATTTCTTGCTTCCTGTGTAGCAACTGTAAACTGAGCTGATAAACCTTCTTTTGTATTGATTAATTGTATTGAAACTTTACCAAGCGATTCAGGATTAAGAACCATATTAACTTTTGAACCGTTGTACATTCCTTCCATTTGTTTGGTAATCTGTTCAATGATTTTATTTGATGTAACTTCGCTTGAAGAAGTTGGTTTTGTTGTATTTTGTACTGTCTGCGCAGGCTTAGCCTCTGTTTTTACCTCTGCAAAATCTGCATCCGCCTGAAGCATTGCTTTTACACCCTGCTCTTCCGGAGTCTGATTTTGCATAATGTCGTCTTCACCTGTGCTGTCAGATGTTTCTGCTTCAATAGATTCAATCTTTAATTCTTTGAGCTGGTCTTCATCAATAATATCTTCAAGTGATTGTTCTGTTTCTTTACTTACTTCTTTTGAAGTTGTTTGAGTTTCAGAGTTGGATTGAACTTCTTCTGTAGTAACTTCAAAATCTTCCAGAAAACTGTCTATATTATTGTTGGTTAAATCATCTGTTTGAGTTTCAACCTCGGGCTCTGATTGAACCTCTGTTTCTCCATCATCTTTTTTCTTATCATCATCTTCCTCTTCAAGGTTTAGAAGTTTTTTTGTTATTTCATCTGCATCCAGGGTTTCTGTTCCGTCAATATCCTGTACCTCTGTTTCTTCTGTATTTGAAGATGTATCATCGCCGGCAGATTTTAAGAAAGCTATTAACTGTCTTATATCGTAAGCAACGCTTCCGGCAAAAGTGTCATTCGGAGAAACTGCCTTTTCTGAAGACTCTTCATCATCGTCTTTAGTATTGTCTTCCGGACGTTTGTCGTTTGAAGCTAAGCTTTGTTGTTTATCAAACAGTTTTTCAAAATCTGTTTTAGACACATTGTCACTCGCTGCAGAGTTTAACTGTGCTGTTGTGTTTGGAATATTGTTTATGCTGTTTAATAAAGCTTTAACCATCTTAACCTATCTTAAATCTTGCTGATGTAATATCGTCTATTTCTTTCATTTCTGCGTGCAGAAACTCTTTGTAGAACTCTTTTTCCTGTTTTTCTTTAAGCTTTTTCAGGGTTTCAACCTTCTGATATGCTTCTTTTACTTCAAGCTGCTTTCTCTCAAGAATAGTTTTTGTATTAGCAATAATTCTTTCCTGATTTTTTGCGTCGCCTATAAGTTTTATACCGAATGTTCTGTGTTCTTCCAGCTGAAAAATGTCAAGATTTTCTGCAGCTGCAAGGGTTTCTTGCATTAATGTGTTTTCCTTCTGGCGTTGGAAGATGTTTTGAAGCTTTTCCTGCTGTGTATTTAGAGCTGTAACAATTCTTGCCATTTCCATCTGGCGTTCTTCAAGCTCTTTTTCGCGCATATCAAGTACAACTTGCAGCCGAAATCTGAATTTCTTCAATTTTACCTACCTCACCAATGGGGGAATCGTTTTCCTGCCCCTTATTACTATATAGCATGTATGCATGACTACCATCCTATATATAGTGTAGATTATAAAATTGTATTCGGATGAAGTCCCTTTATTCCTCTGTAAGCCCGCTCAGGAGTATACTTCCAGCTGTATTTTTCATAAAGCGGTTCAATGTATTTTTTTATCCCATCCCATATGATTTCTGTATTGTACTTGCAGCCCTGACGTTTTAAGTATTCCAGAAGCAGCTCTGTCTGGGTGTTTCCAACTCCGCGGCCAAGCCCGCAAAGAGAAGAGTCAACTATTATGTTTCTATTCATTCTATTTATGAACTGAATTGTCAGGGCAAATGATAATTGAATATTATTATGAGAATGAAATCCGATTTCTACGTTTTTATGTGTGCAGTCGTCAAATATAGAAGCTATTCTATCCAAATCTTCCGGAAACATTGAACCGAAGGAATCAACCAGATAAACAGCATCTGCACCTATAAAATTAGCCCTTTTGCAGAGTTTTTCTACTTCATTATCAGTGTATTCGATAGTATTAGATGCCTGTAGAAAAACTTTATAACCCTTATTTTTAACTTCTTCTGCGGCAAAAGATATTCTGTCTAAGTCATTTTTGTAAAATGCAATGCGTATAATTCCACAGCCGGTTGTTAGTTCGTCAATGTTATATTTTCCGTAATCGAACATTAATGCGGAATTTTTGTTTAAGATTTGTGCATTGTCAAAAAAAACGCAGTCTTTTCTATACTCAAAATCTTTAAGCCAGCCGAGTTCAATAATATCGACTCCGGCAGAATTAAGTGTTTCAATAATGCCGTTTATGCGTTCTTCGCCGAAATTTCCGTTTACAACATACGCGCCGTCTCTAAGTGTACAGTCTAAGACTTTAATTCCCATTTACATATCGTAACAAAAAAATCAATATCAGGCAATTTTTGTTATGTTTATTACTTTATATATATAATAAGTGTGTAATAAAAGGTAATTATGTTATGACAAATCCAATGTATAGTTCTCAGCCGAATTATTCAGGCGTAACAATTCAGATAGCAAATCCGGCAGTTTATGCGGGCGGCGGAGGTATGGATCGCGTAAATTCCTATGGAGTTTCACAGCCGCAAATTTGTCCGAACAATAATTACTATCCTCAGCCGCAAAATGCCCCTGCTGTGTATACACAGCAAGAAGCACTTCCGTCATATCCGCCTCAATATTATTTAAATAATTACAACTATCAAAATAATGGAACGGATGCGCGGAAAAATAAAGAGGCTTCAGCAGAAAACGGCTTGGCAGCAGTTAGAACAGATGCCGAAAACGCCGTTAAACAATATGAGCCTGATATAGAAGAGCCTCAGGATTTTTCTAAATCAAAAGCTGTTATAGATGATTTAGATGCTCGTGCAGCCGCTGAAGCAGAGGAAAAGAAAAACAGTAAACAGAAAAGAGTTGTAGCTCTTACTGATGAATACATAAAATCATTAGAAAATTATTTAAACAATCCGAATGATGAAATTCGTTTAATGGCATCAAAAGAGATTTTGACAAGGTTAGATGAAGATAAGGACAGATACAATGATGCAGCATTAAATGCCTTGTTGAACAAAATGCTTCAAGACCCGTCGAAGTTAATCAGGGTTGCAGCATTGAGTGCATTTGCATCTCAGCTAGCAAGCGGTAACGATTATACAATAACTTTACTGCACAACATTCAGCAGAACCCGAGTGCAGATAAAGAAGATGTATTACAGGCAGCAGATATTTTATTAAAGATGTCTGCAGGGACAGAAGTAAAGAATATTCCAAATCCGGCTGTAAAAGAAACTCCGGATAATGATGAAGGACAGAAACAATAATGGGAACTCTGGCAAACATAGTATGTAAAGGTGTAGGAATAGCAGGCATGAGCGCTGTAATTTATGATGCTGCTTCTGTCGCAAAACTAAACTCCAAACGCGTTTCTCAAGCTATGGATGCTGACCATTTTGAAAAAGTTCATGCAGATACCAGAACATTGTCGACAGAGAGCCATATTAATAATGCTATGCAGAAAAAACTTCAGAATTGGCGAATGAATAATCCTGTAATTTCATTTACAGGTAGTGTAAAAGGTTATGTTGGCGGATTTTTAGGTTCACTTGGAGATAATATAATCCCGACAGCATTTGCCTCTCTTGCACTTGCTGCAAAAGGAACTGCATCCAAAGTCGGCGCCTGGGGTGTTGCAGGCTATGCGCTTTATACGATTCTGAAAGAAGGCTTCGGGTTCTCTAAGAAATCTCCTATGGACTAATCTTTTTTAGCTTTCGAATAGTTTTCGAGCTTAACATTTAATTCAGAATCGCCATGATCAATTGCTTCGTTCACATCAGTGAGAAGTTTTTTCTGAACCTCTTTTTCTTTCGTAAAAACATCAAGTTCTTTTTCTTTTTTGTAGGAATTTATGCCTGATTTATACATAAACCTTGGACAGATGAACATCATTGTCACCAGAGCTGCACCAACTCCGAACATACCTGCGTTTTTCCATGATGCGGTGTAACTTCTTGCTATTGCTGTGGTTAAAGCTCCGGCAACAGCAGAGATACCTCCGGCATTAAGTATGGCAAGTCTTTTCTCCAGCTTTCTGTTTACAGGATTGTCCAATTCATTTTTTCGCCCCTTGAAGAATACCTTAGGGGCTAAGGCATTTACAGGTTGAATCATAATCACACACACTTTCTTTAATATCTCTAATTTTATTTTAAACGTATTTTACACCTTTTTACATAGTTCTTGAGAATAATTTATTGTAAATAAATGTTAAAATGTTGTTATAAAATTCAAAAATGTGGAATATAGTAACTATATGGATATGTTTAAATCAGGTGCAAATAATACCCCTGAAACCCTTACGGCTGTAGGGGGGGGGGGCTAAAAGTCCGTTATTAGCAAGGTTTAAGCCTGTTTTGCGGATTGAGCAGAACTGTGAGGTTAGTCTATGATTAACTTCACTAGTGATGTCGGCTCAATGATACTCCAATCAACTCTTGAATCTTCTACTATTGGTTTGAACAAAGCTATAGAGAATTTGACGACAGGATTTAAACTCAAACATGCAAAAGACAATGCTGCAAATAGTTCAATTGTAACAGATTTATCAAAGAAAATCAGTTCCTTGCTTCAGGTTCGAAGTAATACAGAAGACGGTATGTCTCTTTTATCAACGGCAGAAGGTGCTCTCGAAAATATTCAGACACTTCTTGAACGTTTGCGTAGTATTACAATGCAGGCTTCCAATGAAACAAACGGTTCTGCCTCTCTTGCATCTTTGCAGAAGGAGGCTGACGAAATAATAGCCCAGATAAATCAAATTCGGGAGAATACGGAGTTTGGAGGGCTTAAGCTCTTTTATACAAGTAAAATAGAAAACAGCTCAAATACCGGAAGTGGCACAGCAGTTTTTAGTAATGCTGTTTCACGCTTGTGTAGCGCGGTATCTGTTTCAAATACAAATAATAATAGTGTCTCTGTTTTGGCAGCTTCTGCATCTGCTTCTACTCCATCTGCTCAGAGTTCAGGTGATGTAATCGAAGGCTCTATTTCTGTTGCGGCAGGGCAGACCAGCTCTGTAGTTATTGACGGAGTGTCATACAGCTTTAGAAACGATAATACAGCGACTTCTAATGTATCTTATATAAAAGATACATCTACAGGTGTTTTGACTTTGATATGTAATAAATTTACTGTAAAATCACAGTCTGATGTATCTCATAATCTCCTTATTCAAGGTTCAAATAATAATGTTTATGGCGGTGACTTAGATGATACAATTAATGAGGTTTCCGGATATCAGCGGAATAAGCTTTACGGTCAGGGCGGTAATGATACTATTACAATAAATAACAAGTTTTCTGTAGGATATGGAGAAGCAGGAGATGATGAGCTGAATATTTATGTAAGTGAAGCATCGTTGAATGGAGGGGACGGCAACGATATTTTGAACATATATAAGGGTGGATATTTCTCATATAGCGCCAAAGGTGGGAATGGTGATGATGTATTTAATGTCTATAATTTACAATACGACTTTAATCTTTTTGGTGAAGGTGGTAATGATACCTTTAATATTATTAATGCTCAGAGTAAGTATCTGCAAATTGATGGCGGTTCCGGAACGAATACAGTAACCGGAGTTCTAAATGATTATGTTTATTATACAAATGTTGAAAATGAAAACAGTAAAGCTTTAAATCTGGCAGCAGGTGAAACGGGAACAATTACTATAGACGGAAAAACTTATACAATAACAGCTAATGGTGGTGCAAATACTATTAGTGCAGGGCTTGATTCTTCTGGATATATTCATTTTTTTGCCAATGGCTCAAAGGTTTCTATTCAGGGAGAGGCGGATAAGTCACATAACGTGTTTTTACATTCACAAAATATAACTTTTTATGGCGGTAATTTAAATGATAATATAACCTCAACAGCAGGTAAAAATACAATATACGGCTTGGGGGGTGATGATACAATTTATGTGATGAAAGCAACTGAATGTATTGTTTATGGAGGAGATGGTAATGATAAAATTACCCTAAACGGCACTCGTGCTTGGTGTGATACAGGTGAAGGCAATAATACTATCTATATTAATACTGATGCTATACATGTTGAAACCAGCGGAACTAATACAATAATAAACAATGCAGGATATAGTGCGAGCATTTCCGGAGATGGGGTAAATACAATCCAAAACAACAAACCTTCAATACAATTGTCCATTCAGGGTGAAAATGACTGGGAAGGTTTTACCCTTGGTGCCGGAGAAACAAAAACTCTAAATATAAACGGAAAAAGCTACACAATAACAAACAAGCTAGATTCGCAAAATACTCTTAACTATAAATATGATGTAGTGACAGGAAAGGTGACTTTTAATGGTGGTCGTATGACTATTTCTGCCCAAAAAGATGTGGAACACAATGTAGAAATTTATGGAGGTTTGCTTACCTTTAATGGAGGAAATCTTGGCAATACTATTGTTGATTATACGCACGGATCAACTATAAATGGGGGAAACGGGGATGATAATATTACAGTAAAAGGACAATGGGGGATAATTTCTGGGCTTGACGGAAATGATAATATTACTGTTGATAATCATTGTTATTTACTTAATACAGGAAACGGAAACAATGTAGTAACTATTAATGCTGATTTGGGATCACAAGCTTCTATAGTTGGCGGCAGCGGAGATGATACGTATATCTTGAATGGCTCTGTTACAACTCTGACAGATAACGGAGGTAATAATATTTATCATCTAAAATCGGATAATATAAGTGTAACCGGAGGTAGTGGAAATGATACTTTCTATGTTTCGGGAAATAATAATTTTGTGGCCGGAGCAAGCGGAGATGATTATTTTATCGTAACCGGTAATAACAATACGCTTGATGGAGGTACCGGAAATGACCTTTATACTGACTCCGGTTCAGGTACCAAAATTCAAAATATGAACTATGACCCTAATAGCGGTGAGCTTAATTTTACTTATTTCGGTGAAGTAAAAACATTTGAGCTGGATGGAAATATTTATACAGTCACAAATAATAATAACGGACAAAATACGCTTAAATTTTCCAAAAATCCGAATACAGGTATTTTATCTCTTGATGGTTCGAAATTTACAATAGATTCTCCTGATGTAAAGAATAAAATAGATATTTACGGGGATAATAATACTATTAACGGCGGCGCTCTTGCCGATATTATTACTGTTCAATCCGGTTCAAATAACATCATAAACGGAGGCGCCGGTAACGATAATTTAGTTTTAAATTCTGAAAATAATTCACTTATTGGCGGTGAAGGCGATGATACTTTAACTCTTAATGCTTCTACAAATCTGGAAGTTAATGGAGGCGCCGGAAACGACACCCTGAATATAATTTCAAATAATAATACCAATATAGTTTCCGGCGCCGGAGATGACAATATTAAAGTAAGCGGAACAGGAAATAATATTGAAGCGGGCAGCGGAAATAACTCTATAACTCTGAATGCAGGTAATAATACTGTAATAGCCGGAGATGGAAATAATAGTTTTAAAGTTGGCTCTGATAACAATACAATAACAGCAGGAAACGGAAAAAATAATATTGGAATATCAGGCAGCGGAAATACTTTGACCTCCGGAAATTCAAGCGGTACGGTACATATTAACGGCGATAATAATGATGTAACGCTTTTGGATGGTAAAAACAATATTGTTATTAATGGAAATTCAAATACATATACCGGCGGTAAAGATGTTGATACTATAAAAATCAGCGGTGATGATAATTATGCAGAAGGCGGCGGAGCTGATGATAAATTTACAGTCGTAAAAGGGAATAATAATACAGTTGATGGAAATGAAGGAACTCGAAATACGCTAAGAGATTACGGCGTAGATACAACTTATTCCAACATAATGAAGATAATCAACCAGCCATTTGAACTTAATATTAAAGTTGATATAGGAAGCGGTGATGATAAATATATAAGCACATCTCTTAATCTTGAACTTTATGATTTTTCAGTAGATTTGACCACACCTGACAGCGCACGCACAGCTCTTGATATGATAGACGAAATGCTCTCAAATGTTTCGTCGCAGCTTGTGAACATCGGTGCTGCAATTAACCGTCTTGAACTTGTTCTGGATGAACAGAATATAAAAATTGAAAACATGATTTCAACACGCTCAACCTTGAGAGATGCTGATGTTGCAAAAGAGAGTGCAAATTATATCCGATACCAGATTTTGCAGCAGGCAAGTGCAACCTTGATGTCTGCAACGAGAAATTTAAATGCCCAAAATGTTCTGGGGCTTATCGGACAGCTGTAAATTTTGACTTTTCTGTTTCAATAATTAATCATACAAATAGATGTATACAAATACATTAACATCTGTCACAATACATTTGTGAGAATATATTATGCCCTTTGTCTATAGACTTCAAAAAGTATTGGAATTTCGTATCCGAGCGAAAGAACAGCAGCTGCTTGTAGTTCAGAAAGCACAGCAGGATGTCTATTTGCAAGAGGAAAAAATTCGTCAGAATGAAGCGGAAATCCGACAAACAATTCAAAACAAAAGAACTGCAGATTTCAGGATGATGGAATATTATGATAATTATCTTCATCACCTCTGGGACAAAGCAGATGCGCTGGAACAGGAAAGACGCAGGCTTCAGGCAATATTAGACGAAGAACAAAAAAAACTTGTAAAACTAGAACAAGCAGTAAAAGTTGTTGAAAAACACAAAGAAAAACAGCGCGAAGCATACTTAGAAGAACAAAAAGCGATTGAACTAAAGCAGTTTTCCGAAATCGGCGTACAAAGATTTTTTATACATTCAAGAGAAGAAGCTGAAGAACAAGAGCTGCAGGAACAATTAAGAAAATTGGAGAGTGAATAATATGAATATCGGTGTAAACTCAAACTTAACAACAAATACAGTATCTTCAACTTCGTCTTCAAAATCTCAAAATGCAGATTCTCCAAAATTTGCAGAGGAACTTCAAAACCTTTCTGGAGAAAAAACTAAAGAAGAAAAAACTTCAGAAACAAAAGAAACTAAAAAATCCGATAAAGAGGCTGAGGAAAAATCAAAGGATGATATCGGAGAAGTAATCGACGGACTGGAAGATGCAGTTGCAGAGATTAACGACAAACTCAACCAGACAGATGAAAATGAGGAATCTGATTTAAAGGACGGACTTATTTCTGTCGATAAAAATACAAAGAATGAGGGTAATGCCTTGATAAATAATGATATGAATATTCAAGACCCGAATGAGGCTCTGAAATTTCAGATGAATGCAAGCATGAACTTTAACAGTGACGGCCAGCCATTCTCTGATTTGATGAAAAATCAGGATAATACAAAATTGAAATCTTCGGCAAAAGATCTGGCCGAAGAACAAGCTGTTCTCTCCACAATGGACGAAAATATTGCAATGGCAAATAAAAACAGGGTTCTTGCAGGTGCTCAGGAAGAAACTCAAAGTTCACGTGTAAAAACTGTTACAAATAGTGACGGCGTTAAGAAAGTTGATAAACAATCTAATGTTACTGTTGAAACTGTTGTTAAATATGACAGCATAATTATGAATGAGAGTGATGTAGATTTCTTTGTGAAACTTGTGGAAAATGGTCAGGCAGATGCATCCGCAGCAGCTGCTAAAAATTCCAAGGTGTCTAAAGCTCTGGCTGATTTGATTGCAAAATCTATGAAAGATAATCAGCCTGTAAGAATAGATTTTGACAATAATATTTCTGTCATTATAAAAATAGGTAGAGATGGAAAGATTTCCGCAGACTTCCTGCCAAGCTCACAGGTAGCAGAAGCTTATCTGAAAGAAAATCTTCCGCTATTAAAACAAAGGTTTGATGAAAGCAATATTGAATATGATGAATTAAATCATAGGCAGCAAAAACAAGACGAAAAAGAAAATCAAAAGAAGGGGCGCAAAGATGAATGATTTGTACACAACAGCCATTAACACCCAGAAAGCAACCGTACAGTGGATGGATGTTTTAGCTGATAACCTTACAAATGTTTATACTCCGGGATTTAGAGAAAACAAAGTTACATTCAAAACTTTCCTCGGCGGTGCGGTAATTGATAACAATGTTAAAAACCTTGGTCAGGGTAAGTCTACTCCAGGTACTTCTAACGAAAACCTGTTTTTTGAAGGAAGCGGATATTTTATGCTGAGAAGTCCGGACGGTAATGTTCAATATACACGTTTAGGAGAATTTACATTTGACTCGGAAGGTGTGTACAGAGCTAAAAGCGGTGCAACAGTTCAGGGGTATATACTTAATGACAAAGGCGAAATTATGTCCGGTACAAAATCTCTTAGCGCAGATTTGTATGAAGAAACAGCCCTAAAAGGCGGTGCTTTAAGTGTTCCGACTACAAACATTAAACTCTGGATTGATCCTAACAACGGCAAGTTTTTAGGTAAATATGATGAGTACGAAATAAAAAATGACGGTACAATTTACGGAAAAGCTGACGGTGGCAATCGTTCTGTTCCGCTTTATAAAATTGCGACAGCAAACTTCCATAATCCAAACGGTTTATATGAAGTTAAAGACGGGCTTTTTGTTGAAACTCCTGAATCCGGAAAACCGGTAGTAGGAAGAGGCGAAATCCGTTCAGGACTTCTTGAACAGGCTAATACTGATTTTAAAGCAAATATGTCAGGCTATCAGCAGGCTAAAGTTCAAATGGAACTTGTTAACGCACTGATTAAGTCTAACAAAGACCTGCTGCAATCAGCTATGGAAATGGCAACCCAATAGGGGGTAAATGAAACCAGTTTGTAGGTAAGGCTACAAGATTGGCGTGAAGCAAAAAACGTACGTAGACCAAGGGGCGGCTAGTCTCGTCAAAATACTAAACTGATTTTTGATTTACAAGCCCGCCTTTAGGTAAAACTACAAACATGGCTAGATAAATTTATTAGTTAAACTCCGTTTTATAGAGGGATTAAGGGATACTTTAATTCCTTTTTTATTATTTGGCCTGTTTGTAACAATTTGTAAATTTTTATTAAAGTTTTTCAAAAATATGCCGTTAAACATAATATAAAGGGTTGAAGCGGCAGGTTTATGAGAAAATTAAAAGGAATAATTATTAACGGTGAATATCTTGGAAATAAAGTCGCATATAACGGGCTTTTCAGAACCATATGCAATATTTCGCCAATAATTATGCTTGAATTTATTAAACTGGTAAGCCAATATGGAACCCTGTATTCACCTATTGAGATTAAAGGTTTTGACCTGCCGGAAGCATATAGAATTATTATAAAATTTGAGAACAAAAAATATAGAGGATACGCTGATTTATCTTTTGTAATTCAGAATGGTAAGCTTATATTAAGCGAGTCTGATGTATGTGTAGAATCTATTATGCCAACGAGAAAAAATATAGAGCCGGAGCCTGTTCAAGAAATAGTTCTTGAAGAATCTGAACCTGTGGTAGAAGAAGAAATTGAACCTATTATTGAGGAGCCTTTGATTGAAGATATGGTGGAGGAACCTGTAGAGCAGGAACCTATCATTGAAGAAGTAATTGAGCCTGCAATTGAAGAAGTTGTTGAAGAAAAAGCTGCACCTGTACCTGAGCCAAAACCTGAAAAGATTGTAATAGAGATCCCTGAATATTCAGAAGATCCTGTACTGGATGAACTTCTTACAAATGCAAATGTCGTTGAGGAAATTGAAGAAGAACCAGCTCCTGTTAAAGAAGATGTTGTGAATACCCCTGAGCCTGCAGCTATAGAAGAAACAAAAGCAGAACCTGTCCAAAATCTTCCGGAACCGCCTCAAAATGAAGAGATTGAAGAGGAAATTACCGCAGTGCAGGAAGCTGAACCTGAAATCGTTTCAGAGCCGGAAATATTTACTGAGCCCCGTATAGAAGAAGCTGAAGACCAACCATTTATATCACAGGAGTCTGAACCTGAGGAATATTCAGAACAGGCTGTAGAAGAAGTTGAAGAAGAACCATTAATAGTGCAAGAGGCTGAACCAGAGATTTTTCATGAACCAGTAGTAGTAGAAGAAAAACCAGAAGCTGAACCTGAAATCCTATCAGAACCTGTTATAGAAGAGGCGAAAATTGCAGTAACAGCAGAACCGGAAGTGTTCCAAGAAGCTGCGGTTGAAGAACCAGAGCTAATAGAAGAAGAAATAATCGAGGAGATATTAGAAAGTAAAGAAGAACCTATTATAGAACCAGAAGCAGTAAAAATTCAAGAAAAACCGGTAGAGAATACTGAAATAGCAGAAGAAGAATATAAAAAGATTGAGTATACTCCGGATACTCAAAATAATCTGCACGATATTCTGGAAAACATCATTGCGCAAAATATCACTCCGGAAGTTGTAGTTAAAAAAGTTGCAGCTCCGCGTGAGCATGTTAAACCACAAAAAACCGGACAGCAGAAAAAAGCAGCACCCAAAAGCCCTTTGCAGGAATATCTGAATGCAATTGAGGTTATAGCAGCTGTCGAGAAAAAGGCGCCTCAGTTTAAAATATTACAGAATGGCAAACGCATGGATGTAAAAGTAATAGATGAAAATTGCTTTGTAGTAGGTGAAACAATTTATCGCTGGGGTGATATTTTATATCTCAAAGATTAAAAATTAATACATTCAGTCGATGTTTTGTAAAATTGTGTAAACTTTTTCTAATTTGTGCCGATAAAATAATTGACTAAAGAAAAAATATCATTAAACCCTGTACAGAAAGGTTTAACTAATATGGCAGAAATCGTAAATTTATTATCGCGAGTATTAACTTCAAATCCGCTTGTTCAGTCAGGTGCTGTTGCTCAGACACGCAGCAGTTCAAATCCTTTTGCACAGAATGGCGGTAATCCTTTTGTCACAAGCAATCCATTTGCAAATTACGGGCAGAATAAACCTGTTGCAGGCGGTTATTTTGCCGGATATTACAATAATCAGCCTAATATCGTCGGAAGACGACTCTTTATAGAGGTATAGACTCAAAAATATACCCGATTTATTACCCCAATACAGCCGTACAGAAAATATCTGTATGGCTTTTTGATAATTTAGATGATAAAATGACTTTTGAGGAGTGTAGATATGTTTAAAAAACTAGTTTCTATTTTATTAGTATCATTGCTTGTTTCATCAAATTTGACCGTTTATGCTGCAGATATTCAAAACGGAAGCGTGCAGACTCAAGATGAAGCTTTAGTTCTTCCTAAACGAATAGAAAATGAAATCTATAGTTCTATAGTGCAGGTATATGGCGAAAAACAGGCTAAAGAAATTTACGACAGAGTTATGCAAATAGCACGTACATCAATTGAAAAACGGCCGGAATATTTAAAAAAAGAAGATTTGAGCCGGCCGGATGACTGGTACAAAGACGAAATTATCTATATGTTTTATGTAGATCAATTCGGTGTCGTAACTCCTGAAAAACCAAATACCTTTAAAGATACATCTGCAATGTTTGATTATCTGAAAGATTTGGGTGTTACAACTCTCTATCTTCTTCCTTTCGCGGATTCACCAATGTCAGATGCCGGGTTTGATGTTAAAAATCCCCGTAATATAAGGGCTGATTTAGGCGGAAAGGCTGAATTTAAAGATTTTGTAATTGAAGCTAAGAAGAATGGATTTAAAATAAAATCTGACCTTGTACTTAACCATATTTCTGATGAGCATGAATGGTTTCAAGCTTTCTTAAGAGGTGATGTTTCAAAAAAAGATTACTTTGTAGTGAAAGATGAAATGCCTCAGTATACAAAATATGTTGACGAAAAAGCCGGAACAATTGTTGAATATAAAGAAAAGAACGGCAAGATTTCCAAAAGAAGGCTTATATTCCCTGAAATCACAGAGAATCATTATAGAAAAGTTACTCTAAACGGTAAAGATTACTACTTTTATCACACGTTCTATCCATTCCAGCTTGATGTAAACTGGGAAAATCCGGAAGTTTTATACTACTGGCTCGGAACAATTAATTATTGGACCAATATGGGGATTGATATATTTAGACTTGATGCAATACCTTATCTTTCTAAAGAGGACGGCACAAGTGCTGAAAATCAGCCCAAAACCCATGCAATTTTAAAACTTATAAGCAATTATATTCAGATGACAGCTCCTCGTACTGTTATTCAGGCAGAGGCCTGTCAATTTCCAAATGATATTCTTCCTTATTTCGGCAAAGAAAGGAAGTTTAAAACAACGATCGATAATCAAGAAAAGGTAATAAAAAGAACTGATGAGTTCCAGATTGCATATCATTTCCCATATATGCCGGCAATATGGGCATCTTTGATAACAGGTGATAAGCAGCATTTTGTAAATGCTTACAAAGCAACTCCGCAGATTCCATCAACTTCTGCGTGGGGAGTATTCTTACGTGTTCATGATGAATTAACATTAGAAATGATTGATCCTCAGACAAGGGAAATTATATACAATGCATTGGCGCCAAAAGGGGCAGAATTTAGAAAAGGACTCGGGGTGAGCGGAAGACTTGCAAACTTTTTGGATAATGATCCAGAAAGAATTGAAATGGCATTTTCAATTCTTATGTCTATGCCGGGCATTCCAATAATTTATTATGGTGATGAAGTTGGTGTAAGAAATAACTTTGAGAATGCAAAGAAAAGCGAAAAAGCTAGAATAGAAAAACAAAAGAAAGGTAAATTCAAACTTTTGAGCTGTTTTGACAGCAGAGATATACACCGAGGTGCAGTTCCTGCGAAACTATTCTACGGAGCTTCAAAAGATTATTACGAATTTAACAGTAAAGTTTATAAGAAGGTAAAAAATTTAATTGAGCTGAGAAAAAGTCTGCCTTCTATGTCAAAGGGAGATTTTACTCTGCTTAAAACTTCTTCCCCTGCAAATTTTGCATACATAAGAAGCTATAAGGATGAAAAAATACTTGTAATAAACAACCTTTCTGGAGAGAAACTTATTGCAGATATTACAATTCCTGTAGAAGTAGTATTGAAGTCAGACGGCAAACATATTGATACATTTAAAAACCTTGTGAATGGTGATGATGTGAAAGTTGATGTTTCTCTTACAAATCGAACAATGCATTTACGTATAGCTCCATACGGCGTTGTATGGCTGAAGTTGTAATAAAAAAGCTCTCTTTATTAAGAGAGCTTTTTTATTTATTGTTTTACTGCAAAATGAAATTCTTCAGCCCAGGTTTTAAACCCTCCAGAAAGTTCCATTACTGTAAAAGTGTTTTGTGCCAGAAGAAAAGCAGCTCTTGCGCCTAAATGACAGTAGTTGTTATAACAATAGATAACATGCAAATCGTCTTTGTTAAGCTCTTTCATTCTGTCTATTATTTCTTCATAAGGCATAGATATAGCGCCCGGTATATGTCCGATTTCATAATCTGAGCGCATTCGTACATCAATAATTTTTACGTTACGCTCTTCGCTTAACTCTTTGAGTTCAACAGGGCCTAAGGTAAATGCTAATTTTTTTGAAAAATAACATTCAGCTTTTTCACTATTGTTTCTTATGTTTTGAATATACTGGTCAGTCATAAAAATCTCCTTTTCTAAATACTGTAAGTGTACTTTGTTGCAATAAACATACTAATCATTATCATTCCTGTGATTAAAAAATTAACTCCGGCGAGAATTCCAACCACCCACAAAGCAGTGGAAGGAAGCCCGAGTATGATTATTAGACCAAGAAGAAACTGGAGTACTGCAACAGGAATATCTGCCCACCAGAAATAAAGGGTTTTTCTATTTTGAATGGCAAAAGCGCAGGTAGAAACACTTTCAAGCAGAAAATAAACCCCGATAATACTGGTTATAAGAACTAGATTAAACATTGGCGCCATAAATAAGAATATTCCAAGCGCCATAAGTATTAAACCGAGTATAATATTAAGTATAAAGTGGCGGGTGTAGTTTCTGGTAAGAATAGCATTAATAGCTTTGTATCCTCCGTAGATAATGAATGCAAGACAAATCATCATTCCAAAAGTTATCGTTGTAACCTTTGGAAGCATTAACATAGCGAGTCCTAAAATTGTCAGAAGAATACCTTCTGTAAGGACATAGCTCAAAAAACGTTTTTCAGTCATAAAAATCTCCTTTTAGTTGATATCCCTACAAGGATACATGCTTAAGGATTTTTTTGTTTGCCTGAAAGACTGATATTTAGTAATTAATTTTTCCGTAATAATTTTTGTAAAATTCTTGAGGGTTCAGCTTAAGAATATTTTTAAACATTCCTATATGCTGTAATCTTTCGGTTATTTGCGGGTTAAGATTTTCGGAATTGTATTTTCTAAGTCTATCTTGCATTTCTCTATAAAAATCTTCTTTCATATTCTCATCTGCCAGCATAAACATTAAGACAAATTGTTTATACTTATATTGGAAAAAAGCATATTTGTATGGTTCAAATATATTTTTTTTGTTCAAAAGCTCTTTGATTTTGTCTGTAATTCTAAATATTTCAAAAATATTTTTCTGTATAGTTTTTTTATCCTTGTAATAATACTGAGCATCCGGATTAACAATTATAGTTCTGGCATTAAAAAGTGTTAAAAAGAAGAAATACTGTTTTTCAAGCCCAACTATGCTAAAATCTCCGAGTGACTTTAGAAATTCTTTCCTGAAAATTTTGTTCTCGCAGCAAAAATTTTCGTTAAACGGGTTTGCGTTATCTAGGAAAGTATGTTTGTAGGATTCATCACTAATGTTTTTCCAGGTCTTTATGTCAAATACAAATTCCGGTTCAGTTGTTTTTAGTCCTAATTTAGAGCCGTTAAATATGTATATATCGGGTTTATGTTCGATACATGCAAATTTTTGGTAAAGCGAGAGTGATAAACGGCTGTCTGGATTAATGAAATGTATATACTCTCCTTTTGCGGCATCAATACTGCTGCAAATCTCAAATTCTTCAAATATCTGTAGTTTTAAAGAATTACTGCATTCTTCAGAAAGATTTGTTTTTTCGGGTATAATTACTGATATCAGCGGATTATTCATGCTCTTCCCTTTAAATGTGTTTCAAAATGTCTAAAATCACGATAACTCTTGTTGAGTATTGTTTGATACGCATAATAAATATTTTTTCTTTTTAGAATATTCATATCGTATTGGGAAAAATCGATATTCCCGTATGTTTTTTGAAGCAGATTGAACATTTCTCTTTTTGTACTACCAGAGGTTTCCAGGGTTCTGACAAGAGAGCTTTCCATCTGGCTTACAAGCAAAATTGTTCTGTATTTTTCGAACTTTCCTGACGCTTCAAAAATTTTTGAGGTAATTTTATTAATTTCAAAAATATCAATAAAGTTTTTACCAGCGTTTGTAATAATTGAACTGGATGATTTTCTATAAAAATATAGCGGTTCAAGGTCATAAGAAATTTTTTCTGCATTAAGCCAGCATTGAGCAAAAAATGGAATATCTTCAAATATTAGCCCTTCTGGAAACGAAAAATCTTTGATGAAAGATTTTTTATACATTTTTGCCCACGCACTGAAAAGCATTTTTAGATAGAATTCTGGACCTAAATCTTTTTCGCAGAAAACCGGAGTTTTAATATGAGCGGTAAAATCTTTGTTGTTCGGGAGTTCCCATAATTTGAATTCTGATGGTTGTATCTGGTACGCGTATGAAAACATAAAATCAGTGTCATTTTCAGACATATTTGTATGCATTTTTTCGAGAGCCACAGGTGATAAGAAATCATCTGAGTCTACAAAAACGATATATTCTCCATTTGCCTGCTTCATACCGGCATTTCTGGCAGCAGATAACCCTAGATTTTTCTGTGAAAAAATTTTTATACGTCTGTCCAGCTTTGCGTATTGCCTGAGAATATTCAAACAGCTATCTGTCGAGCCGTCGTTTATGCAAATTATTTCAAAATCATCAAAAGTTTGGTTAATAAGGCTGTCCAAACAGACATCCAGATACTTTTCAACATTGTATACAGGAACAATAACAGAAACCTTAGCCATAAATTTATTATATCAGATTAGTAAATTTTTGTAACACTTTACCTGTTAACCCTAAAGTTTTAGAAAATTATGCCGTTAATACCTATATAATGTAACATTTTGAATAAAATGTTACATTATCATATTTTGATTGTCATAAACTTTATTTATTAAATTTTTTACCGGCAGCTTGTTCTATATTTTATTAGAATAAGCTTTGTGCATTGGTCTGAATATAGCGGTATTTCTGAGAATGTAACATTTTATTCAAAATGTTATGTTCTCAGGAAAGGAGAATGATGGACATAAATCAATATAGTATT